>Ga0209181_10012577_pt1 | contig 10690 bp, 9 predicted proteins | sample MAT05_FD_187208 | JGI IMG/M metagenome (GOLD analysis project Ga0209181, IMG submission 187208) | Freshwater microbial communities from Lake Fryxell liftoff mats and glacier meltwater in Antarctica - MAT-05 (SPAdes) (version 2) | ecosystem: Environmental > Aquatic > Freshwater > Ice > Liftoff...
CGTCAACCTCGACAGCCTCAGCGACCCGGTATTCACCAGGGAGTTTGATTACCTGCTCGATAAAATTGCACGTGCTTATGGTTACGACCACGACGCCATACGCCGCAGTTTATCCGTTAAACGCAAAGGTGAAACCGATTACCTCATCCTTGAAGTCACCACCGATGATCCGCCGCTTTCCCAATACATGGCCGATACCTATGTGCAAAGCTTTCAGACCTATTATCAGAACCTGACCGTACGGGAAAAAAAGAAAAACACAGCCTTTTTTAACAAATTGACCTTCGAGAAAAAAAATGTGGCGGACTCGATACGCAATGCCTATTACGCCTACCTTTTCCAGCGCGGACTGCCGGTGCTTGGCAAACAAAGCGAAGAACTGGTTACCAGGATCTCTGAACTCGAGTTGCAAAAACAAGCGGTGAGCTCCCGGATGCAATCGTCGGAAGAAGCCGTACGCCGCATCGATCAGTACATGAACGATCGCCAGTTGGTGCAATCCGGTGAATCACAGGACCGAGCGGTTGAAAAAACAAACACCGACGAGCTGAACGAAAACCTGCGCCGACTCACAGCCAAAAATCTGGAAACAAACGGCAATGATCCTGAAGTAAAAGCCGAATTGGAGCGCGCACGCCGCGAGCTCGATAAGGCTCTGCGTACCAACGCCAACCAACTTGGCAAACCTCAAAACGAGAAAGCACTTAGTACCCGTGAAGACCTGTACAAACAAAAAATCACGTCCGACCTTGACCGAATTGCTGCGGCCAACAGCTTGGCCAACATCGACCGTGAACTGGTAAATCTCAAAGGCAAGCTCAGCAGTTTTGTGGCCAACGACGAGGTGGCCGCCAATTTTGAAGCTGAACTGGAACGCGCCCAGGATGCTTATGTAAAAGTGAACGACGACTACATTGCAGCAAAGCTGGCCCTGGAAAACTCCGAAAGCTCGCTCCGCGTCATCGAAAATGCGCAGTTGCCCGAGTGGCCCGAACCCAATCGGCAGGCATTGATCAGTGCTTTTGCGGGCATCGTTGGGGCTACCCTTTGCACCATGGTTCTGCTGCTGCTGGCATTTTTCGACGGCAGTTTGCAGTCGCCCGAAGTGTTCCGCTACCGTTCGAGTAACTTGGCGCTGCTGGGCGCCTTGCCCGCTGTGCCGGGCGGTCCTTTGTCTTTTCAAAAGATGTTTTCCGGAAACAGCCACAACCCACAGGTCACAGCCTTGCTCGAAAGTTTGCGCGCTTTGCGCACGCCGTTGATGCAGTCTGGAAAACAGGTCATTTTGTTTGTAAGCACCCAAAAGCAGGTGGGCAAAACCTTTGTTATGCAAGCGCTGGCACATTCTTTGGCGGCCAACAAGAAAAAAGTGCTGGTGCTGGATACAAACTTCAAATCGGCCCACCCTGCCGCTGGCGGCGGTACGTCGATCAACAACGGATTGTTGCGCAAATTACTGGAAAAACATGGGTTAAAAACCGTGTTTGTACTGCCTTCCAAAAGCGAAGGATCGGCAGCAGTTGTGGATGTACTCCACAATACGGGTTTGCATTTGTCGCCTTCAGAAATGTTGGATGCCGCGGCCTTCAACGCTTTTTTAACCGAATTACGCACCCATTTCGACTTCATCTTCCTTGAAGCGGCAGCACTGAACTCGTACGCCGACGCCCGGGAACTGGCGCCGTTTGCAGACACGGTGATCGCCGTTTTCAACGCCGCCACGGTGTTGAAAACCATTGATTTCAATTCGATCGAATTTTTGAAAAGCATCAATGGGCAATTTGCCGGTTCGGTGCTCACGCAGGTCGACGAACGCAACATGCACTGAGCCCCTACATGAGCAACAACGCCAATGATCGCCGATACTGGCTCAGGGCGGGAACGCTGACCCTTTTGGAAAAAGGTTCGGGACTCGTCCTGGCACTGGGTACTGCCATGCTGCTTCTGCGCGGACTAAGCAAACCAGTGTTTGCCACCTGGGCCTTGTTTGTCCTGATCACCTATTTTTTGGAGATGGGCCGAAGCGGTTTGTTGCAGAACGGGCTCATGCGCCAACTGGCACTGCACCGTGGCCAAGCCAAAGAAGAAGCGGGTTTTGTTCAGGCGGCATGGTTGATCAACCTGCTGTATTCCCTGGCAGGTATGGTGCTTTTGTGGTTGTTGGCACCCTGGCTTATTCAGCAATACCAGGCACCCGGACTGGCCGGTATTTTGCCGGTTTACAGCGCCATCATCCTGTTGATGGCGGTTATGGGGCAGGCCAATTATTTACAACAGGCGCATTTTGAGTTCAGGGGTATTTTTTGGAGCAACCTGCTGCTTCGCGGGGCTGTTTTTATTTGGGCACTGGTTAGTAAAATTACCGGCAGGCCTATGCAGCTTGAAGAACTTGCGATGGCCATGGGTTTTGGTGCGGCGACAGGAGCAGTTGCTTCCTGGCTTTTTGCCCAGCGGTTTTTACCCCGGCAACCCTGGAGGTTGTCCTACATATTGCCAAGTGCAGGCAAACTTTTAGCCTACGGCAAATTTGTTTTGGGTACCAACCTCAGCACCATGTTTTACAAAAACGTAGACAAACTCACGCTCGGACAATTGCTCGGTCCGGCGGCGTTTGCTGTGTATGATGCGGCAGGCAAAGTGACCCAACTTGTGGAAGCGCCTTCGTTCAGCATTGCTGCGGTGGTGTTTCCGCAAAGTGCGGCACGGATGATTTCCGACGGTCCTGCCGCCGTTCAACGGCTGTACGAACGCAGCGTGGGCGCCATTTTGTGCATGGTTTTGCCGTTTGTGGTAGCCGTTATCCTGTTTGCCGGGCCCATCATCCGGATCCTCGCCGGGGATGCTTACAGCGATGCGGCGGATGTGTTGCGGCTTACGGCATTGTTCGGTTTGTTTTTGCCATTTGCCGTTCAATTCGGCACCGTATTGGATTCTACAGGACGGCCGGGCGTCAATTTTATGGGCACCCTGGCTACGGCGGTAGTGAATCTGACTTTGAGTTACTTGATGGTACAGCGGTTCGGCATCATGGGCGCCGCTTTGGCAACGCTTACGGGATATGCTTTGGCAATGGTGTGGATGCAGTGGTACCTCAACCGCCATTACGGTGTAAAAGGATGGCGGGCTTTTGTACACATGATCGATTTTTACCGTATCGGATGGCGGATGGCGAAACAATTTTTGACAAAAAATGAAACGAAAATCCATGCAGGACCCTGATTTCGTTATCCATTCGCTGTTTCGCGACGATCATCCGTACTCCTCGGTGTCGATGTCGATGGCCCGGGTTTTGGCGCGCCGGCACAGGGTTTGGTATGTAAATCATCCGTACTCGTGGAAAGACATGCTGGCAGATAGGGACAACAAAGCCTTGCAACGCAGGTTGTCCGGGTTGCTGCGCAGAAGGGTGCAGTACGAGCAGGAATCACAAAACCCAACCGTCGTACAGCCGCCACCCACCCTGCCCATCAATTTTTTGCCGCCTGGAAGTTTGTATGACACGCTGCACCGCCACAACCAGCGCGTGGTTTTTAAAAGCATGCAAAAAATGCTGAAACAGCAAAACGTTGGGCCATTTGTGTACATCAATTGTTACGATCCGTTTTTTGCGGGCGTGTTGCCTCCGGAGTTGGGGGCCCTTTTTCAAATTTACCTCTGCGTAGACGATATTTCGCAGGATCCTTACACGGCACGCCACGGTGTCCGGCATGAACTTGAAATTATGGATTCTGCGGACCTGACTTTGGTGACTTCCAGCAACCTTTTCCGGATACATGAGGCCCACGCCAGGCGCATCCATACCTTTTTCAATGCCGCCGATGTTGCGCTGTTTGAACAAGCGATGGACGCACCTTTTGAAAAACCTGCGGAGCTGGAAGGTCGAAACGGTCCCGTGATCGGGTACATAGGAAACCTTGACGATCTGCGTATTGATTTTGAATTGATTTACAAAACCGCACTCGCTTTTCCGCATGCCACGGTATTGTTGGTGGGCCCATTGAACAGTGGACAACTTGTTGCGTTGGGCATCGACAAACTGCCTAATGTGGTACTTACCGGCAGCAGGCCGCTTCAGGCTTTGCCGCCGTTTTTGCAATCGATGGATTGTGTTCTTGTACCTTTCCGTTACAATACCCTTACACGCAGCATTTATCCTCTAAAAATAAACGAATACCTCGCGGCGGGCAAGCCTGTTGTTTCCACCAATTTTTCCGATGACATACGTAGTTTTTCCAACAACATTTATCTTGCTGAAAACCATGAACAATTCATACGACTGGTAGGTACGGCACTTCAGGAAAACGATGCCGCCGCCCGAGTGGCCAGGAACCAACGCGCAAAACTAAACACCTGGGAGGCCCGCATTGAACAATTGTACGACCTGATCGGGGTTAAAAACATGAATCCATGAGCGATCCCAAATTTGAACTGACACCTTACGAACGGCTCATTGAAAAGGTGATGCACGCCTTCATTGTGGTTACGTTACTTGCTTTGTTTTTAAAAATACTTTTCTTTTGAAAAACATGGTAACGGATACGGTTAGCACAACCATGCCAGCGCTGAAGCATTGGTTCAGGCAGCATGTTTGGGTTGAAAAGCTCAACAACCCGGTGGGTTTTGCTTTAATTTTGCTTGCCACCCTGCCCATATCGTACCTGATTGCGTCGTCAGATCTGAAAATAAGTTTGCTTGCTTTTGGGGTCTTGTTGGGTTTGCCCTTGCTGGTGTACAGTTTGTTCAACCTTGCCTTTGCGCTTGGACTTATGTTGTTTGCCGCTACGATGGTGGTTTTTGGCGCCAAATTCACTTCGGCGCCGCTAGGCATCCTACTCGATTTGTTGGTCCTGATCAGCGCAACGGGCATTTTGCTTCGTCAAATCAAAGAGCGCGACTGGGCGTTTGCGCGGTATCCGTTGAGTTACATGGTTGGCATCTGGCTGTATTACAACCTGATGCAGGTGCTCAATCCGTGGGCCGAATCGAAGATGGCATGGTTGTACACCGTGCGCAGCGTAGCCGTTCAGCAAACCGTCTTTTTCATAGGTGCTTATGCGTTCAGGAACAACCGCAAGGCAGCCCTTAACATGTTGAAGTTCCTGGTAGTATTGTGTTTTGCGTTTGCGTTGTACGGGCTTAAGCAGCACTTTTGGGGCTTCAGCGATTTTGAAAATGCCTGGATTTACGCCGATGCCGAGCGTTTCCAATTGTATTACCAGTGGAACATGATGCGCATCCCGTCGTTTTGTTACGATCCCACCACATTTGGCATCCTTATGGCCTGTTTTGCCATATTTTGTATGGCGCTGATGGTTGGTCCGGTAGGCAACCTGAAACGGGTGCTGCTGGCCGTCATGCTTGGTTGTGCTTTATGGGCCATGGCTTACTCGGGCACACGTACGGCATTTGCGCTGGTCCCCATTGGCGCTTTGTTTTATGCGGGACTCACTTTCAACCGCCGGGTATTGATCGTGGCCGGCTTTTTGGCCGTGGGCGGAGGGGTAATGGTTTTGAAATCAACCTCTATTGGCGTGATTTACCGCATACAATCGGCGTTTCGTCCTGCACAAGACGCGTCGATGAACTTGCGCTTAGAAAACCAGAAAAAAATTCAGCCGTTTATCCAAAGCCATCCCATCGGGAGTGGGCTGGGCAGCGTAGGCATGTGGGGAAAAAGGTTCAATCCGGACAGCGAGCTTTCCAATTTCCCCCACGATTCGAGTTTTGTACGCATGGCTGTAGAGCTGGGATGGGTAGGGCTTTTGTTGTACTGTCTGCTGCATTATGTGGTCTTGCGTACCGGATTGTATTATTTCATCCGATGCCGCGATCCGCTTATTAAGGCGATTTATGCCGGAATAACCACTTGGTGTTTCATGCTTATGGTGGCCTGTTATGCTCAGGAAGCCATTTTGCAGCAGCCGATGAACGTTGTTTACAACATATTCCTGGCTTTGCTGCTGACACTTAAAAACTTTGACCCTGCATTCAACCGATCTGTATCATCCTAACTTTTTTCAAATGAACATCTTTCGTTTGTATTTCACCCTTATGCTGTCGGTATTGTTGACTGCTACGGCAAGCACCCAATCGGTGGATTTCAACAACGTGGTACAACCGTTGGAAGTCAGAGCCGTTGACCTCAAAGAATACCTTGTGCAACTGGCATGGCTCAACCAGCCGCAAAGCGCCGCTGCTTACGAGGAATTTCTCCTTGCGCAAGCGGAAGCCCGGGTAACCGGCAAGGAATGGATGCACGATGTTCAGGCAACCATCAACATCAACGAGGCCAATTTGAATGGTCCCGACGATATGGGCAACGTTTTCTTCCCCCGTTACAACTTTGGTATCAACCTCAATTTGTACAACATCCTGAGCCAGAAGCCGAAAAACGATGTGGGAAAACATGAAATCAACATAGCAGGGCACGAACTCAACCAGCGGAAACTGGAAATTAGGTCTGAGACCCTCATCCGTTACCAACGTTTCAAACTCATGCAGGAACTGGTAAAAACACGCATGCTGATGGAGCAGGAATCGAACAACAATTATGTGCTCATCCAGCAACTGTACAAAAACGACGAACGTACGTTTGAAGACTATTCCACCGCTTCAACCCTGTATTACCAATCTCAGGAAGCGCGTATGCGTGCCGAAAGCGAATTGCTCATTGCTCAATACCAGCTCGAAGCCATGATCGGTATCCGTTGGGAACAGGTGCAGCATCCGGAAAAATAAATGCAAGGTGCGGCGTATTGGGTATGAAGTCGTTGATCAATATGGTATTTTCTTGTGTGAAGTCTTTAGATTTGCACCTTCAACCGTCCTTGTACTTCGGACCAACAGACTAACAGACTAAATAACTGCATGAAGAACCTGTCGCTCATCCTCAACATCATTTTGCTGGCCGCCGTAGCCGTATTGTTTTACCTTGTTTTGTCAAACAAATCCAGCAACACCGGTACGGCCATCTTACCTCCCGCATCTGCCGCCGCTGGCATGAAGATAGCATGGGTGAATGCCGACACCTTGGATGCCCGTTACGAATGGCTCAAGGAGCAAAAGGCGGCCATTGAAAAAAAGGTGGTTGACGCCGAGAAAAGCTTGCGCAACAAAGAAGAATCGCTGATGCGCGACATGGCTGCTTTTGAGCAAAAAGCTCAAGGTGGAGATGTGGCCCGCGCCGATCTTGAAAAGGAATACGCTGTCCTCGGCAGCCGCCAGCAAAAATTGCAGGAAGAAAGTCAGAAGCTCGGCAAACAAATGTCGGAAGAGCAGAAAAAAGCATTCAACGAATTGTACGTCAACGTGGAAGCCCAACTCAAAACCCTGTCCAGCGAGATAGGATACGATTACATTTTTTCCTATTCGCGCGGCGGACAAATTCTGCTCGCCAACGACAGTCTCAACATCACCAACCAGGTACTCGACCTGCTGAACTCCAAAAAGCAGGAATAACATGTTGCGCAGGGCTACACCTGACGACCTTTCGCTTTTGCACGAACTGGCCGTTCACATCTGGTGGGAACACTACCCTGCCATCATCGGCAACGACCAGGTCACTTACATGCTCGAACGCGGCTACAGCCTTGATGCTCTGCAACAACAAATGCGGGATGGGCAGCAGTTCTTTTTCATCGACATGGACGCACAAGCCGTGGGCTACGTCGGCATCACCGTGCAGGAGCCTGGCAAGGCATTCCTCAACAAGTTTTACCTCGATGGGCAGGAGAGGGGCAAGGGTACAGGCGCACAAGCCTTTGACGCCTTGTTAAAAACCTTCCCCGAGGTACAGGAATTCAAGCTGCAAGTGAACCGCCGAAATTTCAAAAGTGTAAATTTCTACTTCAAAATGGGTTTCACCATCTCGGACAGTTTCGACATGCCCATCGGCAACGGGTACAGTATGGATGACTTTCTGATGGTTAAGGTCTGTGGAATTTGCTCAGTTCAAAACAAGTACTCCGGCGGCTTCGAATGAAATTTCGCGTTTGGGTTCGGTGATGGCTTCGATTTCTGCTTTGGGTTTGCCGGCATCTTCTGCGTAGTGGCGCAGGTCGTCTACAGAGGTCATTTCCACGAAGGCGAAACCGTCGAGCACCACTTTTTTGCCCGTCAAATCTTTGGGCATGAAAAAGGCGTAGTCTTTGAAGGTAATGCGTATTTCGGCCTGACCTGCCTGCGCGGGAACCAGCATCATCCAGCAGCCTTTCTTCTGGCAAACTTCACCAACGGTGCCGGTAATTTTGGCGGGCATCGAATCGGTTGAAGCCATTTTGGGCATCAGTTCCTCCATGGTGACGGCATCATCGGCTGTGATGATGGTGCCGAAATGTTTGCCGTCGTTGGCCGGATCGGTGGTCTGGGTGGTTTTGCTTTCATCAGAAGCGCATGCAGCGAAGGCAACAGCGACGGTAAAAGCGAAAAACAAATGTTTTAACATGACTTTAAATATTTTACAAGTGATTGGTTTACAGTGCTGTATGTGCTAAAATGTGTTTTTCCTAACACAAATGACGTTCAAACGTAATGTAGATGGCACAATATTCGTATATTTATCTCTGTTTTCCATTCGCGAAACAGAAACTTTAATCCTCCATGCTGGCTCTTCGGAGTTTTGCACTAATCCCGCCAGGTAAAGCGTAGTTTAGTTTTTTCTGCATCGCAAGCACCCCCAGTGTGTTTGTTGTGCTGGGGTTGCGTCAGCTTCCCTTTGAAAGGTTGTCTTCTTTGCAGGAGCCGCCTGAAAACAACACGACATAAGCCGGCAAATTCAGGTTGAGATCATCTATTACCTTTGTAATAGATCCTTGACTTCATCTCCAATTCTGACTTATTTGCACCCTTCGTTTACCCCCTTTTTTAAAAAAAATTAATCAAACCTGCCAGACTATGAAGGGTCTACGTGTCATCCTCCCCACCATTTTGTTGCTCCTTATTTGGAGCAGCGCCATTACGTCTCTGAATGCTCAATGCCTTACAGGCAATTGTCAAAACGGATCCGGAACCTACCGTTATACCAACGGCGCCAAGTACTACGGGCAGTTTGCCGATGGCAAACCGCATGGCAAAGGTACCATGGATTACAATGCCAAAAGCCGTTATGCTGGCGATTGGAAAAACGGTGTCCGTGAAGGGCAAGGCAGCATGATTTACCAAAACGGCGACATTTACGTCGGTCCGTTCACCAAAGGCAGAGTACAGGGTGACAACGGCACCATGACCTATGCCAAAGGCGACAAATACGTTGGACAATGGGTGAGCGACCAGCCCAACGGCCAGGGTGTTTACCATTTCAAATCCGGCGAACGCTACGAAGGCCAGTTTAAAAGCGGCGACTTCGAAGGTCAGGGCAAGTTGTACTATCCCGATCGTGCATACTTCGAAGGCTTCTTTAAAGAGAACAAAAAACACGGCTTAGGCAAACTCGTGAAACCCAACGGCGAAGTGGTGGAAGGGTCCTGGAACAATGGAACGGAGGTTAATACCACCACGACCAAACCTGCGGCTGTTGCTTCCAACAACCAAAAGCCCACGCAATCCAGCACGGCCGCAACTACCCAGCCGCCTGCCCGAAAACCGACGCCCCCCTCCATCGTGGCACCCAAAACGGAAAGGGAAAATACCGAAGGACTTCGCAATTGCAACTCGGTGTATTGCACCAAGGGCAAAGGTTTTTTTGATTATTCCGACGGCACACGGTGGATCGGAGAATTCAAAGACGGTCTGCCTCATGGCAAAGGCGTGTGTTTTTACAGCAACGGCGATCGCTACGACGGCGAATGGCAAAACAACGCACCCAATGGTGAAGGCATCATGAAATTTGCAACCGGCCGCGTTTACGGCGCTGTTTGGGCGAACGGTATCATTCTTAAAGAACTCGACTCGAACGAATCGGTGCCGAGCACGCCCGTTAGTGTGGACGTAGACAAAAGGGTGAAAATTTACGCCGTCATCGTTGGCGTAGGACGCTACAGCGCCATGCCTTCGCTCAAATTTACCGACGACGATGCCTTCAGGTTCTATTCCTTCCTGAAAAGTCCGGAAGGTGGTGCCCTGCCCGACAACCAGATCGCCGTGCTCGTGGATGAGTCGGCAACCCGCGAAAACATCCTGCGCACCATGCGCGAATACTTCCTGAAAGCAGATGCCAACGACGTCGTGATGCTCTATTTCAGCGGTCACGGTCTTGAAGGCTGCTTCCTTCCGGTGGATTACGATGGCTTCAACAACAAGTTGCGCCATGAAGAGATCAAACAGGTTTTCAATCAAAGTAAGGCCAAACATAAACTGTGCATCGCCGATGCCTGCCACAGCGGATCGCTCAACCTCGACAGCCGGTTTGCAGCTAAAGGCCCCGTAAATGTTACCCTCGACCGTTATTACCAGGCTTTTGAGGACTCCGACGGCGGCATCGCCTTGCTCATGTCGTCCAAAGCCGAGGAGCTTTCGCTCGAAGACCACGGCCTTCGCCAGGGCGTATTCACTTACTTCATCCTTCGCGGACTTAAAGGCGCTGCCGACACCGACAGCAACCAGCTGATAACTGTATACGAGTTGTATCAGTACGTTTACATCAAAGTGCGTGAATACACTACCGGGGCACAAACCCCGGTCCTGACAGGCAAATTTGATAAAAACATGCCTGTAGCCGTACGGCGGTAGCAGGCAGCAGGCAGCAAAAAAAGGA
>Ga0209181_10012579_pt1 | contig 10689 bp, 8 predicted proteins | sample MAT05_FD_187208 | JGI IMG/M metagenome (GOLD analysis project Ga0209181, IMG submission 187208) | Freshwater microbial communities from Lake Fryxell liftoff mats and glacier meltwater in Antarctica - MAT-05 (SPAdes) (version 2) | ecosystem: Environmental > Aquatic > Freshwater > Ice > Liftoff...
CAAACGATTGATGTTCATAAAAGTATTGGTTAGTTCGATTACTAAAAGGGATACCTTTAGCGAATAATTTTTGATTATGCTAAAGCTATGTGCAATTGCTGCCCTTTCTATTTCAATTGGGCTAATCTCCTGTAATGATTATACAAAAAAACCTCCTGTTGAAATGACTGATAAGTCCGAAAAGAAATGGTGGAAGGAAGCCGTTGTGTACCAGATTTATCCCAGAAGTTTTAAAGACAATAACGGTGATGGAGTTGGCGATTTAAAAGGACTTACTTCAAAATTGGATTATGTAAAAAATCTGGGTATCGATATCATTTGGTTGAATCCAATATATAGCAGCCCCAATGCAGACAATGGTTACGATATCAGTAACTACGATGACATTATGAAGGAGTTTGGAACGATGGCTGATTTTGATGCGATGTTAAGCGAAATGCATAAAAGAGGATTGAAGTTGGTGATGGATTTAGTGGTGAATCATTGCAGTGATGAGCATGAATGGTTTAAGCAGGCCCGCAGTTCAAGAACAAATAAATATAGAAATTATTTCCATTGGTGGCCTGCAGAAAAGGGAAAACCAGCCTTTCGTCCAGGAGCCTTTGAAGTTGATGGCAGCGGCTGGCGTTTTGATTCGCTCACCAATAGTTATTATTTACATTATTTCAGTTACAAACAACCGGATCTCAATTGGGAGAATCCTGAATTGCGCAAAGAAATATTTGCAATGATGAACCGTTGGTTTAAAAAAGGGGTGGATGGTTTTAGAATGGATGTAATTCCATTTATCGCAAAAGACACTACTTTCCCGGTGATTACACAAAAAATGCTGGATGAAAAATATGATGGCCATTGGGGTGTGTATATGGCAAGTGGCCCCGGACTTCACAGTTACCTACAGGAAATGAATAAAGAGGTGTTAAGTAAATATGATATTATGACACTGTCTGAAGGTGCCGGCACCACTAAAGCAACCGCCATGGATTTTGTAGATCCGGACAGGCACGAGCTTGATATGGCTTATCATTTTGATGGGGTAGATTTGGGATATGTACCGGGTTATTTTAAAAAGATGGATCCTAACTGGAGCCTGGTTGCATTTAAAAAAATATATTCCGATTGGGATAGTGTTTTTGCCAACAAAGGATGGGGAACTATTTATCTTGGTAATCACGATCAACCACGGATGGTTTCACGATGGGGGAATGATGCGCCTGAATTTAGGTCCGCATCTTCTAAAATGCTGACCACATTTTTGTTAAGTATGAGAGGAACACCTTATTATTACTTTGGAGATGAATTGGGCATGACCAATATAAAATTTGACAAGATTGATGATTACCGCGATATTGAAACCATTGCTGAATACGGTAAAGTTAAAAATGCGGGGGGGGATTTAAAAGGGTTTATTGAAGATCAAAAAAATGGCGGTGCAAGAGATAATGGCAGAACACCGTTTCAATGGACGGATGGTAAAAATGCAGATTTTACTTCAGGCACGCCTTGGCTTAAAGTAAATGAAAATAAAACCGAAATCAATGTACTTACTGAGGAAAAAGACCCCAATTCAGTATTAAACTATTTTAAGAAGATGGTGCAATTGCGTAAAGACCAAAAGGACATTTTGGTATATGGAAAATATACTTTGCTTGATAAAGATAACCCAGATGTTTATGCATACACCAGGGAAGCCAAAGGCGAAAAAGTGTTGGTGTTATTAAGTTTTAGAAAAACCGGTGGCACTTTTAATTTGGGGAATATGCAAATTGGAGAAGAGTGGATCAACAATTTAAAGGCCTTACCAGTAAATGGTAACACGGTTACTTTACAGCCTTACCAGGCCTGTATTGTAACAATAAAATAACTAAATGTTACGATAAACAGAGCGTTTTACAAAAATTACTATATGAAAAAAATAATATGGATTCTTGCTACGGTATTTGTTTATAGCAACAGTTTTGCACAGGATGCCTGGAAAATAACGGCCAACAAAATTGACCCATCTAACTACTACGGTATTACAGTGGCCAATGGACAGATTGGTATTGTTAGCAGCCCGGAAGCATTTAAAGTGAAGGATGTAGTATTGGCCGGTGCCTACGATTTATATGGTCGTGGCAGGGTAAGTAATTTCATCCGGAGTTTCAATTTACTCAATATGTACATGGAAATAGAGGGCAGGCGATTGGGCAACAGCGATGTTACCAACATGCAGCAATCTCTGGATATGAAACATGCCAGCTTCACTACCAGTTTCGACTACAGGGATTTGGCAACGGTTAGTTATACGTACTATTCTTTGCGCCAGCTACCGTATTCGGTGTTAATGGACATCACCGTTACTGCAAAAAAGGACTTTAATCTGGGCAGTGCCAGTATTATGGAAGCACCCGATGCGCTGAAAGATGTTCAGAATTATTACAACGAAATTGACAGGCCACATACCACCATCAGCCTGCTCACTTCGTCTGCAAAAAGCCCTACCGGTAAATTATTGATGTGTGCCTCCAACGCATTTATTTTCAACGAAACACATGGCAACGAACCTCGGGTAATTCACGAAATGTGGGACAACAACATGCACCTGGTAAAGTTTGCAAAAAAGCTAAACGCAGGCGAGACTTACCGCTACTCGATTGTAGGGTCTTCCATTACGTCTGCCCACCATGATGATCCATTGAACGAAGCAGAGCGATTAACCATTTTTGCAAAACTGCAGGGCCGTGACAGGTTGATTGAGATGCACAACAAAGCCTGGGATGAATTGTGGAAAAGCGATATCATCATTGAAGGCGATGCACAAAGCCAGCAGGATGTGCATAGTATGTTGTATCATTTGTATTCATTTGTACGGGAAGGGTCTGCCAACAGTCCTTCACCCATGGGATTGAGCGGGTTGGGATACAACGGTCATGTGTTTTGGGATACCGAATTGTGGATGTTTCCGGCCGTTTTACAAATGCATCCTGAGTTGGCGAAGAGTATGATGGAGTATCGTTTTGAAAGATTGGAAGCGGCCAAAAGAAACGCATTTGGCAAAGGCTACAAAGGAGCGATGTATCCCTGGGAAAGCGCCGAAACTGGTGTGGAAGAAACTCCCGTATGGGCGCTGAGCGGACCCTTTGAACATCACATCACGGCCTGTGTTGGGTTTGCCGCCTGGAATTATTATGCGGTTACCCAGGATAAAAACTGGCTGAAAGAAAAGGGCTGGCCAATTCTAAAAAACACCGCCGACTTTTGGGCCAGCAGGGTAGAACGAAATGGTCCCGGTAAATATGATATTAAAAATGTGGTAGCCGCTGATGAGTGGGCCGAGAATGTAGATAACAATGCATTCACCAATGCAGCGGCAAAAGCCAATTTGAAATACGCAACAGAAGCGGCAAAATTATTAGGTATTACACCTGATCCCGACTGGATGTTGGTGGCGAATAATATTCCTATTTTAAAAATGGAAAATGGTGTTACCAATGAGCATGCTACTTACAAAGGCGAAGGCATTAAACAGGCCGATGTAAACTTATTGGCATACCCGCTGAAGGAAATCACGGATCAAAAACAGGTTAAAAAGGATTTGGATTATTATTCCGTACGGGTGCCCAATGAAGGTACGCCGGCAATGACACAAGCTATTTTTTCTTTGTTGTATTCACGAATTGGCGATAGTGAAAAAGCGTTTCATTTTTTTAAAGATGCTTATGTGCCCAATTTACTACCACCATTTAATGTAATCGCCGAAACCAAGGGCGGCACCAACCCTTATTTTGCTACAGGTGCTGGTGGTATTTTGCAGGCTGTATTAAATGGTTTTGGTGGTCTTGACATTACACCCACTGGAATTATTCAAATTAAATCAACCCTGCCAAAGCAATGGAAAAGTCTTACGCTTACTGGTATTGGGCCGGATAAGAAAACGTTTATAGTGAAGTAAATATTAAAAAGGGGTGATTGCTTTTAAAAAAACAACCATCCCTTTTTGCAGCTTTTAAAAAATACTAATAGCACTTGCTTTTGGTAATATCTTTTTTATAGGGATAAATGCTCAACGCAATCATGGTTTCATTTTCAAATGAAAAGAATACCACGTTCTTCCTATCCAAATGAATCATATAATATTTTCTTGAGAGGTAGTTCTTGGTATGTAAGGCATGCTGGCAATTTTATCCAGTTTAATCAACGTACTTTTTGCGAATTTTTCCGCAGCTAAATCAGACCAGTTTTCTTTTAGGTAGATGATGATAGAGTAGAAATCCTGTTCTGCCTCAACCGTCCATATTATTTGGAAAGCCATGTTTCCAATTTATATTTCATTTCATCCTGTGTGATATAATTTCCTGCTTTGTATTCCTCCATTGCTTTTTTTATTTTGGTTTGAAGTGGAGCCGGTAGTTCGTTTACTTCAATATCATTCATTGTGTCCGTATTATGCAACAATGCGTAAACTTCTTCTATTACAGCACTATCATTAGTATTGCTGGGCATAGATAGTACTTGTTTTTTTTATCTTGGATTGGCATGGCTTAACGTTTTTATAAAGCTAGGTATTTAAATTGCGATTGCAAATGTCCTTTTACTTTGTAAAATGATTTTACAAACCAGATAAATGATTAGTTATTGATAAAATTTATTGTTTGGGATAACTAAAAAAAAACCTATTTTGCAGTTTCTGTTATAATGAAACGACTATCTGCTATATTACTCCTGGGGATTTTTTCCTTTAATATTTTTGGATATAGAATAGTTGCATCCTTTCTTGAGAGTCAGCAAAATCAACAAATGGAATTGGCAATTGATGGAAATGAGTATGCTGAAAGCCAGTTAATCTCAATAAAGCAACCCACCAATTTACCCTACTACACCAACTCATTTGATTTTCATAGAATTGATGGTGAAGTTAATATCGATGGCATTATCTACAAATATGTTAAGTGCCGGATTTACAACGATTCTTTGGAATTGCTTTGTTTACCCAATACCGGCAAAATGAAAATCCAGGCTGCCAAGGCAGATTTTTCAAAGATGGCTTCCGACTTCCAGCAATCCAATCATAAGAAAAAATCAAATGCTGATACCAAATCACCTCAGAAAACAATCAGTGAATATGAGGAACATTTTACAGCAATTGCCTTTAATACAATTCCGTTTTTAATCAATCATACCATTCAGCCTCACTCACTCGTAAGTACACTATTCACCAAATTGGTGGAGCAGCCTCCTGAGATGCAATTGAGTCATACCGCCGTTTAATTTTACTACTGTCTGCTAATAAAATGCCGATGCCATCTTTGTGGCCGGTGTTTGGAATTATTGTTATTGTACGATGACTGCAATACTATAAATTTTTCCTTCTTAGCTTTGACAGATCAATTGTTTATCCACTTTACTTTTTATTATGAAGAATATTTTAATTGTTTTTGCAGCTATGCAGTTTGTTGTCTCCTGCAAGCAGAATCAGCCAATACAAAAAACCTATTTCGCAGACCCTTTCTCTTATTGCAAAACAGTAAAAGAATTGAATGAGGTGGTGAAGTTTAATAATTTCTCTCCCATTGTTGCAGATCGAAATTATACTTACGCCAATATAGCTGCTTATGAATGCATAGCCGCCGCCTATCCCGATAAATACAACTCTTTGGCAGGTCAAATTAACGGACTTGCAGCAATGCCCTCACTAGATACTTCGAAAACGGTGGATGTAGAATTTTCCGCCCTGCTTGCTTTTTGTAAAGTAGGCGAGGCCGTAACCTTTCCGGAAGGAAGTATGAAGGATTATGTGGATAGTTTAAAAACTTTGGCAAAAAAGCAGGGCATGCCGGATGAACTGTTTGACAACTCTGTGGCTTTTTCAGATACCGTTGCAAACGCAATTTTACAATGGAGCAAAGGCGACAATTACCTGCAAACGAGGAGTGCTCCTAAATACACTGTGATTGATACACCTGGTCGCTGGGTGCCTACTCCACCAATGTATTCAAGCGCCATCGAGCCGCATTGGAACGAAATAAGAACCATTGCAATGGATAGCGCAGCCCAGTTTAAAACAGCCCGTCCAATTCCTTTTAATATGAAGGATAAAAACGGGGCTTATTACAAGCAGGTAATGCAATCAAAAAATGCGGTTGATAGTTTAACCGATGAGCAAAAGCATATCGCCATGTTTTGGAATGATTTGCCCAACGAATTACATGTAAGTGGACATGTTCAATTTATCACAAAAACATTTTCACCTCCCGGCCATTGGATGAATATTGTGGGCATAGCCTCTATGAAATCGAAAGCTGATTTTGCAACAACCGTAGCAGCATACACACTAACATCCATCGCTATGTTTGATGCATTTATTCATTGCTGGGATGAAAAGTTCAGGAGCAATATGTCGAGGCCGGAAACTGTGATAAATAAATACATTGATCCTGAGTGGAGACCTTATTTGCAAACACCACCTTTCCCGGAATATACCTGTGGACATAGCACTGTTTCTTCAGCGGCCGCAGAAGCCTTATCCAAAATGTACGGGAATAATTTTAGTTACACAGACACCAGCGAATTGGAATTTGGTGTGCCAAACCGTTCATTTACTTCTTTCCGCCAGGCCTCCGACGAAAATAACCTTGCCCGTTTTTATGGGGGGATTCATTTTCATCCGAGTTGTTTGGTAAGTACTGAATATGGTAAAAAGGTAGGTGACTTTGTAGTAGGCAAACTCAAGCTACGGAAAGAAAATCAATAAGCGGCTGTATTAATATCAGTCAGTCTTAAAGAGCGAATCCATCATTTTTTGAAACTTCGTAATCCTGAAACGTATTAGGATTGGTGTATGCTTTATTTGTTTTTTTTTGATGCCAACATCAAGTCGTAACCAGACTTTTCGGGCAGTAAAGAATTCGAATTCGGCATCGTACGCAGCCATTTTTTGGCTAAAAATTAATCAGTCATAAAAATTTATCCCAACTTGTTTACCGAGCGGATTCAACATCAGGTGCGCTTTTTTAATAAATAAAAAAAAAGTGTACTTAGAGCTAGAATAACAGCATTCCAAAACAATAACTAATGATTAAAAAAATTATAATGAGAAAAATAGTAAAGCATATCATGGCCACCATTATTTTAGTAGCCATCGCATTTCAAAGTTATTCGCAGGGTTGTGTAGCCATTCGCAGCACAGGCGCTTCCTGTTCTATTCAAAAACCGGGTAGCGATTCGGGTAGTTGGGTATTTAGTGCCAACTACAGATATTTTAGATCCTTTCGTCATTTTAAAGGCAAGGAAGAACAAAAGGAAAGACTGGTTCAAAATACAGAAGTAATCAACTATACCAATTCTCTGGATCTTTCAATTACGAAAAATTTAAACAACCGCTGGTCGGTGAGTTTAAACTTTCCATTGCTTGCTATCAGCCGTTCTTCGTTGTATGAACATGGGTTGGTAAATGGCGTATATGTAAAAAAAGAAAGACATAGCACACATTCTTATGGATTAGGGGATGTTAGGTTTGCTGCATACCGATGGTTGATTGATCCGCTAAAGCATACAAAAATTAATGTGCAGGCTGGTCTCGGAATAAAGTTTGCAACCGGCGATTACAATTACAAAGATTACTGGTATAATGTTGGTGTGGGTGGCAAAAAAGAGTTGAGAACAGTAGACCAGTCGATGCAGTTAGGCGATGGTGGAACCGGTTTTACTACAGAGCTAAACGCATACTACATGCCATCACCTAAGCTAAATATTTATGCCAATACTTACTACCTGATCAACCCAAGAAATGTGAACGGCACCCGCACTTACAGAGAAACATTATCACCCGCAATCGCCAATGAAGATATCATGAGTGTACCCGATCAGTACATGGCAAGAGTGGGCGCTTCTTATAATTTTTTGCGGGTGCAAGGGTTGTCTGTTTCCGCTGGTGGACGCATAGAGGGAATACCGGTGTATGACCTTGTTGGTGGCAGCGATGCATTTCGCAGACCAGGCTATGTAATATCTGTAGAGCCAGGTGTAGGCTATGCCGGTAAAAAAACTACCTGGTATTTAAATGTTCCGGTTGCACTGTCTCGCAACCGCACACAGAGTGTAACCGATAAAGAGATGAGTAAAACAACGGGAATATTCCGGCAGGGCGATGCTGCGTTTGCAGATTATTCCATCAACGTTGGTTGTGCGGTGAGATTTTAAATTTTGTTGGAGTCAATCATTTTTCATTTAAAAAAAATCAACAATGACTAAAATATTATTAGCCCTACTGATTATGCTGTCACCAGTAATTAGTAGCGCTCAAACAGATATGGATGCCATCATGATGGGTAAAAAGCGTTTCTGTATTGGGCCAATGTACAGTTATAGTAGCTGGAAAGATTATTGGGAAGGCTCGTTAAAAAGAGACAATGAGAATATTGGAACGGTTTCAACAGAGATGACAGGCCTGATGGGAAACTATGGAATCAGTTCAAAACTGAATGTTCTTTTTAGTCTTCCGTATGTAAAAACAAAAGCTACAGCAGGCACATTGAAGGGTATGAAAGGTGTGCAGGATTTGAGCCTTTTTATAAAATGGATGCCGGTTGAAACAGAAATGCTGGGCGGTTTTTTTTCACTCTATGGAGTTGGCGGTTTTTCATTTCCGTTGAGCAATTATGTTGCCGATTTTTTGCCGCTATCTATTGGATTACAAAGTAGAACTGCCTCTGCAAGACTGATGGCCGATTATCAAACAGGAAGTTTTTTTGTAACCGCATCTGCAACGTATGTATTAAGAGATAATATACGAATAGACCGCACAGCCTATTATACTACAGCATTGCACTTAACCAACGAGGTAAAGATGCCGGATGGCGCCAATTTCAATTTTAGAACTGGCATAAGAAACGAACGTTTGATTGCGGAGGCAGTAGTAAATAACTGGAATACGTTGGGTGGTTTTGATATTACCCGAAACAATATGCCTTTCCCTTCTAATAGAATGAATGCGACTACCATTGGTGCCAATTTTAAATACGTTATTCTACCTGTCAGGAATGAAGTATCAATGGTATTGGGTGCCAACACCACAGTGGCAGGTAGAAATATGGGAAAGTCCAATACATATTATGGTTCGGTATTTTATGTACTTGATTTTAATCGCAAAACAAAGTCGCAAGATCAACCTTCAAAAACTAATTAATTATGAAAAAGACATTTTTTCTTACCGCTTTATTGATTGCACTCTTTGTGATACTGTTCATTGGATGTAGTAAAGATATTGCAGGCAGAACAGATAATACACCTGCTTTAAATCCTGTAAATACAGACTTAAATGCAGGCACCTGGAAACCGATTTTACTAACTGGGCCTGCTGAGTTTGCGATAGCAGCACCCATTGCTACCAATACGCCGGAATACATTGCCCAAATCAACGAAATAAAAAGCTCGCAAGTAGATCTTACAAGTGAAGAAATGGCAATTGTAAAATATTGGAGCGCCGGCGCAATATTGCGCTGGAATGAAATTTTAAGAGAATTGGTAGCTAAGCACAATATACCACCGTATCAAAATGCGGATGGTACCTATCCCTTGCCGAGTGCAACCAACCCGTTGGCCTACCCGCTGTTTCCTTTTTCAAATCCGCCCTATGCCGCAAGAGCATACGCTTATGTTAGCGCTGCACAATACGATGCGTTGGTGGCAGCATGGCATTATAAAAAATTGTACAACAGGGCAGCGCCATATAAGGTAGATGCAACGCTCAATTTGCTGGTTCCGCAATCGGATCTGCCTTCTTATCCATCAGAAGATGGAGTAGTAGCAGGTTCGGCTGTTGAGATGTTAAAACTATTGTTTCCCGGCGACCAGGATTTTGTACAACAAAAAGCAGCAGAACATAAAAGAGCTCGTATTCTATCTGGCGCTAATGTCCGCAGCGATATTGAAGCCGGAGAGGCGCTGGGTAAATTAGTAGCACAAAAATTTGTAACCCGTGCAAGGGGCGACAGGGCGGGAGCTGCCGCAGGAAATCAGGCAGCTTGGAACAAATTGGAAATGGATTGTATAGCCCGGGGCGAAACGCCCTGGGTAAGCCAGGAAATCCCAAGGCGCACGCCAATGCTATTAGAATTTGGGAAAGTAAAAGCTTTCCTCTTTGATTCGCTCACTGCAATTTCGCTTCGACCGGGTCCGCCGCCTTTGGTAGGTAGTCAGCAAATGAAAGATGAAACAGAAGAAATTTATCAACTGTCGAAGAACGTAACTAGGGAAAGAATAAGGATTGTTCATTTTTGGGCAGATGGAGTTGCCACTTATACGCCACCGGGCCATTGGGATGCTATTGCTGCAGAAGATTTTATTACCAAGAATTTCAGCGAGGTTAGATGGGCCAGAAATATGGCTTTGCTAAATATGTCGCTGATGGATGCTGCAATCGTATGCTGGGATACAAAATATACTTATTTTAACGCCAGGCCGTCTCAACTGAATCCGGCTATCAAAACCACAACAGGTGTACCAAACTTCCCCGCTTATATATCCGGCCACTCTACCTTTAGCGGTGCCGCAGCAGCAATATTGGGGCATATTATACCAGAGCGGGCAACTCAATACAATGCAATGGCTGACGAAGCATCTTTATCAAGAATGTATGGTGCAATACATTTTAAAAGTGATTGTGTTGTAGGGCTTGTTGTAGGAAAAAAAGTTGGTAGCTACGCCATT
>Ga0209181_10012586_pt1 | contig 10685 bp, 4 predicted proteins | sample MAT05_FD_187208 | JGI IMG/M metagenome (GOLD analysis project Ga0209181, IMG submission 187208) | Freshwater microbial communities from Lake Fryxell liftoff mats and glacier meltwater in Antarctica - MAT-05 (SPAdes) (version 2) | ecosystem: Environmental > Aquatic > Freshwater > Ice > Liftoff...
GCGAGTCGCTCTTCCAGATATAACGTCCGAAATTGCGCCAGCGCTGTTGGACTTTGGTAGCGGAACATGTGAGTCGATCTTTTCACCCTTAGGCGTGTATAAGTGAACCCCCTTTCGGTCGACTATCAATGTGTTTCCGTCGGGAAGGCGTTGCGTATCCGTTATTCCCTCAAAACCGGTCTTCGACCAAGCCTCCTTGTTTTCCTTAGTTATCTCAATGACTCGTCCATCGCCAGAGAGTGCGATGAGGATATTGCCGTTTTCTAGTGGTTGAGCACAGACAGGTTGAGCTACGCTCGTGGTGCTCCAAACAACTTTTCCGGATGGGTTCACTTCGAGCACTTGGCCTTCCATTACGGAAACCAGAGTATTGCCGTTTGGCATGCGCTGCGCGTCGCTCACGGTACCGCTTGCGGCAAACTGCCAAGCAATCGTCTTGTCGGTTCGATACTCCAGAACCTGATTCTCGTTTTGGGTTACCACCAGCGTATTGCCGTTCTCCAATCGATAGACTCGGAATGGGTATCCGCTTGCAATATCAAGCTCCCAAACCACCTTCTTACCAGCTGCATCGTATTCAAAAACTTTCTTGTCTGAAAACGATGAAACGAGTCGATGCCCGTTACTCAATCCTTGAACTGCAAAAGGAAGATTCACAGCCATCGTCCAAGTCTGCTTGCCCGACCCATCATACTCAACAACCCGACCCGAATGCGTTAAACATACCAACGTGCGCCCCCTCAAAGATCTTTTCTCGACGTAGGGCAAAATCAACTTGGTCGTCGCAACGTTCAAAGTGATCCAGTCCTGCCAGTTTTTTGTCAGCGCGAGATCCTTAGTGGTGGACTCCAAGACCGTACCAACACTCTGTTCCGTTATCGAGGCAAGTGCTCTTGCCGAAGCGTCACGAACTTTTGAATCTTCCGAATCAAGCAACTCTCCAAGTACTACCAGCGATTGCCGCTCATTCGCGTTGGCCATTGCCAGAGCCAATCGAAGGCGGACGCGATCCGATTTTTCGCCCCCAATCAATGAACTTAGATCCTGTCCGATCCTGTCGGCGCTGGCCGATTTGACCAGACCAGCCACGGCTACGAAGCGACGGGCCTCGTTGTCCGCACCAAGTACCGTGCGAAAGGTCTCGTAATCATCGGGTAAGCAAGTTGCCTCCATTGCTTGTCTGGCTTTCGCAAGAAAGGACTCTTCATCAAACCTTGGCACGATTGCAAGGATCTCATTCGACAGTCCCGACTGACGCTCTTCTGTGACTACATTGAACACAGCGTAGACAACGCCCTTGAGTCCAGATTGGATTTCGTCTGCGACCGCTCCGGAGCGCGTTGGGAACTTGGACAAGTCGGCAACCATGCGATTTAACAATTGCAAAACGAATTTCGTAGCCGATGTCGCAAGGTTCAGTTCCTGGATTGCGTTGATTGCCATCAAGCAAGCCTGATCGGCTGCCGTCGCTTCATCTTCATCTCCATCTCCAGACTTCGTCTTGGATACTATTCGATAGGCCTCAGACAAGTCCGCACAGGCTGCGTCTGTGTGGTTCCAAGCGGCCTCCAATCGCATCCGTTCGAGCAAACCTTGCACGTCCCCTCGCGCCACCCGCATTTCAAGCGTGTCCATTCGATTCTTGAGATGGTCCAACGAATAGACACGAGCTAGGCCAATTCCAAGCAAACGTTGTCCGTCCGAGAAGAGATTGCCAACCGGCTCTCCAGTCGTCGTGACCAATTTGGCGCGAGCCAATTCGCGACCGTCCTCGGGTGACAATCGCACGATTTCCGAGCCAGAAGGGATGTAAAGCGCGTCTTCTGTGACGACACCTGTACCGAATTGACTTGCAATCTCGATATCCCAAACCACATTTCCGCGATCCACGTCGTAGCATCGGACGCTGCTTTTCCCTGACACGTACAGGCGATTTCCGAGCAATCCCAAGTAGCTTTCGACTTCATGATTTGGTAACTGACGAGGTGAGTCCCAAAGCAATTCACCGCTGCGTCTATCAAGCGAAAATATCACATCGGAATCAGAACCCATCACCAACAAAGCACGTCCGGTGGGTATCACGATGTCTTCGCGCCAACCAACGACATTGGTCGTTGACATCGGAATACCAAATGGACTCGGGATCTCGTTGCTGACACCCATGCGTTCATAGCGCACAACCCAACGCACTACGCCGGAAACACTTTCCACGGTTGCGATAATTCCGGCTCCTGTACCTACGTAAACATCTCCACCGCTATAAGCTATCGCGTTTGTTGCCCAAGGAGAACATCTGCCGATAGGTTCGTCACACAAATAGGTCTTCCAAACCGTCGAGCCATTTTGGGGGTTGATGGCCAATAAAGAAATGGACCCATTGTCGTTGACGGTTGTAAATGCCAGACCACCACCTGATACCGGTGCGGATGAAAAACCGATGTCAAAGTTTGACTCGGCAGCGTTGTCCTCTTTTCCGCCTCGACGCCAGAGTAGTTCCCCACTTTTCGCATCGTACGCAACCAACCAGTTTCGTCGGCCCCTCGATGGCGTCGAGAGATTAAAGGGCGATTGCGGTTGGGTAGGTGTTGGTCTAGGATCCAACTCAGTGAGCCCCTCGATGCAGTATAGATGGCCGTCACCCATCGACATCGAATGGTAAACCTGATCACCAAACAATTGGATTTCAGACGATTTTTTCGGGGTTTTAGAAATGACTGGGGCCTGAAACATATTGGACATAGTGGACGCGGCGTCGACTTGAAACTCGTTGATTTTTCCCATCCATTTCGACTCGCCAGTCTCAAGCGCACAACACACCACGCGATCACCACTTTTGAAATAAACCAAACCTTCGTTCAATAGTAATCTTCCCACGCAAGTCCATTCGTTCTGTTTCCATCGCCCAAGCAAATGCCTTATATCCGATTTGATTTTGGGTGGAGTCGAGTCCTTGCGATTTTGCCTAGCAGTAGTGATAGCCCGAGTTGAGTAGGTTGGTATCGCCCCGCCGCCAGAAAGTACGGGCACGGGGCTAGGAAGAAAAATCAAATCGCCACCAACATAACCACCACCAAAGCCATAACCACCACCAAAGATTGCGTTTTGGTTCCCAATCAGCGGCGATTCGAAAGTATCGAACGGATGCGACCAAGTCTCAGACAGTTCCCCTTCAAGATAACCTTCTTTTAACGACTTCATCATTCGGAAATTGGGTGAATCACCATACTTCAAGTCCCAATTCGCCGAAGGGGTGCGACTCGCAGATCGAAGAGCGAGGTTGCTTCCCTGGACCATCGCTATCCGTTCGTCCTTTGCATTGGCGGATGCAAGCTCGTCGACCATTTTCTCGGACGAGTCTATTTCACCGATTCGAGCATTTGCTACCGCCAAACGCAGCAAGATCTCTTTGCGTAGTACGGTACATTCTGGATGTTCTTCCAAGCACTTCCTGAGCAGCCGACTTGCGTCGTTGAAGTCGTAGCTATCCATCTTAAGACATGCCAATTCAAAAGCAGCCTCGTCCCCTTCTGAACTAAGAAAGAAACGACGAACCACTTCGCTCAGGACATCCGTTCTGGTCCGCCTTGTAGGATTGAGCAATAGAGCTCGGGCTTCTCCATCAGCCTTTAGCCGATATGCTGCTAGCCCTTCCCTTGAAAGTTTGGAAAGAATAGACTCGATTTGGCTTGCTACCGTAACGAACTTAACGTACTCGTGCGAGCCAGAGTGAAAATGCCACTGGTCGCTAGTGGTCAATTGTGCCCCGGCCATATCCAACACGCTCTGCCAAAGTGCGTTCGCGGATCTGAAATCACCATCCTCTGCAAATTCCTTGGCACGGCGAAGTTTGAACAACTCTTGCTCGGGTGCTGTTTGTAAAGTCGCTCCCTCGAGCTTTGAAATGCGATTGGATGCGAATTGGCCACCGCTCATTCCTGGAGAAAAAGAAAAAGGAAATTGAGCCAATGCGAATTGTGCCTGAATCACGATTGTAGTCACAAGTAACCATGAAACCCAATGCAGGCGACCGTCGATTGTCATCATCTTCATCCTTTGTAAGATCGATTCTGCTATCGCTGACGACCAAAAAACCACCCCAATATCTGCTCGCTGCACAACGTGACCACAGCAAGGCAGAGTATCAATGGCCACAACTCAGCCTCAGCACCCTTTGCCGACGTAGCTGTCAGCCTGTGAGCGCTAACGAACTCGATCGGAGCGTTGCTAAAATTGCGTTTCAGTTCAGCCATATCCACTCGTTTTAAATCGCTTTCGGACTGGTCAACGTTGGCTGCGAAGATCACCTTGTGGCTCAGTCCATCGAGGCGCAAGAGGTTTAATTCATAAAATCCCCGTAGATCAGCTCCCGCATATTCAACCACCCACTGTGCTTCGTTCGCCTTACTTGCATCTGCAGACTCAGACGGTTTCGGATCAAGCAGGTGGATGGTTTGACTCGGATCTCGCAAGCTGACATCCCGTTTGTATTCTGTCAGATTCAGAGGAAACCGGATCGACTGACCAAGATTCATTGTGTTTTGTCGATCCGCTTTGGTCACTAGATATCGCGTCAATTCCTGCGTGAAGATCACAAAACTCGGATCGAGCGACCAATTGTTCCAGTCCCGATCAGCCGTAGTTGCGATCAAGATCACGCGACCACCGCCAAATCTCTTTTCAACAACCGCAGGAGAATTTTGAGCGTCGCTGAATCGAGCGGAGACCAAGACTTCCCCCGAGGCTTGCTGCTGATCATTGACATCGACGCCCCACCACCGAAAGAACTTGACCCAAGAGGCAAAGGGATTGTTTTCACCATCAAAAACACTCAATGCAGGATGGTTTGAGCTGTGAACCTGCATGTGAACCCACTTCTCTTCGGACTCATCGCCAAAAACCGTCGTCAGCCGCGCTGGAAGCAGCCCCGTACCATCTCGATAAAGTGTGTCGTTGGTTACATGCTCGTCGATCTGGTCACCCGGAAAAATGACTAATCCACCCCCGGATCTAACCCATTTTTCCAGAGCGACGCGACGTTCATCAGTTAGGCGATAAAGATTGCATAAATAGACCACGTGAAAACGGTCGAGCGAAATCTTGTCCAACTCGACGTCCGTAACGACCTCCACCACTACACCTGAAAGCTGGTCCCCGGGCGGCACAAGGCTACGCTTTAGCGAAAACGATTCCGACTTCGAATACAAAGCAGATGGATCTCCGTCGACAATCAAAGTACGAATACCCGGTTCAACTCGCACCGCCAAAAAACGTTCGTTGTCGGCCGGAAGTTGATCCAAATTCGGCTGCTCGTTGGCCTGAATGGAAACGCGAATCGCCATTTGTTGCGATGCGAGGTCGCTTGAATTGGATGACAATTCGATGGACGACGCGTGGGGAGGGACAAAGGTAAACGAAAACGGAATGGTCTCACTTGAGTTGGCAGCAATTCGCTCAATTCGCTGGGCCAACGGAAGAGATTCGCCTGCGCTGAATCCAACATCCACATTGCGGACCTCCGTAGGACAATGGTTGGCAACGGTGACGTCGAACGTGGAACTGACGCCAGCCACCAACACTTTATCTTTGGGGACCACGTTGGATACAACGAGGTTGTTAAGCGAATCAGGAGACCCAGCGTCAACGATGTAGCAACCAACTGCCTTCTTCGCGATGCGATTAAGGGTTTCACGAGCCCCCTGTTCCTTTACCGGTTCGGCGAAATTCCAGTCTCGAACACGCAGGTCACTGACGAGATAGATCACACGATTGACAAACTCTGGTTCTGCTCGCATTAGCTTTTCCACTTCGAGCATTACATCATCCATTCGCACGGGCGCATCCGACGGTGCGAGAGCTTGAATATCGCGAACCAAATCTTCCACTGTGTTGTTGTTGAGCTGAACGCCCCGCATGATAGGTCGTTCGGGCTTTGACATGAGCACCACCGAAAGGGATTCATCCGCATCGGCCGAACGTAGGCTATTGACCAGGTCCGCAATGGCTTGTTTGCCGACATCGAATGCGGATCGCCCGTCCTTGACGGCCTGCATACTCAGAGAGTCGTCCAGCACGATAATTCGCTCGAACCGGACCGACTGGAGAGCTCCGCCCGCAAACGACTGAGGTCGATATGGACGTGCCAAAAAGAGCGCCACAAGCAATACCGCCATGCATCGAAGCAACAACAGCAACCAATTCTCCAAGCGTAGGCGCCGCCGATTCTTTTTGTCGGCTTCCAACAGGAATTCGATTGCAGCCCAATCGACCGTACGAAACTTTCTTTTGTTCAATAAATGGATGATGATTGGAGCCGCCAACAACGCAGCACCTCCAAGGAACAAATATGGATTCAGCATCCAGTTTCCAAAGAGGTTCGCCAAATCGGTAAGCCAACTCAACATCGTTGCTCACATCTCTGTTTCATCTGGTTCCTCTGCGGTTCCTAAGTTTCTTGGTTCTTTGTCGAAACGTAAGGTATCTGGCTAAAACCACATCGAGCGTTTCTCGCATGTCGACCAGTACATAGTCGACTCCAGTCTTTGCGCAGATCTGTTTTACGTCTTCCTGAAACCGACCGATGACTTCAAGGTACGCAGTTCGTAGAGCTCGAGGCTCTGCATGCAATTGTCTATCTACTTCTAAGCCTCGGAAAAGTGTATTGTCTTCGAATGGAAACGCCAATTCGTCACCATGCATTACATGAAAGATGATGACCTCATGTTTTCTTAGGCTAAATCGGCTAATGGCTTTTGCCAAAATCTTCAAATCCACAAATAGGTCTGAAAACAGGCATACAATTCCTCGCTGATGGATTTGACTCGCCAGTTCACCAAAGACGTCGCCGATTTCCGTTGACGCGTCCACCTTGGTGTTCTCGAGTTCGTGCACAAGTCGCTTGAGATGGCTTGGGTGCGAGTTCGCTCGCAAATTGGACTGGATACTGTTGTTAAATGTCACCAATCCAACTGCATCTTGTTGCCGCTGGAGCAGGTGCGTCAAGGAGGCGGCAGCCGTGGCGGCATGATCAAACTTACTCCATCGGATGGCGGCGTTCTCACCATAGCGCATTGATTTGCTGCAATCGACGACCAAAGTGCACTTCAGGTTTGTCTCCTCTTCGTATTCCTTGATATAGAGCCGATCTGTTTTCGACCAAACTTTCCAATCGACGTGCCGCAGGTCGTCACCCTGTGTGTATTCACGGTGTCCAGCGAATTCGACGGCAAAGCCATTGTAGGGACTTTGGTGTTGACCGTTGATAAAGCCTTCAATGACTTGCCGAGCACGGACATCCAGTCGCGATATTCGCTGCAGAGTTTTGGTATCGAGATACCTATGTTGAGCCATATCAGCCATTTCGAAATCCGTTTACTCGCAAGGACTAGGAAGCAAATGCCCGCCGCAGGCTCGGTGCAACTTCGTCATCGTGGTGACGATCGGAAATCTCTTGGATCAGCCGATCGATGACGCGGTCGGTCGAAATCCCCGCAGATTCAGCATTGAAATTATTGATTACTCGATGGCGAAGCACTGGATGTGCGACAGCCTTGATATCATCGGTGGTTACAAAGAACCGACCGTCGAGAACCGCTCTGGCTTTGCCGCCGAGCAACAAGAACTGCATGGCCCGCGGCCCCGCTCCCCAACTCACCCATTCCTTGACGAATTCTGGGGCATTGTCTTGGTCAACCCGCGTTCCGCGAACCAATCGCAATGCGTAATGAATGACATGCGGCGAAACAGGAACTCGCCGCACCAGCTCTTGGATTTGCAAGATCTCGTCGGACGAAATCACCTCCTCAACTTGCGGAATATCTTGCGCAGTTGTTGCAGATGCGATGTGGTATTCCTCGTCGTAGCTAGGATACTTCACAAAGATCTTGAACATGAACCGATCCTGTTGTGCTTCCGGAAGCGTATAAGTGCCTTCCTGTTCGATAGGATTCTGCGTGGCAAGCACGAAGAATGGGCATGGCAGCACATGTCGCTTGCCCCCAATGGTCACTTGCTTCTCTTGCATCGCTTCCAGCATCGCGGCTTGAGTCTTGGGTGGAGTGCGGTTGATCTCGTCGGCCAGAATGATGTTGGCAAAGATTGGGCCAGGTAGAAAACGGAATTCGCGATGACCCGTGGCCTTGTCCTCTTGGATGACTTCCGTTCCGGTAATATCAGAAGGCATCAGATCAGGAGTGAACTGTATGCGACGAAAATCCAATCGCATGGTTCGCGCCAATGTACTTACCATGAGCGTCTTTGCCAAACCCGGCACCCCTTCTAGCAGGCAATGTCCTCGTGAGAATATGGCAATCAACAATTGTTCGATGGCTTCATCGTGACCAACGATGACCTTGGAAAGCTCGCGTCGAATGACTTCATGTGTTCGCTTAAGGCGTTCCACGGCTGCCACATCATCCGGCAGGAGGTTTCGCTCTTCATTATTCATGCGGCATAACCTTTTAGACAAGAAAGTTACTCAAGATTGGATCAAAGGCCCAATTCGAACGCCAAACAGGAAATCAAAGTCAAGGCCATCGTAGCAGATTCGAAATCGCAATCAAGGAGAAGCATGTTGCAATCAGTGGATCGTCTTCTCGCATGCTTGTAAATGAATTCTCCCAGAATCCTTCCTTCGACTGCAACTTCAATAGTTGATGCAAAAGATCATTCCGTTGTTTTCGTTTGAATTCGTCAGGCAACAAAGGATTAACTCGGCTTAACCCACGAAAATAATAGTACATCAGACCCTCTTTCCATCCTAATTCCGGCGGAGTTTTATCGAATCCGGATACGGAATCGACTTGCGAGTTCTTCGTCAACCATTCCACGGCTTTTTGCACTCGGACTTCGCCGAGACCAACCCCTGCCGCGATCATCAGAGACAACCCGTCGCACGTCGGTGTGCCGTAGGATCGCGGCTGAATACCACTTTCGTCCTCCCACTGAGCCTTGTTGGATAACGCGTTTTTTTCTGGCTGAAAAAAGAACCCGCCATCCCCATCAGGCCAATTTTGGCAACCGAAACTCCATTGCTTCGCCCGCTCCAACGTGGCAGCTCGATCGCGGTGCTCCTCGCCAGCGATGGCTTCCACAGCCTGCATGGATACGGAAAGATTGGTTCCTGAGGTGACTCCCGTTGCCCCCGAGCCTCCAAGTGAATCCCATCCACCGAAATCAATACATTCCTTTCGAAAACCATTGGTCTGCGAAAGTTGAGCCATCACTAAAAAATCGACCATGGACATTCGGTGATCGGCTGGGATTTCCATTCCTGTGCGTCTCGTCGCTGATAAGGTCATGGCCGTCGAGTAGGTTGGGAAGTCCAACGTACCATCCGGACAAGCAACAAAACCACGCAATCGAATGCCCGGCATCAAGAATTCAAGTCCACGTTGCCAACACGTTTGTTGATGATAATGTTTCGGCAGATGTGATGCCGCGTAAAGTACAAGAGCGGTCATCGAAGCCCCGCCGCGCATCGAACCATAGGTTTCTGAATGCCAGCCTCCATCACCCTGATCCTGCTGCTTAACCAACCAATTCGTTCCGAGAACGATCGCAGCTTCAGCCCGTTTGGCAAGCAATTCTGATGGTGGATCTTCCGAAAGCGATATCATACGGAGTCTATTGTTGAGAAATCGGCAAGTATCGGTTGGGTGATGTAAGCACCAAACAGGAGGCGGCTGTGCAGAAGGTCCGGCTGGTTATGCAGTGTTGCCCTGCCCAGCTTCCATCTTTGTTTTGCACGCTCGCAATCTTGTCGCGAATGGTTGGAAACCATTTTCGCCAATCTTCTCCACCCTTCTGCAACATCGTCTCGGTGATCAGATGAAACGCGAGGTACTCCTCGCCACCCGCTTGAGTAAAGGGCGTATTGTCTTTTGTGACGATGCTCAGCACGTCATCCCAAGCCTTCTTTGCGATCGACTCCTTCTCCATTCCGAGCGCGTAGAGCACGCGAATCCCGGTCGCATTTTTGTACAGGTTATGCATCCAATCGCCTTTGTTCGCATTAGCCAATGTAGTTTGCATCGACTTGATCAAAAACTCAGCGGTTTTGTTCGCGGACGCTTCTACCTTTAAGCCGGCAAAGTGCGCTCCGCGTAGGCTTACCCAACCCATAACGGTGCCGAGAGTCGGTGCCCAAGACTGCGACCCCCAATCGCCACTCGCCGATTGCGACCGCGTGATGGCCCCGGTCAGCTTAATTAGCGCAGCAAGAATCGGCTCGGGATTCCAGCTCTCACCTAGCACTTGACTCAAGAAGAGAGCTGCAAAGAAGCTATGCGCATGTCGACCGATCTTTCGTTGAATTTGAGTTTGATCCGTGGAAGCGATGTCGTCCCCGTTCATGACGTCAACTGCGCGCATCAGGAACGACATGATTTCGCGAACTTCCCGACTCCGAGGACCTTCCACCGGCGTATTGCCCTGTGAAAGCAAAGCCAAACCCACCATTGCCGTGCAACCGATGTCGGGTGCCTGCCCTATGTCGATGCCACATCCACCATCGCGATGCATCGATTTTATTAGCCACGAGGTGCCTCGTTGAACCGCCTCCTCGGACTTCCTCGTTATTTCCTGAAACGGTTCATCTGCCCAAACCGCATTTGCCAAACCCGATTTTGCCCATACCGCATCGCTAACAACAACCGTGCCCGCGCCTGCTAGCAATAACCTTCGCCGCG
>Ga0209181_10012588_pt1 | contig 10683 bp, 9 predicted proteins | sample MAT05_FD_187208 | JGI IMG/M metagenome (GOLD analysis project Ga0209181, IMG submission 187208) | Freshwater microbial communities from Lake Fryxell liftoff mats and glacier meltwater in Antarctica - MAT-05 (SPAdes) (version 2) | ecosystem: Environmental > Aquatic > Freshwater > Ice > Liftoff...
GAGCCGGCTGTTACTTGAGGCGCCCCCAGGCGCCTCAAGTAACAGCCGGCTCACGCCGGCCGCTCGCCATCATACCGCACCGTGCTACACCGCCGCCATCACCAGCGCGCCGTTCTGGCCGCCGAACCCGAAGCTCGTCGAGAGCCCGTAGCGCACCCGGCCCTTCCGCGCCGTGTTCGGGATGCAGTCCGTGTCGATGCTCGTCAGGCCCGACCCTGCCAGACGGCCGGGTCGCGGGAGGTGTGGAATACGGACAGCACGAGAAGCAGGCTCACGACCCCGACCGGGCCAGCGCGTCCGCCTTCACCTGCTCCCACGGGACCACGTCGTCCGGGTTCGCGGCGTGGTCGGCCAGGCGGCGGTCCAGTTCCCGCCGCTGCGCGTCGGTCAGCAGCGGCCGGTGCGGCGCGTCGGCCACGCTGTCCCAGATGGCGACCGCCAGCGCGATCCGGTCCTCGACGCTCAGGCGGTCGATGCCGAGGGCTTCCAGGGTCGGGGGCACGGCGCGTCCTCGCGGCGAATATGCGCCTCAGCCTACCACGCCCCGACTGCGGAGGACAGGGGAACGGCGAGCGGCCCGCGTGAGCGGGCTGTTCCTGAGCGCATCGAGCGTGCTCAGGAACAGCCCGCTCACGCGGGCCGCTCGCCACTTCGCTCCGTCACACCGCCGCCATCACCAGCGCGCCGTTCTGGCCGCCGAACCCGAAGCTCGTGCTCAGCCCGTAGCGCACCCGGCCCTCGCGCGCCGTGTTCGGGATGTAGTCCAGGTCGCACGCCGGGTCGGGGTTCTTCAAGTTGATCGTCGGCGGGTACACCTGCGTGTGCAGGCTCATCGCCAGCGCCGCCGCCTCGATCGCGCCGCTCGCGCCGATCGAGTGGCCGATCATGCTCTTGATGCTCGACAGCTGCACCTCCCGCGACCGGTCGCCGAACACCCGCTTCACCGCCGCCGTCTCCATCGCGTCGTTCAGCTTCGTACTCGTGCCGTGCGCGTTGATGTAGCCCACGTCGCGGTGGTCCACCCCCGCCTCGTTCAGCGCCGCCACGATCGCCCGCGCCCCGCCGCGGCCGTCCGGGTCCGGCTTCGTCACCGAGTAGGCGTCGAACGTGCTCCCCCAGCCCTTCACCTCGGCGTAGATCGTGGCGTTCCGCGCCTTCGCCCGCTCGTACTCCTCCAGCACCAGCACCGCCGCGCCCTCGGCGATCACGAACCCGTCGCGCAGCCGGTCGAACGGCCGCGAGCGCTCCTCCGGCGGCAACGACCCCTGCTTGCTCAGCGTGCCCAGCGCCGTGTACGCCAGCAGCATCAAGGGGTCGATGCGGCTGTCGGCGCCGCCGCACAGCATCACGTCGGCGTCGCCGCGGCTCACCAGCCGGAAGCCCTCGCCCACGGCCTGCGTGCCGGCGACACAAGCCGTGACCACGGTGTTGTTCGGCCCCTGGCAGTTGAACGCCATCGAGATGTGCGCCGCCGCCATGTTCGGCAGGTACTTCAAGAGCCACAGCGGGAACATCTGCGGGTCGCCGCCGGCGCCCGGCAGCTTCGTCGGGTCGAAGCCGTCCTCCTGGCACGCCCGCGCCAGCAGCGGCGCCAGCTCGCCCAGGTCCATCGGCACCAGCCCGGCGCCCATCACGACGCCGAGCCGGCCGGGGTCTTCCTTCGAGATTTCGAGGCCGCTGTCGCGCACGGCGAGGCCGGCGGCGCCGATGCCGAAGCGGGCGGCCCGGCCCATCACCTTGACGGACTTGCGGAACGCCGTCGGGATGAACGGCTCGGGGTCGAAGTCGTGGACCTCCCCCGCCACCCGGATCGGGTGGTTCGAGGCGTCGAACGAGCGGATCGGGCCGATGCCGCTGTGCCCGTCCACGCACCCCTGCCAGAAGGCGTCTTTGCCGACGCCGTTGGGGGCGACGACGCCGACGCCGGTGATCACCACCCGCCGCATGACGAACCCTCGGTCGGCCGCCCTCGCTCGTCCGTGAGAGGGGCCGGCACGTCACGCTTCCCCGTCGCCCGCCGCAGCGTCCAGCCGCGCCCGTGTGGCGACTCGTTGTTGATCGGCCGCCTCCGGGCCGTCGCGTTACCGAAACCTCCCAGATTCACCACCCACTCCATATCTACCCTGTTCCGCGGAACCCTTCAATCCCCCAAGCCTTCGGGAATCGGAAGGCCCGACACGGGTTGCGCGGCGGGTAGCGGTACAACCCTCACAACCGGACCACGCGCCCCGCGGCGCGAAGCCGCAAGCGGCAACTCGCGCAGTTACGTTGCCGCTTGCGGCTTCGCGCCGCGGGGCGCGAGCGGCGGAAGGAAGATGGCAAACGCCGTGGCGCCGCGCGCCCGAAACGCACCCCCGTTTCCCGAAACCGGCCCCGGGGTGCGGCGCGTCCGTTATAATCTGGGGAAGCGGGCGCCCGTCGCGCCGCCCCGAAGGACGCCACCCCGATGACCAGCCCGGTCCGCCTGTCGCTGCTGGCCGCACTCGCTGCGGCCGCCGGCGGGCTCATCCCCAGCCCCGCCCACTCCCAGAACGTCGACACCGTCCGCACGACCGAGGGGATGTTCGTCAGCGTCCCCAGCCCGATCACGTCCGAGGGCGTGCAGCGGATCAAGAACCTGGTCGAGGCGCGCGTCAACAGCACCACCCGGCCGGTCAAGACCGTCGTCTTCGACTTCACGCCGGTCGGCAAGGACGCCGCCAACCCCGACTTCGGCGCCTGCTACGGGCTGATGCAGGTCATCGACCGCCTCAAGGCCGGCGTCACCACGGTGGCGTTCGTCAGCGGCAAGGCCACCGGCCACACCGTCCTGCCGATCCTCGCCTGCCGCGAGCTCGTGGTGGCGCGCGGCGCCGCACTCGGGCCGGTCGCCGCCGACGGCGTCGCGCCGCTCGGCGCGGCCGAGCTCGCCGCCTACGAGGCGATCGTGAAGGACCGGAAACTGCCGCCCGCGGTAGTGCGAAAATTCTACGACAAGGACGTCCACCTCGTGAGCGCCCAGGCCAAGCCGGGCGGCGACCTCAAGGGCGTGCAGTACGTCGACCGGAAGAACGCCGCCGAGATGGCGAAGGTGGTCGGCGTCGGCCAAGAGGTGGACTTCGCCCCGCTCAATCAGGTCGCCGCCTACACCGGCGACCAGGCCCGCCAGCTCGGCCTCGCCGCCGGCGTCCAGGAGGCCCGCGCCGACGTGGCCGAGACCTACGGCCTGCCGCCGACCGTGCTCACCGAGACGCAGCTCGACCGCGCCCCGGACGCCTACAAGTTCACCCTCAGCGGCGACATCGACGGCGGCACCCGCGAGGCCGTCGGCCGCATCATCCGCGACGTGAAGCGCAAGAAGGGGAACGTGCTGTTCCTGACGATCGCCGCGACCGGCGGCGACCTGTCGGCGGCGCGCGGCCTCGCCGACGACCTCCGCGACGCGGCGCAGGGCGAGGACGCGGTGATGGTCGTCGGGTTCATCCCCGACGGGGCGCCGGACGCGGCCGCGTTCGTGGCGCTGGGCTGCTCCGACATCGTCATGAGCAAGCGCGCCGACGCCACCGACGCCGGCACCGAGCCCGGCGAGGCCACGCTCGGCGACTTCGGCGCGAGCATCAAGTCGAACAAGGCCGGCACCCTGGACGCGCACCGCAAGAGCCTCCGCGACCTGGCCGAGAAGCGGTTCATGCCGCCGATCCTCGTGGACGGCCTGTTCGACCGCGACCTCGAAATCGTGCAGGTGCAGAACAACGCCCAGCGGTCGCAGCGGCGGCTCATCAGCCGGGCCGAGTTCGACGCCGACAAGGACAAGTGGACGATCCTCCGCACGGTGAAGCCGGCCGGTCAGTACCTGAAGCTGACGGCGTCGCTGGCCGAGGAGCTGGGCGTGGCGCGGTTCACGGTGGAGGGCCGCGACCCGGCGGCGGTGTACGGCCTGTACGGCGTCACGCCCGACAAGGTGAAGGACGTGTCGGCGCACTGGGTGGACAAGTTCGCCGAGTTCCTCCGCAACCCGGCGGTGACCGTGCTGCTGGTCGTGATCGGCTTCACCGGCCTGATCCTGGAGCTGAAGGTGCCGGGCCTGACGGTGCCGGGCATCGTGGCGGCGCTGTGCTTCATCATGGTGTTCTGGTCGCAGTCGCGGTTCAGCGGCGAGATGTTCGTGCTGGCGCTGCTGCTGTTCCTGCTGGGGCTGGCGCTGCTGGGGCTCGAAATCTTCGTGCTGCCGGGGTTCGGGGCGCCGGGCATCATCGGCATCCTGTGTATGCTGGCGGGGCTGGGGCTGCTGACGTTCGAGAAGGTGCCGGACACGAGCGACCAGTGGGGGATGCTCGGCGTCCGCATGGTGACGTACCTCGGCGGGGTGATGGGGGCGGTGGTGCTGGCGTTCATCATCGCGCGGTTCCTGCCGAACGTGCCGTACGCGAACCGGATGGTGCTGATGGCGCCCGGGGACGGGCCGAACTCGTCGGCGCTGCCGGGGGCGGCGGAGGCGGCGGCGCTGCTGGGGGCGATCGGCACGGCGAACACGCCGCTGCGGCCGGCCGGCGTGGTGCGGTTCGCCGACCGGTTCGTGGACGTGGTGTCCGACGGCGGGTTCGTCCCGGCGGGGACGCGCGTGCAGGTGGTCGCCGTCGAGGGGACGCGGATCGTGGTGAAGGAAGTCTGACCCCGGCGAGCGGCCCGCGTGAGCGGGCTGTTCCCGCGCTACTCGCAGCGCGGGAACAGCCCGCTCACGCGGGCCGCTCGCCCGCACCCCGCACACACACCGATGGACTACCTCACCGTCGCCCTGCTGCTGGTCCTGGTCGGGGTCGTGCTCCTCGGCGCCGAGGTGCTCCTGCCGACCGGCGGCATCCTCGTCGTCGGTGCGTTGTTGTGCTTCGCCGTCGCGGTCGGTACGATCCTCTACTACGGCACCGCGCTGGAGGCGACGGTGGCGATGGTCGGCATGGCCGTCGGGCTGCCGGCCGCGGGGTTCGCCGCGGTGGCGGCGTGGCGGCGGCTGTCGATCGGCCGGGCGCTCGACGGCGACCGGGCCGTGGACGTGCCGCAGCTGATGAAGCTCGACGATCTCCTCGGCCGGGTCGGCCGGACGCTGACGCCGATGCGGCCGAGCGGGTCGGTGGCGTTCGACGGCGAGCGGGTCGACGCGATGACCGAAGGCATGATGATCGACGCCGGCGTGTGGGTGCGCTGCGTGGCGGCGAAGGCCGGGCGGGTGGTGGTGCGGCAGATCGACCCGCCGGCCGACCTGAGCGACGTGAACCCGGGCGCGGCGCCGCCGGCGCGGAAGTCGGACTTCGACCTGAACCTGGACTGACACCGACCGGAACGCCCGCCCGTGGCCACGGGCGGGCTTCGCCTCCGAAAGGACGAACCCCGTGACCTGGTCCGCCGCCTCCGCCCTCGCCCTGTTCGCGCAGAACGCGACCAAGAACGGCAGCTCCACCGGCCCGACCGGCGGGCAGTGGGTGATGATCGTCGTCGGCATGATCGCCGCGCTGCTGTTCCTGGTCTTCCTGTTCGTCTTCTTCAGCTTCATCCGCCTGTGGATCCAGGCACTGCTCACCCGCGCCGAGATCAGCATCTTCAACCTCATCGGCATGAAGCTGCGGAACGTCGACTACGGCATGATCGTCCGCCAGAAGATCGCGCTGGTTCAGGCCGGGGTGAAGGTCACCACCGAGGACCTGGAGAGCCACTTCCTCGCCCGCGGCAACGTGCCCAAGACCGCGACGGCCGTGATCGCCGCGCAGAAGGCCGGCCTCGACCTGCCGTGGCGCACGGCCGCCGCCATCGACCTCGCCGGCCGCGACGTGCTCGAGGCCGTGCGGACGAGCGTGAACCCGAAGGTCATCGACTGCCCCGACCCGGCGAAGGGGAAGCAGTTCCTCGACGCCGTGTGCAAGAACGGCATCCAGCTGCTGGCGAAGGCCCGGGTGACGGTGCGGACGAAGCTCGACCGGCTGGTCGGCGGGGCGACCGAGGAGACGATCATCGCCCGCGTCGGGCAGGGGATCGTGAAGGCCATCGGGTCGGCGCACGACCACAAGGAGGTGCTCGCCAACCCGGGGCTCATCTCCGAGGAGGTGCTCAACTCCGGGCTCGACGCCCAGACGGCGTTCGAGATCGTGTCGATCGACATCGCCAACCTGGAGCCGGGCGAGAACATCGGGGCGAAGCTGGCCGGCGACCAGGCCGCGTCGGACCTGCGGGTGGCGCAGGCCGAGGCCGAGAAGCGGGCCGCCATGGCCCGCGCGCTGGAGCAGGAGATGCGGGCGAACGTGGAGGAGAACCGGGCCAAGGTGGTCGCGGCCGAGGCCGAGGTGCCGCTGGCCATCGCCGAGGCCTTCCGCAGCGGCCGGCTCGGCGTGATGGACTTCTACAACATGAAGAACATCCAGGCCGACACGACGATGCGGAACAACATCGCCAGCATGACCGGCGGCAACGACAGCGGCCCGGGCCGCAACTAGGCATGAGGGGGTGAAGGGGTGAGGGGGTGAAGGGGTGACGAACCCAGCCCCAGACTCACCCCTTCACGCCCTCACCCCCTCACCCCCTCACCCCCTCACCCCCTCACCCCCTCATCGATATGGGTCCCTTCCTGTTCCTGGTCGTGGCGGTGGTGGTCATCTCCGTCGTGGTCGGGGCGATCGCGCAGTTCCTCAACAAGCTGAACGAGGCGGCCGCGCCGGCCGCGCGGCCGAACGGCGCGCGGCCGGCCAACCCGCCGGCCGCCGGCAAGGACATGGACCGGTTCCTGGCGGAAATCGACCGCCTCCGTCGCCGGGCCGCGGCCGAGGCCGGCGGCGAGCAACCGCCGAGGCCCGGCGCGCCGCAGGCCGAGCCGGTGGCCCGCGCCGCACCGGCGGGGGTGCGGCCGCAGGACGCCGGCCGCGACCCGGACCGGGACCAGGAGCGGCGGCGCGAGCGCGACCGGGACCGCGAGCAGGAGCGGAACCAGGACCGGTCGCAGGAGCGGCCGAAGGCCCGGCCGCCGGAGCGGGCGAAGGCCCGGCCCGCGGGCCGCGCCGAGTCGGCCCCGGCGACCTCGCGGCGGATCGAGCAGCCGGCGGCGCCGCGGGCCGCGCCGGTGGCGCCCGGGACGCCGTCGCCGGGCCGCGCCGAAGACCTGCCGGTGGCCCCGGTGCTGACCGGCCCCGCCGCCATGACCGGCGCCCCCGCCGCGACGCGCGTGACGCGGCTCGCCGAGCGGCCGCGGCCGGCGGCCAAGACGGACTTCGCCAAGAACCTGACGGCGCTGCTCGGCTCCGGTCAGGGCGCCGCCGCGGCCGTGGTGCTCGGTGAGATCTTCGGGCCGCCCAAGTGCAAGCGGCGCGGTTAACGCCGCTTGCGGCGGTGCACCGCCGCAAGCGGCGTCAATTCAGCCCCCGCGTGAACCGCGTGTTCTATACTCGGTCGCCCCCCGAGGAGCGTCCGGTATGCGGTTCATCATCGCCGAGGAGTTCTACCACCAGATGCTCCAGGTGCCGTACCACACCCCGGACTGCTACGTCCGCCCGGGGGAGTACCTGCACCACATGTACATCGACGGGGTGAAGTACGCCATCGCCCCGGCCGTGCTCGACGGCCTCGCCCAGGCCGAGGCCCGCAACGACGCCGAGGCCGTCGCCCACCTCCGCCTCCACAAGCTCCACTACGAGGCGCTCCTCGCCGACGCCCAGCGCATGGGCGACCTGGAGGGCGTCACCCTCATCGGCGACCCGCCGCCGACCGACGAGGAGTCGGCCCCGGTCACCTCGGCACACTACACGCCGCGCGTCCCGACCCGGTGGGAAGACCTCGGCCTCGACTCGTCGTTCCTGTTCGACCTCACCCTGCGCACCATCTTCACCCGCGGCCAGCTCACCGGCGCCGAGCTGGCCCGCGACCTGGCCGTGCCGTTCGCCGTGCTCAACCCCGTGCTGCAGGGGATGCGGAAGCAGACGCTCATCGACATCGTCGGCCAGCGCGGCTCCAACGGCGACGCCAGCTTCGTCTACGAGCTGAAGCCGCCGAAGGGCACCGCCGGGGTGCACGAGGCGATGGAGAAGACGACCTACGTCGGCCCCGCCCCGGTGCCGTTCGCCGACTACGTCGAGAGCGTGCTGGCGCAGACCGTGAAGAAGATGACGGTGACGCGGCGGAGCATCCGCAAGGCGTTCGAGGACCTGGTCATCACCGACGAGGTGCTCAACGAGATCGGCCCGGCGATCAACTCGGCGCAGTCGATCTTCTTCTTCGGCTACCCCGGCAACGGCAAGACGAGCATCGCCGAGCGCATCACCCGGCTGATGGGCGACGCGATCTACGTCCCGCACGCGGTCGAGGTGAGCGGGCAGATCATCAAGGTGTTCGACCCGATCCAGCACACCACGGTCGGCGAGGTGGGCGACTCGGAGGACGTGTCGCAGACGACGTTCATGAAGAAGGCGGTGGGCTACGACCAGCGGTACGTGCGGGTGAAGCGGCCGACGATCGTGGTCGGCGGCGAGCTGACGATGTCGATGCTCGACCTGAAGTACAACCCGACCGGCAAGTTCTACGAGGCGCCGCTGCAGATGAAGGCGAACGGCGGCATCTTCATGATCGACGACTTCGGCCGCCAGCAGGTCCGGGCGATGGACCTGTTGAACCGCTGGATCGTGCCTTTGGAGAAGAAGTACGACTACCTGAACACCGTGACCGGCACGAAGGTGGAGGTGCCGTTCGACCAGCTGCTGATCTTCAGCACGAACCTCGACCCGAACCAGCTGGCGGACGAGGCGTTCCTGCGGCGGATCAGGTTCAAGATCGAGATCCGCGACCCGGAGGAGGCGCAGTTCCGGCGCATCTGGGAGCTGGTGTGCGCCGCCCGCCGGGTGGAGTACGACGAGCGCGGCGTGGACTACCTGATCCAGAAGTGGTACAAGCCGGTGAAGCGGCCGTACCGGATGTGCCAGCCGCGCGACATCCTGGACCAGATGCAGAGCATCGCCAAGTACAACATGGAGCGGATCAACTTCAGCCCGGACCTCATCGACGCCGCGTGCTCGACGTACTTCATCTCCGCGGAGCAGAAGAGCTTTGGGGCGAAGGTCACTTTGCAGTAGTGGGCAGTGAAGACAAAGAACAGAAAGCCAGGAAAGCCCACCCGTGGCAACGGGTGGGTGCGCCCCCGCGCGTTAAACTGATGGGGTGAATTCACTCGTCACCCAACTCAAGGCCCGCGCCGCCGACCTGGGGTTCGCGCTGTCGGGCGTCGCGCCGGCCACCGCGGCCGACGGGTTCGCGCACTTCACGGCGTGGCTCGACCGCGGCTTCGCCGGCGAGATGAGCTACCTCCACAAGCACCGCGACGAGCGCCGCCACCCCGCCAGCATCCTCGACGGCGTCCGCTCCGTGCTGATGCTCGGCATGGAGTACGGTTCGGGCGAGAGCCCCGGTCCGGCGCGCGTGGCGAAGTACGCCGCCGGCCCCGACTACCACCGCTACCTGTGGGACCGGCTCAACGCCCTCGCCGCGTGGCTGACGGCCGAGGTTCCCGGCAGCGCGGCCGAAGCCGTGGCGGACACGGCGCCGCTGCTGGAGCGCGACTTCGCCCGCCGGGCCGGCCTCGGCTGGGTCGGCAAGAACACGATGCTCATCCACCCGCAGCGCGGCAGCTTCTTCTTCCTCGGCGCGCTGCTCACCACGCTCGACCTGCCGGCCGACGCGCCGTTCACGGGGTCGCACTGCGGCACCTGTACCGCGTGTCTGACGGCGTGCCCGACCGGCGCGTTCGCGGCGCCGCACGTCCTCGACGCCACGAAGTGCATCAGCTACCTGACGATCGAGCTCCGCGGCGCAATTCCCGTCGAACTCCGGGAGCCGCTGGGGGACTGGCTGTACGGGTGCGACGTGTGCCAGGACGTGTGCCCGTGGAACCGCAAGTCCGCCGGCCCCGCCGCGTTCCCGCACGACCCGGAGCTGGCGCGGCTCGACCCGATCGAGTTGCTGGGGTTGGACGAGGCGGCGTTCCGGGCGCGGTTCAAGCGCACGTCGCTGTGGCGGAACCGCCGGCCGGGTCTGCTGCGGAACGCGGCGCTGGTGCTGGGGAACGTCGGCGACGAGCGGGCGCTGCCGGCGCTGGAGCGCGCCGCGGCGACGGAGGCCGACCCGATCCGCGAGGCGGCGGCGTGGGCGGTCGGGCGCATCCGGGCGCGGGTAGTACGTGTTTGACACGCCCCCGGCGGAGGCATTACGATCGGCCGGTGGCCCGATCGTGAGCCGACCCGATCGTCCGCGTTAGGCGTACTCGCCGGTACGCCGAAACACTGTTCGGCGGCGGAGGCGTGAATGGCGAGGCGGCTCTTCGTAGTCGAAGACACGTTCTACATCAAGGGTCGCGGACTCGTTCCGGTTCCGGGTATAGTTCCCGAAGGCGAGGAGCGGTTCCAGGTGGGTGATCCAATTTCCCTCAAGCGTCCAGACGGTTCGGCGCTCGCGTGGCGGATTGGCGGTCTGGAGATGATTCACACAGCAGTGCCGCGCAATGACGTGGTCATTTTGTTGGCGGGGTTGACCAAAGAGGATGTACCCATAGGCACTGAGGTGTGGTCAGTCGATCACGCCGAACCAGGTAGCGTGTTGTCAAGAGGCGATTCTTGAGCCGTAGGCCGGGTCGAACGGCTTGCGGTTCTTGAGTACGCCGTAGCAGATCATCACCAGCTTCCG
>Ga0209181_10012589_pt1 | contig 10683 bp, 9 predicted proteins | sample MAT05_FD_187208 | JGI IMG/M metagenome (GOLD analysis project Ga0209181, IMG submission 187208) | Freshwater microbial communities from Lake Fryxell liftoff mats and glacier meltwater in Antarctica - MAT-05 (SPAdes) (version 2) | ecosystem: Environmental > Aquatic > Freshwater > Ice > Liftoff...
CGCAGAATGTCGTGGTATTGCTCCAATTGCACAACAAACACGGGCGTTTTGATCGATGATCTACCTGATCCGACATGGGGAACCGGCCGGGGCCTATGGCGCGCATCCCAACCCGGGTTTGACGGAACTGGGCATTCGGCAGGCGTTTTTTGCGGCCGAGGAGCTGGCCAAGGCGGGCGCCAAGCGGGCGATCACCTCGCCGCTGGCGCGGAGCCGGGAGACCGCTGCGCAGTTCGAAAAGCTGATGGAGACGCATGCCCGGATCGAGACGGGCGTGGGAGAGATCATCACCCCGCTGGGCATCGAGGATCGGGCCGGGTGGCTCAAGGGCGTGATGGCTGGAACCTGGCCAGAGGCGGGCCCGTTGCTCGACCAATGGCGGCGCAATGTTCTCGCGGCCATCGAGAAGCTGCCGGAGGAGACCGCCGTGTTCAGCCATTTCATCGCAATCAATGCGATCGTCGGCCTGCTGACGAATGATGATCGAGTGGTCGCGTTCAAGCCGGGGCATGCGTCGATCACAAAGCTGGTGCGCGTGGGCGGGCAGCTGAAAGTGTCATCGTTGGGACCGGAAGCTGCGACCGTGGTTACGTGAGATGACACTCTCCATCCTCACCTGCGAGCAGGTACGCGCCGCCGAGCAGGAGGCGGTGGCGGCGGGCATTTCGCTGTGGGCGCTGATGCGGAAGGCTGGGCAGGCGTGCGCGGATGTTCTGCATGCGGAGTTTCCAGACGGGCGCGTGATCGTGCTGGCGGGGCCCGGCAACAATGGCGGCGATGCCTTCGTCGCGGCGCGCAGGTTGCGTGATCTTGGCCGGAACGTGTGGCTGTTCGACCTCGCGCCGAAAGGCGTACGCTCGGACGAGGGGCGCAATGCGGTCAACGAAATGTCGGGTCCGCGCCAGCCGCTGGAGGACCTCCGGCTGCAGCCGGGCGATGTGGTGCTTGATGGCCTGTTCGGCGCCGGGCTGTCGCGCCCGTTGGAGGGCGAGGCGCTCTGGGCAGTCGAGCAGGTGAATGCGTCGGGCGCCAATGTTGTGGCGATCGATGTCCCCTCCGGCGTGAATGGAGATGTGGGAGCCGTGTCGGGCGCTGCAATACGCGCTGACGTAACCGTCACGTTCTGCTGCAAGAAGCCCGCGCATGTGCTGCAACCGTCGGCCTCGCTGTGTGGCGATGTCGTTCCGGCGGAGATCGGGTTCGGGCAGTTTGTTGATGCGATTGGCGGCGGCAGGTTCTGCGAGAACGCGCCGGCGCTGTGGGCGAATGCGCTGCAGTGGCCGGAGGTGAACTCGCACAAACACAAGCGTGGGCGGCTGGCTGTCGTGACGGGGCCGATCAACCAGACGGGTGCTGCAAGGCTGGCGGCGCGTGCGGGCATGCGGGCGGGGGCGGGGCAGGTGCGCCTGCTGTGTCCGCCATCTGCGCTGATGGTGGTGGCGTCGGCGGTGATGTCGCCGCTCACAAACAGCTTCAAGGATGTGCACGAACTGCTGGCGCTGACCGAAGATGCCGATGCGGTGGTGATCGGGCCGGCTGGGGGCGTTAACGATGCGACGCGCGCGAATATCGAGGCGCTGGCGAAGGCGGATCGCACGCTGGTGATCGATGCGGATGCGATCACGGTGTTCAAGGACGAGGTGGAAACTCTGGCCGGGTTGCTGGAGGCGCTGGCGGTTCTGACGCCTCACATGGGCGAGTTCGAGCGGTTGTTTCCGGGGCTGGCCGACAGATCTGCGCACAAGGGGGAGGCGGCGCGCGAGGCAGCGCGGATGGTCGGCGCGGTGGTCGTGCTCAAGGGATCTGACACGGTGATCGCAGCTCCTGATGGGCGCGTGGTGGTGAATACACATGCGACGCCGTTTCTGGCGACTGCGGGGTCTGGGGATGTGCTTGCCGGGATCATTGGCGGGTTGCTGGCGCAGGGCGTCGATGTATTCGACGCTGCCTGCGCGGGCGTGTGGATGCATGGCGATGCGGGGCAGCGCGCGGGGCCGGGCCTGATCGCGGACGATCTGGATGTGACGTTGCGCGAAACGATCAAGGCGCTCTACGAGGCCGCGCATCCTTTGGCTTGATGGTGACCGCGAGCTGCTGCAAATCTTGACGGGTTGTGAGGGGCAATCAGCATGGATCAGATCAAGCAGGCGCAGGATGATGTCCGGCACGGCTATCACAGTGGCGCGCCGGGGGTGCTTGCATCCGCAATCGCATGGGGCGCCGCCACCGCCACAGTCGCATTCGACACGGTCGAGCATGCGGTCTGGGTGCTCTTCGTTGGCGGGATGATGATCCATCCGGCGAGCATCGTGATCTGCAAGCTGCTGGGTAGCAGGGGTGGACACGACAAGACGAACCAGCTGGCGCAGCTTGCGATGGCAAACACGTTCTGGCTGATCTTCTGCCTGCCGCTTGCGTACGTGGCCTACCTGCAGATGCCGGAATGGTTCTTCCCCGCGATGCTGCTGATCATAGGCGGGCGGTATCTGACGTTTGCGCCGCTCTATGGGATGCGGATATTCTGGGTGCTTGGCTTTGCGCTGGCGGGGGCTGGGTTCGGGGCGGGCATGCTCACACTGCCACCGCTGGGGGGCGCGGCGGCGGGCGCTGCGATAGAACTGACGTTTGCGATTGTCCTGTTCGTGTTGCACAAACACTGGATGCGGGATTGAGACATGGCGGAACGCTATCGCACCTTCCGGGAGTTCTATCCCTTCTACCTCACCGAGCATGGCAACCGGGTGAGCCGGCGGCTGCATGTGATCGGCACGACGCTGGTGGTGGCGTGCTTTGGCGCGGCGGCGGCGACGTCGAACTGGCGGTTCCTCGTGGCGGCGCTGTTCATCGGCTATGGCTTTGCCTGGGTGGGGCACTTCTTCTTCGAGAAAAACCGGCCGGCGACTTTCAAATACCCGCGCTTCAGCCTGATGGGCGATTTCCGGCTCTGGTTCGAGACGGTGACGGGGCAGCGGAAATTTTAGGGATGGCTGGTGCGGGTGGAGGGACTCGAACCCCCACGGATTGCTCCGCTGGTACCTAAAACCAGTGCGTCTACCAATTCCGCCACACCCGCATGCAGCGCGCCCTGATAAGTCGGGTTGGGACGGAAGGAAAGCCTGGAGACAACGGGGTGCGACCTCGCAGGTGAAGCCTGCGAGGCGGGTCGGTTGGTTTGGGTGGACATCGAAGACGGGTGGCCCGCGTGTTCGCGCTTGGGGCCGTTCAGCCTCGTCCTTCGACGGGCGCACGCTCCGCGTGCTGCTCAGGATGAGGCTGAACAAGCTGATGCCTGAAGCAGCCACCCCCTCATGGTTCGACTTGGTTGCGGCTCCGCCGCGGGGCGAGCCATGGGGTTCAAGCCCGAGCGGATCGGCGGCGTGCAGGCGCATCAGCTTCACAGCGTGCAGCTGCGCGAGGCGTTCGATGTCGTGGCACATGCGGGCGAGGTCGCCGAGACGGGCGAGGAGTTCGATGAGGTCTTTCGCGCGCGGCGGGATGTAGGGCCGCTCAAGGCGCTGGCCGAAAGGCAGGTCGGCGATCTGGCAGGCGCGCGCGGCGATCGCGGTGCGGACGAGATGTTCGTAGACCTGGATCGCGCACGCGACATACCTGCGGGCCTGTTCGTCTTGCTCGAAGGCGATGAGCACGTCTTCCTGCATCAGGTCGCTTGCAAGTTGCGCCACGGCATGACGCGCAGCGGCGATACACTGGCGGACAGGGTCCGACGGGAAAAGGTAGCGCAGGAGGATCCAGAGCCATTCCATGCGGTGAACATAAACCGGCTCTGGGGCCGGTGAGTTCTGCGGGGGTTGGTCCTACAATTTTTGGGGCGAAGGCTTTGATTTTGGGCGGGTTGTTTTTTGGGCGCCCCGCAGTTCTGCGAACGTTGTTTCCCCCTATTCGGGCTTCGGGGAGCACGGCGTCCGCAGCTCGAATTGGTCCCCCGGACCAATTCGTTTGCTACGCAAAACGCTGCGAACTCCTTCGATGGGCGGCCCTTCGGGCCTGCTCAGGATGAGGCCTGCGAGTGCGAGGGGGCTCGCGGCGGCACCAAAAATACTGAGCGGTGGCGGGCTTAACCATGGTGGTGGTTGGGGCGGGTTGCCGGTTCTTGGAAATGCAGCGAAATCCGGCCGTTTCCAGCATTCGACGGGCTGCATGGACAGGCTGGCTTGGCCTGTGTAAGACACCCGCCTTTCCTGCCCGGCGATAGCCGCTGGCGGGGTCCAACCATTTTGCGTGATCAGGGTTCCCGTGATGAACGTCACCGAGACGAAGTCCGAAGGTCTTTCGCGGGAGTACCGCGTCTCCATCCCCAAGGGCGACCTGGCGGCGAAATTCGCCGAAAAGATCAACGAGATTCAGCCCAAGATGAACCTGAAGGGCTTCCGCCCGGGCAAGGTGCCGACGGCGCACATCAAGAAGCTGTACGGCAAGTCGATCATGGCCGACATCGTCAACGTGCAGGAGACCTCCGACAAGGCGCTTGCCGAGAAGTCGCTGCGCCCGGCCTCGCGCCCGTCGATCAAGCTCGATGGCGACCAGGACAAGCTGATCAACGGCGAAGCTGACCTCGATTATTCGATGGCGCTCGAGATCATGCCGGAGTTCGAACCGGCTGACGTTTCCGAAATCTCGATCGAGCGCATGGTTGCTGCGCCGACCGAAGACGAGCTGCAGACCGCCCTCAAGGGCATCGCGGACAACAACAAGTCGTACGAGAAGAAAGACGGCAAGGCCGAGACGGGCGACGCGGTCGTGATTGACTTCGTCGGCTCGATCGATGGCGAGAAGTTCGATGGCGGCGCGGCCGAAGGCCAGACGCTGGTGATCGGCTCGGGCCGTTTCATTCCGGGCTTTGAAGAGCAGCTGGCTGGCGCTTCGGCCGGCGACGACGTGCAGGTCAACGTCACCTTCCCAGACAACTACCAGGCTGACAACCTCAAGGGCAAAGCGGCCCTGTTCGAGGTGAAGGTCCACGAGGTCAAGGCGCCCAAGGATGCCGAGATCAACGACGAGTTCGCCAAGACGCTTGGCCTCGACAGCCTGGAAGCGCTGCGCGACGCCGTGACGAAGCAGCTCTCTGGCGAGCTGGAGTTCGCCACACGCCAGCAGGTGAAGCGCGTGCTTCTCGATGCGCTGGACGAGCGCCATTCATTCGACCTGCCGCCGCTGATGGTGGAAGCCGAGTTCAACCAGATCTGGGGCCAGTTCGAGGCCGAGAAGAAGGCGGGCCGCCTGTCTGACGAGGACAAGGCCAAGTCGGACGAGGATCTGAAGGCCGAATACCGCAAGATCGCCGAGCGCCGCGTGCGTCTGGGCCTCGTGCTGGCCGAGATCGGCCGTCGCGCCGACGTCCAGATCACCAACGAGGAAATCGTCCGCGCCCTGCGCCAGGAAGCCTCGCGCTATCCGGGCCAGGAGAAGCAGGTGATCGAGTTCTACACCAAGAACCAGGGCGCCATGGCCCAGCTTCGTGCGCCGATCTACGAGGAGAAAGTCGTCGACTATATCCTCACCAAGGCGACCGTGACGGACAAGTCCGTGACCCGCGAAGAGCTGATGAAGGTTATCGGCGACGACGAATAGTCGCTTATTGGCCTTCAATACCTGCGAAATCTGTTGAATAGACGAGGCCCGGGGCAGGGGGACTTGCGCCGGGCCTTGTGCGTTCGGATATTGTTAGCTCAACCCGTGATCTGAGTCCCATGCCCCCAGGCTCGCGGGGCCGGCTGCAAAAGAGTTCGATATGTCCAACGACAACCAGTTCCCGACCGGGATCAACTTCTTCCCGACCGTGATCGAGCAAAGCGCCCGCGGGGACCGTCCTTACGACATCTATTCGCGCCTGCTGCGGGACCGGATCATCTTCGTCACGGGCCCGATCGAGGACAATCTGGCGACGGCCGTGACGGCCCAGCTTCTCTTCCTGGAGTCTGAAAACCCCAAGAAAGAGATCGCCATGTACATCAACAGCCCGGGCGGACATGTCCATTCCGGGCTCGCGATCTACGATACGATGCAATACATCCGCAGCCCGGTTTCGACCGCCTGCATCGGCATGGCCGCCTCGATGGGCGCCCTGCTGCTGTGCGCCGGCGAGAAGGGCATGCGGTTCTCGACCCCGAATTCGCGCATCATGGTTCACCAGCCTTCAGGCGGGTTCCGTGGCGTCGCCACCGACATCGAACGTCACGCCCTCGATATTATTGCGGTCAAGCGCCGTCTGAACGAGATCTACGTAAAGCATACCGGCCAGCCCTATGAGGTGGTCGAAAAGCGCCTGGATCGCGATTCGTTTATGACCGCTGCGGAAGCCATGGAATTCGGGATCGTGGACAAGGTCTATGAAAAACGGGCCGCCCCCGCGGATTAGGCCTGTATTTTGACGGTTTTTGCCCCAACGATGTGCAGCCGCGAACCTTGCGGCGCCTTGCTTGCTATGATCGGATAGGTGGCCTTGAACCTATCGGAAACGATTGAAATATAAGAATCAGGCTTCGGGCGTGGTCATAATGCGCCCAGGGGTTAGTGCACCCCCGGGTGCTTAGAGGTGTCGATGAGCAAAACCACGACAGGCAGCGACAGCAAGAACACCCTGTATTGTTCGTTCTGCGGTAAGTCGCAGCACGAGGTGAAAAAGCTGATCGCCGGACCGACTGTATTCATCTGCGATGAATGCGTCGAACTCTGCATGGACATCATCCGCGAGGAGTCGAAGACGGCTCTTGTGAAGTCGCGCGATGGCGTGCCGACGCCGCGCGAGATCTGCGACGTGCTGGATGACTACGTCATTGGCCAGTTCAAGGCCAAGCGCGTGCTCTCCGTCGCCGTGCACAACCACTACAAGCGGCTGAACCATGCCGCGAAGAATTCGGACGTCGAACTCGCGAAGTCCAACATCCTGCTGATCGGCCCGACGGGCACCGGCAAGACGCTGCTGGCCCAGACGCTGGCGCGTATCATCGACGTTCCGTTCACGATGGCCGACGCCACGACGCTGACCGAAGCTGGTTACGTGGGCGAAGACGTTGAGAACATCATTCTGAAGCTGCTGCAGGCCTCCGACTACAACGTCGAGCGTGCGCAGCGCGGGATCGTTTACATCGACGAGATCGACAAGATCAGCCGCAAGTCCGACAACCCCTCGATCACGCGCGACGTGTCGGGCGAGGGCGTGCAGCAGGCCCTGCTGAAGATCATGGAAGGCACGGTTGCTTCTGTGCCGCCGCAGGGTGGTCGCAAGCATCCGCAGCAGGAGTTCCTGCAGGTCGACACGACGAACATGCTGTTCATCTGTGGCGGCGCGTTCGCGGGCCTGGACAAGGTTATCTCGGATCGCGGTCGTGGCACGTCGATCGGCTTCGGCGCCAACGTCGTCGCGCCGGAAGATCGCCGCACGGGCAAGGTTCTGCAGGATTGCGAGCCGGAAGATCTGGTGAAGTTCGGACTGATCCCGGAATTCATCGGCCGCCTGCCGGTTATCGCGACGCTGGAAGACCTCGATGAGGTCGCCCTGATCCAGATCCTGACCGAGCCGAAAAACGCGCTCCTGAAGCAGTACCAGCGCCTGTTCGACATGGAGAGCGTCAAGCTCACCTTCACGGACGATGCGCTTGCCGCCGTTGCCCGCCGCGCCATCCAGCGCAAGACGGGCGCACGTGGCCTGCGGTCGATCATGGAGGGCATCCTGCTCGACACCATGTTCGAGCTGCCCAACCTGCGCGGCGTGGAAGAAGTGGCGATCAACGCCGAGGTCGTGGAAGGGCGTTCGCGTCCGCTCTACGTGCACTCGACGAAGGGCGGCGAGGCGACAGCCAGCGCCTGATCCCTCGGGGCCACGGACTGACTAACATTCGCAGCGGCCGCCCCCAACCGGGCGGCCGTTTGCTTTGTGGGCCACGGACGCCGGGCGCCCGCGACTCAGTCGCGCCGCCGAAATGAACGCTGGATAACGGCGCAGACCGCATGTTTCGGACGCAGATCAGCTAAATAGTCGTGCAATAACATGACGCAGGTGGGCGGGTTGAACAGCGGCCCACGACGCGCCACTTTCATCCTCAAGAGAATGTCCGGACCGATCTATTGGCATGGTCCCGGCCTTCCTCCCGCCAGCGTGCTTCAAGGAGGCGCAGGCGGCGAAGTAAGGAGATAAAACATGACGAACGTCCTCCCAGTTCTGCCCCTTCGCGACATCGTGGTTTTCCCGCGCATGGTCGCTCCGCTTTTTGTCGGACGTGACAAGTCCGTACGCGCTCTCGAGGAAGTCGAGAAAGGCGGCGGGGAAATCCTGCTCGTCGCGCAGAAAGAAGCCGGCGTCGACGACCCGGCTGAAGAAGATCTCTACAGCGTCGGCGTTGTGGCCACGATCCTGCAATTGCTGAAGCTGCCGGACGGCACCGTGAAGGTGCTGGTCGAAGGCAAGCATCGTGCACGCATCGAGAAGCTGATCGACAAGGGTGATTTCTACGCCGCCGAGCACTCCGTAATTGAGGAGAAGCCGAGCGAGTCGCAGGAGTCGGCCGCGCTGATGCGCGCCGTCATCGAGCAGTTCGATGGCTATGTGAAGCTGAACCGCAAGATCCCGCAGGAGACGGTTGGCACTGTGTCGGCCATCACTGACCCGGGCCACCTGGCGGACGCGGTCGCGGCCCAGCTGTCGATCAAGATCGAAGACAAGGAAGCCCTGCTCGAGCTGATCGATGTGATCGAGCGTCTGGAGAAGGTCTTTTCCCTCATGGAGGGGGAAATTGGCATGCTTCAGATGGAGCGAAAGATCCGCAACCGCGTGAAGCGGCAGATGGAGAAGACGCAGCGCGAGTACTATCTCAACGAGCAGATGAAGGCGATCCAGCGCGAGCTTGGCGACGGCGACAGCCCGGGCGGCGAGCGCGACGAGATCGGCGAGCTCGAAGAGAAGATCGCCAACACGCCGATGTCTGAAGAAGCGCGCACCAAGGCAGAAGCCGAAGTGAAGAAGCTTCGCCAGATGTCTCCGATGTCTGCCGAGAGCACGGTCGTGCGCAACTATCTCGACTGGATCGTCTCGCTGCCGTGGGGCCGCAAGAAGGAAGTCGTGCGCGATCTTCAGTTCGCTGAGGACGTGCTCAATGCAGACCACTACGGCCTTGAGAAAGTGAAGGAGCGCATCATCGAGCACCTCGCGGTGCAGGCGCGCGCGGACAAGGTGCGTGGCCCGATCCTGTGCCTCGTTGGTCCTCCCGGCGTCGGCAAGACCTCGCTGGGCAAATCCATCGCGAAGGCGACGGGTCGTGACTTCGTGCGTGTATCGCTGGGCGGCGTGCGTGACGAGGCGGAAATCCGCGGCCACCGCCGGACCTATATCGGCTCGATGCCGGGACGCGTTATCCAATCGATGAAAAAGGCGAAGAGCGGCAACCCGCTGTTCCTGCTGGATGAGATCGACAAGCTTGGCCAGGACTATCGGGGCGACCCGGCTTCGGCCTTGCTGGAAGTTCTCGACCCCGAGCAGAACGTCAGCTTCAACGATCACTACCTTGAGGTCGACTATGACCTCTCGGACGTGATGTTCATCACTACGGCGAACTCGCTGAACATGCCTCAGCCGCTTCTTGACCGGATGGAGATCATCCGTCTCGAGGGCTATACGGAAGACGAGAAGGTCGAGATCGCCAAGCGGCACTTGCTGCCGAAGACGATCGAGAACCACTCGCTGCGTGAAGGCGAACTTATTGTCGAGGACAGCGCCATTCGTGACCTCATCCGCTACTACACCCGCGAGAGCGGCGTGCGGTCGCTGGAGCGTGAAATGGCGCGTCTGGCCCGCAAGGCCGTGCGCGACATCGAGATGAAGAAGGCGACCTCTGTTACGGTCAACGGCGACAATCTCGACAAGTTCGCCGGCGTGCGGAAGTTCCGCTTCGGCATGGCTGATCGCGAAGATCAGGTCGGCGTCGTTACGGGCCTCGCCTGGACGGAAGTCGGCGGCGATCTCCTCACGATCGAAGCCGTGCAGATGCCGGGTCGTGGCCGCATGACGGTCACCGGTTCGCTGCGTGATGTGATGAAGGAGTCGATCTCGGCTGCGCAATCACTGGTTCGTTCGCGCTCGGTGCAGATGGGCATCCGCCCGCCTGTGTTCGACAACACGGACATCCACGTGCACGTGCCCGATGGCGCGACGCCCAAGGACGGCCCGTCGGCGGGTATCGCCATGACGACGGCGATTGCTTCGCTTCTGACGGGCAACCCGATCCGCAAGGATATCGCCATGACCGGCGAGATCACGCTGCGCGGCCGCGTGCTGCCGATCGGTGGTCTGAAGGAGAAACTGCTCGCGGCTCTGCGTGGCGGCATCAAGACGGTGCTGATCCCCGAGGAGAACGAGAAGGATCTCATCGATCTGCCGGCGAACGTGAAGGCCGGCCTGACCATCGTGCCGGTCTCGACCATCGAGCAGGTGCTGGCGCGGGCTCTGGTGAGGCCGATGACGCCGATCCAGTGGAGCGAAGCCGAAGAGGCCGCCTACCGCGCCACTCTCGGCGGACGTCCTGCTACGCCGGGCGAAGCGCAACTGCCTCACTAGTGGATTGATTCCAACGTTTGGCGCCCCCGTGTTGCGGCGGCGATGATCCTGTCGGGGTCTGCGGTCCAGACGAAGGGCTTGGGCTGCTGGTTGTGCTCGGCGACGAAGCGGTTGAT
>Ga0209181_10012592_pt1 | contig 10682 bp, 13 predicted proteins | sample MAT05_FD_187208 | JGI IMG/M metagenome (GOLD analysis project Ga0209181, IMG submission 187208) | Freshwater microbial communities from Lake Fryxell liftoff mats and glacier meltwater in Antarctica - MAT-05 (SPAdes) (version 2) | ecosystem: Environmental > Aquatic > Freshwater > Ice > Liftoff...
CCATAATCGTGTTTTGTTTTTAAAAAGTTACTTAGTCGTGACGCCGCTTGCGGGCCTCACCGTGGTGGGCTGACCTTGCTGCGTGGACTGGCCTTGCTGCGTCGACTGGCCTTGCTGCGTGGACTGACCTTGCTGCGTGGACTGGCCTTGCTGCGTGGACTGACCTTGCTGCGTGGACTGACCTTGCTGCGTGGGCTGGCCTTGCTGCGTGGGCTGGCCTTGCTGCGTGGACTGACCTTGCTGCGTGGACTGGCCTTGCTGCGTGGACTGACCTTGCTGCGTGGGCTGGCCTTGCTGCGTGGGCTGGCCTTGCTGTGTGGGCTGGCCTTGCTGCGTGGACTGACCTTGCTGCGTGGACTGACCTTGCTGCGTGGACTGACCTTGCTGTGTGGGCTGGCCTTGCTGCGCGGACTGACCTTGCTGCGTGGACTGGCCTTGTTGCTGTTGGGGGTTGGATGACCCGTTCGTTTGAACAAAGCCGTTGTAATTCCCCGGCATCGGCACCATGCGACCGTCATTCGTCATGATTTGCCCCGCTGGCACGAGCGTAGCGTCGATGAGTTTGGCCCGACCATTGCGGATCAAGTAGGGACGCCCATTGTAAAAGACAATGCCATCGGGCACCGGGGCAGAGCTCGTCGCGGCGGGAGTGGTGCCAGGTGTGGTGCCGGTGGCGGACGATGCCCGCGCGGGAGTGGCGACTTGCGCAACCACAGGCCAGGAAATGGCCATTATTGCAGCGGTAAAAACGAAGAGATGGTGTTTCATGTGACACGTGCTTCGTCAGTCGTCATGCCCATGGCTGTATTTCTATCTTCAATCGACGGTGCCGAATTGCCGCCCGGATAAACCTTACGCCGTTCTGTCGCGCGCCCATCTGTAAACGCTGCCATGGATGACGGCGGTGCGTTTTTGCTCGGCGCTGCGACGAGCGGCTCCGTCGAGAGACAAACCAGTCGATGAGAATTACACACGCGGATGCCAGCAGGCTAGCGATTAGCCGTTATGTCAAAAGCCGCGTTCATCATTCTCGCCGCCGGTGATAGTCACGAAAGTCTCGGTCGGGTCGTCAATGCCCTGATGGGAGCGCTCGAATACGTGGAAACCGGCGACCCGGTACAGATCGTCTTCGATGGAGCGGGCACGCAAGCTGCCGCCGAGCTCGCGCAGCCGACTCACAAATACAACCAGCTTCTGGAAAAGGTGCGTTCCAAGATTATCGTCTGCAGCTACTGCGCCGGTGCCTATGAGGTGACGGAGAAGATTAAGTCAGCCCACTTGCCGCTCGTTGATGAGTTCAAAGGACACCCCAGTTTCCGGAAACTCATCGAGGACGGATTCCAACTTCTGGTATTTTGATGAAACAGGAAATCTCCCGTCGACAATCGCTCATATATCTCGCGGCAACGGGACTCGGTGCGGCCTTAGTCCGGCAATTGCGTGCCGCAGAAAGTGCAGCGGCATCTGGCCAACTGCAAAGCGCAATCAAACGCAGGCCACGCATCGTCGCCTTCGACGTTATCGAAACACTTTTTGACACAAAACCTCTCGACCCTTTGCTGAGCAGTATCGGGCTACCGGAGGGATCTCTCCAGGTCTGGTTTACACGGTTTCTCCGCGACGCTTTTGCATTGGAAGTGATCGGCGAATATCGGCCATTCCATGAAGTGGCCGCGGCGAGCCTGGAGGCGCTTTTGCTCGAACATCGCCTCGAGGCTGGCCGCGAAAAAATCGATAAGGTGCTCTCAGGTTTTGCAGAGTTGCGTCCTCATCCGGACGTGAAACCTGCGTTCCAGTCGCTGCGCGACGCCGGTGTGCGAATCATCACGCTCACTAACGGCAGCTCTGAGACGACCGGCAAAATGCTCGCGAAAGCCGGCATCGAAAGTTTCGTGGAGCAAACCCTCTCGATCGACCAGGTAAAGCAATGGAAGCCTGCCCGCGCAGTCTATCTCTATGCGGCCAAAATGATGAAAGTCGAACCGCATGAAATGGCGCTCATCGCCGCCCATGACTGGGATACTGGGGGTGCTGCTCGCGCTGGCCTGAGCACGGGCGGCGTGATTCGCGCTGGGAAGCATTTTTCCACTGCGCTACCCGCTCCGGATGTGGTCGGAAACACTTTGGTCGAAGTGGCGCGGCGTTTAATGGAGCTTCCGGCATGAGCGAAGGACGAAAGACATTTTCGCACGGACGTAATAAAGCGCGAGCCACGCCACGCATTTCCTACACATGATGAAAACCCAATCCGCCGTTAAAGAGCGTTATAGTGGTGCAGCCAAGGCCACGGAAGCGGCGCTTTGCTGCCCTGTCGAATACGACACCCGCTACCTCAAAATCATCCCGCAGGAAGTCATCGAGAAGGACTACGGGTGCGGCGATCCGTCGCGTTGGGTGAAGTCGGGCGAGACCGTGCTCGACCTCGGGAGCGGCACTGGAAAAATCTGCTTCATCGCCGCGCAGGTCGTGGGGCCGGAGGGTCGTGTCATCGGCGTGGACATGACCGACGCCATGCTCGACGTCGCGCGGCGCAATGCCCCGGTTGTCGCCCAGCGCCTCGGCTACTCCAATGTCGAGTTTCGCAAAGGCCGCATCCAGGACCTCGCGCTCGATCTGGAAAAACTCGACGCCGAGCTGAAGTCGCAGCCCATCGCCAGTGCCGACGCTTTTCTCGCCGCCGAAGACCTCGCCCAGGAACTGCGGATGAAGAAGCCGCTAGTGGCCACGGAATCCGTCGATGTCGTCGTCTCGAATTGCGTGCTCAATCTCGTCGAACAACGCGCTAAGCGGCAGCTCTTCGAGGAAATTTTCCGCGTGCTCCGGCTCGGCGGACGCGCCGTGATTTCCGACATCGTCGCCGATGAAGAAGTGCCGGATGACTTGCAAAACGACGCGGAGCTTTGGTCCGGCTGCATCTCCGGCGCGCTCACTGAGCAGGGTTTTCTCGCCGCGTTTGAAAACGCCGGCTTTTACGGCATCCAGATCGTGAAGCGCGACGCCGCGCCGTGGCGCACGGTGCAAGGAATCGAGTTCCGTTCCGTGACGGTCGCAGCTTGGAAAGGCAAGCAAGGCCCCTGCCTCGAGCGCCAGCAGGCGGTGATCTACAAAGGACCGTTTAGGGAAGTACTCGACGACGACAACCACCTACTCGTGCGCGGTCAGCGCCATGCGGTCTGCGACAAGACGTTTCAGCTTTTGCAAAAAGCGCCGTATCACGAGCACTTCGAGTTTATCGAGCCGCTCACGCCGGTGCCGGCGGAAAGCGCGCGGTCTTTCGACTGCGGCCGTTCCGCGCTGCGCCATCCGCGCGAGACCAAAGGCATGGAGTATGACGCGAACAGCAAAGGCGCGTCCTGCTGCGGCTCCGATGGCGGAAGCTGCTGAGAATAGACCCGCGCCATGATCCTGATCGCGCTACTCCTCGCCACCGGCTTCCTCGCCTACTCGAATGGGGCGAACGACAACTTCAAAGGCGTCGCCTCGCTCTTCGGCTGCCGCGCTGCGAGTTATCGCACGGCAATCTGGTGGGCGACAGCCACGACTTTCGCCGGCTCGATCTCCGCGATTTTTTTCGCGCAGTCGCTGCTCAAGAAATTCTCCGGCAAAGGCCTCGTGCCCGACGCCATCGCAGGCTCCGAGGCGTTCCTGCTCGCGGTCGCGCTCGGCGCAGGTCTCACGGTGATCCTAGCCACTCTCCGCGGCTTTCCCATTTCGACCACCCACGGTCTCACTGGCGCGATCATCGGCGTCGGTGTGGTCGCGGTGGGCAACGGCGTCAACTTTTCTGCTCTGGGTAAAGGCTTCATGCTGCCGCTGCTGCTCGGTCCAGTGCTCGCGATCGCGCTAGGGGCGCTGCTTTATTTTCTGCTCCGTTTGCTGCGGCTCGGCTGCGGAATCCGAAAGGAGATGTGCATTTGTGTCGGCACCGAGGAACGCGTGGTCGCTGTGCCGCAGCCCGGATCGATCCTGGCAATGAGCGCCGTCGCGCCCGCTCCCGCCCTCACGCTCACGATCGATGAACAGCAGAACTGCCGGGAGCGCTACGCCGGATCATTTCTCGGCGTGGGCAGCCAGCAGGTCATGGACGCGGCGCATTTCCTCAGTGCCGGGGTGGTGAGTTTCGCCCGCGGGCTGAATGATACGCCGAAAATCGTAGCCATGCTGCTGCTGTGGAAGGCGCTCGACATCCGGTGGGGCTTCACCGCCGTCGGGCTCGCGATGGCGGCGGGCGGAATACTCCAGGCACGCCGCGTGGCTGTGACCATGAGCCGTAAAATTACAGCGATGAATCACGGGCAGGGCTTTTCGGCCAATCTCGCCACCGGCATCCTCGTCATCCTCGCGAGCAAGTTTGGATTGCCCGTTTCGACCACACATGTGTCGGTCGGCGCGCTCTTCGGCATCGGCCTCGCCACGGGCCAGGCCAACTCGCGCGTGATGCTCGGGATCGCACTCTCTTGGCTCGCCACGCTCCCGTGCGCCGCCGTACTCGCGGGCACGACTTACTGGCTTTTGACCCGATGAATCTTTTTTCCACCACGCTGTCCGGTCACGGGCTCGCCTTGCGGCGCGGGCGTCCGGAGGTTTTGCAGCTCAATGTGGGCAAGCTCTGCAATCTCACCTGCACGCACTGCCATGTGAACGCCGGGCCGAAGCGCAAGGAAGTGATCACGCGTGAAACGCTCGACCGGATTCTCGACTGGTTTGCCGCGACCGACCTGCCCACGCTCGATCTCACCGGCGGCGCACCGGAGATGATCCCGGATTTTCGCGAAGTCATCCTGCGCGTTCGCGCGATGTCGCCGCACCGCCGGATCATCGACCGCTGCAATCTCACCATCCTGCTGGAGCCGGGCTGTGATGGACTCGCGGAATTTCTCGCGGAAAACGAAGTCGAGATCGTCGCGTCGATGCCGTGTTACTCGCCGGAAAATGTGAACGCACAGCGTGGCGATGGTGTGTTCGACGCGAGTATCGCCGCACTCCAACTACTCAACCGCCTCGGTTACGGCACCCGCCCCGAACTACCGCTGCACCTTGTCTATAATCCCAACGGGGCAAACCTGCCCGGTCCGCAGGGGGAACTCGAAGCCGACTACAAACGCGAACTCGCCGGACATTTCGGCATCGTCTTCAATTCGCTCTACACGATCACGAATCTGCCCATCGCGCGCTTCGCGAGTTGGTTGCGGAACGAGGGAAAATACGAGGAGTATCTCGAAACGCTCATTGCCGCGTTCAACCCGGCGACCGTCGATAGCTTGATGTGCCGCACCACCATCAACGTGAGCTGGGAGGGCGAGGCGCATGACTGCGATTTTAATCAGATGCTCAAGCTGCCATTGGCGGCGAATGGGCGCCGATACGTGTGGGAACTCGATCCCGCTGAGCTCGCGGATGGGAACATTGCCACCGGCAACCATTGCTTTGGCTGCACTGCCGGGGCCGGATCGAGCTGCGGAGGCGCGCTGACATGAAAATTTCCGTCATTATTCCTGTCTTCAACGAGGCCACCGAACTGCCCGCGACGCTCGCCGCGCTGCGTGCGCAGGAGGCCTTGCTGGAAGTCATCCTCGTCGATGCGGGGAGCACGGATTCCACCGCGATCATTGCAAGCGAGGCGGGCGCAAACATTGTCTTCAGTCCTCAACGCCAGCGGGCGGCGCAGATGAATCTCGGAGCAGCGGCAGCTCGAGGAGACGCACTGCTCTTTCTGCACGCCGACACACGGCTCGCACCAGGAGCGTTGCGCACGATGGAGGCGGCCTTCCAGCAGAAAGACGTGGCGGGTGGTGGATTCGCGCGGCGCTTCGATTCACCGTCGCTTATTCTACGCGCGACTTGCGCGCTGGCGGAGGCGCGCACGCGGATCTGTGGCTGGTTCTTCGGAGATCAGGCGATCTTTGCGCGGCGCACGGTTTTTACGGCGCTCGGCGGATTTTCTGAATGGGATGTTTTTGAAGACCTCGACTTTTCGCGCCGCCTCGCGCGGGTAGGGCGGGTCGTCACGTTGCGTCCGCCAGTGGTTTCTTCCGCGCGACGCTTCCACGTCGGTGCAGCGCGCACGACGTGGCGCGACTTCGCGCTGACCATGCGCTTTCTCGCGAGTGCCCGGCCGCCGGATAATATCCCGAGCCGCAGTCTGTGCTCCGAGCCATGAGCAAGTCGCTTTACAATGCGGTCGTCATCGACGCAGGCACGGCGGGCCTCGTCACCGCGGCCGCGATGGGGGGGCTTGGTGGACGGGTGGCGCTCATCGAGCGGGGGCACATGGGCGGGGATTTCCTGAACTTCGGCTGCGTGCCGAGTAAGGCGCTCTTCGCCTGGCTCTACGCAAAAAACCTAAAATCATGAGCGACAAAAAATCATTCTGGATCAGCTACGGAAAATGGATGCTACTCGCGCTCGGCCTCATCGCGCTCGGCGCGGCGTGGTATTTTCTGCCGGTGAAGGATTGGGTGGAAACCTTCACCGGCTGGGTCGAGCAACGGGGCGCGTGGGGCTACGTCGTCTTCATCCTCGCCTACGCGGTGGCGACGGTTTGCTTTTTCCCCGGCTCGGTGATGACCATCGGCGCGGGGCTTGCCTTTGGTTTGTGGCGCGGCTTCGCTGTCGTCTCCGCGGGCGCGACGCTCGGTGCTGCGCTGGCGTTTTTGGTCGCGCGCTATTTCGTCCGCAGTCGGGTGGAAAAAGCGGCGAAGGACAATCCGAAATTTGCAGCGATGGACGAGGCCATCGGCAAAGAAGGCTGGAAGATGGTGGCGTTATTGCGGCTCAGCCCGCTGCTCCCTTTCAATCTCAGTAACTACCTCTACGGCGTGACGAAGATCAGCTTCTGGCCTTATCTCACGGCCAGTTGGGTGGGAATGTTGCCGGGCACATTTCTCTACGTTTATCTCGGCGCGGCCGGCAAAGAGGCGTCCGACGGCAGCAGTAGCGAGCCGTGGAAATGGGTGCTCTTGGGCGCGGGGCTGGTGGCCACTGTCGTCGTCACGATCTGGATTTCACGCCTCGCGAAAAAGGCCGTGCCGCAAAAGAAATGATCTTATGAAACCCGATGATTCCAACGGCCTCCGCCCCGCATCCGAGCGGCCTTTCCGCGTCCTGCTTATCGCCGCTTCCGGTCGCCGGCAATATAACTGTCCGGGCGTCGATTCCAAAGCGCGCACGCTCATGTTTCGGATGGCGGACCGCCTGCCCGCGGATTGGGAAATCGACTTGGAAGACCTCGGCAATGTCTTCGGCCGCGCGCGCATTCAAAGCTGCAACGCGTGCGTCTCCACCTCGATGGCGCTCTGCGTGTGGCCTTGCAACTGTTACGAAAAGGACAACGCGAAGGAGCCGGATCTGATGTGGGATCTCGACCTCTACGCGCGCCTCGATCTCGCCGACGCGTGGGCCTTCATTGCACCGGTGAATTGGTATGGACCGACGAGCAACTTGAAACTGCTTTTCGACCGGCTCGTCTGCATGAACGGCGGCAATCCGCGCGAGGAACTCATCAAACACAAAGACCCGGAACTGGCCATGCAGCTCGAGCACACGCCGGAGTGGAAGGCGCTCAGCGTCAATCATCTCGAAGGGCGTACTGCCGCGTTCTTTTGCTACGGCGATGGCGGCGGAGACGAAATGGACGAGGCCGGCCGGCCCGGTCTTCTGCGGCACCCCGAGTATTTCGACCCGACGCAGGAGCCTTTCAAAGAAATGCGCGAGGCTTACGCGCCGCTGGTCTGGCAGTGCCGCTACGGCGGCATCGAGGTGCCCGATCCGCTGTGGACTTACGCGGAGTTTGGCCGGGGCGAAAAGTATAGCGACAACCAGGCTGAGCATCTCCACAAACGCACGGAAACCCTCACGGAGTTCGACGCGTGGGGCGAACGCTTCTCCCAACACGTCGCTGCCAAAGGCCGCGTGACGCCGGGTGCGCACCGCGCCTTTGGCTACGTGGCTCCCGGCCATTTCACGCAAGATTTGCAACTGCTCTGGCGCGACCGCCGGATGCGCTATGGCGTCCCGCGCGACGGCTCCTCGCCGCAGCTTCAACAGGACGCCGGGCTGAACCGCGACGCCACCCATTCACCCGACAAAGGCGAGGGCGAAAAACTCCGCCAATGAACACCACTATGAAGCCCACCGCCCGCTCCATCAGTGTCTTCAAGGAGCAACGAACAGATTGGCGCGCATTTTGAAAAGGTTAGGGAAGCGGGCGTGGATACCGAGCGAGGAAACGGCGGTCGATCCGATCTTTCAGCCAAAACGCGGCGCGACCAAACCAATAGAAACCGTGCCAGCGCGCGAGGCCTAGGCCGCTGCCGAGATTCAGGATGAGCAGGCAGTGTCGCTGCGGCACGAAGGCGTGGAGCGGCGTGCCGTCGAGGGTGGCGAGTAGGTTTCGCAAAAGCACGGGCGACTGGCGCACGGCATAAACACCGATCTTTTCGAGGTCGTGATCCTTCATCTTCACGCAATCGCCGCCGCCGAAAATCGGCGCGCCTGAGAGCGTGCGCAGATGCTCGTCCACGAGCAGTTCACCCTGTTCGCTGCACGTCAGACCCGACTCCACGAGCAAGGCGGGCGGGTGCAGGCCGGTGGCGTTCACGAGGTAGTCGAAATGGATTGCGTCGCCGCGCGTGGTGACGGCGGTGCGGGCGTCGATGCGTTCCAGCTCACTATCGAATTGCACGGCGATGTCGCAGGTGCGCAGCCAGTCGTGCAGCCGCGCGGAGACCCTCGGCGCAAAGCCTGCCACGACTCGCGCACCGCGCACGAGCAGCGTGATTTTCGCCGCGCCGCCGCCCATCAGCGCGCGCACATTCGCCGCGATCTCGCAGCCCGAAGGCCCACCGCCCGCGACGACGATGTGCACCGCCCGCCGTGCGTCCCGCGCCGCCTCCAACTCGCGCCGCAAACGCGCCAGCTCGTGCAACGGCTTGATCGGAATAACGCCGTCCGCAGCACCGGGAATGGGCCACACTTCGCTGCCCACATTCACCGAGAGCGCATCGAAACCGAGGACCTCTCCGCCGCTCAAATGCACGCGGCGCGCGGCGGCATCGATCTTCACCACACGCTCCCGTACAAAGCGCCCGGCGCCCAGTAGCGCGGCAATGTCCACCTGATCCATCTCGGGCGGATAGCGCCCGCCGAGCACTCCGGTCGCGAGCCCCGAATACCAAAAATCCTCCGGTGCAATGACGACGAGTTCCACGCCGCGCCGCGCAAATTCCGCCGCGTGCTGCAACGTATGCAGATGGGCGTGACCGGCACCTACGAGTATGACGCGACGAGTGGAATTCATGGTCGAAGCGTGATTGATGCCAAATCAGGAAACGCCGCTACCGCACGCTGCCAGCTTGCGAGATCGTCCACGTCCTCGACGGTTTCGGCTTCCACCCACTGAAGACCCGCAGCGCGGAGACGTTGCCGCGTCTGCTCCAGCACGCTGGAGGTGCTCCATGCGATGTCCTGAAATACATGGTCATTCGCGGCACGCAGACCGAGCAGGCAATAGCCGCCGTCGCTCGCGGGCGCGAGCACTGCGTCGCAACCGCGGAAGTTCACAGTGCATTGCAGGAGATAATCGCGAGTCAGGTAAGGACAGTCGCCACCGATGATGAGCAGCGGAGATACCGAGCGTGAAAAATGAAGTTGGCTCGCTGCTGTCAGGCGCTGCCCCAGATCGCCGGGCGTCTGTGCGAAATATGCGAATGAATCGCCGAGCCATGTCCGCATTTCGATCTCCGCATCGGTTGGCGCATAAGCCACCTGCACCGGCCACCCTTTCGGAATCTGCCGAAGTTGATGTTCCACCAGTCTGCGATAGGCAGTGAGCGCTGCCGCAATTCCGATCTCACAGGCCAGGCGCGTTTTGACTTCTCCGGCGCGCGGCGCTTTCAGCATCACGATGACCGTTGGCTTCATTTCACGAATGCGCGTTTTGCCTCATTCAGCATCATTCGATATGCCTTTCGGATTAGCCACGTCGCCGACTGGTTCGGGCCATTCCTTGGCCTGCATTTTCATCAGCGCTGCCACCGGGTCGGTGGGCGAGGGCTGCTTGCGGGCTACCTCGGGAGAAAGCGTTGCAATGGACTTGCCGCCGAGTGCGTCGAGTACGTCCAGCACCGCTTTGATTTGGGGATCTGGCGACGCGCCTTGCTGGGCGGGAGCGGGAATGGCGGGCGCGAGTAGAAAGGAGGCGGCGGTGAAGGCGAGTGGGGGCTTCATGACTGTGTTGCTGGATCGCGTCGCATTTACTTGTTGCGCTTAAATGCTTTCGCAAGTTTCTTGGTCTTTACCTTGGTGCTTTACGCTTGGAACACTTCCTTGTCGTGCATCACGTTTCGTGAATCGGGCATGGCCCATCTATTTGCCGCAAGCGTCCAGTTCGGGTGTGATTAAACCTAGAAGCGGCAATGGGCATGAACCGCGAAGAACGCAAAGACGCGAAGTAAAAGGCATTGTGAATGAAAAGAACGGTAAAGTTCGTTCACCTATAGGGTGAGATTTACAAAAGGCTGATTAGACTACCAACTGTCTATCCTTCGCGTCTTTGCGTTCTTCGCGGTTAATTCAAACGCCGATTCTAGGTTAAAAGCAGGTGCGATGAAAAGGGATGAGGTCGGTCGGCCACGGTGGGGCGCGTCCTGCTTTCATCATCAATTTTCGCAGGCAACCGCACT
>Ga0209181_10012595_pt1 | contig 10680 bp, 5 predicted proteins | sample MAT05_FD_187208 | JGI IMG/M metagenome (GOLD analysis project Ga0209181, IMG submission 187208) | Freshwater microbial communities from Lake Fryxell liftoff mats and glacier meltwater in Antarctica - MAT-05 (SPAdes) (version 2) | ecosystem: Environmental > Aquatic > Freshwater > Ice > Liftoff...
AATAGCGATGCCGGTGGGTGCGCGGTGGCGGCACCAACTGGGCGATGCGGTTGATCAGCTCCAGCGGGGTGAGTACCAATTCACCCGAGTACTTGCCGGACTGCAGTGGCTGGGGTCCCTTTGTTTTCAGTGCAAAAAGTGACGGTAGGAGAACGAGCACTGGCGTGGGGGTGGTCAGCTAAGTGCTTGATTTGATAAAGCTTCCTGTTCACGTTTCAAGGCTATTGTTTGTGCCTCATAACGGGGGAGCAAATGATGCAAAGCTGGCAGAGCACTTTTCTGGGGATTCGCGCTATCCCACGCGATCTGAGCGATTTCGAACTACAGGCCTTTTTCACGTTCAGCGCTGAAGAGCGGCGGTTAATCGACACGCGTCGTACCGATGCACACCAACTGGGGCTCGCCCTACACATCGGCTTCATTCGCCTCAGCGGACAGTTGCTTGACGCCAAACGCATCGTCCCCGCGAGCCTGTGGCGACATCTCGGCACCGAGCTCGGCGTTCGGAATCCCGAGATCGCCTCGCTCAAAGCGATGTACCGACGAGGCCGCACGCTGCTCGAGCATGAACGTATGGCCTGCGATAGCCTCGGCGTCGGGCGCATGCGTGAACATCAACGTCGCGCCTTGGTGCGAGCGCTGCGCGACGAAGTGCAACGCTCGGGCGACAGTGATCAATTGCTCGTCTTTGCCCGGACCTGGCTGTATCAACAAAAGCTCCTGATTCCGCATACGCGAGCGCTGCGCGCGATTGTGGCAGCCGCGCTGATTGCGTTCGAAAGCGCAACCCACAAAGCCATCGCAACCAACGTACCGAACAGCCTGCTTGAGCGCTGGCGCGCCGCGCTCAGCACAGTGCGCAGCGATGGCCAATCTATGCAAAGCTGGCTATGGGCGGCCCCCGCCAAGCATTCCACTCGGCAGATTACTGAGGCGTTGGAGCGCATTGAGGCGCTCTATGCGCTTGATGTTCAACGGCACCTGCGGGACTTCTCGGACTGGACACTTGCGCGCTTTGCTCGGCGACTGGCTGGCCGCTCGCCGTCCGTCAGTGCACGAATCAAAGAACCGAGCCGCACCGTCGAGGCCGCATGTTTTTTGCGCTACTGCCTGTTGAGCACCACTGATCAGCTCCTCCTGATGGTGCAGCGACGCATATCGGACATCGGACGCACAGCTGCCAACGCGGTCACCGAATCGGTCGGTTGGGCAGCGCTGTACAAGAATCTGCTCGCCGATCTGGCCGCACTTGCTAACGCGCCAATTTCCTTGACTGCCGAAGTGAACGACACCGAGCTGCGCGCACAACTCGTCGCGCTAGTCGCCGCCCAGGCGAAACATAAACCGGCGACGCGCGCGGCGCGAATTCGTGAGCAACTCATCGATACGGCAGGGCCTTCGGTACGCGCCTTGTTAGCCGCTCTCGTTCGTTTGCCGTGGCGCGTCGATGGTGACGCGCATCCTGTCTTTCAGGCGCTTCGTGAGTTGACGACGCACTACGCTGGCAATGAACGATCCCTGCCGCAGGCCTCCGCCCTCCCCGAACTCGGTGCCGCCTGGCGAACCGCGACCAACGACGAGAATCGGCAACGCGCTTTCATCGCCTTTGAGATGGCCACGGTGTTTGCGCTGCGCCGCGCGCTCCGAAACGGCTCGATTTGGATTGAACACAGCTTGAGTTTCCGGGGGCGGGCACGACTGTTCATCCCGACGGATCGATGGACGACTGAGGCACGTGCGCATTACTCACGTTTGTCGTTGCCGCGCGATCCGGCCAAATTTCTGGAACCCTTGATTGCCAAGGTTCAGGCGGGTGCCGAGGCGGTCGCAGCCGCAGTGCGCCACGGTGAGCTGCGCATCGATGACGAGCTGCATGTCAGCGAGCCCGAGACCGAAGACGAATCTCCCGAGGTCACTGCGTTGCGTGACAAGCTCGACGCACGCATCGGTCAAGTGCAGTTGCCGGAAGTGATTCTGGCGGTTGACGCACAGGTGCGATTCAGTTGGTTGATGCTCGGACGCGAACCCCGCAGCACTGACGAATTGTTGATGGTCTACGCAGGCATCATGGCACACGGCACGAGCTTGACCGCTGCCGAGTGCTCACGCATGATTCCGCAACTCTCCGCCACTGGCATTCGCCAGGCGATGCGTTGGGCCACCGACGAGCGCCGTTTGGCACAGGCGAGCCATGCCGTGCTCGAATTCATGCACCGCCACCCGATCGCGGAGAGTTGGGGACGTGCCGATTTGGCTTCCTCGGACATGATGAGCATGGAGACCACGAAACGGGTCTGGCAGGCGCGGATGGATCCGCGCCGGAACACACCGTCGGTGGGCATCTATTCTCACGTGCGAGATCGCTGGGGCGTGTTCTACGCGCAGCCATTTGTGTTGAACGAGAGGCAAGCTGGCGTGGCCATTGAAGGCGTGGTGCGCAGCGAACACATCGTGACACGGCAACTGGCGGTGGACACGCACGGCTACACCGACTTTGCGATGGCGCTGTCGCGAACACTGGGCTTTGATCTGTGCCCGCGACTCAAAGAGCTCAAGCAGCGGCACTTGTTTCTTCCACGTGGCATGAGCATCCCTATCGAGATCGCCGCCGTGTGCCGCAGCGACATCAACACTCAATTGATCACCGAGCAGTGGGATCGATTGGTGAACCTCGCCGCCTCAGTCCGCAGCGGGCATGCGTCGGCCGTGGCCACACTGGCCCGTTTCGGTTCAGCTGCTACCGGGGATCCGGTGTACGACGCCGGGGTGCAGTTGGGGAAGCTGCTGCGCACGTCGTTTCTGTCGGACTATTTCACGAACCCGCTGTTTCGCCACGAACTGCGCCGCGTGTTGAATCGTGGCGAGGCCGTGAACGCAATGAAGCGCTCAATCTATACCGGGCGCATTGCGCCAGCACAGGCGAAGCGGCCCGAGGAGATGCAGGCGGTGGCCGACGCGTTGAATCTGTTGGCGAATATTGTGATGGCGTGGAACACGATGCAATTGCAGGCGGTGCTCGGGCGCTGGGCCAATCGCCGCCAGTTCATTGCGCCTGAGCTCACCGGAAAGATCGCACCGACGCGTCTGGAGGGGATCAATCTTCGCGGCATCTTTCGATTCCCCACCGAGCGCTACGCGGAGAAAATTCTGCCGTCGCGTCCGATTGAGAAAACGCCACTTGCGGCGTGAAATCGATGACCGTTCGATGCCGTGGTGGCGACCTTAAAAGTGCGAACAGGAAGCTTTATCGAATCAAGCACTTAGCCGACCACCCCCACGCCAGTGCTCATTCTCCTACCGTCACTTTTTGCACTGAAAACAAAGGGACCCCACATACGGAAGCCATGCAACTCAGCGATCCTTTTGCGCTGCACGTAGTATTCGCTGCTGTGTAGAGGTGCGTTGGTCAGCACTTGACCTGGAAAGTACCGCGACAAAAGAAATTCAACGTCTTCCGGGGATACTTCGTCGAGGGAGAACTGGAAGAACGCCTGCTTGGCTTTAAAGTAGCCAATTTGGAGCAGGCAATACATTTGCGCCAACAGACTCTTGCGCCCCAGCGCAAAGCAGCGTACATCCTCGGCCATGGCAAAAAATTCGACACGCTGAAAGTCGTCGAAGTTGGGCAAGCCATAGAGCGCGAGCTTCTCGGCTTCGCTGAGAATAGTCAGCCTTTCGTTGCGATCCCCACGCGTGCCAAACACTAGATCCCGAGCGGTAGATACAGGGTCATTGGATGGTCACGGCACGCCACGAATCCGTAGTGTTCGTAGAAGCTCTTTGCTTCATCTCCCTTTGCATCGACCACCAGCGCATAGGCACCCACGTGTTTACGTGCCTCCAGGCACCGCTCAATCGCACAACCGACCAGAAGTCGACCCAAGCCGCGCCCCCGGTGTTCTGCATGTGCCGCGAGTCGGCCCATTCGGAAACAGGGGACAGGGTAGCGTGGTAATTTTTGTTGGATACGCGGGTCAAATTGCACGGCATCAATCTGAGCCGCGCTCAAACTGTAGTAGCCCAGTATGGTGCTGGGCGCATCGGTCTCCACCACAACCCGAACAACCGCGATGCCCTTTTTGCTCTGCTGGGCCGCAAAGCGCCAGAGGTATTCATCAAGCTCACCCACGCCTGAGCTGAACGCTTGACGATCATGTCGGCTTGGATCGAGAAACTGTTCTTCAAGCACGTTTGATTTTGCGCGCAGCGCCCAGCGCTTTTTGCAAAGCGGCGTTGGGCTGGAACGCTCCATTGAGTGCTTGGGTAAACACATCAAAATCCCGAGCGGTCATCGTGATACGGGACTCCCTGTCCAGCAGCTCCCGTGCCTTCTCCTTGGCGGCTGTGCGCACGAACGCTGCCATCGTGGTGCCCATGAGGGCGGCCGCACGCGAGACCACATCCTTGTCGGTTGCATCCATCGTTAAATCAAATCTGGCAACAGCGGTCATAACGTTTCTCCTTGGAATACGGCAAATTACCGCATACGGTATTTTGCCGTACTTGTAAAGAAAGCGCAATCGCCCGTCACATTGAACAAATAAATGGGATTTATGATGAGTTGCCTGTATTACTTGTTGTGTGATGTGACATGTTCTAAGTCTCGAAGGCGGATGGTTTCCATGTGCTAGACATGCAGCGGGATGCATTGTTGGCTGTCGGCGTCCACGAGGAGCACTTGTACGAAGATTTGGCTTCAGGAAGTCTGGACGCTCGCCCTGGGCTAACAGCATGCCTCAAAGCATTGCGCGAGGGAGATACGCTGCTTGTGTGGAAGCTCGACTGGTTGATGTCAACTATCTTGACCGCTCGGGCGAAATTTGCGCCACCTTATCAACACCGTACATGAGATGACCACGAGAAAAATTGGGTTTCACGTGCTTACTGGGCAGGGTGCGTCGATTAACACGACGACGCCCGAGGGCAAGCTGGTGTTTGGCATCTTTGCCGCGTTGGCCGAGTTCGAGCGAGAGTTGGTGTCTGAGCGAACCAAGGTGGGCATGGCGTCGGCTCGCGCACGCGGGAGAAAGGGAGGCGCCAAGTTCAAGATGACGCCGGCGAAGTTGCACCTGGCCATGGCCGCTATGGGGCAGCAGGGCACAATCGTGAATGCGCTTTGCGAGGAACTTGGAATTACCCGACAAACGCTGTACCGGCACGTCGGGCCTGACGGCGCGCTGCGGGCTGATGGTCAACAATTAATGGCTCGGTGTCTCGTCTGAAATTTCCGCCGGTTTGGGCTTAGAACCCCTGTCCTCTCTGATGTCATGTGTCTTATCTTGAGGCGATTTGGGAAATGTCCTATATGCCATTGACATTCAATTCATGGTTACACTGCGCCACGACCAAGCACTGCGTCTCAGGTGGCGCCAAATGATGACTACAGTTCCGATCGGCACAAAAGCAACGAAACAACGTAGATTTCGTCTGCGCCCGGCAATCGTCGGCCGATTTGGCCGAACAATCCTTCTGTCCCTCGCACTCGTCATTGCCGCGCACGTGCCGGGCATCGTCAACGCCGCCGCGCTACAGAGTGCAGCAACGGTCTATCTGCCCCTCAGCGCCAAGCCCGCGAACCTGGACATGTCGCTACCGGAGCAACCCACGATACTTCGAGTGTCCCCCGCCGCTGCGGACTGTCGCTTCGGCATTTTCGTCATCGCTCCGGGTTCAACCGCTTCGGGTTTAAAGGCCGCTGCCGCCACCGCGGTTGCCCAGAAGCAACCCATTGTGGTCGGGTACACGAAAGACACCGACTACTTCTGCATCGTCAACACGATTGCTTCGTCGCCGATACCTGCTTCAACGGGCACGATACAACCCGCGAGCGTAGGCTCCCCCGGCAATCCCGATCTCGGTGTCTACGACGGGTATCACAACGCCTTTGCCACCGCCCACAAGTCCGCCTTTCGCGACTTCGGTCAAGGCAAGTTTGATGAGAGCGTCGATCCGATCAGTGGTCGCCTCTCAATCACGCACACCGATGTAGTCGTGCCTGGCGTCAACGGACTCGACATTCGAGTGATGCGCAACTACATATCCCCAGATGCGACGCAAACCGTTTACTCGCTCAAACAAGGATACTCGCTTGAACCGCAGATCAACGGCTTCGGCTGGCACGTCATCGCCAACTTCGGTAGCATTCGTGGGATGGTTGGCGCTTGCGACATGTATCGACTCGCCGGAAACGCGGACGCGCCGACTGACTATAGTGGCTACTATCTGCGCGCCGAGACCCTGCCGCAGTGGATTAACGCCAACGGCCATCCAGAACCGCTCGTACCCGTCGCGAACGAAGGGTTTGACTTTATCCGCCCGGCCACGTCGTTTATCTGGCGCACTGCGTCAGGCACGACTGTCACCTGCGGCCCCGGTGACTATCAGCCCATCGCCACGCTCACCGATGGCACCAAAATCGAGATGAACGTAACGACCACGGACAACACCATCCTCGGTGCGTGGAATGCCTTCCCGAGCAAGATCACCGATCGCTGGGGCAACTGGTTAGCGTTTGAATACGACACGCAATACGGGCTACTGTTCTATGACGCCGCGTCATTCTTTCGTACCGGCAGCATGGCGGGGACGGTGCCCATCACGCGTATCACAGCGTCCGACGGACGCGAGGTGCGATTTGTCTACGAAACGATGGCCACCAACTGGACGGTCTGCTGCAATCAACCGATTCCGGTCACTGACCGCATCTTGAGGCGCATCGAGTACGGCACTGCGACAACGGGGACGTTTAGCGTCGCCTACACCTATGATCGCGTGCTGATTCAGCCCGGAAATCTATTGGCGTCCACCGCAGCAAAACACTTTCTGACGCGCGTCGATACGCCCGATGGTTTGCATTGGTCATACGACTACGGCGCACTCCCCGTCGATCTGGAGGCACCCACAGCGGGCCAAGCGATGTTGAAGACGATCACCTACCCAAACGGTGGCACGGCAACCTATGAATGGGGCGGAAGCAAGACGACCAGTCCGGTCTCTGCACTGACGCCCGGGGTGCTGTCGAAATCGTTTCAGCTTCGCAAGAAAACCAACTCGGAGCCCACCTCGAATGTCGGCGTCTGGCGTTATTCGTACACCGACATGGTGCGCACGGCAGCCGATGAAGCCAACGACCCCATCCCCACGCTCGACGGTGTCGCCACGGGCGCGGGAGCCCCGCTGCCGTATTTCGTCAACAACATCTTCGTGAACCTTGAGGCCGGTCGCGTCACCGGGCCAACCGGAATTGAGGTCTATCACCACTTCCCGCGCTACGCTGATCCGAACTTCACCAACTTCCAAAACATCCCGGACAACTACACGAGCCCGGTCGAAACCTGGCGGCTTGGTCGAATGTTGCAGCACACCACCTACCCGCTCGGCACTTCGTTCTCGGCCTCGCCAACGGTGGCCAGTCAGACAACCACGCAAACCTACGTGCCGATCTATTTCCCCATCGGCGGCTTACTCGGCAATCAGCAAAGCGTATTACCCATCCGCTACGGCGCCTGCAGCGACTCGCGCTGCCCCGCAGGCGACGTTTCCAGTTTGGCCGACAAGACCGCCTTGCTCGTGCGCCCAGTGACGACCACGGTGACCCGTGGTACGAACGCCTACACAACGACCAACGACAGCTACATGGCGTTTTGCGGTCGCCCTACGACCATCATGGAGAACGGCCAGCGCAATCGCTCAACGCTCTTCGTGTTCAATCGCGCCGGTTATTGTCAGACCACTTCACAGCAAACCAATGAGAACGGAGCACGAAGAGCGCGCACGGCCGCCGCTTTAACCGCTGACCTGAAGAACGTGGCCAACGAAACGCGCTACGGCCCGAGCGATACCGGCGGGCTCACGGTCGGCTACACCTACAGAGTCGCCGGTGAAGTCGCCACCGCCACCGATGCGCGAGGCTACGTCACGTATTTCAATAGCTACAAACGCGGTACGCCGCAAACCGAGCAGCACCCGGTGGGAACGGCCAATGGGTCCACCGATCCGGATCGCATCACGATTACGCGCGTGGTGGATGATCTAGGCCGGATCACCAGCGAAACCGACGGCGAAGCTCACACCACGCAGGTCGCCTACAACGGCATGCACAAGCCGACGAATATCACGCTGCCGCGTGCGGCCTCGTTGCCCTTGGCCTTCACGTACGGCGTAAGCAGTGACACCATCACCCGTGGCCCGCGAACGGAAACGGTAGGCTATGACGGACTGGGTCGGGTGACCAGCTACAACGACGGCATTAACACTACAAGCTACCGCTACGACGCCGCCGGTCGGCGCAACTTCGTCTCCTTCCCCGGCAGCAGTCTCGGGCAGACGGTAGAGTTCGACGCGTTGAATCGTCCCACGCGACTGACCGAACCCAACCCAGATACGTCGGGCAGCGCCACCGTCGCCACCACTGTCACCTACAACGACAACGCTAACCCGCCCACCATCACGCTGCAGAACTCACGCGGCTACAGCACCATGCTCGCCATGGAGTCCTTTGCCGATCCGGGGGCTGCATGGCTCAAATCAAGATCATCGCCCGAGATCGGGCTGATGACGATGGACAGGAATGTCTTCGGACAAGTCGAGCGCATCTCGCAGGGTGGCGTGAACCGAGACCGGGTCTATGACGCCGCGAAGGGCTATTTCCTGATTCAGGAAACTCACCCTGAACTCGGCACCACCTACTACGACCGCGACAACAACGGCAACGTCACCGGCAAGCGGGTTGGCAGCAACAGCGCCCCCACCACCGCCTACGGCTACGACGGCCAGAACCGGCTCGGCGCAACGATCCCACCCGCTAACGGCGCGCAGGCCTCTCCAGCAATTTACAACGACTGGTACAAAAACGGACTGCTCAAAACCGCCAACACCACCGAGGGCATCGGTCGCAACTACTTCTACGACGCCAACACCAACCTCACCAGCGAACAGCTCATTGTGACCGGCACGCTGCGCACGCTTAGCTACGAGTACGACGCGCTGGACAGCCTCACGCGCCTGACCTACCCGTCGGGCAAGACCCTCGACTTCAATCCCGATTTACTGGGGCGCCCACGGCAAGCCGCCTCGGGTACTTTCAACGTCGTTAGCAACACGACCTACTGGCCTTCCGGCCTGCCGAAGAAATTGAGTTTCGCCAACGGCGTAGCCCAAGACTTCACCGAGCAGTCGCGTCCTTTGGTGAATTCACTCAACGTCACGAAGACGACCACCGGCGCGAGCCTGATGAGCCTGGGCTTTGGCTATGACGCGGTGGGTAATCTCACCAGCACCACCGACGCACTCGCGCTGGGCTATGCCCGCAGTGCAAGCTATGACGGGTTTGATCGCATCCTCACGAGCAGCGGTGGCGCCGGTGGTGCCATCAACGAGAGTTTCAGCTACGATCCGGTCAACGTCGGCGACCTGCAAACCAAGACCGGTGCCACGTTCAACTACAACGCGAGCACCCGTCTGCTTGCCTCAGTGACCGCCCCAAACCCGTCCGGCAACCGCAGCTATGCTTATGACAGCTACGGCAATGCCACGAGCGATGGCCGATTCAGCTTTGCCTTTGATGCACTGAACTCCCTGCGTCAGGTGAAGCAAAGTGCAGCGACGGGCGGCAGCACTGTTGCCACGTACGTCTACGACGGCCACCAACAGCTCGCCAGCAAGCTCGCTACGGATGGCAGCACCACGCACTACCTGTACGGCAGGAACGGACGGCTGTACGGCGAATACAGCACCACCCCAACCGGCGCGACCAAGCGCAAGGAGTTCGCCTACCTCGGTAACAAACTGGTGGGACAAACATTGGCATTCGTCCCCGCCGCCGCACCCAGTGGTTGCGGGTTTAATGCGGACGGGATCAGCAGCGCAGACGCCACCAGTGACGGACTACTCATCACGCGCTTCAACCGGGGGCTTGCCGGTAATGCGCTCATCGCCGGCACCAGGCTAGGTCAGACCCCCGCCAACCAGCCAGCCACCACCGCCGCAATCAACGCGTTCATGGACAACTACCACGCGGCCCACGACATGGACGGCAATGGCAGTGTTGAGCTGAAAGACGCTCTCATCATCACCCGCTATCTGGCGGGGTTCAGGGGCGCAGCGTTGGTCGATGGCCTAAGCTCAAGTGGGACTCGCGCCGACGCCGCGTCGATCGAGAACTACATCGCACAAGGCTGTCCGAGCAACGCAAATGCGGAGAACCTCAGCTACATCCATCCGAACGTGAGTGGTTCGCCGATCATGGCCACCGACAGCTTCGGCAATCCAAACTGGCGGGAAGACTACCTGGCGTTTGGTGAACGAACAAAACAAGAGGCGAGCGTCAACGCGAACCAGAACGGGTTCATTGGCAAGCCAACCGATGCAACGACCGGGCTGGTGTACTTTGGAGCCCGCTGGTACGACCCCGCCATCGGACGCTTCCTGAGCGTTGATCCCGCCCCGGTGGATGAGGCGAACCCGCATTCGTTTAATCGTCATGCCTACGGCAACAATAATCCCAATAAGTTTTTGGATCCAGATGGGCGGCTGGCGTTCTTGATTCCAATCGTTGCCGCCGCCATAGAATTCACACCGGCAGCGGTTGCGTTGGGCAGCGCGGGTTACGCTGTCGGTCGAGCCGCGCCCTTTGCGCAACGCGCGGTGAGCACCGCGATGGCTACAGCTAACGCCGTGGCA
>Ga0209181_10012598_pt1 | contig 10679 bp, 11 predicted proteins | sample MAT05_FD_187208 | JGI IMG/M metagenome (GOLD analysis project Ga0209181, IMG submission 187208) | Freshwater microbial communities from Lake Fryxell liftoff mats and glacier meltwater in Antarctica - MAT-05 (SPAdes) (version 2) | ecosystem: Environmental > Aquatic > Freshwater > Ice > Liftoff...
GGCTATGTGGTCGCGGGTGAAATTCCCAACTTCGTCATTGGTACCAATGGTGGTTGGACGCCGACGACCTATATGTATAAGCAGCTCTAGTACGATGCAACGTGAACGCTTGATTCCCCGACCCGACCGGCCTCGAAAGATGGAGGGCGGGACGCTTTTAGTGTCGGCCGGCCTCGCGGCCTTAACTTGGCTGCGCCAAGTTAGCCGTCACTGAAAGCAAAGCCCGCCACCACTTCCCATGCAACGCGAACGCTTGATTCCCCGACCCGACTGGCCTCGAAAGATGGAGGGCAGGACGCTTTTAGTGTCGGCCGGCCTCGCGGCCTTAACTTGGCTGCGCCAAGTTAGCCTTCACTGAAAGCAAAGCCCGCGACCATTTCCCATGCAACGCGAACTCTTGATTCCCCGACCCGACTGGCCTCGAAAGATGGAGGGCAGGACGCTTTTAGTGTCGGCCGGCCTCGCGGCCTTAACTTGGCTGCGCCAAGTTAGCCGTCACTGAAAGCAAAGCCCGCGACCATTTCCCATGCAACGCGAACTCTTGATTCCCCGACCCGACTGGCCTCGAAAGATGGAGGGCAGGACGCTTTTAGTGTCGGCCGGCCTCGCGGCCTTAACTTGGCTGCGCCAAGTTAGCCGTCACTGAAAGCAAAGCCCGCGACCATTTCCCATGCAACGCGAACTCTTGATTCCCCGACCCGACTGGCCTCGAAAGATGGAGGAGGTGGGCTTTGCTTTTCACTCCATTGATGGGATTTATTGGGATGAGCGCGCCTGCTATCACCTGACGATGGGCGAGGTGGATATGCTTGAGTCAGTCACCAATGAGCTGCACGAGATGTGTATCGAAGCCACTGCGCGTGTGATTGAGCGCGAGATGTTTGAACAGTTCGCCATCCCGCCGGAATTCGTGCCATTGATCGTTGCGTCGTGGAACGACGATGCGCCGACGCTGTTCGGCCGGTTTGATCTTTCGTGGGATGGCAAAAGCCCGCCCAAGATGCTCGAATACAACGCCGACACGCCCACCTCGCTGATCGAAGCCAGCGTCGCGCAATGGTATTGGCTTAAAGACGTCAAACCGGACGCCGACCAATTCAACAGCCTTCACGAACGATTAATCAAACGTTGGCGCGAGATTTCGGCCGAGATCGGCGCGACCACCATTCACTTTGCCTGTGACGGCACCAGCGAAGAGGATGTTGGCAATCTCGACTACATGTGCGATGTCGCAACCCAAGCAGGCCTGTCGCCGCGCTTCATTGATATCGCCCATATCGGCTGGGATGCAGTTGGCAAACGTTTCGTCGATGAGCAAAACAACAATATCGGTGCGATGTTCAAACTCTATCCTTGGGAGTGGATGGTGCGCGAGGCGTTCGGCAAAAATGTGTTGAGCGCAAATACATGTTTCATCGAGCCGGCTTGGAAGATGCTGCTCTCCAACAAGGCGATCCTACCCGTCCTCTGGGAAATGTTTCCCGACCATCCCAATTTGCTGCCCGCCTATTTCACGCCACAGCAATTTGCCAGTGACTTCGTCAAAAAGCCGCTGCTCTCGCGCGAAGGTGCCAATATCAAGATCTACACCGGCAGCGGCGAAGTGGCGACCGACGGAGACTATGGCGAAGAGGGCTTTATCTACCAAGCCTACCACCCGTTGCCGAACTTTTCGGCCAATGGTGAGGCAAACTACATGGTCGTCGGTAGCTGGATCATCGGCGACGAGGCGGCGGGCATCGGCATTCGCGAAGATGAGTCACCGATCACCAAGAACACCAGCCGTTTTCTGCCGCATTATTTTGTTTGAGAGGGGTCGTTATGGCGCGTTATCAGTTGATGGAATCCTTCGCAGGGTTTGATGACTTTTTGATTTACCTTGGCATCGCCGCCGCGCTGCTGGCGGTGTTCGTGGCGATCTATGTGCGGGTAACGCCCTACCGAGAAATTGCCCTGATTCGCGAAGGCAATATGGCCGCCGCCTTCAGCCTGTCCGGCACCATCATCGGCATGGTGCTGCCGTTGGCGTCCGCCGTGAGCAGCAGCGTCAATCTGATTGATCTTGCCGTGTGGTGCACCATCGCGCTGCTGGTGCAGACGCTGGTGTTTGTGGTTGCGCGCATCGCGCTACCGACCATCGCGCAGGACATACCGGCCGGCAAACAGGCGGCGGGGATTTTCTTGGGCGCGATTTCGATCGCTGCCGGAATGCTTAACGCGGCGGCGATGTCCTACTAATAATGCATCCGCACCCAGCGTTTCCATTCTTCAAATAGCGCCGGGTGGCGCGCCGCGATAACGGATTGCTCCCACATCGCCTCGGCGTCATCGGTGCGCCAGTAGTCGTCGTGCGTAAGTGTAGCGATACGCCCGCCCGACTCTTCGAGCACCAAAGCCCCCGCCGCGTAATCCCACGGCCGCTCGCCGGCGTGCAGAAAAACGTCGATGCGACCCGAAGCCAGATGACACCATTGCAACACCGATGCACCGATCTGCGAAAACTTGCGGCACGGCGGATGCGCCCGCAGGGCGGATTGCAATCTCCCCAGGCGCTTGAAGCGGCCGATTTCCAGATGGGCTTCTGAAAGGCTGACAGCGGGGTGCAGCTTCAGCCGGTGCGGGACCTCCAGTTTATCGACGGCGGGCTTTTCCACCACGAACGCGCCGTGGCCCTGCGAGGCGTGGAATAGCTCGTCCCGATTCGGGTCGTAGATCATGCCGAACACACTGCGGCGCCTGTGCATGAGTGCCACTGAGATACCAAAGCTGCGTTTGCCGGCGGCGAAATTAGCGGTGCCGTCGAGCGGATCCACACACCAAAGCCACTCGGCGTCCTTCCAAATAGCGGTTTGCTGCGATGGCGGCATTTCCTCACCCAGCACCGGGCAATCAACAAGTGACGGCAGCGCCTTGGCCAGCGCGGCTTCGACGGCGCGGTCGGCTTCGGTCACGACGGTACCATCATGCTTCTTCTCTGCGGCGACGCGCCGGAAGCGCGGCATCAGCTCTTGCGCCGAGACATCGCGAATCAAGCGGGCCAATGGCGGAACCAGTTCCGGATAGGAAAATGCAAGCACCGGCGCGCGGTTCGAAGGCTTTTCGGCTGGCGAGGGCGTCACAAGGTGAGTTTGGTTTGAATCGTCGAGAGACCGCATGGAGGCGCTATGATACGCGCCACGCCGTCCATCTCAACCGCCGCGCGCCGCCGCGGCTCGCCGACCCCGCCTTCCAGACTTCTCGATGCCCCCGCGCTTTTTCTCCGCCACCCCGTTGCCCCGCCACGCGTTGCCCGCGCGTTTCACCTTATCTGAGGACGCGGCGCAGCATGTTCGCGTGCTGCGTCTGGCGGCGGGGGAAGTGATAACGCTGTTTGACGGCGGCGCGGACGAGGGCGAGGCTACCGCTTGCATCGTCGCCCTCGGTAAAAAAACCGTGGAGGTCGAGGTTTCTGCGTGGCTCGCACGCTCGGTCGAATCTTCGCTGGACATCACCCTTGTACAGGCGCTGGCGGTGAGTGACAAGATGGATCTGATCGTGCAAAAAGCGGTTGAGCTTGGTGCCGGGCGGATTGTGCCCGTGCGTGCTACGCGCTCGACGCTCAAGCTTGAAGGCGAGCGCGCGGAAAAACGCGTCGCGCACTGGAACGGCGTGGCGGTGGCCGCTTGTGAGCAATGTGGCCGTAACCGCGTCCCGGAGGTCACGCAAGTCTGCGGGTTAGACGAGGCGCTGACCATGTCGAGCTCCGCCAAACCTGCCGCGGCGCTGCTGCATCCAGAAGGCGGTATTCCGCTCGGCCGTTGGGCGGCGGCCCACCAAGGCACCCCACTCGCCATCCTCGTCGGGCCGGAAGGCGGCTTTACCGAGCACGAGATTGCCCAAGCCGTGGCCTTGGGCGCCACATTGGTTACGTTCGGCCCCCGCATATTGCGCACCGAGACCGCCGGTCTGGCCGCGCTCGCCGCGCTGCAAGCCACACGCGGCGACCTCGGCTGATAGAATCCTGTCTGTTTCCGAATTCAGGTTTTGCCAGACGAGAAAGTCGTGTGGCTTTGCCACCGACTTTCACAAATTAGAACGGGCAAAAGTAGGTTTGCACTTTTGCCCGACGCACCCATGGCCCGTAGCGACACCAAGAAACTCGAAGCCTTCGTTAAGTGGTTCCGCTCGGCCACGCCGTTCATCCACGAGTTCGGTGAACGCACGATCGTGATCGGCTTCGGCGGCGAAGTGCTGACCGACGGCGAGATGATGCAGCTGGCACACGACATCAATGTGCTCGTGAGTCTGGAAATCCGCGTGGTGCTGGTACACGGTACGCGACCTCAGATTGAGGATCAGCTCAAGCAGCACGGCGTGCAGTCTCGTTATGCCGAAGGGCGCCGGGTGACCGACGCCGACGGCTTGAAATGCGTCAAGGAAGCCAACGGCATCGTCCGTATGGAAATCGAAGCGACGCTCTCAAGCGAGCTGGCAAATTCACCAATGGCAGGCGCTGATATTCGCGTCTCGTCTGGAAATTTCATCACCGCAAAGCCGTTCGGTGTTCGCAATGGCGTGGATTTCATGCACACCGGCGAAGTCCGTAAAGTTGACGTCGAAGGCATTACACGCCGTCTGGATGACGATGAAGTCGTGTTGTTATCGCCGATCGGTTTCTCACCGACCGGCGATATTTTCAATCTCACGCTCGAAGACGTGGCGACCTCGGTCGCCATCGCCATGAAGGCCGAGAAACTCATTTTCTTGACCGAGACGATGGGTGCGACCGACGCCAGAGGCAAGCTGGCGGCCGAGATTACGGCGCTGGAAGCGCAAGAGTTGTTGGGCAACACCAATCAGGCAGAAGACATTCGCTACTACCTGCCGGCTGCAATCCGTGCCGTGCGTGAAGGTGTGAAGCGCGCGCATCTGATCAGCCGACACGTTGACGGTGCGCTATTGATCGAACTGTTTACGCACCACGGTATCGGCACCATGGTGGTACTCGAGTCGCCGGACAAACTACGCAGCGCCACGCTCGCCGATGTCGACGGCATCATGGCGCTGATTGATCCGCTGGCCGAGCGCGGTGTGTTGGTGGCGCGTTCGCGCGAATCGATCGAAAAGGAAATTGATCGCTTCATCGTGCTTGCGTACGAAGAGGAAGTCATTGGTTGCGCGGCCATAAATCCTTATCAGGGCGAGAAGCTCGCCGAGCTCGCCAGTCTGGCGGTCAATCCGTTCTATCGCGACGGCGGTCGTGGCGAGCGCATCTTGGGGCATATTGAAAAGCGCGCCAAAGACCGCAACTTCAAAACGTTGTTCGTGCTTTCCACACAGACCACGCAATGGTTTGTCGAACGCGGATTTACCGAAGCGGATGTCAACGCCCTGCCGGCCGAGCGCCGCGAAAAGTACAACACCGAGCGCAATTCGAAGGTTTATGTCAAAACCTTGTAGTCGCCAATCGCTTCAATCACCTAGTATCGGAAAACCACCATGGCCCGCACCGTTCAATGTGTCAAACTCAAAACCGAAGCAGAAGGTCTCGACTATCCGCCGTATCCCGGGCCGGTCGGCAAGCGCATCTTTGACGAAGTCTCAAAGCAAGCTTGGAAGGGTTGGTTGGAGGATCAGAAACGACTGGTCAACGAGAATCGTTTGAATCTGGCCGATCAAAAGGCGCGCAAATATCTTGAGGAACAGATGATGCGGCACTTTTTTGGCGATGGCGCTGATCAGGCGGCCGGGTATGTGCCGCCAGCAGCCGGCTAGTCCTCATACATCGCTGTGAAAAAACGCCGCTATCAAGCGGCGTTTTCATTTGGTCAAAGCTTCCAATTAATCTGGTTCGGCCGCGACACGCTCGAGCTCATCGGTGGTGATGTGGCGCACATCTTTGCCCTTCACCAAATACACCACGTACTCACTCATGTTCTTGGCGTGGTCGCCGATGCGCTCGATGGCTTTGGCGATGAACAAGATATCGATGGACGCCGAAATCGTGCGCGGGTCTTCCATCATGAATGTCATCAATTGACGCAGGATGGCGCGGAACCGCTCGTCAACCTCTTCATCCTGCCGTACGACTTTGGCCGCGCCCGAGACGTCGAGACGGGCAAACGAGTCGAGAGAAGATTTCAACATCTCAAGCGTGATGTTGCAGGCATAACGTATATCCGCCAGCTGATGATTTATCCGTGCGCCAGCCTGATGAAGTTGTTTGGCCATACGGGCGATTTTTTGTGCCTCATCGCCGATGCGCTCCAGATCAGTGATGGTCTTGACCACTGCCATCACCATGCGCAGATCGGACGCCGTTGGCTGGCGTTTGGCAATGATGTGGGTGCAATCGTCGTCGATGCCGACTTCCAGCGCGTTGACGCGATGGTCGTCCGCGATGACTTGATCGGCAAGTGCGATGTCGCCGTAGGCCAGCACTTCCATGGCGCGCATGATCTGCTGTTCTACCAGGCCGCCCATTTGCAGTACGCGTGAGCGGATTGCTTCGAGTTCGGCGTCAAATTTTTTGGAGATGTGTTCGTTAGCCATTACGATGTCTTTCAACGGGCAATTGTGGGAGTCATTGCCGCAACAAATGCAATTGTACGAGTCTAGGCCGTGATTGTGACGAAAACGTTACATCGGGTGGGCGACGTTCCCCTGCCGATGCCGCCGGGTCTATCAGCGGGTCAACGTCTGAACGCCGTTTTCCGATGCCAGCAATAACACGTCGGCGCCGCGCCGGGCAAACAGGCCGTTGGTCACCACGCCGGGGATCTGGTTGATCTCGGTTTCCAGCAGCGGCGGGTTTTCAATACTGAGTCCGTGTACATCCAAAATCCAGTTGCCGTTGTCGGTCACCACCGCCCGCCGTTGGCCATCCTCGTCTTTCATGCGCCAATCGGGGTGGCCGCCGAGTTTGACCAACTCGCGTGCCACATAGCTTCTGGCCATCGGGATGACTTCAACCGGCAGCGGGAACTTGCCGAGAACATCAACCAGCTTGGAGGTATCGGCGACGCAAATAAATTTATCCGAGGCCGCCGCCACAATTTTTTCACGTGTCAGCGCCGCACCGCCGCCCTTGATCATGGCCAGATGACGGGTCACTTCGTCGGCGCCATCGACATAAACGGCGAGCGGCCCGGCGTCGTTAAGCGCCCAGACGTCAATGCCGCCGGCCTTGAGCCTGGCGGTTGATGCTTCAGAACTGGAGACGGCGGCCTTGACGCGGTCGCGCGCCTTGATTAGCTCGTCAATGAAAAAATTCACCGTAGAACCGGTGCCGACGCCGACAATGACGTTGTCCGGAACATAGGCCATGGCGGCTTTGGCCGCCGCTGCTTTCAGGGCATTTTGGTCGGGTTTTGTGCTCATCCGAGAAGGATAGCGAATTTCTTGTTACATTGTCGCGTGCGCCCATAAAAAGAGCGTCTTTCCCGCTCCCCGTCATGCCGACCGATTACCTCAAGAAAATCCTGCAAGCCCGCGTCTACGATGTCGCCATCGAGTCGCCGCTCGAGCGTTCGACCGGCATTTCGGACGCGTTGCACAACACCGTGCTGCTCAAACGCGAGGATCTGCAGCCGGTTTTTTCGTTCAAGTTGCGGGGTGCCTATAACAAGATGGCGCACCTGTCACCGGCTGAACTCAAGCGCGGCGTCATTTGCGCCAGCGCCGGCAACCACGCGCAGGGTGTTGCGCTGGCGGCGCAAAAGTTGGGTTGCAAGGCAACCATCGTCATGCCGACCACCACGCCGAACATCAAGATCGATGCGGTCTCGCGCCGCGGCGCAACCGTGGTACTGCATGGAGACAGCTATCACGAGGCGGGGGTATACGCCAAGGCGCTCGCGGCCAAACGCAAGCTGGTTTACGTGCATCCGTATGACGATCCGCTGGTCATCGCCGGGCAAGGCACCATCGGTATGGAGATATTGCGTCAGTACCAGCATCCGATTGACGCGGTATTCGTGCCGGTCGGTGGCGGCGGGTTGATCGCTGGTATCGGCGCATACATCAAAGCGCTCTCGCCCACGACCAAGATTATCGGCGTGGAGCCGGTGGACTCAAACGCCATGGCCGCGTCGCTTGCGGCGGGTAAGCGCGTGACGTTGCCGCATGTCAATCTGTTCGCCGACGGCGTCGCCGTAAAACAGGTCGGTGAGGAGACCTTCCGGCTGGCGCAGAAATTGGTCGATGAGATGGTGCTGGTCACCACCGACGAGATCTGCGCGGCAATAAAAGACATCTATCAAGACACGCGATCGGTGATGGAACCCTCCGGTGGTCTTGCGTTGGCCGGCATCAAGCGCTATATCGAGAAGACCCGCGCGCGCAACAAGACCTTCGTCGCAATTTGTTGTGGCGCCAACATGAATTTTGACCGCCTACGGTTCGTGGCGGAGCGCGCGTTGGTCGGCGAACACCACGAGGCGCTGCTGGCGATCACGGTACCGGAGACGCGCGGTAGCTTTAAACGCTTTTGCGAAGCGCTCGGTCCGCGCAACATTACCGAGTTTGCCTACCGCATTGCCGACTCACGCGAAGCACACGTATTTGTCGGTGTGGCGATCAAAGGGCGCGATGAACCCCGGCAGTTAGTGGCTTATTTCAAGAAGCACGGCTTTGCCGCCGTCGACATGTCCGACAACGAACTGGCCAAGCTGCACGTACGTCACCTAGTTGGTGGGCACTCACCTTTGGCGGCCAACGAGAAGATTTATCGCTTTGAGTTTCCCGATCGCCCGGGAGCCTTGATGAATTTTTTGTCGTCGATGTCGCCGAACTGGAACATCAGCCTGTTCCATTATCGGAATCACGGCGCGGACGTCGGGCGCATTCTGGTCGGCCTGCAGATCCCGAAAAATGAGCGGCCGGGATTCGCCAAGTTCCTCAAGACAATGGGCTACGCCTACATCGACGAGACCGGTAACCCGGCTTATCGGATGTTTCTGAAATAGCAAAATTTTTGAAACACAACTAAATACGGGCGTTTCCAGGCAAAAAAGCCTGAAAACGCCCGTGCTTATTAGGCTTTGCGCTTCTAGTTCTGCTTGGGACTGGCGGACTTCTCCGCTTTCTTGTCTTCAGGTTTGTAGTCGCCGATCACGCCTTTGAGGGGGCAGGGTTTGAATATCGGGCATTTGGCGCAGCCAGAAACGAGTGCGACTGGGCAGAGTGTCATGGCGTTCTCCGGTCGGGATGTGCGTGTCAAAGTTGTTGCTGCCCGCATGTTACGCGCCTTTGACGGCAGACGGAGAGCGCAAAGGATGCCAGCCGCGTGGTTTCAGCGCCGATCTTTGCAGCTCGCGCCGCCAAATTACTGTTCGTCGCAAGATTGGCCCGGCTGCTGTCCGTGGCCGCCAATATCCGCTCCAGCAAGTCACCGTTACCAATCTTCAGGAGCCTGATATGAAATCCACCACCACCCGCATCACCACCACCAACACCTTCATTGCGGCGGCGTCCATCGGTATCGCGGCGTTGCTCGTCCCAACCACTGCTGCGGCGGGCGACCTGACCGTTGAGATAAAGGGCGTGGCTTCCGATACAGGAAACGTCATGGTCGCCCTCTACAAAAAGGACGACAAGTGGATGGGTCGTTCAACAGCCGGCACGACGGTTGCTGCCAAGAAAGGTGCCGTCTCGGTCGCTTTCAAAGATCTGCCCGAGGGCGAATACGCGATCTCGCTGTTCGTCGATGAAAACAGCAACGGCAAGCTGGACAGCAATGCGATCGGTATTCCTATCGAACCGTACGCGTTCTCCAACGATGCGTCGGGTAATTTTGGCCCGCCGACGTTTGAGCAAGCCAAGTTTGTTGTCGGCAAAGACAGCAAATCCATCGTCATCAATATCAAGTAACGAGGCTGCCATGAACCGTCGAAACTTTTTTGCCAGTGTCGGTGCCACCGCAGTCGCGACGGCACTTCCAACAACGGCGATGGCGAGTACCGCATCCGCACTTGGAGGCGCCGCACCAAAAGCGCTGTTCAACGGCTCACCGCGCATGACCCCGCTGCGCGGTTACGCCGGCCAGAACGTCATGTGCGAACGTGCGGCCATCGAGGGCGCGATCCCCGCAGACTTGCGTGGTGTGTTCTACCGCAACGGCCCCGGCTTGTTTGAGCGCGGCACGGGTGCGACGAGACAGCGCTACAGCCACTGGTTCGATGGTGATGGATTGGTGCACGCGTGGCGCTTCACGGACAAAGGGGTTTCGCATCAGGCCAAATTTGTCGAGAGCAAAAAGTTTCTCGCCGAGCAGGCAGCGAATGAATTTCTGGCCCCAGCCTTTGGTTCGAACTTCAAAACCAAAATGCGCGTGCGCAACAGCGACGACCTCAACACGGCGAACACCAATGTTTACAAACTCGGCGACCGGTTGCTCGCGCTATGGGAAGGCGGTTCGGCCACGGAAATGGATCCAGTCACCTTGGAGACGCGCGGTCTGGTCGCATGGACGCCAGAACTCAAACACATGCCGTTCTCTGCGCACCCGAAGATTGATCCGGATGGCACCTTCTGGAACTTCGGCACGTTGATGGGCAAGATGGTGCTCTACCATCTGTCGGCCAAGGGCGACTTGATCAAACATGCGGTGATTGATGCGCCAGCCGGCGGCATGGTGCACGACTTTGCGGTGACGCATAAACATTTGGTTTTTCTACTGCCACCGATCGGTATCGATTACG
>Ga0209181_10012599_pt1 | contig 10678 bp, 11 predicted proteins | sample MAT05_FD_187208 | JGI IMG/M metagenome (GOLD analysis project Ga0209181, IMG submission 187208) | Freshwater microbial communities from Lake Fryxell liftoff mats and glacier meltwater in Antarctica - MAT-05 (SPAdes) (version 2) | ecosystem: Environmental > Aquatic > Freshwater > Ice > Liftoff...
CCCATCATGTCGTAATGCCAATGATCCAGATCCTTCTCTTCTTGAACCACTGAACCAAACAACCGACGAATGCGATCGGGAAACTCTCGATAATTGAGACTCATGCGGTTAGTGGACAACATTTCCCACGATAGTTCACACAAGAAATAGAGCTTTTCTGCCAGCGAAGTAAACGTGCGCTCTTCTTTAATATCGCGCTCCATCTTGCGCCGCACCGCATATAAATATACTCGTGACATATCCACAGGTTTACCCGACTCAATATCAGGCAACGCCTCCAGAATCAACTCTGTCATTACCGGACGACGCGCCAGATCTAATAGCTGCGGATTGCCCATCACTTGCTCTACAGTAGTGGACTCCGCTTGCAGCAATAGCACCTGCCGAATCTGCTCATCATTGAACTTCTCTAGTTCCAACACCTCAAACTGGGGCGTTTCCCCAGTCAAATTTGATGTAGAAGCTTGCAACTCTGCATTCAGTAACGCTCGTCCCTCTCTTGCTTCTGGAAAATGCTCCGTCCGACAGGTGAGAATGACCTTTGCTCCTGGCACGACCGCCTTCGCCAATTCCCAGAAGTTGTTGATCATCTCCTGGCGATCGACCCGTGCTGCCATCTCATCAAACCCATCAAAAATCAGCAGCAGTTTCCCCATCCGGTTGAGTTGCTCAAAGGCTGAATAAGTCAGCGATCGCACCTCATGTTTACGAAAGAAGAACTCTGAAAACAGTGACTCTACGCTCACCGCCTTGGCATAGTCGCGCAACGGAATCACTAGCGGCAAACGCGGACGATCCAATCCTCGCTGTTGCGCTTCCCGGTAGCGTTGCAGAGCTTGACTGGCATAGTGAAAGGCAAACCAGGTTTTACCCGTGCCAAACTCACCCAAAACCGAAATATGCTCTTTAGCCGGATCATCTAGCCACAGGTCAATATAGCCATCAATCCAGCCATCGCGATCGTCATAACGACTGACACCCATCTGTTGCTTCGTGTCCGGGTCAACCTCCTCTTTCGTACAAGCCAGCGGTACATATTTCTGCTCAATCCCCCGCCGCTGAATTTCCGCTTCTAGCCAGTCCAGGTAGCCGCCAAAGTCTGCATCTTGATCCAGCAGTTCATCAAACGTATAGCAGCCCAGATCGTGGTTCTCTTCTTTTTCAACCTCCTCCCGTGCTGCTCGACTAATGCGTCGCGCCGTCACCAGCCAGCCTTCATCTGCCTTTTGCGCCTCAACCGACTGTCGCAACGCCTTGATATCTCGTAGCCCCACCTCGCCATCAATGCCTCGCACGAGAATGCGATCGTACCGCCCACGCCGCACAGGAATATCAATCATCCACTCAAAATAATCGTCTTGCCACACCTCATAGGACTCGAACCGATAGCCTAACGTCTCGAACCAGCCTTTCATCTGCTGGGCGAGGGCAAACGCTCTGCACTGACTTTCCTGAAACTGGCGCTCTTGAATGGCTGCGGGAGTGGCGATCGCTCCGAGATCCCCGTTAAGGGTTGCTTCAGGCAACACTGGATGGATTTGAGCCGCCAACCGTGCCATCTCAGTCCGCATTCCTTCCAACGTTGGCAGCCGATGCAGCCGCTCTTGAATGCTGCCAATTTGCTGATGCAGAGAATCAAGCTTCTGATTCGCCAGAACTTCAGCAGGCGTGCGGGTGCGCTTGGCAACTTCAATAAAAACCGCCGCAAACTGATAAAATTCCTGTCGGGCATCAATGCCAAGCGCCTGGATTTGCTCACCCAAGCTGTGCCCAGAGAGAAAAGCCTCGCCTTCCTTAAGCAACAGACTGGGATTATTCTGATCTAACGCTTTGCGGAAAATCTCTTGAATCTGGGCTTGGCGGAACAACTCCAATACGGGCTTAGGCTTGCCGATGCCGTATTCCACCAGGGTGTATTGATAGACTGCCGTAAAGTCAGCCGGTGGATGGTCTGGGTCTAGGTTCAGTTGCTTCAGCAGCTTGATTACAACTTCACTGCGCTGGAGCTTATTTTGAACCATTGGACTCGCGAAACCTACAATGATGTCAATCAACTTAGCTAACTCAAGCACGGTCTCTCTCCTCCAGATTCAGCGCAGTCCAGTGAACACTTAATCGCTATTATCCAAATCTTGCAGCAAAAGCAGGTAAATTAGTCAGATTTGCCTAATCTCAGCACTAGACTTTCCCAACCCGCCGCCGCCGCGCAGCTTGTACTAGCTTTACTCGATAGGGATCAGCATCCTTCCGCCACATGACTCGATGCCCCTTCAATTCTGCACAGTGCTCTTCCAAGCATTTTAGCCACCCCTGGCGATCGCGAATCTTTTCCCAATCTGCTAACAATCCCCAATCCTCTTCCTGCAGAGTCAACTTGGCAAACTTTCCATAGAGCGGATAATCTGACATGACCAGTAGTTCCTTCTGGTGCAGCACAGGTGGATTGTCATCTGGATCATAGTCTCGGTAGTTGACACGCAAATCTCTGAGATCAACTTGCATCCTGGTATGGAGAATAGGATGGGGATCAGCATCGAAACCTGGATAGACCAGGTAAGAGATTTTGGGTTTGCGGAAATGGAACTTGATCACATTTGCCTCTTCAGGGCGACCGATTGTGCGAGAGGCGCAACCCTCGTAGAGGCGGAGCAAGGGATCAAGGGCTTCGATCGCCGACACATGTACCCAAAGCGAATCTGGCAGCTTTTTCCCAATCGGACTGGTTTGACAACGAGTGCTGATGATCTCTAAATTGCCAAGGCTCAATAACATTAAATCCGCTGCGGCACAGGCTTGCTGATAGCCACCAAACAGAGATTTGATGTCGTTTCGCACGGCTGAGGAAATCTCTCGCAGTTTGGGGCGACGGCTGAAATGGCTAAGGGCGAGGTACACCAGTAAATCATGGCGGCGCTTGTCGGCGATCGCATCCCATTCCTGAACGTTGGTCGCCTGCAAAACCACCTGGAAGGCTTTGCGGAGCGTGCCAAATTCTGCTTGGAGAGGGGTAAAATCTTGGCTTTCATCCGCAAGAGGCAAGCGTCCGCGATCGCTGACAAATGCTATCAGGGGAGTCAGAAGCTCCTGGTATTCCTCAAATCGCCGGATGCTAGCTTTGACTCTGGGTGTGGTAGTGCGCGAGCGAAACCGGGAAGCCCGAAAGCTCTGTGCCTGTGCCTCATCTCGAAACACGAAATAGATACCCAGCGCGATCGGAATCGCATCGACTCCCAAAACCTGATTGATGTAAACCTTTAGTTCTTCCTGCTCATAATTCTTCTGAAAGGTATTGCGGCGCGTAATCACACCATCGCCATAAATGACCGTGCCGCGAATGCGGTCTTCGATCAACACCTGTGCTGCGACAATTAACACTTTCTGGGTCAGCGCCCAAGCATTAATCAATGCCTCTCGTCGCTCCGCTGGGTTTTCGATCACGTTAATGACATAGCCTAAGTTGACAATATCGGCAGAGATACAAGGGGTGTCAGGCCGATAATGTGGGTCCCAACCGGAACCGGAAAAGCCTTGTTCTGCAATACACTGGACATCGCCGCCATGCCCACAGCCGTAATCAAAGAATGTGGTCTCTCGTGTAAATAGCCCTGATTCCAACGCCGACCGAACAGGTTTGGAGAGGGTAGTACGAACTAGGGCAGCTTTGTGGCGATCGATTTTGGGTGGAGTTCGATTAGACGAAGCTCGGAGCGGACAAGCCAGCCGATGACCATGCAGTTCAACTTGGTAAGTCTCCAATCGCTGCTGCCAGCCTAAGCGTGTCCCAATCTCGCGGGAATTATTCAGTAGTCCTAAACTATCCTGCTGTCGCGTCAGTTCGGCAAAGTCTCTGTAGCGAGGATGGCTGGGCGTAACAAAGGTTTCTTTACGATGTAGCACGGGTGGATTAGGGGTATCCCGATAATCACGACTGCCAACCTGCCGTGTACTAAGGTCTACTTGGATACTTTGCTCAAGGGCGGGGTGGGGGTCAGTCTCAAAGTCTGGGTAGAACAGGTAAGAAATTTTGGGTTGAGCCGTGCTGAATTTAATCAGCGTTGGTGTAATCGGCTGTTGTAGATAGCGTCGGGCAGATTGCTCATAGGTTTGCAGCATTGGGTCAAGGTTGGGCAAGGCAGAAACGTGAACGTAAAATGCACCCAATAGTCGCTTACCGATAGCACTGCGATCGCAACATCTGACCATTTCAGCAAATTGCTGCTCGATCGTCTCGATCGTCTCTGAAGCAAACGCTATCAGTTCTACGCCATCCACAATGCTTCCCCCCAGTTGCTTAGAATCAGCATAGGGCATTGGTCTAGTCAAGGCAGAGAGAAAAGTTCCAGTACATGTATACTAACGATGAAGCATCAATCCTACCTAGTGCGTAAGACAACATCGCAACTCGTTTTGCCGCTAAATCTGGTGTGATGCTCAAGATTCTGTTACTGTTAAGAGCCACTGGGAGGATAAGAGGGCGAGTCATGAGAACCCTGAGTTTGTTTGAAGAAGAGCGCCTGACGTTGCCGAAGAGCATTGAGCTATCGGTAGAATCGTTACGATACTATGGCTCTCTTTACAAACACTGGGCGATCGCCTTTTCTGGTGGCAAAGATTCATCGGCAACGGTCACGCTCGTTGCCCATCTGATTGAAACAGGGCAAATTCCTAAGCCTGATAGTCTCACTATTCTCTACGCCGACACGCGCCAAGAATTGCCGCCGCTCCACACGAGTGCGCTTAATATCTTGGCTGCCCTGCGCGATCGCCTTCACCCCCTTTTTAACGAAGGCTGCTTCTCAACTCGTGTCGTTCTGCCTGAGTTGGATCACCGTTATTTTGTCTATATGTTGGGTCGAGGTGTACCGCCGCCTTCTAATACGTTCCGCTGGTGTACACCCAAGCTGAAGGTGATGAGCATGGAGCGGGAACTAGAGGCATTGGGTCAGGAGCGAGGGGAGAAGTTCTTGATGCTGACGGGGATACGGATTGGCGAAAGTGCTGCTCGTGATCAGCGCATCGCCGTAAGCTGTACCAAAGATGGTGGCGAATGCGGACAAGGCTGGTTTCAACATTCGTCTTCGGGTGCGATCGCGGACAAACTGGCTCCAATCGTTCATTGGCGGGTTTGCCATGTTTGGGACTGGTTGCTTCAGGCGGACTTAGAGCTTGGATTCCCGACGTTTGAGATTGCCAAGGTCTATGGGCAGGATGTGTCTGATGGTGAGGAGCCTATCAACGCGCGAACAGGCTGTATCGGCTGTCCCTTGGTTCAGCATGATGCAGCACTCGATCGCGTGATTGCTCAGCCAGAGTGGGCGTACCTGACCCCGTTGGAGAAACTAAGACCCTTATATTCAGAAATTAAAAAGCCACAGTATCGTCATCGTAAGCATGGAGAGGTCAACAAAGATGGTTCTCTGTCAGCCAAACAGAACCGATTAGGACCACTACATTTGGATGCCCGTCGTTGGATGCTAGAGCAAGTTCTGGGGATTCAGGAAGAGGTAAATAGCGCAGCGCGATCGCTTGGCAAACCAGAACTCAGCCTCATTAACACTGAAGAACTGACGCGAATTGAGGAACTGATTGCTGCAAACACTTATCCTGAGCGATGGGATGGGACGGAGCATCGAGGTGATGAGTGGCTGCCACAAATTTTGCCAGATGGTAGTATTCAAAATCTCTTATTTAATGATTCTGAATTTGATTACGTTGGATGAGTCTCCATGCCTCGCATTTATTTGGATGTTTGCTGTTTCAACCGCCCGTTTGACAACCAAATACAGTCGCGGATTCGGGTAGAGACTGAAGCTATCCTGGCAATTTTGGAGCGCTGCGAAACAGGTGTATGGGAACTGATTATTAGTGAAATGGTTGAAACTGAGGTGGCTCAAATCACTGATCAAGAGCGATGGCAAAGGATTGACGGAGCTTTGCTGATGGCGCGATCGAATATTATGGTGAATGACAAGGTTGAAAGTCGAGGTAAGGATCTGCAAAACTTGGGTTTCCAAGGGTTTGATGCCCTTCATCTTGCCTGTGCTGAAATTGCTCAAGCCGATGTTTTTTTATCAACAGATGATCGATTATTGAGAAGAGCGGCTCGGTATAACAACTCCCTTACTGTAGTTGTAGATAATCCCGCTACATGGCTGATTACAACCCTTCAAGCAGGAGAAGATAATGACCCCAATGGAGCTTAGACGACAAGGTTTGGCGGCACTTTGTAAGGAACTTGATTACGTCGGCATGGTACGCTTTCTCAGCCAGTTCGATGCAGGAAGTGGCGACTATACGAAAGAGCGGCACCAGTGGCAAGATGGGCAGACTGTGGCAGATATAATGGCGCAAATTAAGGAGCGTCGCAATCAAGCGTAGTTTATTACAAAGTGTGAAGGAGACTTATGGAGAAGCAAACTATTGCTCAGGCAGCGATTGAGATCTTAAAGGAAGCCAAGCAACCCATGACTGCAGCAGAAATTACCCAGGCAATTCTTGATAAAGGGCTATATAGCTTCAACACAAAAGATCCAAGAGCAATGGTACGTGGGGCAATCGAGCGACGCTGCGAGGGGGGAAGTCCAAAAACTACGGTTGCTCCAACCTACTTTGAAAAAAAATCTGAGGGCAAATATTCGCTGAAGTAGTCGTCCTGAGAATTGCCTGAAAGAGTAACTACTCAGAGGGGGGGCAGAAAATCAAAAAGCCTTGTCCCGCCTATTTTTCAAATGATTATATAGAAAACTTGATTCTCAATTGGCGTGAAAATTAAATCCTTATTGAGAATCAGTGATTTTCTAGAGTTTGGAAAAATATTCTTGAACGCTATGGATAGCGGCTAAAGTCTTCGGAATTCCAAGTCTAGTGCCTGAGTAGTTACCTGAAAGAACAGAATTGCTCTACCAATGACCAGGGAGCATTGCGGTCTGAATCATACTCTCAATCCCCCTAATCGTTGGATCGGCGGATAAATATCCGATGCCACGATGGAGATGTAGACGAAACTGAATTGCTAGAGTTTCACTGTCTAAGTTCAAGTTGTCAGTGTGACAGCGCTGCTTAAGAGCCACAATTAGCAAGTCTCCGATCGCTCCCCCAAACACCTGCCAAGTCATCTCCACATTACTATCAGCAGGGATTGCCACAGGCGATGGTGGTGTAGGTTCTGCTAGAGATCGACACAACGCCCATCGGCAGAGGATGTTCCACTGGTCAATTTTAGTGACGCGCTTGAGCTTAATCAGTTGATCTTTAGCAGATTGGGAAATACGGACTCGATCGATGGGGGGTTCCATAAGCAGAAAAATTAGGGAATTAATATTTTCCAATTACCGTTACAAAGACTTTGCAAGGCAGGTAAGTCTAAAGTGGCTACCTGAAAGTCCGGTGTTTCAGAAAAAACGTCAAACAAGCTAAGAAGATGAATTCTAAATTTCTGATCTAGATTGGGGCCTTTGTTTAACCGAGTTCTGAAACCGTCTGTATAGCCTGTGCCCGAAAGCATGATACCAATTTGAGCATCATGAATGCATAGATTTCCATAAAACTCGGCTGCTCTTGAGGCATCAAAACGATTGCGTTCAAGTTTGGATTGAAAATAAATTTTACGCCCGTTGAATTCGCCAGAACCATCAACACCTTCATCCTCTCCTCTGGGTCCTGCCTGAATTCCTAAATACAGCACTTTTGGGCTTGATGTCACACCCTGAAACGCCTAGATTCCTTGCTAGGCAAAGGCTTTCAGGATTTCACTGTACTCCATAGAAATGGAAAGTGCTGTAAGCAGCGAAGCGACGACCCAATTCTTGTTTCGTCGAGTTTTCAGCGTTGATAATTCCATTGACAATCGCATCGATTGCTAAAAAATCAGTCATGCCTCGGCACTTACTTTTTCAATGAGTTTATTGTGTAAAAGTCGAATTCCAGTTACAGCACATTCGCTCAATTTTTGAGTCATTTCAAGTTCGTTAAGTTTATGAGTAGTTTCGGCAGCTAATGCTAGCTTAAAAGTACTAGAGCCTAATGTTTGAGGATACTCTGGAAGTTGATCCACTTTTAATTCTCGATTTTTTGTGTAGAAGTAGACATAGCTGATGGCTGATTCAACAACTACTTTTACAGATAGTGCCAAGCTAGATGTTAGCTTCTTTAACATCTTTTCTTCAAAGTCAGTAAATTTCAGGCTAACCTCTTCTGCGTCATTAGAACTAACTTGCTGAGTTCCTTCTTGAACAGCAATATCTCCTAGAGCATCTTGGATGGGAGGATTAACTCGGTTGAAATTCTGGGTAGAAGGGTCGTTGTGACTTGAAGACATAGCTTATGACTCTAGGTAGAGCAATGAACAGAAATATTCATGCAAGTGTTCGTAGCCTGGGTAGTCCCAGATGTACCGTTTATCTTTGTAGATGGCTACCTGCATTTCCTGCTGCACATCTGGCATGGAAGGAGCAACAAGGCAACGGCTCGGCTTTTTGGTTGTTTCATTAACCACTTTGTTGATGTCGTTTTTCTCAATTCCGAGTGGAACGATAATGGTTCGAGGAGATGTACCTGTTTTTGTTTCTAATTGAGCAATAACCTGTAGTGTTCTTGGCAGATTACGCAGAGCTTTAACTTCTTGGGATTTATTAACTGGAACCATTACAATATCAGGCTCATGGTCAACAATAAGTTTGACCGTATTTTGTAAGGGACTGTCTACATCTAAAACAATGTGATCATACAGCACTTTTAGGCTTGATTGCACCTCTTGATACGTCCAAAGCCCTTTTCTAGCAATGAATTGAACAGTTTCAGGTGTACTTCATGAAAATGGAAAGTGCTGTATTGCTCTGGTTTAGCCAATCGTTTGATTGACTCACGATTTTTGTTCCAGATTAGCGAAATATCATCTTTGACCAGAACATCCTCCAATTTTTTAGGGATTCCATCAGAGTAGAACTGCCAAGAATCTGCTTGATCGTCACAATCAATTAGAAGAATTCTGCCGAGTTGGGATTGTAGTGCTCCTACTGCATGGACGGCAAGGGTCGTTTTACCGACACCACCATCGTTATGGGTACAGAGAATAATCATGTTCCTATTAGATTTCATGTGCCAACTTAGGGTTCCCACATTAATCAGAACTTTCGCAGCTTTGAAATCTCTGCTCATAGCTTAATTACACATTACCAGAAATAACCGGGCTTTACTTGGGTTTGGTGTTTGGTGCTGTCGTGCTTCAGTAAATACTCGCGGGCGATCGCTCCATTCTCCCTCAGCCGCTTCACTTCTGCTTTGCTAATTTCGGTATCAGTTGAGAGCAGCAGCACTTGATGGCTGGCATGGGGAAAGTAGCGATCGACTAAATTAGCGCGATGAGAAGAATCGAGCCGACCGAGCGGCGTGTCGATCGCCACGGGCAACTGCCGACCAGAGGCGCGGGCTAATCCCCATAGCAAAGAAATTGCCAATAGCTGCTTTTCACCCGCCGAAAGTCGATGTTTGGGTACGGGCTGTCCTTCGTAGTCGAACAAGGAAAGGCTGAAGGTTTCGGTGTCAATTTGGACACGATGCACAAGGTTAGATTTGTGCAGCAGGTAGAGGAAACATTCAGTCACCAGGGTTTCAAGCTGGTTGAGCTTACGGAGTTTTAGCTTTTGTTTGAATACTTTCAGCGTTTCTTGAACCTTGTCGATCGCGCCCAGAGTATGCTCATCGTTCCTGCGGTCGATCGCCAATTTGCCGTAACTCATCAACTCTTGCTTGGTGCGGGTAATCACTTGATCCGCTTGATCCAAAAGTCGCTGACTGTGTTGACGATCGGCTTTGAGTTGAACGACCTCAGTCTGTGCCTGCCGTACCTGATGGGCTAGTTTGGCATAGATTTCTGGAGCAGCAGCAGTAGCGAGATAGCGTTCGGTCGTCTCAATTTCTTCCTGGCAGGATTGAAGCTGCTCTAACTGTTCTTCCGCCAATTTAAGCTGGTGCGGTAGAGCATACTCTAGCGTGTTTGTGAGACGGTGTAGGGTGTCCACATCCGCATCCAGCCAAGTCTCCTCAGTATTTTGGGCGATTGCCTTATCCTGTTTTGCTAGAAACGTTTGGATTTTCTTAGCTTGCTTCGTCTCCAAGTCCAGCGATTTTATGAATTCCAGCAGGCTCCGGCTGCGTTCTTGCAATAACTCTCTAGCGACATCAAGCTGTTGATATCGAACTTCCTGTTGAGCTTGAGCTTGAGCTTGTTTGAGCAAGGGTTGGATCAGTGCCAATGGCAATATCCCGGCTGCAATTTCCCGCAGCGCAGCACTATGGGAGTCTGCTGCGTTTCTAGCTTGCTGCAACTGGGTTTCTTGCTGGGTTTTTTCTCCTGCAATTTTGCCGCCTTCAGACAGAAATCGTTCTTCTGCTTGTCGCAAATTCTCCTCTGATTTTTCCAGTTTCTGCTGAATCGCTGCCATTTTCTTCTTGATAGTGCGGCGTTCCTGCTCTTGAGCTTCTAAGCGTTGCTCAATGACTTCTAGATGAGCTTGTTCTTGAGCCGTCGCCAAGGCTTTCCGTTTGCGGGAAGTCAACACATCGAGATCGGCAGAGAGGCGATCGGGCAATTCGAGTCCGAGCAGCGATCGAATGGCACTGGTGACAGACTGCGGTAGTGTATCCTGGTCGGCTAATTCACCCACCTGTTCGCCGTCAA
>Ga0209181_10012601_pt1 | contig 10676 bp, 7 predicted proteins | sample MAT05_FD_187208 | JGI IMG/M metagenome (GOLD analysis project Ga0209181, IMG submission 187208) | Freshwater microbial communities from Lake Fryxell liftoff mats and glacier meltwater in Antarctica - MAT-05 (SPAdes) (version 2) | ecosystem: Environmental > Aquatic > Freshwater > Ice > Liftoff...
AAGGCTTCGAAGTGCCACTTCTGGAGCTACTCCGTGGCCCATTGGCGGGCTATTGCGATTCGTTGCTGTACGAGGATCTAGTGGTTTCTGCGGGGCTTTCATGGCCCGAGGTGAAGGACGTACGGAAACAATTGAACTCCGCAATTCCGGGGCTTTCGCAGGCAACCGTTCACGCTTTGCTCGTCTACTTGTCGTGGTGGAAAACCCATGTTGGCTGAGTTCATAAGGGCTCGTTCCGGCAAGGTTACCTTTACCGCCTAAAGCATGCCACGCGTACTACGGATCATCAACCGGTTCAACCTAGGGGGGCCAACGCATAATGCGGCCTACTTGACGCGGTACTTGCCTGGCGATTACGAGACCTTACTGGTAGGTGGTAGCCAGGAAGCAAGCGAAGAGGGGAGCCACCATATCCTGGCCAATTTGGGTGTAGAACCCATGATCCTGCCCGAATTGCAACGCGAAGTAGCTCCTTGGCGAGACCGTGGTGCCTATAACCGCATCAAGGAACTGATCAAAGAATTCAAGCCGGACATCGTACATACCCACGCCGCAAAGGCAGGTGCGGTGGGCCGCATGGCGGCGGCGGACCTGGGCGTAAAGGCCATTGTGCATACCTTCCATGGCCACGTTTTCCATAGCTACTTTGGCCCGATCCGAACTGCACTTTATAAGAATATCGAGCGCTTCCTTGCTCGTCGTTCCTCCCGCATCGTAGCCATTAGCGATAAGCAGAAGACTGAATTGGTGGACGAACACCGGATCACCACACGTGACAAGGTTTCCGTAATACCACTCGGCTTCGATCTGGATAGGTTCCATACAGACCAGAATGCAAAACGTGCCCTATTTCGCAAGGTATACGGGGTGGCTGACGATGAGATCGCTATAGGCATTATCGGGCGATTGGTCCCCATCAAGAACCACGACCTATTCCTAGAGGTCATTGCCCGCGTAAGCCGCAGAACGGGCAAGCGGTTGCGTGCCTTCATTGTTGGGGATGGTGAAGAACGGGACCGTTTGCAGCAGCGGGTGGAAGAAATGGGCCTTACCCAAGTGCAGGGTCCCTACTTCAACGGGCATGGCTTCGGATATGGAGTGAACGGAAAGCCCATGGTAGCCAATGCCACGATCACCTTCACGAGCTGGATAAAGGAAGTGGATATCGTGAACGCTGGTGTTGACATCGTCATGCTTACCAGCCTGAATGAAGGAACTCCGGTAAGCTTGATCGAAGCTCAGGCAGCGAATAGGCCGGTCATATCCACACGTGTTGGTGGTATAGAAAATGTGGTACTAGCCGACCGAACTGCGCTCCTAAGCCCTAGCGGTGATGCTGGAAGCCTGGAAGATCACCTGATCAAGCTGGTTGAAGATGAACAGCTTCGGAAGCGCATGGGCCAAGGTGGATGGGAACACGTACGGGACCGTTTCCACTACACCCGCCTGGTACAGGACACGGATACCATGTACCGCGGTCTGCTGAACTGAGCATGGCAAGCGGGGATCGCTACTTTTGCCTGTCAATGATGCGGCACATAACACGCTTAGGGTCTCTGGCCCTGGTCTTGGTCTTGATCCTAACAGGATGCACGATAAATCGTGATATCATGTTCAGGACGTCTACGGACTACAAGTTCGATGAGTTCGTGGACTCTACCCGCTCTGAACTGAGGCTGCAAACCAACGACATGATCCAAATGAGGCTATTCGCCAACGATGGGTTCAAAATGATCGATCTGGTCTCCGAAGGCGGGTCTCGTGAAGCCATGTTGATGCAACGCGCGTCGTTCAATTACTTCATTGAAAGTGATGGATTGGTCAAGCTTCCGCTCCTTGGCAGGGTGAGGCTGTCTGGCCTCACCCTACGAGAAGCTGAGCTATTCCTTGAAGGAAAGTTCGTCACCTACTATAATAAACCCTTCGTTCAGATCTTCGTGAACAGTAGGCGTGTGGTTGTATTTCCAGGTGGTGGAGGTGATGCCAAGTCGATCATGCTGGAAAACAACAACACGACTTTACTGGAGGTCATTGGTTTAGCTGGTGGATTGAGCGATCGCGCGAATGCCCGCAAGGTCAAACTCTTCCGTTATGCACCTTCCGGCAAACGATTGATCTATCAATTCGATCTTCGCGATATAGAAGGGTTGAAATATGCTGACATGGTCATGCAAGGCGATGACGTGGTCTATGTCCAACCCAATCCTGACATCCTTCAAGGTCTGACACAGGAGATCCTCCCTATCGTGACCCTGGTCACATCGATATTCCTCTTATTCGTTCTCTCTCGCAACCTGAGATAGCGCACATGGTAGGCGAGGACATCAGCAATCGCAATCTCAATTTCGAGAGCTACAAGGAACGTATCACGAACTTCAGTCAGGAGTTCGAGCTGGGGTTGTTCATATATATTGTCAAACGCAGTCTTATCTGGATCGCATTGTGTCTGCTGACCGCATTGGCATCGGCATTCCTGTACCTGAGATATACCGCACCGACCTACCAAGCACGGACGCTGCTTCAATTGCGCGAGAGCAACACCGCCAACCAGGTGCTTAGCATGAACACATTCAGCGAGGACAATAGCCTGCAAGCTGATGTGGAGCTAATGCGATCGAAGTTCTTCATCTCCAAAGCGTTGAAAAAGCTGCCGCTGAACGTGAGCTATTTCAATCGTGGGCAGATATTGACAGAGGAGTACTACACTTGGTCGTTCTTCCATGTACATGATCTCCAGATCAGTGATTCAACAATAAGGAATGTGCCTATTTTCTTGAACCTTACTGTTGAAAACCAGATAGGCGTTAGCTACACAGTTGGACAGAAGTTGTTCGAGGGTTCCTTCGGAAAAGGGCAGGAGATCCAAACTCCACACTTTAAATGCACATTGGTGATCGATGACCATCGCAGCCTGGACGATCCGGAAGGAAGATTGAATCTCGTCTTCAAGATCAACTCCGAGGACTTCCTTGTGCAGAAGTACTCATCGCAGATCACTATCAAGATAATGGATGGAAACGCGAAGACGGTCGATATCACCTGTAAGGACGAGAACCCTGCTCTCGCTCGTGACTTGGCACAAGCCATGGCGGAGAGATTCATCACGTATGACCTGGAACGGCAAGGAGAAAGTGCAGAAAGTGTGATACAGTTCATTCGTGCGCAAAAGGACACGGTGTTCAAGCGTTTGCGTGATTCCGAGGCGCAGTTGCAGGAGTTCAGGATGGATAATCGCGTTCCAAATCTTGAAGAATTGACTCCCATTTTCTTGAATCGGGCTGAGAAGTATGAAGATGAAATGATCCAGCTGACCATGGAGGTCGAACTACTGAAGGCTATTGAAGTAGCCACTGACAAGCCCGTTCCCAACATCAATTCTTATGATCTCCTGCCGTTGCTTACCGGGACTCCTTATGAAGCGCTACTTTCCTCCACTATCGGAAATTTATTGAAGCTCCTCCAGCGGCGCGAAGAGCTTTACTTGGAAGCCACCGATAAGAACATGACCATTCAGTCTTTGGAGCATCAGATCGATGTTCAAAAACGGGTGGTGTTGGAAAGCATCCATATGCTCCTTGAGCGAGCGCAAAAGCGACAAATAGATCTACAGAACATCCAATCTGCATTTGATGATCGCTATCGAACATTACCAGAGAAGGAAATGGATTATGCCAGGATAGAGCGCATTTTCAGCATCAACGACAAGTACTACACCATGCTGCTTGAAAAGGATATCGAGTATCGGATCAGCAAAGCAGGTTTTGTGCCAGAGAATAGGATCCTTGAAAATGCTGAACTTCCGCGGTCTGCCCTATCTCCGGATCGGAGTGTCGTGCTTACCACCTATCTATTGACTGGATTCATTATCAGCTTGCTCATTGTGGTGATCCGCTATATTCTGCATGACAATATCACATCGTTACATGATATTGCGAAACTCTCACACTCCAGTATTTCCATACTGGGGATGATCCCGAAGTATAAAAAAGAGATACCCATCTCCCAATTACTGATCGATAAGAATCCGAAATCACTAATTGCCGAATCATTCCGTACCCTCCGAACTAATCTTCAGTTCGTGAATAATACAAGCGGAGCCAAGGTCATTGCTATTACGAGCACCATTTCCGGGGAAGGCAAGACCTTTGTGGCCATCAACCTAGCAGGCATCATTTCCTTTGGTGGAAAAAGGGTGATCATTCTGGACCTGGACATGCGAAAACCCAAGATCCACCTTGGATTTGGCGTCGAAAATATACGAGGGATGAGCACCCTGCTCATCGGCAAGGACACCCTGGATTCCTGCATCCAGCACAGCACACTTGTAGGTCTCGACTTCATTACGGCTGGTCCGATCCCCCCCAATCCATCGGAGCTGATCATTAGTGAACGTATGGACTCCTTGGTCGATGAACTGAAGGGCAGCTACGACATCATCCTGATCGATAATCCTCCAGTGGGCCTTGTAACCGATGGGATACCCATGATCCAGCGTGCGGATTATCCCATCTATATTTTCAGGTCGGATTACAGCAAGAAACAGTTCGTCCAGAATGTCGATCGGTTGATCAATGAGAACAACATCTCGAAATTGAGCGCTGTGCTTAATGGCGTGGATATCGAGCGCAACAAGTACGGTTACAATTATGGCTATGGCTATGGCTATGGCTATGGGTACGGCCAAGGTTATGGCGGTGGTTATTACGAGGAACGAACGGGAAAAGGCGGCGGTTTGATCAGCTGGCTATTCGGGCGGTCATGATGGAACATATCGCTACTGGCATTGATGGTCTTCTCGTTTTGCGGCCCCGGATATTCAGGGACCAAAGAGGCTATTTCTTCGAATCCTTCAACGACGCAGCCTTCAAGCGCTTGACCGGAACGGAGAATGGTTTCGTTCAGGACAATGAAAGCTGCTCGGCAAAGCATGTGCTCCGCGGTCTGCACTATCAGGTCGCCCCGCATGAGCAAGGAAAATTTGTTCACGTTGTCAAAGGATCGGTACTCGATGTCTGTTTGGATATCCGACAGGATAGTGGAACGTTCGGTAAACATTTCAGCATGGAGTTGAATAGTGAACACAAGGAAATGCTGTGGATCCCGCCCGGCTTTGCACATGGCTTTGTCGCTTTGGAACCTGATACCGTTTTCGCCTATAAGTGTACCTCTTATTACCACCCGGCCTCGGAACGCACCATCCGCTGGAATGATCCAGACCTGGCGATAGACTGGGGAGTTGAACAGCCATTGATAAGCGATAAGGACGCGCAAGGGATCTCCTTCCGAACATTCAACGAACTTCAGGTCCGCTGATCCATTGGTCATGTACAGTCCAACTCAGCTGTTCCTGATCTACTCCGGGCTGTTCTTTGCAGCGCTTGTATTCAGCCTGCTGATCAATTCTGTGTTCCTACGCTTCGCGCGTACGTTGGGCATGCGTGACAACGAGCAAGCCCTGGTTCGATGGAGTAGCAGCGTCAAGCCGTCGTTCGGTGGAATTTGCTTCTACATCCTATTCCTAGCGTCATTCTCCCTTTACGGGGTGCTCTTTCCGGGCCAAAGTGCCGATGCACTACGGCCCGATCTTCTGGGTCTTCTAGCAGCCACCTCACTTGGGTTCTTGATGGGTTTGGCAGACGATGCGTACAACACCAAACCCTTGCTGAAATTACTCGCTCAAGTAAGCTGTGGAGGCATCCTCGTGGCTTCCGGTTCGTGTATCGACATCTTCGAGGCGTATTGGGCCAATGTGCTCCTTACTCTTTTCTGGGTGGTAGGCATGATGAATTCCATCAACATGCTGGACAATATGGACGCTATAACGACCTCTGTTTCCATCGCTGTGTTGGCAGCAGGTTTGATGGCCATGATGGTGATCGGCCCCGTGGATCCCGTGTACATGGTGTTATTGGTCGGTTCGATGGCTTCATTAACAGGCTTCTTGTTCTTCAACTGGAATCCGTCCCGCATGTTCATGGGCGATACGGGCAGCCAATTCCTAGGGGTTTTCCTGGCCTTTGTGGGCATCCGGTTCTTTTGGAATACACCCAGCATCGAAGGCCATTGGGAGCCAAGCCGCCAAGTGATCAGTGCGATCATGGTATTCCTGCTGCCCATTGTGGATACAACGGTCGTGACCCTCTCACGCATCGGTAAAGGGCGCTCTCCGTTCGTTGGCGGGCGTGACCATACCACCCATCACCTCAGCTATGGTGGTCTTAGTGATGGGCAGGTCGCCTTGGTCTTCATCGGCCTGTCACTGCTCCATGTGTTCCTTACCTTCGTAATGTTCCGCTATATCCCGGTCTGGAAGAACCTTCATACCACGATCTTCGTTACGTACATGGCGCTGCTGTTCGTCACCATGTTCACCATCACCCGTCGCACGCGCCCTGCGCAACCATGAGCAAGCCATTCACCACCCTTAGGATCGGGTTACGGACAACGCTGTGGGCCTTGCTGCTGCTAAGCGGCTCGCTGGGGCTGCACGTGTTCACGTATTCCACATTCGTTGCGGATAACGACCTGGATCACCAACGCAATTTCAATGATGGCTACAAGGTCTTTTCCCTTACTCTACCGAATGAACTGAGCTTCTGCGACGAAAAGGTTCCGTTGGAGCGATTGGATGTGCGCGAACGGTTGGATCGGGAGCTTTTGGTGAATACCTATTGGCAAAGCAACACCTTGCTCGCCCACAAACGCGCCTCGCGCTGGTTCCCGATGATCGAAGCGATCCTCGCAGAAGAAGGCGTACCTGATGATCTCAAATACATCGCGGTCATCGAAAGTGGCCTTACCAACGTGGTTTCACCTGCAGGCGCTGCTGGGTATTGGCAATTCATGAAAGAAACAGCCATACGCCATGGTCTGGAGGTGAACGCTGAGGTGGACGAACGTTACCATGTGGAGAAAAGCACACGAGCCGCCTGCCGTTACCTGAAGAATGGCTTTGACAAGTATGGGAGTTGGGCATTGTCTGCCGCATCATATAACCTGGGGCAAGGTGGTGTGGACAAACAACTTGGCCGCCAAAAACGGGATAACTATTTCGATCTCTTGTTGAATGAGGAGACGGCCCGCTATGTGTATCGCATCATCGCAATGAAGGAGATCATTCGGGATCCCGAGCGCTACGGCTTCCATATTCGGAAAAAGGACCTGTATGCCCCCTATCGCACCCGAACCGAGGAGGTCAACGGCCCGGTTGCCGACCTGGCCGATCACGCCATTGCACTGGGCACGGACTATAAGACCTTGAAACTGTTGAACCCTTGGTTGCGCGACAACCATTTAACGAACCGCGAGGGCCGGACCTATCGTATGCTCTTGCCTGCAGAAGGCTTCGATGATACGATCGTTACGCAGGAGTAGCCCTTGCCTAGACCTAACGTGAAGACCGATACGCAGCAGCAGGACCTTGGAGAAGAAACTCCGGAGGCGAACGAGGAGTACATCGAGGTGCTGGGTGCCCGGGTACACAACCTCAAGAACATCGATGTCCGCATACCACGCGATAAGCTGGTCGTGATCACGGGACTGAGCGGCAGCGGAAAAAGCAGCCTTGCTTTTGATACGATACATGCCGAAGGTCAGCGCAGGTACATAGAGACCTTCAACGCATACGCCAGGCAATTCCTGGGTGGCATCGAACGGCCGGATGTTGACCTGATCACTGGCCTCAGTCCGGTGATCGCCATTGAACAAAAGACCATCAGTCGCAATCCGCGAAGTACGGTAGGTACGATCACAGAAGTCTACGACCTACTGCGCTTGCTTTACGCCCGCGTTGCGGACGCCTTCAGCTACGAGACCGGTGAGCCCATGGTGCGCTACAGCGATCGCCAGATCGTCGATCTGATCATCTCTGAATACGAAGGCCACGAGGTATTGATCCTGGCACCGATCGTGCGCGGCCGAAAAGGACACTATCGCGACCTGTTCGAACAGTTGTTGCGCCAAGGTTTCCTGCGTGCCAGGGTGGATGGTAAAGTGATCGATCTGACGACGCGTCCGCGCTTGGACCGATATAAGGTCCACGATATCGAACTCGTGATCGATCGGTTGAAAGTGAAGGGCACTGACCGCAAGCGCCTTTCTGGAACATGCGCCACCGCAGTGAAGTATGGGAAGGGTAACTTGATGGTGGTGAATATCAAGAACGATGCTGCGCGCTACTTGAGCCGCAACTTGATGTGCCCTACCAGCGGCATCGCTTACGAAGAGCCGGAACCGAACCTCTTCAGCTTCAACTCGCCCTATGGCGCCTGTCCCAAATGCAGTGGGCTGGGTCAGGTTACCGAAGTGGCCTTGAACAAGATCGTACCTGATCGCACCAAAAGCATCAAGCGCGGTGCCATCATTCCGTTGGGCAGTTATAAGAACACCTGGGTATTCAAGCAGGTGGAAGCGGTGCTGGGCTCTTTCGGCTACGATCTGGACACGCCTTTGGAAGAAATGGAAGACCACGTGCTGGTGGCACTATTGAACGGCATGGACGAGCCTTTGAAAGTTACCAGCAGCGTGGGGTTGAGCGACAGGCAAGTGCAGTTCGAAGGGATCATCCCCTACATCATGGACCAGGCCGAGGAAGGCCCGAAGACCGCACAAAAGTGGGCCGCCAGTTTCACCCACATGGTGCTGTGTCCGGAATGTAAAGGCAGCAGATTGAAGAAAACAGCGATGTTCTTCCGGCTGGACGGGAAGAACATTTTCGAGTTGGCCAGCATGAGTATTGCTGAGTTGCACACCTTCATGTCCGGTTTGATCGAACGACTCGACGAAAAGAAGGCCACCATAGCCCGCGAAGCCGTTAAAGAGATCACCGCCCGCAGCCGTTTTCTATTGGATGTAGGCCTGGAATACCTGATGCTGGATCGAAGTGCTCGTACGCTCAGCGGTGGGGAGGCGCAGCGCATTCGTTTGGCCACCCAGATCGGCAGCCAGTTGACCGGGGTCCTTTACATTCTGGACGAACCCAGCATTGGCCTGCACCAGCGGGATGACCAACGATTGATCGGCAGCCTCCGCAGCCTGCGCGATGGCGGCAATAGTGTGATCGTCGTGGAGCACGATAAGGAGATGATGATGAGCGCGGACCATTTGATCGACATCGGACCGGGTGCAGGCGCACACGGAGGCCGCATTGTTGCGCAAGGCCATCCGCGTGACCTGGCATTGGGTGATAGCACTACCGCGCGTTATTTGCGCAATGAGCTGCGCATCGAAATTCCCAAAGAACGTCGCAAAGGCAACGGCCATAGGATCACCTTACGCGGCGCTTCGGGCAACAACCTGCGGGGCGTTGACGTGGATTTCCCTTTGGGCAAGTTCATTTGTGTGACGGGTGTGAGCGGAAGTGGCAAAAGCACCCTCATCGGCGATACGCTCTACCCCATCCTCAACAAACACTTCTACCGCAGCGAAGCACACCCACTGGCATACACTGGTATCGATGGGTTGAAGCACATCGACAAAGTGATCGAAGTGGACCAAAGCCCGATCGGCCGCACCCCGCGCAGCAACCCAGCCACCTACACCGGCTTGTTCGATCACATTCGTGAACTCTATGCGAATTTGCCAAGTGCCAAGATCCGCGGTTATAAAGCCGGGCGTTTCAGCTTCAACACAGCAGGCGGCCGCTGCGAAACCTGCAAAGGTGCCGGTGTGCGGGTGATAGAAATGAACTTCCTACCCGATGTGAGCGTGCCCTGCGAGACCTGCCGTGGTAAGCGCTTTGATCGAGAGACCTTGGAAGTGCGATACAAAGGCAAAAGCATCGCCGATGTTTTGGCCATGCCCGTGGAAGAGGCGATGACCCACTTCGCAGAGATCCCGCAGATCGCCCAGAAGCTGCGCACCTTGCTCGATGTGGGCCTGGGTTATGTGACCTTAGGCCAGAGCAGCACTACGCTCAGTGGCGGCGAAGCGCAGCGCATCAAGCTGGCGACCGAGCTTAGTAAGCGCGATACCGGCAGCACCTTCTACATCTTGGATGAACCCACCACAGGGCTCCATTTCGAGGATGTGAAGCAACTGATCCACGTATTGGACCGCTTGGTGGATCATGGGAATACCGTGCTCGTGATCGAGCACAACATGGACATTATCAAAGTAGCGGACCATGTGATCGACATGGGCCCGGAAGGCGGTGGCGGCGGCGGCCAAGTAGTGGCTCGTGGCACACCGGAAGAGATCGTATTGATGGGCCGCGGCCATACCTTTCCATTCCTGAAGACCGAACTGAACTAGTACGGGCTTGTGACCTCAAGCCTCAACCCATTCTTACCAATGGCCAAGACAGCACCCCTCCACCAAGAAAGCGAACGTCGTATCAAGAAAGCATTCAAGCGCAAAGGCTGGAGCGAAGTGAAGGCCAACGACAGTTGGGCCATTTTCAAGATCATGAGCGAATTCGTGGAAGGCTTCGAGGCCATGCAGCGGATACGACCCTGCGTGAGCGTCTTCGGCAGCGCACGCACGAAGCCCGATGCGGAGGCCTACAAACTCGCAGAGGAGATCGCCTTCCAACTCACGGGGAACGGATACGGTGTTATCACCGGCGGTGGACCCGGCATCATGGAAGCCGCCAACAAAGGCGCGCAGCGTGGCGGTGGCACCAGCGTTGGCCTTAACATCGATCTGCCCTTCGAGCAACAGCCCAACCCGTATATCGA
>Ga0209181_10012602_pt1 | contig 10675 bp, 7 predicted proteins | sample MAT05_FD_187208 | JGI IMG/M metagenome (GOLD analysis project Ga0209181, IMG submission 187208) | Freshwater microbial communities from Lake Fryxell liftoff mats and glacier meltwater in Antarctica - MAT-05 (SPAdes) (version 2) | ecosystem: Environmental > Aquatic > Freshwater > Ice > Liftoff...
GGGTCGTTCACCACGGTGTCGGTGGGCTGAACCTTCTGCAAGGTGTCGGTTCCGGGGCCGCCATCGAATACAGTTCCGCCGATTCCGCCGACCAGTGTGTCGTTCCCGGGGCCACCGCGAAGTGATCCTGGTCCGCCCCCTGCCATCAAGATGTCGTGGCCGATCCCGCCCGCGATATCGGTGGATTGCGTGACGAGTTTGCTCACGGTAATCGTGTCGTTCCCGGTGCCACCACGGATCACGATCTTGGACAGTGCAAATGACGCGAACGACCCGAGATCGGCCGTTCCGTCCCACACCCGGATCTGCGAGCCATCGCCAAGTACCCGGATCCGGTCGTCTTCGGGGTCGCCGATGATCGTCAGAACTCCGCTTGCCATCGTTGCCACAGCCGGAATGACGCGTGCTTCGAGGACGTCGCAATTCAAGATCGTACGGAGACGAGGATTTCGCATGATGGTTTGGGGTTGTTGCAAGAACCCCTTCCTGGGTCAGGACGCGGGAAGTCCTGAAAGATGTCCGGTCCCTGGCATGGCGACATTTCACATTTTATGTGTGCAACTGTCTCATGAGGGATTACTGTAAAAGTCACTGCCCTCCGATACTCCCCCGTTGACGCTCATCATGCGATACGTCATCTGCCTCACGCTTACTTTCGCAGGGTCCGCGGTTCGCGCGGACGATGCCCCGAACTTTAACCGAGATGTCCGCCCGATTCTCGCGGACAAGTGCTACCACTGCCACGGCCCGGACGAGAAGCACCGCAAGGGCGATCTCCGGCTCGATACCGCGGCAGGTGCCGCCGAGGCGGTCCGTGGGGCCAAGCCGGGCGAGTCCGAGTTGGTCCGACGCATCACGTCCACCGAGGCGGGCGAGCAGATGCCGCCGCGTAAATCCAACTTCACCAAGAGCCTCACGGCCAAGGAAATCGCCACGTTGAAGGCATGGGTCGCCGCTGGTGGAAAGTACACGAACCACTGGGCGTTTGATCCTCCGAAGCGAGCTGCTGCCCCCGCCACGAAGCACGCGACTCGCAACGACATCGACAAGTTCGTCTTTTCACGCCTGGAAAAGGTGGGGTTCGCGCCATCACCGGAAGCGGACAAGGCGACCCTCCTCCGCCGGGTTACACTCGACCTGACCGGGTTTCCGCCGACCCCCGAAGAGCTTGATGAGTTCCTCGCGGACACAACTCCAACCGCATACGAACGTGTCGTGGATCGTCTGCTGAAGTCGCGACGATACGGCGAACGGATGGCGGTTGCCTGGCTCGACCTCGCCCGCTACGGGGATTCCAGTGTCTACCACGCCGACGGCCCACGGAATATGTGGGCGTGGCGTGACTGGGTTATCCGCGCCTTCAACGAGAACAAGCCGTTCGATCAGTTCTCGATCGAACAAATCGCGGGCGACCTGCTGCCGAACGCAACCCAGGAACAAAAGGTTGCGTCCGGGTTCAACCGTAACCATGCGACGACTGACGAGGGCGGCGTGATCCCGGAGGAGTTCCGGGTCGATTACGTCGTCGATCGCGTGAAGACGGTATCGAGCACCTGGCTTGCCCTGAGCGTCGAGTGTGCCCAGTGCCACGACCACAAGTACGACCCGATCTCGCAGCGCGAGTATTACCAGTTCTACGCCTACTTCAACAACACCCGCGACCCTGGAATGCAGACCCGTAACGGGAACCAGGCACCAACCGTCGATGTCTTCGATCCGGAGGCAGAAGCAAAACGCGAAACCGCCCGGTCCGCTCGCGGAGCAGCCGAGAAGCAGATCGCGGAGTTGCGCACGAAGGCCGTTGCCGGGAAGGCGTTCACCGACTGGCTCGCGAAGCAGAAACCACCTGCTGGCGCGACCGCGCCGACCGCAGAACTTGCGCTGTACTTCCCGTTCGACGAAACCGACACGGCCACTGCGTTCGATTATTTGGGCGGAACCGCTGTCACGATCACCGGGAAAGCGACCGAGGCGAAACGCCCGAAGGGGAACGGGTTCACACTCCCCGCCAATACGGTCTACCGCGTCTCCCGCGATCCAGAACTCGACTGGAACACGCCGTTCACGTTTGCGACGTGGGTGAAGTTGCCCGCGAACGGCGGCGGGTTCCTGCTCACGAAGATGGATGAAGCACCAACCTATCGCGGCTTCGATCTCGGATTCGACGGCCGCAAACCGGGGCTGCACATCATCAACAACTGGGCCGCGAACGCACTCAAGGTCTACGCCAAGAAGCCGATCGCAGCCGATACCTGGCAGCACGTCGTGATCACGTCCGATGGCACCGGGAAGGCCGCCGGGATTCGGATTTACGTGGGCGGCGAGCTTCAGGAAGTCGAAGTGCAGAACGACACGCTGAGCGCGTCCGCGAAGACGACGGCTCCCGTGCGGCTCGGTTCCCGGACCGACGGCGGCGGGTTCAACGGTTCCATCGATGACCTCGCGATCTACCGCGGCGCAATGACTGCTGAGGACGTGAAGCAAGCATCCAGTGACCCCATCGAGCGATTGTTCAGCGTGAACACCGAGAAGCTGACCGCCGCACAGAAGACCGTTCTCGCTGAGCGGTTCTTGCGTGAGTCCGACAAGACCTTCCGTGTTGCGCTGACAGCGCTCGCGAAACGGTTCGACGAGGAACGCAAGATCGAGACCAGCCGTGCCAACGTGATGGTGATGGAAGACAACCCTGCGGGCCAGATGCGAGCGACGTATGTTCTCAACCGTGGGCAGTACGACCAGCCATTGAAGGATCTCGCCGTGAAGCCCGGGGTGCCGGCCGCACTCGGAGAGCTTCCCGCTGGCGTTCCGGCGAACCGCCTGGGACTCGCGAAATGGCTCGTTCGGCCGGATCACCCGCTGACGAGTCGCGTCGCCGTGAACCGGCTCTGGCAGGGATTCTTCGGGGAAGGACTGGTTCGCTCGACGGAAGACTTTGGCATCCAGGGTGAGTCGCCGAGCCACCCCGAACTGCTCGACTGGCTTGCAGTCGATTTCGTCGAAAGCGGCTGGGATGTGAAGCGGGCCGTGAAGCAGATCGTCACATCTGCCACATATCGCCAGGCTTCGCGGATCGCACCCGAGGTGCGTGAGAAAGACCCCGAGAACCGGCTTTTCGCACGCGGCCCTCGGTTCCGATTGCAGGCCGAGTTCGTGCGCGATTCCGCACTGTTCGTGAGCGGCCTCTACATCGAGAAGGTTGGCGGGCCGAGCGTTCGCCCGTACCAGCCAGCCGGCGTGTGGGAGGAAGTCGCGATCGATACGAACCTCTCGCGCTTCGTGCAGGATAAGGGCGACAAGCTCTATCGGCGAAGCCTGTACACCTACTGGAAGCGGTCGTCGCCGCACCCCGCGATGATGGCCTTCGACGCCCCGACTCGCGAGAAGTGCATCGGCAGCCGGTCGCGGACGAACACGCCGTTGCAGGCACTCGTTACGCTTAATGATCCGCAGTTCGTGGAAGCAGCACGTGCCTTCGCGGAGCGAATCATCCGCAACGGTGGTGCGTCCCCGGAAGACCGGGTTCGCTTCGCCGTGCGGGTTGCGCTCGGCAGACCCGCCACGGACAAGGAAGTGATGCTGCTGGCGAAACTCGCGGCGGGGCAACTGACCCGCTTCAACGACGACCCCAAGAAAGCCGAGGCGCTACTGAAGGTCGGTGAAAGTCCGCGCGACGTGAAGATCCCCGTGCCCGAGCACGCGGCGTGGACCACGGTCGCGAATGTGATTCTGAACCTCGACGAATTCCTTGTGAAGAACTGAGACCACACCATGAACCCGCTTTACGCTCGTCGGGCTTTCCTCCGCGACTCGGCCACCGCTCTCGGTGCCGCCACGCTGACCGCGCTCACCTCCGCTGCCGAGTCGCCAACTGGCAAGGCGAAGAATGTCGGGCTGCACTTTGAAGGCAAGGCGAAGCGGGTCATTTACCTGTTTCTCGCCGGCGGACCTTCGCACATCGACACGTTCGACTACAAGCCCGCGCTCAAGGCGATCCACGGCAAGGAACTACCTGAGACGATCCGCAACGGGCAGCGGATCACCGGCATGACTAGCGGGCAGAAGTCATTCCCGTGCGTCGCCCCGATGTTCAAGTTCAAGCAGTACGGCAAGCGCGGCGCGTGGCTGAACGAGGATCTGCTGTCGAACACGGGGTCGATCATCGACGATATCTGTGTCGTGAAGTCTGTGCACACGGAGGCGATCAACCACGACCCCGCGATCACGTACATCACCACCGGCGCACAACAACCGGGCCGGCCGAGCATGGGTGCCTGGCTGAGCTACGGTCTCGGCAGCGAGAACGAGAACATGCCCGCGTTCGCCGTGATGATTTCGCAGGGACGTGGGCAGAAACAGGCGCTCTACTCGCGACTGTGGGGAAGCGGATTCCTGCCGTCGAAGCATCAGGGTGTTCAACTCCGCAGTTCAGGCGATCCCGTGCTCTACCTGTCGAACCCACCGGGGATCGATCGGGGTGCGCGCCGCGAACAACTCGACGTGCTCGCGGAACTCAACAAGGACGCAGCCGACCGCTTCGGCGACCCGGAAACGCAAACCCGGATCGCTCAGTACGAAATGGCGTTCCGGATGCAAACCGCCGTTCCGGACGTTGCCGACTTCACGAAGGAACCGCAAAAGGTTCTCGACCTCTATGGGCCTGATGTCAAGAAGCCGGGAAGTTTCGCCGCGGATTGCGTCCTCGCCCGGCGGATGATCGAGCGGGGCGTCCGCATGGTTCAAATCTTCCACCAGGGCTGGGATCAACACGGTGCCTTGCCACGCAATCTGCGGCTCCAGTGCGAGGACATCGACAAGGCGTGCGCCGGCCTCATCACCGATTTGAAACACAAGGGAATGCTCGACGACACACTGGTCGTTTGCGGTGGCGAGTTCGGGCGAACCATCTACAGCCAGGGAACTCTCAGCGAGAAGGACCACGGCCGAGATCACCACGGGAGGTGCTTCTCAACCTGGCTGGCGGGTGGCGGGATCAAGCCAGGGATCGAGTATGGCGCGACGGACGACTTCAGCTACAACATCACCGAGAACCCAGTCCACATTCGCGATCTGAACGCGACGATCCTGCACTGTCTCGGCATCGACCACAAGCGACTTACCTTCAAGTACCAAGGTCTCGACCAGCGACTCACTGGCGCGGAAGAGGCGAAGTTGGTGAAGGAAATCCTCGTGTGAGCAGAGGCGACGCATTGCGGATCACGTCACGTGATTGCAGATTGAACGCCGTTTGCTGGTTCGGATCGAGACCCGCGACGAATTCTCGCAGCAACAGGGCGTGGTTCCTAACCACTTGGCCACGGATATCCTGCTCTTTTGAAAGGACGAGGCGCCTCGCCCTCCCAAAACCGAACGCTACAGATTTCCTGTAACCGCTACTCGCTACTCGCACCAGGTGGGACAGTGTGGCGGACAGTCGCGGTTCAATAGTTGGGGATCGGGTTACCATCGGCGCGGAGGCCGAGGTTCTTCAGGACCGTGGTGTCAATTGTGTAAGGGATGTGCCGGATCGACCCGTCGCCGAGCGCGACGTTGAACCCCGAGCCGTGGGGCGATCCGAAGGGTTGGCCGCAGAAACCGTAGGTCGTGTTGGTGATGCTACTGTCCGCCCTGGGAGCCTGGTCGCCCCGGACGAGCATGTCATTGTCCCAGTTCCCGATCCAGCCCTCGTTGTTATTGCAGTCATTCACTCCGGCCATTGCCATCTGGATGCTGAGTGCCTTCTCGCCGAGCATGATGGTTTGGCTGGTGCCGTCCGTCAGCATCGAGATGGTGACCGTTCCCATGTCGTTGCGCTGGAGGACGCCGTTGTTGCTGTATGTGCCAACGTTGGCTCCGTAGAACGACGTGGCACCACCCGTGTCCAGCTTCCGAGCGCCGCCACCCGTGGGGCAAGCGTAAACATTGACGGGAGTGCCCCGAACGAGGTTACTGTCGGTGTTCGCCCACAGGTTCCCCTGCTCGATGTAGGGGAGGAGCTGGTAGCCCCAACCCCAGTGTTGCCCCACACCGATAGCAGGCACCCCGCCCACCATGGTGCGGTTGCCTCCCCCAGCACAACAAGCACCACCCGACGTGGGGAAGTACCCAATCGCGTCGTGGTGGTTGTGCCAGCCAATGCTCATTTGTTTCAGGTTGTTCTGACACTGCATACGAGCCGCCGCTTCCCGCACCTTCTGAACGGCGGGCAACAACAATCCAATCAGGATTGCAATAATCGCGATGACGACGAGTAATTCAATCAACGTGAAGCCCCGTCGAGGGCTGTGGGCCATGGGCATCTGAAAACCTCGTGAAATGAAGATGAACCTGATCCATCAATGCGGGATGTGGCCGGCCGGGAACTTGGCCTTGGCGAAGTCATCCGCGCTCAACGGAATCGCGAAACAGAGAGTCGTGAGAATGTATCGGTTGCCATCCTTGCCCACTTGCTCGTAAGCGAGAACCACAGGCGGGGCGTCCGAATTCGGGGCTTCGCCTCCCTTCCGGGTGTCCACGCTCAAGATGATTGTGAAGGGTTTGCCATCCCTGGGTGAGATGAGCAATGAATCGGGATCGCTTTCGCCCATTTGCTTGAGGGCGTCCTTGATCTGGTTGACGTTCTGGGGCGGCTTCCCGGTATTGTTGTGGACCTCCATGTACGCCAGCCCGATCTTGCGGAGCCTGCCGGCAGTGGGGTCCTCCGCTGGAGGCTCGGGGGGCGTGGAGGAACAACCACTCACGAAACCCAGGAATAGAGGCAACAAGATCGTGAACAATCGATGTTGGGCGAGCATGCGTCGAGTCCGAGATGGCATTTCCGCGTCGGCCAGGAGTGCGTTTGTGGCCGCCATCGGATGTCATAAGTCCAGAGATCGAATGACTGTAGTGCTATCCGGAACATCCTAACCGAAGTGAAAGGCCGGACAATCTTCATTCTGACAAATCAGAGCTGACGAGGTGCGTGCCGGATTGAGGGGAGTTCTGGGCCGATTTGAGTTCCGGCGCGGAGGCTCATTTACGATCACCAAGGATTTTCAGTGCGCCCGCTGGGACTTGAACCCAGGACCACAAGATTAAAAGTCTCGTGCTCTACCAACTGAGCTACAGGCGCGATGGATACTCCTTCATGTTAGTGGGCCGGCGAGCCGTTTCTAGTGCTCTCGACGATCACGAAGAGCCATTCCTTCTCCAACACTCCGCGTGGACCATCTGTGGAATCTGCAAGAGTACCCATGGATTTTGGGCAGTCTTGGGAGGGCGAGGCCGTTTTCGTGAGAGAAATCCCGGCTCGGCAGGAGCCTCGCCCGTCTCGCCCTCCCGGTGCCAAAATCCAAAGGGGCACACAATCTGCCAGGGTCGTTTAGAGCGGTTACAGGATTGATGTAGCGTGAATACTCACTCCGAGAGTCGCCAATTCTTGCTGCATTCAGAAGTGGTCACTCTCGGAGAGAGTGACCTACTCTCCACAGAGAATTAAACGACCCTGCACAATCTGCAACTTGGGCTTGGCACGCCATGAGGTTCGAGACTACCCTGCGGCTACGAGTCAACCCGGAAGCTGGAAAGGACGCCCTCCGATGCCTCAACGCGAATCTGCCTTCGTGCATCCTCTTGCCGTTGTTTCTGCTGTCGCTCAGCTTGGCGAAAATGTGAAAGTCGGTCCGTTCGCCGTGATCGAAGGCGATGTGAATATCGGCGCGGGGACTATCATCGCTCCGCAAACGCATCTCATCGGACCACTGACACTTGGTGAGAACAACAATATTGGTACGGGCACTGTTCTCGGCGGCGCTCCGCAGCACCTGGGCTACAAGGGCGAGCCGACGAACCTCACGATCGGCGATGGCAACATCTTCCGCGAACATGTGACGATCCACCGGGGGATGCCCATCGGAACGGGACCAGGCACCGGCACCACGGTGGTCGGCAACCGCAACCTGTTCATGGCGGGGAGCCACGTTGCTCACGATTGCGTGGTTGGGAACGACTGCCTGTTCGCGAACGCAGCCGTGATTGGCGGTCACGTTCAAGTTGGCGACCGGGCACTGCTCAGCGGTAACTCGGCGGTGCATCAGTTCTGCCGGGTCGGTCGGCTCGCGCTGCTGAGCGGAGCGTCGGCTTCGAGCAAGGACATCCCGCCGTACTGGGTAATGCAGGAGGTGAACTGGGTCTGTGGGGTGAACACAATCGGGATGCGCCGGGCTGGAATCCCGTCGCCAGAGATTCAGGCCGTGCGGCGGGCATTCGCGATGATCTACAAGGAGAAGCTGCCGATCCCGGTAGCGCTCATGAAGATCGAAGCGGAGTACGGGCATTTCGCGGCGATTCGTGAACTGGTGCAGTTCATCCGCACGTCGAAACGTGGCATCTGTGGTGGTCACCGCTTCCATGGTGGCGGCGAAGATCGCGAAGCAGCCGCCGCATGATCGGTCGATCACACGTCACTCGCGACCGAGAAACGAACGGAATGCCTGACGATGGCTCGGCCAGTAATCGTGGCTACGCCGGGTGAGGACTTCCTGATCCACGCCGATCACCTTCAAAATATCGTCGTGTGTCTGCTCGGGAGTGATGATCCACTCCCGGAACAGGTGAACCGTCTTGCCGCCGGTGGCGTCGCCACTGGTGAACGGGCCGACAAACTTCTTGAAGGGGTCGGACACGTTCCAGATCGCATGGTAACAGTTCATCGCGATTGGGGATGGGTACAGGTTGTCCGTACCTTTGTACTTGATCTTCCCCGTTTCAAGTCGCGTAATCTGGTTGTGAAGCTTGTTGAAGAGTTCGGGCTGAATCTGGAACGGCCCCCAGACTGAGACTCGCATGTTCTCACGTCGGCACAGCGCGAGTGTGTCGGCAACCGAGAGGTTGACGCCCTTTTCGGGCAGCAGTGCAACTCCACGAACTTTGAGCGTGGCGGGGAGCCAACTCATCTCGTGATTCTCGACTTGCCCACCCGCTTGCGGGATTCGGGTGATCGCGAAGAATGTATGGGTTTTTTCGGCGCGGTAGGGTGTCGCTTCGGCCGTGAACAGTGTGAAGTAGTAATTGTCCGCAGCGGAGACTCCGGGAGCAGTAGCACAGACAACGATCGTGACCAACAACAACACTCTGTTCATGGGGTCTCCTCGTGGCGGCACGTCATCAGGTCAATCGACCATGGCAAATACTCGTTCAGCGTGAATTCAATCAGGCCTCGCGGATCGCTTTGTGACGCGGCCGCGTGATCAGGCTATCTGGAAGGATGAGTCTGGAAGCGAGAACCCTCACGGATCTCCCTTGCGGTATAGAATGGCGAATGTGAAGTTCGACGTTCGGAGCGCTACGGATGGATCTGAAGAAGCTTGAACAAGCCGCGTTGGAGCACCTGGCCCACTACACGCTTACCGGGTGGACGTTTGGCCTTGTGGACACCAAGCGGCGACTGGGGGTCTGCAAACATCGTTCGAAGCGAATCGAGATCAGTGAGTATTACGCGCTTCACAACACGGAAGAATCGGTTCTCGATACACTCCTGCACGAGATCGCCCACGCACTCGCAGGTCCCGAAGCTGGTCACGGCCCAGTCTGGAAGGAGGTCGCGGCTCGCATTGGGGCCACCCCCCGAGCTTGCGACGATTCGCCCGACACCGTGGTGCAACCGGGTGACTGGCATACCACTTGCTCTGCGTGTAACCACACGCACTACCGTTACCGGCGGCCGAAATCGCTCAGCGGCTACCGCTGCAAGTGCCCCGCACGGACTTCATTGGTGTTCGCTTATCGAGGCGATGCCACGCGTGAGCCGGCGGTACCGATGACGGCCCAAGAAGCCGCGAAGTGGCGGGCAACTTGCGCCGGGTGTGGAGCCGTCCACCGCCGCACCCGCAGACCGAAACCGGGCATATGGCGATGTAAGTGTTCGACTCGCAGCGAATTGACCTGGTCCCACACGCCCCAGTGACTGCCGTGCTTGCAGAACTGGAGTCCGCGTTATCTCGGCGAAGCTCTTGAAAGCGGCCGAACAACGACTAAAATCTTGAGAGCTTCGCCCACACACATCAAGGTTTCCGACAACCGAAACGAACTTGATGGGCGAGGGGATCTCAGTCACACGTGCCCGTAGCTCAACTGGATAGAGCGTCGGCCTCCGGAGCCGAAGGTTACAGGTTCAACTCCTGTCGGGCATACTTCCTCACAAGTCTTCAACTGCCCTTGAACGCCCTCAATGCCCTGGTTTTCCAGGGCATTTACATTTCCCTCCAACCCACTAACATCCTTACCGGTCCTCAAGCGTAATCGCCCGTTTCCGGCGGCAGGTACATCCGCTGGTACATACGTGGTACATCCGCCGTCAGTTCCAGTGGCCTTCAATGTCGACGGTCCCGGGTCAGGACGTGTGGTCGGCATGGTGAGCTTGCCGACCGCAGTGGCGGTGTCCTTGACGCCGACGTGCGAGTAATGATCCATCGTCAACGTGATGGTGCTGTGTCTCGCGAGTTCCTTCGCGTCCTTCGGTGCGACCCCAGCCCTCACCAACTCCGTCACGAACCGATGCCGGAATGAATGGAAGTCGGCGAACCGGCCGTCGCGGTCGCGGTAGACGAGGAAGTCGGATTCCTCCCGATGCTTCTTCTCTGCCGGGGCTGTCGCCTCTCCGATCCACTCGGCGCGGGCAACCTCCAGGTCGCGACGGATC
>Ga0209181_10012605_pt1 | contig 10672 bp, 9 predicted proteins | sample MAT05_FD_187208 | JGI IMG/M metagenome (GOLD analysis project Ga0209181, IMG submission 187208) | Freshwater microbial communities from Lake Fryxell liftoff mats and glacier meltwater in Antarctica - MAT-05 (SPAdes) (version 2) | ecosystem: Environmental > Aquatic > Freshwater > Ice > Liftoff...
TCACACGCGCTCCTGCGCTGCGCACGGCACACGGGCGCGCACGACACTGCCTTCGCCGAGCTGCGACTCGATGACCAGCGTGCCGCCGAGCAGCTCCATGCGTTCGCGCATGCCGCGCAGGCCCTGCTGGTCGGGGCTCCGTTCGGCCTGCGGGTCGAAGCCAGCGCCGTCGTCGGCTACGCTCAGGTCCACGGCCACGGCCGACCAGTTCAGGGCCAGTTGCACCGTGGCCGCGCCCGAGTGCCGCAGCGCATTGGTGACGGCCTGCTGGCCGACGCGAAAAAGACCCAGCGCCAGGCGCGAGTCGAGCGTGCGCGGTTCGCCCTGCTCGTGCGCCTGAACGACGATGCCACCGGCGCGCGCCGCTGCGGTGCACAGGGCCGCCAGCGCCGGGCCGAGTCCGAAGGCACTGAGCTCGCTGGGCCAGAGTTCGCCACACACCTCGCGCAGGCGGCGCAGCGCCAGGTCCACCAGCGGCAGCGCTTCGCCGAGTTCGAGCTCCCGGCGCGCCGACGGCGTGTCGGGGCGCGCCGCCGAACCCAGGTGCAGCTTCAACAGCGAAAGCACCTGCCCCAGGTTGTCGTGCAATTCGCGCGAGACGCTGGCCATCTCGCGCTCGTGCAGTTCCAGCTGGTTGGCCGACAGGTGCCGCATCTGGGCCTCGGCACGGCGCAGCTGCTCTTGCAGCGCCATCTCGTCGCTCATGTCCGTGGCCGTGATGACGGCGCCCAGCGGGCTGCCGTCGTCGGTCAGCAGCGGTGCCGCGCCGCAGCTGAAGTGGCGCTCCACGCCGCCCTGCAGCTGCACGCGCATCAGGCGCGGGGCCACGTACTCGCGCTGCAGTGCGGCGCGCGTGCCGGGCCAGTCGGCACGCCGGATGGGCTTGCCGGTGTCGCACCACCAGCCGCGCACGCCCTTGAAGCTGCCCCCCTGCAGCGCCGGCACGCCCAGCATCTCGTCGCCGCGGCGGTTGGCGCGCACCACCTCGCCGTCGGGCGACATCAGCCACAGCCCCACCGGCACTTGATCGACGATGGCCTGGTTCAGGCGCCGCTGTCGTTCGAGCTGCTCGCGCAGGCGCTCCTGCGCATGCTGCGCGTCGGCCTCGGCCAGTTCACGCGCGATGACGATGGGCAGCCGCTCGCTGCGCGACTTGGGCAGAAAGTCGTTGGCCCCCGCCTTCAGCACCTGGATGGCCTGCTCTTCGCCCACCAGGCCCGACATCACCAGCACCGGCAGCAGCGGCCAGCGCCGGCGCAGCGCAGCCACCGTGGCCACCACGTCGTAGCGCGGCATGTGGTAGTCGGTGATCACGAGGTCGGGCGCGTGCTCGGCGATGCGCTCGAGCAGACCGTCCGGGCTGGTCAGCCGCAGCACCGACTCCAGGGCCGGGTAGTGGGAGTGCAGCCGCATCTCCAGCAAGTCGGCGTCGAGTTCGGAGTCGTCGATGACGACCACCCGGCGCAGCCTGGGCATGCGTCGCCCGGCGTCGGCGGCCTGCGGCTCAGGCGTGCTGAACGGCATGGCTCAGGGGTGCTCCAGGGAATCGAGGGCTGCAGAAGGCGCTACTTGAGGTCCCGACAGGCGGGAATTCGCACTCGACAGACCCCCGTTGCCCGCGCCCGCACCCGCACGCACGGGCGCAGGCAGGAAAACGTGAAAACGCGCGCCGAGCCCCGGCGGGCTTTCGGCCCAGGCCCAGCCCTGCAGCCGCTCGACCGCCCGCGCCACGGTGGCCAGGCCGATGCCGGTGCCCTCGAAATCGGCCTGCGCGTGCAGGCGCTGGAAGGGCGTGAAGAGCGCGTGCGCCGCCTCGGCGTCGAAGCCGCTGCCGTTGTCGGCCACCGTCAGCACGATTCCCGCGGCGCAGGGGCGGCCGCTGAGCTCGATGCGCGCGGCGGGCACGTTCGCGCTGTACTTCCAGGCGTTGCCCAGCAGGTGCTCGAATACCACGCCCAGCAGCTGCAGGTCGGCATGCACCGTCAGGCCCACGGGCAGCACCCATTGCACCTGCCGCTGCGGCTGGGCCTGTTGCAGCGCGCCGATCAGCGGCCCGCACAGCTCGCCGACGTCGACGTTGACCGGGCGCAGCTGCATCCGCTGCACGCGGCCCAGCGAGAGCAGGTCCTGGATGATGTGATGCATCTGCTCGGCGCTGCGCAGCACCAGGCCCAGCATGCGCCGGCTGTCGTCGTTCATCGCCGCGCCGTGCTTGACGACCATCATCTCGGCAAAGCCACGCACGCCATTCAGCGGGTTTTGCAGGTCGTGCGCCACCGTGCGGTTGAAGAACTCAAGATCACGCACCGTGCGCTGCAGTTCCTGCGTGCGCTGGCTCACGCGCGCCTCGAGCTCGTCGTGACTGGCCTCCAGCGCCTGCTCGGCGTGCTTGCGTGCGCTGATGTCACGCTCGACCGAAAACCAGTAGTGGTACCGGCCGTTTTCATCGGCCACCGGCGAGATCGTCATTTCCACCCAGTACGGCTCGCCGCTGCAGGTGTAGTTCAGCAGCTCCACCGTCACGGGCTCCCAGCGGGCCAGGGCCGCGCACATGCGTTTGCGCACTGCGGGGTCGGTGTCCGGGCCCTGCAGCAGGCGCGCGTCGCGGCCCAGCAGCGCGGCGCGGGGGTAGCCGGTGCGGCGCTCGAGGCTGGCGTTGACGTAGACGATGGGCCGGTCGCCGCTGGCATCTGCGTCGGCCTGGGTGACGACGATCATGTCGTCGGCGCTCTCCAGGCATTCGTAAAGCAGTTTGAGCTCGGTGCTGGCGGCACGCTGCTCGGTGAAGTCGGTGACGAAGACGATGCGCGCCGGGCAGTCGGCCCAGTCGATGTCGACGGCCTGCACGCTCACTGCCAGGTCGACGCCTGCGCGTGTGCGGTGCGTCGAATCGTTCAGGGTGCTGGCCGGCGCACCCGCGGCGCGCGCAGCCAGGTGCGCGCGCAACCGTTCGGCGTCCGCTGGCGGGCGGATGTCGAAGATGTCCATCGCCAGCAGCTCGGCGCGCGAGTAGCCGTACAGACGTTCGGCCGCCGGGTTGGCGTCCAGGAAGGCCAGGGTTCGCCGGTCGTACACCCAACACGGCAGCGGCATCTGCAGATACAGCTGCTGGTAGGGGGCCGTCTGCAAAGATGCCGTCTGCGCAGAGGCCGTCTGCAAGGATGCCGTCTGCACAGATGCCGTCTGCGCAGGGGTCGTGGGCTGGATGGACGCTTCCTGCATGCAGTGCTCAGCGCTGTGCCAGCGCCTGCTCCAGGCGCCCGGCATCCAGGCGGGACGGATCGCCGGGCAACTGAATCTGGCGCGAACCCATGTCGAGCAGCAGACAGGGCGTGACGCGGATGTGCCAGCGCGCACCCAGCTGCGGCGACTGCGCCAACGCAACCACTTGCTTGCGCGCGGCGGTGACCGACATGCGGCGCAGCGCCTCGTCCAGCGCAAGCGCGTGCACGCCGCCGTCGCTACCCACATCAGTCACGAAGAGCAGCGCCTCGTCAGCAGCCACCAGCACCGGATTCATCATCGTTCTCCTGCAAGGCCGAAGCATACCGGCTGATGCATAGCAAAAGCGCAAAGCAAAAGCGCGTGCCGAAAGCGCGTGCTAGAAGCGCGTGCTAGAAGCGCGTGCTAGCAGCGCGTGCTAAACCGCGTGCCAAAGCGCGCCACAAGCCGCACCCGACACCGAAACAGATCATGCAGCGGGTGAATCCGCTTCAGCCAGCACCACGCGGTTGCGGCCTTCGTTCTTGGCGCGGTACAGCGCCGCATCGGCGCGCACCATGGCCGCGGGCCAGTCCTCGCCTGCCGCCTGCTCGGCGACGCCGAAGGACGCCGTCACGCGCACCGAGCGCGTCGCGTGCCGCACCACCAGTGCCTGCACGGCCAAGCGTAGCCGCTCGGCAACCCGAAAGCCCACCGCCGCCGGCGCATCGGGCAGCAGCAGCACGAATTCCTCGCCCCCCAGGCGGGCCAACGGGTCGCCGTTGCGCGCAGCGCCTTGCAGCGCGGCGGCCAGCGCTTTGAGCACCGCATCGCCGCCGTCGTGCCCGTGGCTGTCGTTGACACGCTTGAAGTGGTCGATATCGACCATCACCCACGTCATGCGCGCCGCCGGGCCGGCCGGCCGCTGCGCCAAGGCGGCCAACTGCTGCTCAAGCCCGCGCCGGTTGTGCAGGCCGGTGAGCGGGTCGGTGAGCGCCTCGCCCAGCAGTTGCTGCGTGCGCAGGTGCTCATCGGTGATGTCGCGGATGACAGCCACGTAGCCACTGGTCTGGCCGGCGGGCTCGACGACGGGGGTGACGACGCAGTCGCCCCACAGCACGCGCCCGTCGCCATGGCGCCAGGGCGCTGCCAGGCGGCACCAGCCCTGCGCTGCCACGGCGGCCCGGATGTGATCGATGCCGGGTGCGGCATCGGGATGCACGTCCCGGGCCAGCCAGTTCAACAGCGGCTGGCCGACCACCGCCTCTGCGCTGGCGCCGAGCAGCCGGTTGATCGAGGGGTTCCACTCGGACACCGCACCGGCGGCGTCGAGCATCGCCACGCAGTAGCCTTGAATTTGCTCGAGCACGAGGCCGATGCGTCGGCGCTGGCGCGCGAGTTCGCGCTCTTGCTCGACGGTCTCGCTGATGTCTTCGATCGAGATCATGGTGCAGCGCAGATCGGGCCGGACCACCTGCACCTGCAGGTGCAGCGGCGGTACCGCTTTCACCTGCAGGTGCAGCGGCTCCCCCGACGGCAGCGACGGGCTGCAGCGGCGCGGCGCCATCACGGCGCCGACCCGGCCCGCCGACTCGCGCCAGGCGTCGGCCAGGCCCTCGCCCAGGGCGTCAAGAATGGTCGCGCCATCGGCATGGCCGCTGTCCACGTCCATATCCTGCAGCAACTGCACGGCCTTGGGGTTGATCGTCTCCACCGCGCCGTCGGCCCCCAGGCGCACGATGCCCACGGGCATCAGATAGACGAACTGCAGCAGTTCTTCCACCTCCTGCCCGGCCGGGCGCGCGTCGCGCTTCATGTCCACTGCACGAGCAGCAGCATGCGCTGGCCTCCGGCGGGCTTGAGCATGCGCAAGGTCACGGGCACCGGCTGCATGCGCAGTGCAAAGGTGTAGGCGATGGTCTCGTCCAGCGCCGGCTGCGCGTAGCGCTGCGCGACGCGACGGTTGTTGCTGCAGGGCGCCACGTCGCGGAAGAAGTGCCGCCCAACGACACGCTCGCGCGGCAGGCCGGAGTAGCACGACTCGGTGGCGTTGTAGCGCTGCACGACGAAGTCGAGATCCATCTCGACGACCCCGTACGGCAGCTCGTCGAGCTCGGCATCGCCGAGTTCCTGCAGCCGCTGCGCGGCGTCAGCGGCATTGAATTCGATTTCCATCGTGGTGTTCATGCGGGTTCTCCAACCAGTGGCGCCCGCTGCGTGACCGCGGAGGCGCCGGTTTCAAGATGGCTTGCAGGCGTCACCGCCCCGGCGCTGGTTTCAGGCTGGCTTGCAGCGTCCAGCGGTTGCGGGCGGTGCAGCAGGTAGCCCTGCGCAAAGTCGACGCCGAGTTCGCGCAGCCGCGTGAGCACGGCGTCGGTCTCGACGTGCTCGGCCACCGTCTTCACGCCGACTGCGCGCGCCACGTCGACGAAGCACTTCACGGCGGCCTGGTCCAGCGGGTCGGTCAGCAGGTGGCGAATGAACTGGCCGTCGATCTTCAAGTAGTTCACCGGCAAGCTCTTCAGGTAGCCGAAGGTCGACGCGCCGGCGCCAAAGTCGTCGAGCGCGACGCGCGCCCCGGTGCTTTGCATGGCGCGGACGAACGCGGCCGCCTCTTCCAGCCGCGCGATGGCCACCGTCTCGGTGATCTCCAGGGTCAGCCTGGCGCACAGCGCGGGCCCGGCCTGTTCAAGCGACTGCAAGACCCAAGTGCGAAAGGTCGGGTCCGCCACGGACTGGCCCGACAGATTCACGCCCACGCGCTGCAGCGGCCCGTCGAAGCGCCTGGCGCACATCCACGCCAGCGTGCGCCGCAGCACCCAGCGGTCGACGCGCGCCATCAGGTGGTAGCGCTCGGCAGCAGGCATGAAAGCTCCGGGCGCGGCCAGTGAACCGTCGTCGGTGCGCATGCGCAGCAGCACTTCGAGCTGCAGCGGCCCGGCGTCCGGCCGCAGCGGTACCACCTGCTGCCCGAACAGCTCGAAACCGTCGTTGTCCAGCGCACGCTGGATGCGCTCGGCCCAGAGCCCGTCGGCGTGCACCGCGCCCGTGTCGCGGCCGTCGCACCAGGTGACGACGCGGTTGCGGCCGGCGTCCTTGGCCGCACAGGCGCAGGCGTCGGCGGCCTGCAGCACCGACTGCAGGTCGGCGAGCTCGCCATCACCCACGGGTGCCACCCCGATGCTGGCGCCGATGCGAAAGCGCTGCTCGCCGTGCGCGAACCTTTCGATTTCCAGGCGCTCACACAGCGCCTGCCCCTTGCGCTGTGCCGAGACCAGCGAGCACCCCGGCAGCAGGACCGCGAATTCGTCACCGCCGAAGCGGGCCACGGTGTCTGTCTTGCGCGTCGCTTCGCGCAGGATGCCGGCCACCTGCCGCAGCACCTCGTCGCCCGCGGCGTGCCCACAGCGGTCGTTGACGACCTTGAAGTGGTCCAGATCGATGAACATCAGCGCGCCGCACTCGCCCTTCTCAAGCATGTCTTGCAGCCGATGCTCGAACTCACCTCGGTTGGCCAGGCCGGTCAGCGCGTCGTGGCTGGCGCGGAAGCTGACCTCGGCGTCGGCGCGCCGCTTGTCAGAGACGTTGCGCAGCACCAGCACGGCGCCCGACACGCAGTTGCCCGTGCGCAGCGCTGAAGCCACGCCCTCGACCGCGATGACTTGCCCGGCAGCCGTGTGCAGCACCGCATCGGCCGGCAGCGCGGCAGACGGGCCGTCGGCTGCGGCCGACAACATCGCCGCGATGCCGCGGCGATCGCTGCTGCTGCGCAGCGAGACTGCACGCCGCAGCGGCCGGCCCTGAAGACGTTGGGCGCAGCGGCCGAGCAGCCGCTCTGCCGCCGGGTTGGCCCATTGGATGGCGCCGGCGGCGTCGGTCGCCAGCACGGCGTCTTTGATCGAACGCAGCGTCGCATCCAGCATCTGGCGCCTGCCCTCCAGCTCGTCCATCGCCAGGCGCAGTTGACGCGCCGCATGGCGGCCCTCCAGCGCGCGCGCCACCGCCTTCGACAGGCTGATCAGCACTTCTCTCTGCGTGGCGCTGAGCTGCCGCGGGCGACGGTCGATCACGCACAACGTGCCGACCCGTTGACCGTCAGACAAACGCACGGGCGCGCCGGCATAGAAGCGGATGTCGGGCGCGCCGGTCACGAGCGGGTTGTCCGCGAATCGATCATCGGCGGCGGCGTCGTTCACCACAAACAGTTCGTCGCCCAGAATCGCGTGCGCGCAGAAAGCCTGGTCGCGCGGCGTCTCGGTCGCTTCGGCCAGGCCGTGGTTGGCCTTGAACCACTGGCGGTCTTCGTCAACCAGGCTGACCAGCGAGATCGGCGTGCCGCAGACCGTCGCTGCGGCCTGCACCAGGGCGTCGAACTCGGCCTCGGCGGGGGTGTCGAGCACGTCCAACGCCCGCAGCGCAGACAGGCGCGCGGCTTCGTCAGGGGGCAGGGTTGCGGGTGTCATGGTTTGCGGTCTCCGGGTCGGTCGGCAGCCTGAAGGGACTCGCAGACTTTGTACCTTGTGGGCATTGGTGAGGTCGGGCCGGTCATGACCGCTTGACGGGGGTGCACGCTGGCTCAGCCTGACTCAGCCGCGTGCGTCGAACTGCAGGATGGCGTCGGCCACGCGGGCCAGCGGCAGCACGTGGTCCACGGCGCCGAGCTTGATGGCTTCCTTGGGCATGCCGAAGACCACGCAGCTCGCTTCGTCCTGTGCGATGGTGCGCGCGCCGCCGTCGTGCAGCTGCTTCATGCCGCGCGCGCCGTCGTCGCCCATGCCCGTGAGCATGATGGCCAGCACGTCGCGCCCGGTGCATTCGGCCACGCTGCGGAACAGGACGTCCACGCTGGGCTTGTGGCGGTTGACCGGCGGGCCGTCCAGCACGACTGCAAAGTACTGGCCCCCGGCCTTGCGCAACTGCAGGTGGCGCCCGCCGGGGGCGATCAGCACCACGCCGCGTTCGAGCCGGTCGCCGTTCTTGGCCTCGCGCACGTTGACCGCGCAGATGCCGTCCAGCCGCTGCGCGTACATGGCGGTGAACTTCTCCGGCATGTGCTGCACGATGGCGATGCCTGGGCTGTCGGCCGGCAGCGCCGTCAGCACCACCTCCAGCGCCTGCGTGCCGCCGGTCGAACTGCCGATGACCACCGGCTTGTTGACCGACAACGCGTGCAGGCCGGCCACGGCCGAACGCGGCGGCGCCGGCCGCGCGCCCGCCGCCGGCGCGGTGGCCGCGCGCGCGGCCATGCCGGCGCGCGGCCGCGAGCGCGCCGCCGACTTCAAGGTCGACACCAGCTCGCGCCGCGATTCCTCGAGAAACTGTTTGAGTCCCAGCCGCGGCTTGGACACCACCGCCACGGCGCCGGCCGCCAGCGCTTCGAGCGCCATCTGGCTGCCGCCGGTGGTCAGCGTGGAGCAGATCACGGTCGGAATCGGCTGCGTTTCCATGATCTGGCGCAAAAAGGTCAGCCCGTCCATGCCCGGCATCTCGATGTCCAGCAGCAGCACGTCGGGCGGCGTCTTGCGGATCACCGGGCCAGCGATCAGCGGGTTGGGCGCGCTGCCCATGAGTTCGATCTCGGCGTCGCCCTGCAGCAGGTGGGCCACGGTCTGGCGCACCACTGCGGAGTCGTCCACCACATAAACCTTGATAACCATGATGTTCCCCGAAGTTCTGCGTTCAGACCGCCCCAGCCGTGACCTGCGGAGCTGCTGGCCCCACGGTCCAGCTCAGGCGGCGGTAGGTGTTGCCGCCCAGGTCCTGCTGCAGCACGCGCACGCCATCCGCCGCCAGCGCGTCCAGGGTCCAGCGGGCGTTGCTGGCGCCCACATGCGCGCCCCCGAAAAGCCCTGGGAACATGTTGCCGCCGCCGTAGACGTAGGCCTCGCACAGCTGCGGCGCGATGCCGCGCTGGCGCAGCTGCTCGTACATCAGGTCCAGCGCCACGTCGCCCCAGGCACTGTCGCGCGGCGTGCTGCTGCTGCCGCTCGTCGAATGCACGATGTGGCACATCGCGCCCACCGTGCGGCGCGGGTCGGTCAGCACCACGGCGACGCAGGAACCGAGCAGGGTCTCGAAGCGGTCGCCGCGCACGCCGCAAGCCACGTCGCCGGGGTGCAGGGTGTGGCGCGTGGCGCCGAACGCACCGAGTTGCGGCGCGAGCGGGAGGGCAAGCAGGCCACCCATCGTCGAGCTCATGTCTGGCCTCATGCCTTGCCTCATGTCTTGCGAAAGGCGCCCGGCGCCAGCGTCTTGATCGGTGTCTTGCACGCGACCCGGCCTTCGGCAGTGCCGATGAAAAACAGCCCACCCGGCCGCAGCTGGGTCAGCACGCGGTCGACGACCTCGATCTTGGTGGGCTGGTCGAAGTAGATCAGGACGTTGCGCAGGAAGACGACGTCGAAGGGGCCGAGCCCCTCGATCGGCTCGCACAGGTTCAGCTGGCCGAAGCTCACACGCTCGCGCAGCTTGGGTTGCATCTGCACCAGGCCGGCGCTCTCGCCTTCGCCGCGCAGGCAGTGGCGCTTCAGCCGCTCGGGCGTCACCCCGCGCAGCCGGTCCTCCGGGAAGATGCCGCGGCTGGCGCTCTGCAGCACGCGGTCGCTGATGTCGGTGCCCAGCACCGTCCAGTCGCTGCCGATGCGGCTGTGCTGCGCCATGTCGGCCAGCAGCATCGCCGTGCTGTAGGCCTCGTCGCCGAAACTGCTGGCAGCACTCCAGACGCGCAGCGTGCGTGGTTTCTCCTGAGCCAGGGTCTTCTCGAGCAGTTCGTAGTGCGCCGGCTCGCGGAAGAAGTAGGTCTCGTTGGTGGTCAGCAGATCGACCGCCATCTGGAATTCGCCGCCTTCGTCGGCCTCGATCATGGCCGCGTAGTCCTCGAAGCTCGCCACGCCCAGGCGCTGGATGCGCGGCCCCAGGCGCGAAGAGATGAGCGGCTTCTTGCTCGGCGCGAACGACAGCCCGATGCTCGAATGCATGAGGGCAGTGATTTGCTCGAAGGTGCGATCGGAGAGTGTTTGCATGCTGGAGTTTTCCGTCCGGTCAAGCCGCTGCCAGGTGCGTGGACCCGCACAGCTCGGCCATTTCGTCGACATCGAACGCCCGGTCGGGTTCGAGGATGATGACGAAGCGGCTCGCCACCTTGCCCATGCCGCGGATGAAGTCGCGGCGCACGGCGGTACCGAAGTTCGGCGGCGGCTCGATCGCCGCGGCGGCGATTTCGATGACCTCGCTGACGGCATCGACCATCAGGCCTAGCTCGACGCGTTCACCATCGCGTAACGCGTCGAAGATCACGACGCAGGTCTTCTTGCTCAGCGGGGCCGGCGCCCTGCCGAAGCGTGCCTGCAGGTCGATCACCGGCACCACCGCGCCGCGCAGGTTGATGACGCCGCGCACGAAACCGGGCATCAACGGCACGGTGGTCATCGGGCCGACCTGGATGATCTCGCGCACGGTGCGGATGTCCATC
>Ga0209181_10012606_pt1 | contig 10672 bp, 6 predicted proteins | sample MAT05_FD_187208 | JGI IMG/M metagenome (GOLD analysis project Ga0209181, IMG submission 187208) | Freshwater microbial communities from Lake Fryxell liftoff mats and glacier meltwater in Antarctica - MAT-05 (SPAdes) (version 2) | ecosystem: Environmental > Aquatic > Freshwater > Ice > Liftoff...
TTTTTCTTGGACATGGTTTGGTTTCGTTTTCGGGTTTAGTCTTTACGATCCCTCTGGTCCAGTTTTCAGGGGCCACCTCACCTGCGCGCAGCCCCGCTTGCAGTTCGATGCGTTCCCCCAAATCAAGATGTGTGGTTATCGCGCCACTTCGACCTCGAGGGCTCGCGGGGGCGGGGCGGTAGGCGAACTCGCCTTGCACTTACTACTCGCTTCTTTCGCTTCTCTATACTCAGGACTTGGCTTTAGAGTGGACATTCACGTTCATCCTTGAGCGCGCCGGTTAAAATATTATAATACAAGGTACGAACCGGACACCGTCAGGCCATTGTGAAAATCTAAATACAGGAATCTCAATTATACTGTGTGATCAGCTTCCTCCGTTCTAGTGTTCCTGAGTTCCAGCTTCGTATTGTTTTAAATATGAAAAAGCCCGGGCCGTGAGGCTCGGGCTGGGGTGAAAAAAACTCAGTGATTCTTTACCGGCCGGCGGGCTTGGGGGTCCAGGCGTCCTTCAGGGTGATGGTTCGGTTGAAGACGAGTTGGCCGGGCTTGGAATCCTTCGGATCAAGTGCGACGTAGGCGAGGCGTTCGAATTGATAGCGCTGGTCCAGCTTCGCGTCGGCGAGGGACGGCTCCAACTTGGCGGTGACGACTTCGAGCGACTTGGGGTTGAGGTGCGACTTGAAATCGCCGTCGGCATCGGGCTCGGCGGCGTTGAAGAGGCGGTCGTAGAGGCGTACTTCGGCGTCGATCGCGTGCGCGGCGCTCACCCAGTGAATCGTGCCTTTGACTTTGCGGTCGGAGGTCGGACCACCGGTGCGGGAGTCGAGGTCGGCGGTGCAACGGATTTCGGTGATCTGTCCGGCGTCGTCTTTGACGACTTCGTCGCACTTGATGATGAAGGCGTATTTGAGGCGGACTTCGCCACCCGGGCGCAGGCGGAAATATTTCGGCGGAGGGACTTCCATGAAGTCGTCGCTTTCGATGAAGACTTCACGCGAGATTGGGACGACGCGCGTGCCGGCGTTTGGATCTTCGGGGTTGTTCGTGGCGTTGCACTCAATGAACTGGTCGGCGGCGAGGTTGGTGAGGACGACTTTTACCGGGCGCAGCACGGCGAGGCGGCGGTGGGCGAGCTTGTTGAGTTCGTCGCGCACGGCGTGTTCGTAGACGGCGAAGTCGGTCACGCTGTTGAACTTGGTGACGCCGACGCTGGTGACGAAGCGGCGCAGGGCGGCGGCGGGCACACCGCGGCGGCGGATGCCGCTGATGGTGGGCATGCGGGGGTCATCCCAGCCGGTGACGGCGTTATCGTTGACGAGCGAGATGAGTTTGCGCTTCGAGACGATCGTGTAGGTGGGGATGAGTTTGGCGAATTCGTACTGGTGCGGCAGCGGGCGGGGCAGGCCGAGGCTTTCGAGCATCCAATCGTAGAGCGGGCGGTGCACCTCGAATTCGAGCGTGCAGACGGAGTGGGTGATGCCTTCGAGGTAGTCACTCAGGCAGTGGGCGAAGTCGTAGAGCGGGTAGATGCACCACGTGTTGCCGGTGTGGTGATGTTCGGTATGGCGGATGCGGTAGATGAGCGGGTCGCGCAGCCACATGTTGGGCGAGGCCATATCAATCTTGGCGCGGAGGGAGCGGGCGCCGTTGGGGAACTCTCCGGCCTTCATGCGCTGGAAGAGATCGAGACTTTCCTCGATGGAGCGCGTGCGGAACGGGCTGTCCTTGCCGGGTTTGTCGGGCGCGCCGCGGTAGGAGTCGGTGTCTTCGGGCGAGAGATCGCAGACGTAGGCTTTGCCCTTTTTGATGAGTTCGACGGCGTACGCGTAGATCTGATCAAAGTAGTCGCTGGCGAAGAAGGGTTCGACGGTGGGCGAATGGGGATTGCCGATGGATGAGGCAGGGATTGGGCCTTGGTAGAAATCGGGCTGGCCGTTGACGGGTTGCGCGGCGGGGTGCTGGCCCTTGGCTTTGAAACCGAGGCAGTGGTCGGCCCAGCCGGCGATGAGCCATTGGACGTCCTCGATGATGGACTCGACGTACTCAATGTCTTCTTTCGTCGGGTTAGTGTCGTCCATGCGGAGGTTGCATTGGCCGTTGTTTTCGCGGGCGATGCCGAAATTTAGGCAGATCGATTTTGCGTGGCCGATGTGCAGGTAGCCGTTGGGTTCGGGCGGGAAGCGAGTGACGATCTTGGGGTAGCGTTGCTCCGCGACGTGCGTGGCGACGATTTCACGGATGAAATCGGAGGGTGCAGGTGTCGGTGTTTCGGGAGTGGCAGCGCTCATGGGAATGGGAAAGAGAAGGGGAGTGCGCGCGGTGAGGCAATGCCACAATTTTGCGCGGCGGTGAAAGTTGGGGTGGCGCGCAGTGCGAGGGACAGAGAAGAGCGGAGGCGAAACGGAACCGGACCGGTGACACAGAGGGCACGCGAGGTTTCACGGAGGTCACTGAGGACGGAAAGGGGCGGGGGCGGAGGAGAGACATTTTGCCGAGTGCGCGTTTGCAGGCGGTGGGGAGCGGTTCGGTTTCGCGGGAGGGAACCGGTGCGGACGGTGCCGCGCCCTCTGTTGAGGGAGGGTGGCTGCGGTGAGACTGAAAGAAACGCTACGCGGTTTGCTCGGAGGCGACTTGTTTTTCTTGGGAGCGGTCGGCGTTGGGGAGGGTGCCGTCGGCCTGCATTTCGCGTAGTACAGAGGTGATGTAGGGAATGAGCTGCTTTTTGCGGCTGACGATGCCGGGCATGTCGAAAATTTCATCCTGCTCAACGTGTGGGTAGGTCACGTGGTTGATGAACTCGGCGTTGCCTTTGACGATGAGGAGCGAGTTTTGCGTGTTGATGTCGGTCACGAGGAGCGAGGAAAAAACGAGGTTTTCGGCGACGCACACCTGCTTGAGGGCGTCGGCGATGACTTTGGCGTGTTTCCAGAAGTTGCCAAAACCGAGTTCCTCTACCTGAGAAACCGAGAAGCGCAGGCCGAGCTCTTCGTAAATTTTGAAGTCGGAGCGGATGACTTTTTCGGGGGAATGCGCGAGGATGACCGAGCCTGAGCTGAAGATAGCGATGGCGAGTTCGCCGGAGTTAACGTTGGCGATTTTCGAGAGCCAGTCGAGCAGGCTGGCGTCCTTCTCGGTGGTGGTCGGGCTGTTGAGGTGTAGCGTGTCTGTGATGATACCGCTCATCATGATACCGGCAATTTCGGGCGAGGGCGTGAGGCCTTCGCGGCGGAAGAGATCAGCGATGATGGTGCAGGTGGAGCCGACGGGTTCGTTGATGAAAAGGATCGGCTGCTGTGTATTCAAAGCGCCGATGCGGTGGTGGTCGATGACCTCGGAGATGTTGACCTCGGCGGCGCCGGGGACGGCCTGGGTCATCTCGTTATGGTCGACGAGGACGAGGCGGGTTTTAACGGGTTTGAGGATGTCGGTCTTGGTGAGAATGCCCTGGAGGCAACCCTCGTCGTCGACAACCATGTAGGCGGGGGTGTTGGACGCGGCGATTTTGCGGCGGAGTTCGCCGATGCGGAGGTCGGCGTTGACCGAGGCGAATGTGCGGTCGACCATGCTTTCGATGATCGAGGCGGTGCGGATTACCCAAGCGGTTGTGGCGGAATCGTAGTGGCTCACGATCAGACTGACGCCAGCTTCCTTGGCCTTCTGTATCACTTCCTCGTCGATGGGGAGATCGCCGGTCACCACGAGGGCACGCACGCCAATCTGAATCGAGCGCTGCTGGATGTCCCAACGGTCGCCAACGATGATGATGGACTGGGCGGGCGTGATGCCTTCCTTCTCGGAAAATTTACCGAAGGAGCGCACGTCCATCGCGCCGATGCGGATGAAAAGATCTTCGGTGCGGTCGGGCTCGGTCATGTGCACGACGCGGGCCTTCAGCGCGCGGGCGATGTGGGCGAGCGTGGAGTGAACTTTGCGCATTTCGCGTGGTTCGCTCAGGCGCGGGATGAAGTAACCGCCGAGCTGAAAAATCGAGATGGAGCCGATGACACGATTGTCTGCTGTCGTGACGGGTAGGATACGTACGTCGTGTTCGTCGATCACCTCCAGCGCCTCGGAGCAGGTGGCGGTGGGCTGCACGGAGATGACGTTGGAAATCATGACGTCGCGGACGCGCGGCGTGACGTCGCTTATATAAAGCGGTAAGGGCTGGCGGAAGCGGTGCAGCACGGTGTCGATGCGGGCGTTGGAATTTCCGCAGCGCGCCGCGACGTAGCCTTTTTCACCGCGGGCTTCCTTATAGGCGGTGTAGGCAATGGCTGCGCAGATCGAGTCGGTGTCAGGATTGCGGTGTCCGATCACATAAGTGACGGGTGTGGCGTTGGAATGGGCGGCGGTCATTGAACGATGAGCGAACATACAAAATTCAGTTACGAAAGCAATGGAGGCGGAAAATTGCGTGTGTTTTCAAGGTTGGGCAACCGGTGGCGTCTGGTTGTGGGTGGACGTCGCGGAGCAGCGCGGCAGGGTGATGGCGGTGATGAGGCTCGCGATCACCACCACGGTGATCAACTCGATGACGCGGAAAGGGCGGACGGTTTTTGACACGCGAACAGGAAGCGGACCGGCACAGTGGTTGGCAAGTGCGGGAGGAACACGTTTTTGTTGTCCCTCGCAGGCTGGACAACGGCACAAAGCGCTTTCTAGTGTGCGTGAATGAAGATCTTTCTCGACGGCCAGTATGTTGACCAAGCGGACGCCAAAGTCTCCGTGTTCGACCACGGACTGCTCTATGGCGATGGCATTTTCGAGGGCATCCGGCTGTATCAAGGCAATATCTTCCGTCTCGATGAACATCTCGAACGCCTCGAGTACTCCGCCAAGGCGATCCTGCTGAAGCTTCCTTGGACGCGCAAAGAAATCGCCGAGGCCACCTGCGAAGTTTGCCGCCAAAATCAGCTCACCGACGGCTACATCCGCCTCGTCATCACGCGTGGCGTGGGCGACCTCGGTCTCTCGCCCTGGCTTTGCCCTAAGCCGTCGATCTTCATCATCGCGGACAAGATCGCTCTTTATCCAGCCGAGCACTACACGACGGGCCTGAGCATCGTGACCGTGCCGACGCGTCGCATGAATCCTGCCGCGCTCAGCCCGGCAGTGAAGTCGCTCAATTATCTCAACAACATTCTCGCCAAGATCGAAGCCCGCCAGGCCGGCGCGCTCGAGGCGATCATGCTCAACGACCAAGGCTACGTCGCCGAGTGTACCGGCGATAACATCTTCATCGTCCACAAAGGCGAAATCATCACGCCCGCCGCCTCCCAAGGCGCGCTGAAGGGCATCACGCGCGACACCCTTTTTGACATCGCCAAAGAGATCGGCGTGCCGATTCGCGAAGCCGACTTGACGCGCTACGACGTCTGGTGTGCCGACGAATGTTTCCTCACTGGTACCGGCGCCGAAGTCATCCCCGTGGTGAAACTCGACGGCCGCGAGATCGGCGACGCCAAGCCTGGCGCGATCACGCAAAAAGTGCTCACCGCCTTCCGCCGCCGCGTGCTCGTCGAAGGCACACGTATCTGAGTCGGCTGGTGTGACAGCGTGAGACCGCGCGGTTGCGGCTGTGCCAAAAGCGCGCAGCCAGTGCGACGCAGTTGCGCGGGTAAAGTCCGCCAAGTGGCGTTATGCAGGTGTTCCGCCAAGGTCTTGCCAGCTGTGTTCGGACTGGCATGTTTGGTGCAGATAAGTGAACTCGATGTGTCATCTTCGTCGCAATTTTAACTCCTCTGTGTCGATAGTTTCGGTCGACGTGCTATATTTCCTCCATGGCCAGCCCTCTTAAATGTGATCTCTGCTCGAACCCCGCAACGGTTCATCTGACCCAAATTGTTAACAACAAAGTCCATAAGGTCGATCTCTGCGAGGCTTGCGCCCAAGCGAAGGGCGTGACCGATCCGAGCGGTTTCTCCCTTGCCGATCTGCTCTTGAAAGCATCGCTCTCGCCGGAGGCCGCCGCAGCCGAGGGGCTGCGCTGCGAGCACTGCGGTTTTACCCAAGGTGATTTCAAGAAGCACGGGCGCTTCGGCTGCCCGCATTGCTACGAAACGTTCAAAGGCATGATCGAGCCGATGCTCGACAACATGCACAAAGGCACCACGCACACCGGCAAGGTCCCACTAAAAGCAATTTCCCGACAATCTATCACCGAACGCCTCAGCAAACTCGAGGGCAACCTCGATGAAGCGATCAAATCCGAGCGTTACGAAGACGCCGCCCGCTACCGCGATGAAATCCACCAGGTCAAACAAGCCTTCGGGCAAAAGCTCACGAGCTAAGGCCATGACGCTCGCGTCACTCCTTGCCCATCCTTCCGAGCTCACCGACACGGCGAGCAGCAAGTGCGCGATTGTGCTCATGACGCGCATCCGTCTGGCGCGAAATCTCGCGGGCAACCCGTTTCCCGGTTGGGCCAAGGAAGCGCAGCGCGAAATCATTCTGGAAACGTGTCGCGACGCCATCGCCACCGCGCCGCAGATGAAGCATTCGCTCAGCGCCAACATCGCCGAACTCAGCGAACACGAGAAACAAATCCTCGTCGAACGCCACCTCATCAGCCGCGAACTCAGCGGCACCAAGAAAGGCACCGGCGTCGTCATCAGCAAAGACCAAGCCTTTTCTGTCATGATCAACGAGGAGGACCACCTCCGCATTCAGACCATGCGCGCCGGTTTCCAGCTGAAAAAAACTTGGGCTGCCATCAACGATCTCGACTCCGCGCTCGAGGACAAACTCGACTACGCCTTCTCGTCCACGCTCGGCTACCTCACTGCCTGCCCGACCAACCTCGGCACCGGCATGCGCGCCTCGGCGATGATGCACCTGCCCGCCCTGGTCATTTCTAGCCAGATGGAAAAAATTGTCCGCGCCGTCAACCAGCTCGGCATGGTCGTGCGCGGTCTCTTCGGCGAAGGCTCCGATGCCAGCGGCAGCATCTTCCAGATTTCCAACCAGACCACGCTCGGCGAATCCGAGGAGGACATTATCAAGCGCCTCGACAGTGTGCTCAACTCCATCATCGAGCACGAGGTAAACGCCCGCGCCCGCCTGCTGGAAAATGACGCACCAAAGCTGTGCGACAAAATCGGCCGCGCCTACGGCATCCTGCAAAACTGCCACCTCCTCAGCTCCGGCGAGGCGATGAACCTGCTCTCCCTTCTGCGCCTCGGCATCGACCTTGGCATGTTCCCCGACGACACCCGTTCAGTCATCGACCGCCTCTTCATCGAGGCCCAGCCCGGACACATCCAGCACACCGCGCCCAAAGACCTTGAATCCGTCGAACGTGACTCCCTGCGCGCCGAAAAACTCCGCGCCGAGTTTGCCACGTTTGCCCGGCCCGATTTTTCCCTCGGTGGCAAAAACTGACCGAACTGCCGTCCACCGCCATTTTCAAAACAACCATCAAATACCACCATCATGGAGCCGATGAATAACTTCACGCCAAGAGCGCAGCAGGTGCTCGCCCTGGCCCGCAAGGAAGCCGATCGCTTCCACCACAACTACGTCGGCACCGAGCATCTTCTCCTCGGGCTGATCAAGCTCGGTCAGGGCGTCGCCGTGAGCGTGCTCCAGAAGATGGGGCTCGATCTTGAAACCGTGCGCGCGGCTGTGGAAAAACAGGTCGGCACCGGCCAAGAAACCAAGGCCGCCGGCAGCATTCCCTACACGCCGCGCGTGAAAAAAGTCCTCGCTCTCTCCGGCAAAGAAGCCAAGGCGCTAAACCATTCCTACGTCGGCACCGAGCACATCCTTCTCGGTCTCTTGCGCGAGGGTGAAGGCGTCGCTGCTCGCGTGCTCAAGTCGCTCGACATCGACATCGAGCGCACCCGCAACGAAATCCTTCGCGAGCTCGACCCGCAGTTCTCTGGTTCCGAAGGCGGCGCGGGTTCAGGCGGCAATGACGAACCCACCGCCAGCGGCGGTGGGGGCCTCCCGCGCGGCCCCAGCGGCCCCGAGGAAAAGAAAGATCTCAAGACGCCCGCGTTGAAGGCCTTTGGCCGCGACCTCACCGAGCTCGCCCGCAAGGGTGAACTCGATCCCGTCATCGGACGCAAAAACGAGATTCGCCGCGTCGTTCAGATCCTCTGTCGCCGCACGAAAAATAATCCCGTGCTCATCGGTGAAGCCGGCGTTGGCAAAACCGCCATTGTCGAAGGCCTCGCCCAGGAAATCGCTGGCGGCATTGTCCCCGAAATCCTCCTCGATAAAAAAGTCATCACCCTCGACCTCGCCCTCATGGTCGCCGGCACGAAGTACCGCGGTCAGTTTGAAGAGCGCATCAAGGCCGTGATGGACGAAATCAAGCGCGCCAAAAACATCATCATCTTCATCGACGAGATGCACACCATCGTCGGTGCGGGTGCCGCCGAAGGAGCGATGGACGCGTCGAATATCTTCAAGCCCGCGCTCTCCCGCGGTGAGCTCCAGTGCATCGGCGCGACCACGCTCAACGAGTACCGCAAGTACATCGAGAAGGACAGCGCGCTCGACCGCCGCTTCCAGTCCGTGAAGGTCGAGGCTCCCTCGGTGGACGACACGATCCTTATTCTCAAAGGCATTCGCAGCAAGTACGAGGACCATCACAAAGCGACCTTCTCCGACAAGTCGATCGAGGCCGCTGTGAAGTTGTCCGACCGTTACATCACCGGCCGTTTCCTGCCCGACAAAGCCATCGACGTCATGGACGAAGCCGGCTCCCGCGCTCGCATTGCCGCGCTCAGTCGCCCGCCCGATATCGAAGGCCTGACCAAGGAAATCGAGGAAGTTTGCGCGCAGAAGGAAGAGGCCATCGCCAAGCAGCACTTCGAGGAAGCCGCCAAATTCCGCGACAAAGAAAAGCATCTCCGCGCTCAGCAGGATGCCGCTACCGATGCGTGGAAAAAAGCCCGTGAGGAAAAACGCGTCGCCATCGACGAAGACCTCATGATGCAGGTCGTCGCCGACTGGACCGGTATTCCGCTCACCCGCATGGAAAAGAAGGAGAGCGAAAAACTGCTCTCCCTCGAAACAGACCTTCAGAAAATCGTCATCGGCCAGCACGCCGCCACGATCACCATCGCCCGCGCCCTGCGCCGTTCCCGAGCCGACCTCAAGGATCCGCGCCGCCCGATTGGTTCTTTCATGTTTGTCGGTCCCACCGGCGTCGGAAAAACCGAACTCGCGAAGCAGCTCGCCGCAAACATGTTTGGCTCCCAGGACGCGATCATCCAGATCGACATGTCCGAATACATGGAGAAGTTCTCCGTTTCCCGCCTGATCGGCTCGCCTCCGGGCTACGTCGGTTACGAAGAAGGCGGCCAGCTCACCGAGGCCGTGCGTCGCCGTCCGTACTCTGTGATTCTTTTCGACGAAATCGAAAAGGGCCACCCGGACGTGATCCAGCTCCTCCTGCAGATTCTGGAAGACGGACGCCTGACCGACTCGCTCGGTCGCACGGTGGATTTCCGAAACACGATCATCATCATGACGTCCAACGTCGGTGCGCAGCTCCTGCAGCGGCAGACCTCAATGGGCTTCCAGGCGATGACCGGTAGTTTCAACGACTTCGAGAAAATGCGCGAAAAGGTGCTCGAAGAGGCCAAGCGCATTTTCAAGCCAGAGTTCCTGAACCGCATCAGCGACATTATCTTCTTCCGTCCCCTCGACCGCGAGGACCTGCTGAAGATCGTCGATCTCGAGGTGAACAAATTCGCCAAACGCCTTCACGACCGGAAGATCATCCTCGAATTCACACCTGAGGCGAAGGCCTTGCTGATCGAGAAAGGCTACGACGAGAAGTATGGCGCGCGTCCGTTGCGTCGTGCCGTCGAGCATTACCTCGAAGATCCGCTGGCCGAAGCCATCCTCAAGGGCGAGGTCAAGGACGGCGAGCCCTGCCTCGTGGTCCGCAACGGCGATAAGCTCGAATTCAAGCAGACAATCGCGAGCGACAAACCCGCTGCCGAAACCGGCTCCACTTCCTAACGATACCGTCGCCAGCTCCTTTCAACGGCCGTCCTTCACCGGACGGCCTTTGTTGTAGGTGTGTCTAGTATTCTATAGCTTTAATTTTTTCGGATTACTCACAGAGCCAAGCTGGAGCCCAGACATAGAGTCGACTTCAGAAAAGCAGGACAGCTTTCATCGCTCTGTGCCCTCCGAGCCGTTTATTAGTAAAACGGCAAACAACGTTGCGACCGAAACGTGCCGGAAGCGTGAACCGCACGTCCGGTGAGGTGAGAGCTAAAAAAGCGATCTCCCCCGGCTACTTGATCGTTGAGTGGTTTTCGCTGGGGGCCTGGGGGCTTTTGTCTAACTCATCATTTACCTTGGAGCGGAGATTGTAAAATGAGTGATCGCGGGAAAATCACAAAACATCTATGATGGAGGTCGCATGCTCGGCAGGACAATCTGCACAAATACAGCAATTTACATTTAAACGTCGTCCCAATTGTTCCGATTAAAGGCTGTTACCTTAAACCCGAACGCCGAAGTAGCCGAGTGATTTCATGAGGAAATGGAGCGGGGTAGATCAGGGAATGGGTTCGGCGAAGGTGCCAGTGATCGGGGCTGAATCCAACTTCGGCGGAGTTGGCGGGATCCACGACAAGACGGCATCAAGGAGAGGTTTATGTTTAGCCAGGCCACCCCAAGCGGAGGAAAGTTTGATCGCGAT
>Ga0209181_10012609_pt1 | contig 10671 bp, 11 predicted proteins | sample MAT05_FD_187208 | JGI IMG/M metagenome (GOLD analysis project Ga0209181, IMG submission 187208) | Freshwater microbial communities from Lake Fryxell liftoff mats and glacier meltwater in Antarctica - MAT-05 (SPAdes) (version 2) | ecosystem: Environmental > Aquatic > Freshwater > Ice > Liftoff...
ACCTGCATTTCTCACACTGCTGGCATGGGATGCGACAGGGTGTTGCGGCGCCTGCACTGCACGCCTGCGAAGCGGGCAGCGTTCCCGTGGCGTAGCTCTCCCGAGCTGCGCCGCAGTGCGCGCCGGCGCGGCGCAGCTCGGGAGAGCTACGCTACAATCGCGGCTGGCCGCCGGAGTGGGAGAAATGCGGGCTAGCCTCACTGCCTTTCGGCTATTCGACGCCAAGGAGCAGGGGAATCGAATGGGGCGCGCCTGTTGAATCCCGAAGGGATTCCGCTCCCAAACCCGACCGGGTTGTGTCCCGCGTTCGATGCGAAAGCCGCAACCCCGGTGGGGTTGTTTCGTTGCGCCGCCACTTCCCAGGGTAGCTCGTTCCTTGCAACCCTGGTCTTTGGTACGGGATCCCGTTGGGATTCAGACTGGGGATATCCGAAAGGCATTGCCGCTAGTGTTCCGTCGCGCAACTAACTGGACATTCCGAACCGCCATGGATCCCTCTAATCACCGCACCACGGCGGTGAAAGAAGGCGCTGGAGATGGCTAGTTATTTACGCGACACAACACTAGGATCGCCCGACGAACTGCTGCTCCCTGCTCCACCTTGCCGTGAGATTGCAGGCGAGCTGCTGGCCCTCGACGGGATCGAACGGCTTCCGGAGGATCAGCAATCGGTCGTTCCTGCCGAGGCGCTCGATGATTTGCTCCCAAGAGTAGTCCGAATAGGCGGTGCAGATGACCGTCTGCAAATTCGGCGACGCCTGCCAGCCCCGACTGATGGTCTCGATGCCATCCCAGCCGGGAGGCATGCGGACATCCACTAATGCCATCGCGAAGGGACGCCCCTCGGCCTCGGCGGTCTGAATCATTTCCAATCCATCCTTACCCTGAAATGCGGATCGGAGTTCGAAGCACTCCTGTACAGGCGCGGTGGCAGTCTCTCCGCAAAGCTCGTCCTCCAGTGCGGAGAGGCGCGGGTTCCCGGTTCCGCCCGAGCCGAGGATCTTGCCGAAATCCCCGTGGATCGCCCGGTTGTCGTCGATGATGATGATGCGGCGATTCTCCTCGTTCATGCGGCTTTCTCCGCGGTAGCCGGTCGTGCGAGTGGCAGCTCCAGGGTGAATGCCGCTCCCTTGCCGGGGCCGTCGCTGGTCCCTGTCAGCCGGCCGCCGATTTCCTTGGCGGCGTTTGCCGCGCTGTGCAGCCCGAAACCGTGGCCGGTCTCCTTGGTGGTGAAGCCGTGGTTGAAGACCCGCGTGAGATTTTCCTGCGCGATACCGCAGCCTGTGTCGAGGATGGTGATGTTCACGAGTCCCCCGCCGTCGTAGGCCGCGGTGATGGTCAGCTTCCGTTCTGGCGCCGGTGTCTGCTCCATCGCCTGGCGTGCGTTGGTGACCAGGTTGATGAGTATTTGCATGACCTTGTGCCGGTCCACGGAGACTTCGGGGAGATCCTTCGGGCAGTTCAATTCCGTCTTCACCTCGCAGCGTTTCAAGTCCGATCCTGCCATGCGGAGCACCTCATCGACCAACGTGCGGGGTTTGCAGTCTTCCATGACGCCCGTGACCTTCGCGTAAGTCTGCTGCATCGCCACGATGTCCTTGATGTGGGCGATGTTGTTGGTGAGTTGCTCGATTTCCGTGAGGCGGCTCTGCTGTTCCGCTTCGATCTGCTGGGCGAGGGTCGAAAAGTAGCCCGGCAGCATCTGGCCCTTGCCGTCCTTGCTGAAGAATGCGGGGAGGTCCGCCTTGTTCGCGTCGAGAAGATCGGCGACCTTGCGCACGCTTGCGGCTTTCGATTTGCGGACGCTGTCGCCGAGCATGGTCGCGGAGACGTTCACGCTGTTGAGCACATTGCCGACATTATGCAGCACGCCGGTCGCGACCTCCGCCATGCCCGCGGCGCGGGATGCCGCGACGAGTTTCTGGTGCATCTCCTCCACCCGGCGCTCGGCGCGGTTGCGTTCGGTCACATCATTGGCGAGCACGATCTTCGTCACCTTGCCTGCAAATACGATCGCATGCGCGGTGAGCTGCACCTCGATGACCTCACCGTTGTTCTTGCGGTGCTTCCATTCGCCGGCATCGAACGATTTTGCATCGCGGCGGAATGCGCGTTCGACAGCGAGCGGCTCCGCGGCGTCGGTGATCATCGGCAGGGACAGCAACCGGAAGTCCTCCTGCCGGTAGCCGTAGTGCTTCATGGCGGCGTTGTTCACCGCGACGAAATCAAGAGTCTCGAGATCCATGACGAACATGGGCATCGGGTTGTTTTCAAAAAGGTTTCGGTAGCGAAGCTCGGAATCCTTCAGCGCGTCCTCGGCCTGCCTGCGCTCGAGGACTTCCTTGTGAAGCTGGCTCGTCCTGGCCAGCACGTTCACCTCGAGATCCGCATTGGCCCTGCCGAGCGCATCGTCCCGCTGTTGGATCTCGGTATCGCGTTTTTGGATTTCGGCGAGCATGTGGTTGAACGCCTCCGCAAGATGCCCCACCTCGTCCGGGTTCCGCTTCTCGGCGCGCAGCGAATAGTTGCTCTCCTGTGCGACGGTGTCCGCCACGCGCGCCAGCGCGATGACGGGCTCGGAGATCATTCCATGGAGCCGGCCCAGCAGCAGGCGCGCCCCGATCGAGGCGAGCACGAATGCCAGGGCGGTCATCAGCCCGTAGATTCGCAGCCTTTCCCAGAGGTGGCCGAAGCCGGTCGCCACCGCCAGCGTGCCCAGTTTCTTCGCACCGTCCATCACCGGTTCGAGATGACGGATGCCGCTGAGCGAAAATTTCGCGCCCTGTGGCGTGCCTGCATCGATTGCATCCGGCAGAGCGGCCTTGGCTTCCCGGTCGGTGCGGGCGAAAGGGCGGCCATCCCCCCGGTAAATCATCGCATCGGCGACATCGGGGTAATCCATCAGCGCGTTCAACGTCGCGATGGCAGTTGGTGTCTCCCCGCGACTGAGCGCCTCGCGGCTGTTTGCCGCGGCGACCTTCGCCACCGCCGCGATTGCGTTCCGTGAGGCGACGAAGTCCGACACAAGGTCGAAGACCAGGAAGATGGCGGCCAGCAGGAGCAGCCCGGCCGTGCAGGCCAGCATCGTCATCGCGGTCAGCTTGCGCCGGATCGGTTTCGGGCTCAGCCATGCCTTGGTCTTGCGCTCGAGGAATGGAAAGAATCCCCGGGGTTCGCGCGGTGGCGCCTTGGTGTTGGCGCCTCCTTTTGCCGAGGGTGGCTTTGGGCGGGCGGTGCCGCCAATCGACGGGATTTGCGGTTCGGACATTGTCGGGGTGGTCTGTTCTGCCGTGTGACGACGCAGTTCCCGCGCCAGCCGCCCCGCGAAAATCAGCCGCCTCCGCCCGGTGGCGTGATTGAAAGCAGGTCCCGGAAGCAGTGGGCGCGGAAGGTGGCACCGCCCGTCCCGGCTGTGGGGCCTGCGGGCATCCTGCCCGCAGTGCGGCGCACTCTCCGGCAGCTTCGTGGCCGGCGGTCCCGCGGCTCCATGCGGACAGCGGGCGGGGACGCCCGCTGGCCCCACAGCAGGGACGGGCGGTGCCACTTTCCCCGCCTCGCCTCGGCTGAATGTGGACCGTCTTTCAATCACACCCTCCGCCCGTCGGCCGAATCAGCGCGCCGTGCCGCAGACCGAACATTCCGGCCGCCGCCGCACGCGGACCGTGCGGAATGCATTCGACCCCAGATCCGCGATAAGCATCCGCCCTGCGAGCGGTTCGCCGCAGCCGGTGAGAACCTTGATGACCTCCATGGCCGCGAGGCAGCCCGCAGTCCCGGCCACCGCCCCGAGCACCGGGAAGCGTCGCCGCCACCAGGCGGGATTCCCGGGATAAATGCATTCGAGGCATGGCGTGCGGCCCGGCAGCAGTGTCGTGAGGTGCAGTTCCAGCGCAAACATCGCACTTTCCACCAGCGGCTTCCGCGCGGCGACGCAGGCGCGGTTCAGCGCATAGCGCTCGGAAAAAAGGGGCGCGGCATCCACCACCACATCGGCCTCCGCGACGAGGCGCGCGGCGTTTTCCTCGCTCGCGTTCTCCCTGATCGGGATCACCTCCACGCCGGGGTTCAAATCGCGCAACCGGCGAGCTGCGCATTCGATCCGCGGCTTCCCCACCCAGTCCGTCGTCATGAGCAATTGCCGGTTCAGATCGTCCAGCCGCAGATTCCCGGCGTGCGCGAGGATGAGCCGGCCCACGCCAGCCGCGGCGAGTTCGTAGGCGACCGCGCCGCCGACGCCGCCGACCCGCGTGACGAGCACCGTCGCGCGCTTCAGCTTGCTCTGCCCTTCCTCGCCGAATTTCGCCACGTCGAGCTGCCACGCGTAACGCTCGCGTTCAGCGGGTTCGAGCCCGGGCGTGGCTGGCGGCTGGTCTTTCGCTGACATGGCTGTGCCCGCCTTGAAAACCGGCGCCTAGACTCCGGCCAGACCCGGCTGCGCGATTCCGGTGCCTCCCGCCTCGACCCCGTCGGGAACCCAGAGCCCGCCCACCGAACGCGAGCCGTCGCCATGCACATGCAGCGGCAGGATCGCGCAGTTCGGCACGGTGCAGCCGTGGATGAATTGGTGAAACCGGCGCATTGCGGCGGAATCAATCCGCGCGGGACGCGAGACGGTGAGCCACGCGAGCGCATGCATGAATTGCCCGTGGCAGAAGACGAACGTCCGGCGCTCGGGGCGGCGGGCGAGGCGTTCCACCGCGTCTGTCACGCGGGTCAGGAAGTCGATGAATGACTCCGCGCCGGGAGCCGCATGGTGCGGTTCGCAGCGCTGCCAGTATGCGGAGGAAAGTTCGCGCCGTTCCTCCTGCGTCGTGTCCACGCAGAGCACGGGATCGAGGTATTGCACCTCATGCACCGGCCACTCCTCGACGCTCGCCCGCGGGAATCGCCGGATCGCAGGCTCCGCCGTCTGCCGCGCGCGGACGTAGGGCGAGACGATGACCAAATCCGGCTCCGCTGGCAGCGCCGCCGCGAGTTGATCCGCCTGGCGGAATCCGGCTTCACTCAGCGGGTAGCTCGATGCTTCGCGAGTCCGTGCGCCCGCATTTGCGACGCTTTCGGAGTGGCGGATGAACCATGTTTCGCGATGGCTACTTGGGCTCATCGCGCTCGAGTTTTTCAAACCGCCCCGCGAAAATCTGCATGACCACGCCCAGCACCACAAATCCCGAGGCGTAGAGCCAGCGCGCGGCCAGGTAACGCTGGTAGCGGGATTCCGGGTCATCCCGCCGGTGCTCCGCCGCGGCGCTGCCCAGCGGGCGCGCCACTCCCGAGCGCATCGTCTCGACCGCCGTCCATCCGTAGAAAAGCGCGAGCGCGTAACAGAAAATGGCAAACAGCCGCACGGCTCAGATCAGGCCCAGTTTCATTTTCCCGGCCTCGGAAATCATCGCCTGATTCCATGCCGGTTCCCACACCAGTTCCACTGCCGCCTCGCCCACGCCGGGCACGCTCTCGATTTTCGATCGCGCCTCTGCCGCGATCGTCGGCCCCATGCCGCAGCCCGGCGCGGTCAGTGTCATCTTCACATTCACCTTCGCCGGCTGGCTCTCCTGCTGCTCGACCACGCAATCGTACACCAGACCGAGGTCCACGATGTTCACCGGGATCTCCGGGTCGTAGCACGTCCGCAGTTGTTCCCACACCGCCTGCTCGTCCACCTTCGACGGGCCGGCGGCTTCCGGCGCGGCAGGCTTTGCCGCGACCGTGATGCCGAGCGCGTCGGCGTTCGCATCGGTGATGCGCGCGAGCCCCTGGTCGGTCGCGATGGTGAAGCTGCCGCCGAGCGCCTGTGTGACGACGACGCGCGTGCCCGCCGCGATGTTGAATGTTTCGCCGCTCGGGATGCGGATCGCTTCGCAATCACGCGTGAGTGTTTTCGTTCCTGTGTGGTCTTCCATGAAATTGCTATTCGGCTTTGGGTTTCAAAATCACCTTCACCTTTTTCCCCGCGCCCTGTTCCTGCCCGGGGGCGAAGCTGTCCATCAGCGTCGGCGCATTGGCCGGCGGCGCCGCCGCGGCGACCGGTTTCGGCGCCGCGCCGAGCGCCTGGCGCAGCGCGCCCTCCACGAGCTGCGCACAATGAATCCGCATCGGTGGCAGCGGCCCGAGCGGCGCGCTCAGCGCCTGGCCATCCATAGCCATCGCCTCCTCCGGCGTCTTCCCTTGGATGAGCTGCGTGGCGAGGCTCGCCACCGCGATCGCCGTCTCGCAGCCGAAGGTCTGGAAAGTCGCGCGATCGATCACCTTCCTCCCGCCCTCCTCGCGGAACTTGATCCACATCCGCAGCATGTCGCCGCAATCCGCGCTGCCCGCCGTCCCCACTGCGTCCGCATTCTCCATCTCGCCGAGGTTTGTTGGCTGCGATGCGGTGTTTGGATTTGGTTGGGTGTCCTGGCTCATGCGGTTTAGTGATTAGTAATTAGTAAGGAGTGAGCGGACGTCGTCGGTGGAGAACTAACCACTAATTACAAATCACTGCATTCATTCAAGCCAGGTCGTATCTCGGCAACGCCGGGTCCGCCTCACAGCACCACGCATCGATGCCACCTCGCAGCGTGCGCACATTTTCCATCCCGTGCCCGGCGAAATACGCCGCCGCATCCAGACTGCGCACGCCGTGGTGACACATGAAAATGAGCAACTCCTCGCGCGGCAGTCCGCCAAGCGTGTGCATCAGTTCCTGCGTAAAAAACGTGCTGCCCTCGACATGCACCGCATCCCACTCCTCGCGCGAACGCACATCGATGAGCCGCGCCTTCCCGGCCTTCACCAGCTCCGCCGCCTCCACCGGTCCGACCTGCATCCGCTCATCCGCCTCGTGCGCCGACAGGATCGTCTCCATCACCTTCTCGACCGGCAGATTCTCGTTCCGCGCGCACACTTGCGCGAGCGTCTCCGCCGGATTGAAACCGCAGCTCGAACACCCGCCAATATGATGGTGGCGGAACAGCGCACGCTGCGCGCCGGGAAATCTGGACACCAGCTCCCCCATGGAGATTTGCGGATCGATCGTCGCGGTCATGAGCCGCGAACATAGAGTCCCGCCAGCCCGCTGGCAACCGCCGCCATTCCCCCACCCCGCATCGGGTGTCATTCAATGGGAGTCCGAAGGCAGGTTGCCGGCCAAAGCTGGGCGGCGCGTGAGTGCCGCGAAGCTTTGGCCTGCGGGGGCTTGACCACGCTTTGGCTTTGCGGAGGAGCGGTGGGCGAAATCACGCAATGCGCCGGGCGGACGAAAGGCGCTGGGTTGCTTTGCGGGGCAACGGTGGCTTAACGCGTCAACCCCGAGGCGAGGGAAAAGCGGCGTCAAGCCGCGCGCAGTCCAAAGGCTGGCGCCACGCTCGGCGCCACCAGTTTGCTCATCCACTGGACTCACTTTCAATCACACCACCCCGCACCGGCCCAATCCGCTTGACGCTCCGGCGAGTCCGGCGACGATGCGCGCCCATGCGTTTTCAGACATTGTACGAAGGCCGGCATTTCCTCCTGCCTTCATTGATGGCCGCCATCTTCGGCGGATGGCTCGCGGCAGACTGGTTCGGCTGGCTGTGGCTCTGCATCCCGGCGGCACTCGTCTTTGTGTTTTGCGTCAATTTTTTCCGCGACCCCGATCGCGCCGTGCCGGGCGGCGCGGAAATGGTCGTCGCTGCGGCAGACGGCGTGGTCGATGCGATCGAGATCGCCGAGGAATCTGAGGTCCTCAAGCGCCCCTGCCGGCGCGTCAGCATTTTCCTGAATGTCTTCGACGTGCATGTGAACCGCGCGCCCATCGCCGGCGAGGTCACCTACATGCAGCACCACCCCGGCACGTACCTCGATGCTCGCGACCCCTACTGCCACCAGAAGAACGAAGCGCTCACCTGGGGCTTTGCCGGTGAACGCGCCACCCTCGTCGTCCGGCAAATCACCGGCGCCATCGCCCGCCGCATCGTCCCTTGGAGCAAACTCGGCGCTGCGGTGAAAAAAGGGCATCGTTTCGGCATGATTCGCTTTGGCTCGCGGACCGACATCTACCTCCCGCTCGATGCCGAAATCCTCGTGCAACTCGGTGACCGCGTCGAAGGCGGCAGCAGTCTCATCGCCCGTCTGTCCGCACCGGATGCGGGCTATCTCCCCTCCTCGGCGACACCCGCGATCTTGCTGACGTGATGCGCTTCCCCGTCAATCCACGGATTAGCAATTAGTGCTCAGTCCCCGCCGGGGCATTGACTAAAAACTAAATCACTAATCACTTCCCTTCCCATGCCCGACGACGGCTCGCCCAAGATCTACCTCCTCCCCAACCTGATGACCGCCGGAAACCTCTTCTGCGGTTTCCTCGCCACGCTGAAGATCGTCCATGGCGCGCTCGCGGTGAGCATGGATGCGACGCACGCCCTCGACGCAGGCACCAACGACTTCAAGACCGCCATCTGGTGCATCCTCGCCGCGTGCATCTTCGATCTGCTCGATGGCCGCCTCGCCCGCCTCGGCGGGACCGACAGCGCCTTTGGCCGCGAATTCGACTCCCTCGCCGACATCGTCAGCTTCGGCGTCGCCCCGGCGCTCATGGTCAGCCGCGTCGTCCTGCGCGACTTTGAAAAGCTCGGCTGGATGGTCGCCTCCATCTACCTCATCTGCGGCGCGCTGCGCCTCGCGCGTTTCAACTGCATTGCCGCCTCCGGTGCGCCCGGCGCGGGCAAGGAATTCAAAGGCTTCCCCATCCCCGCCGCCGCCGGCCTCGTCGCCAGCATCACCCTCTTCATGCTCTGGCTCAGCGACGACCGCATCGAGCACGGCCTGGTGAAATGGGTTCTCCCGCCGCTGCTCGTCTTTCTCTCATGGATGATGTTCAGCAATTTCCGCTACCCCAGCTTCAAGAACATCAACTGGCGCACCACCCGCAGCGTCCCGAAATTCATCGCCATCGTCGCCGCCATCAGCCTCACCGTGATGTACTACCAATGGATGCCCGCGGTGATCTTCATCACCTACCTGCTCTACGGCTTCCTGCGCCCCTTCCTCTCCCGGCAGATCAAAGAGGGCATCGAGGAAGAAATCGAAGACGAAGACGAACGCCCTAGCCAGTGAGGCGGCGACCTGTGCAGTGGGCCGACGGCACCGGCCTGCCAGGGACGTGAGTCAGCAGCAATCTCAGGCGAGGCCTTCGCGCAGTTCACCGAGCGTGATGCGCACGGCGATGTCGTCGAAGGGCACCACGGCTTCGGCACCCGCGCAGTCCTCCCGCACGAAACCCCGCTCGGTGCGCCGCCAGACGGTGGCGGCCGGGCGATCCTGTTCGATGAGAGCGTAGGCGGTGAGCGTGGGGATGGCGAGATAGGCGGCGCGTTTCTCCACCTCGTCGATGCGGCGCGTGCTCTCGCTCACGACTTCGAAGACGACAGCAGGCTCGTCCTGAAAATGGTCGCCGGGTGGATTTTGACGGCAGACGACCTGCGCATCGGGATAGTAAAAGCGCGTCTGGTCGGCGAGGCGGATGCGCAGTTTGGCATCGGAGCTGAATGGACGGCATCGCCGTCCGCGAAGCTGCGCGCCGAGGATGCCGATGAGGTTTGAGGAAACTGCAGCGTGCGCGTTCGTCCGCACGGAAAGCGCATAGATGCTTCCCGCAATGTATTCGTGCTTCTCGAGGGCAAGCTCCGCACGAGCGAGGTAGTCCTCTACAGTGACGAAACGGCTGCTGTCGATCTCAGCAATCATGCGCGGAAAATACGCGCCTCGGACGGCTAGTAAACTCCCTCGACGATCGTCTTCTCCATCGCTCCGAACGGACGCACTTCCGCGACGCCGTCCCATGCATACGGTGCGCGCGGTTTGCGGCGCAGCGCTTCGTCGCGTTCGAGGAAGCGCGGCATGAAGAATTCCTTCGTCATCGTCGTGAGTTCGACGCGGCCCCAGGTGTCGTAGTCCACGGTCTTCTCGGTGTCGTTCGGGTCCACGACGCGCAGAACTGCGCGCGGCTGCGGGGCGTAGTAGGTGATGGAGAAATTGTCCTCCTTCGTGAGCGGCACGCTGGCGGCGAGGCCCATGAGCGTGTTGCCGTAGGTGGGGTAAAAACCGACGCGGTTTTCCAGCACTTCCTCGACGATGAAGCGGACGTATTGCGGCAGCATCGTGGTGCCGCCGCAGAAGCAGCCGCGGATGCCGGACTCGAAGATGTCCACTTTCTCCGCGAGCGCCTCGAGCAGCTTCGGCGTGGTGAAGAGGCCGCTGACCTTGCGGTGCTGCAGAATCATCGCCGCCTGATCCACGACGTGCGCCATGTACTGCTTCGCCACGTCGAACTGCTTGTTCGTGATCAGCTTCTTCACAAAGCGCGGGTCGAGATCGATGAAGTAGCACGACGAGCCGCGCACATGCGCGAGATGCTCGATCGCGAGCCGCAGCCGCCGCGGGCCGGTCGGTCCCATCATCAGCCACGCGCCGCCGCGCGGGAAATGCTCGTCGGAAATTTTCTCTGAGAACTCGGAGTAGTCGGTCTTGTAGTCCTCCCAGCCGATGCGCTGCTTCGGCATTCCCGTCGTGCCACCGGTCTCGAATATGTTGAAGGGTTTGCCTTTGAATTTCGCCGGCACCCAGACTTCCGGCTGCAGGTCACGCAGCCATTCGTCCTGGAAATGCGGGAACTTCACCATGTCGGCGAAGCTCTTGATCTCTTTGCGGGGGTCG
>Ga0209181_10012610_pt1 | contig 10671 bp, 7 predicted proteins | sample MAT05_FD_187208 | JGI IMG/M metagenome (GOLD analysis project Ga0209181, IMG submission 187208) | Freshwater microbial communities from Lake Fryxell liftoff mats and glacier meltwater in Antarctica - MAT-05 (SPAdes) (version 2) | ecosystem: Environmental > Aquatic > Freshwater > Ice > Liftoff...
CGGGCCGACGTTGTTCAAGCTGTAGCTCCCGACCAGGCTGGTACTGACCGGGCCACCGAGTTCGCGCAGGACCTCATTGCTGCCGGCTGCCAGCAGGCCGCTGGCAAAGCCATAGAAGTCGCCGACGTTGTAGTTCGCGGGCAGGCTGGGGTTGCTGCCCGTGACCGACAGGAACAGTGCGCCCTGGAAGGTCACGCTGGCACCAGGGGCCAGGCTGAAGAACGAACGCGCGAAGCTGGTGGCGTCAGCGCGGCCTTCGTTGGGCACCAGCGCGCTGGCCTGCAGCGTCGCGTTGGCGGCAGTGCCGAAGCTGAAGGCGTTGGCGAAGACCGAGCCGGCGCTGGCGCCGGCGGTGGAGGCTGGCACCGCAACACCCAGTGCCAGGTCGTTGGCCGTCACCGGCGGGCCATAAATGGGGCTGAAGACGCCAGCAGCCAGCGCGAAGCCGGCGACTTCGGTGGCCGAGGAACTGCTGTCGGCAAAGGAACTCGGTGCTGTCAGCCAGCTGAAGCCGCTGCCAGCCAGTACGCTGAAGGACAGCGAGGCCGAAGCAGCACTGCCCGCATGGGCCAGCGGTGTGGTCAGGGCCAGCGCCAGCGGTGCAGCGGCCAGAAAGGCCCGAACGGCCCGGATGTGTTTGCGCACGGTGTGCTCCTGTTTTCAAGGTTGGGGGTTGGAAAACGAAGCCCCCGCACGGCGAAAACTTCGTTACACCAAGAGCTTAGGCACCGCTGCTGTCAGTTCTGTGACGCGCCCGTAGTCCTTGGAGTGCCCAGGCTCTTGCCGGGCCCGGCCTGCGAGGACGGCGCCAGCCTCAAAGCAGGATCGTGGCCACGCGCGAAACCGTCCAGTAAGCCGCCAAACTGCCCATGGCGTACAGCGCCGGTGTGCGCAAGCGCCTGAACCAGGCCTGGCGCTGCAAGGCCCACCACAACAGGGCGGCCACGGCCACCGTCATCAGCTGGCCGAGCTCGACTCCGATGTTGAAGGTCAACAGCGCGACCCAAAGGTGGTTCTCCGGCAGGCCGATTTCCTTCAGCGCGCCGGCAAACCCCAGGCCGTGCACCAGCCCGAACAAGAATGCCACCAACGCCGGCCACTGTTTGGACAGGGTCTGGCGTTCGCGCAAGGCCTCGCCCGCGACCAGCATGATGGACAGCGCAATCGTGGCCTCCACCGGCGGCGGGCGCAGCACCAGCCAGCCCATCGCGCTGCTGGCCAGCGTCAGGCTGTGGGCCAGCGTGAAAGCGCTGATGGTCAACACCAGGCGGCGCCTAAAACCCACCAGGAACAGCAGGCCGATGACGAACAACAAGTGGTCGACACCGGACAGGATGTGCTCCACCCCGAGCTGCAGGTAGGCCCAGGCAATCTCGCCCCTGCCGCGGCGGTCGTCTGCAGAACCGTACAGGTGAACGCTGGGTTGGGCCGAGGTCAGCGTGTAGACCCGCGAAGAACCGTCGAGCCAGAACACCTTGACGAGGGCGGCCGAGAAGCCCTTGCCGACGCCGTCGATTTCCAGCGTGCCGGACAGGCCACGCTCACCGCAACTCAACACGTTGCCGCTGGCCGCGCAGGCCTGCGGCCAGCGCGGAGTCAGCACCTCCGCCGGGTTGCGCTTTTCGCCGGCCGACCACAACCACAGGAATTCGCCGGGCGCTGTCTCGCGCAGCTGCATCTCGGCCATGCTCATCTCGTGCGCCGCGGCCGGGGCGGGTGACAGACCCAGCCCCAAGCCCAATATCAGGCTCAAGACCAGGCTCAGCAGAGCCAGGGCACGCTGCAACCAGCCCCTCATGGTTTTGAGGTTTCGAACTTGACCTTGTACTTCTTGGTCAGTGCGCGCACGGTGGCACTGCGCTGTTCGGCCAGGGTGACGTCGGTCCAGTCCTGCAGCACCACGCCGCGCAAAGCCTCGAACTGCGCCGGCTTGGGTGGCGTGACACCGTCCAGCCGCACCGTGCGCCAGCCGTCGCGTGTGGCCAAGGCGCGCCACTCGCCGGGGGGCGCGCCCTCCAGTGCAACGGCGAATTCAGCGCCGTAGCTCTGCACCAGGTTGCTGTGCGGCCGGCCCTTGAAGACGCGCAGGCCGGCCTTGGCTTCGCCCGGCGTGCCGGCATTCAGCGCCGCGGCAAAAGCGCGCACGCCAGCTTCGCTGTTGTCAGCGCTGAGCACCGCTTCCTGGAAGTCGTAACGCGTGGGTTCATCGTATTTGGCGCGCTGAGTCTCGAACCAGGCGCGCAGCGCCTTGTCGTCGATGTCCGGCCGCCTGGTGTTGGCGTCGACCACGCTCAGCGCCTTGAAGATGACGCGGTCGCGGATCGAGCTGTCGCCGCGGTCGACCTGCATGGCCAAGCCCTCGCGGTAGAGCACCTCGTTGTCCAGCCAGATGCGGCGCAGGGCGGCCAGCTCCTCGGTGTTGGGGTCGCGGCCGTTGGCGCCCTTGAACACTTCGCGGGCTTCCTTGTCGACTTCGGCACCAACCACGATCAACAGTGGGTCATCAGCGCGGCCGATCAACACATGATCGATGCTGAACAAAACCGCGCCCAACAACACGAAATGCAGCAGAGGCTCACGCAACAGATTGAACAGCCAGGGCCGCGTGGGCGCGGATGCGGCGGTCGCGCCGAAAGCGGCGGGTAAAGACGTGGAACTGGAAGTTGTTGACGGGGAAGGCAAAGTCTGTTCGGTCATGACTAAACGGATTCGAAAAAAATTCAGGCAAGGCTCTCAAAAAACGAAGGGGCGCTCACAGGAAGCGCGCGTAGTTGACCGTCAACAGCCCCTGCGCTTCGCCGCCGTGTTCGAACATCAGCGTCAGCGGGTAAGCGCGGCCGGTGTCGAGCGGCATCAACAGGCCTGTCAAGCGAACATAGGTGCCGCGCTCGCTCAGCTCGGAACGCACGCCGCCCGGGATGCGGAAATCAACCCGCGGGAGCGCCAGCTCACCCCCCAGTTCAGCGGCCTTGGCCACCGGGGTCTGGACGGCAATCAGGCGATCGTCACGGCTCACGTCCTCGAACACCATGCAGACGATGGCCGACTCGGCGTCCTCAGCGGTTTCCCGCGTCCACGGGTGGACGATGCGCATCGTCGTGGAAAAGAACTCGCAAGCCCGCGCCGGGGTGATGCAGGCGCCCAGGGCGCCGGCCAGGCCGGCGTGGAACAAGCTGCGGCGGTGCAGTGGTTTGCTCATTCGGGTGCTCATTCGGGTCGTCATGGCTCACAACTCCTCAACAACAAACAAGTTCAAAAAAACGAATCGCGGGTCAGACTCTGCGCGAACGCGACACCATGAACAAAGCGCCGCGCAGTTAAGCGCGGCGCTTCATGGCGGCGTTGCCGGGCTGCCGCAGACCTTATTGGCGGGGTTTGACGGCGCTGCTGGCCACGACCGTCTTGGTGCTGCTATTGGTGCTGTTATCGGTGCTGTTATTGGTACTGCTGTTGGTACTGATGAAGCGGCCCGTTCCACGACGGCTGCTCGGGGCGGGGGCGGCGCTGGCATCAGGAATCACGCTGGCAACAACGCTGCTGCCGGTCACCTGCACGTAGATCGGGTTGCTGTAGAACGACAGATCAGCCCAGGCGGCAACATCGAACGCTGAGTAGCGAACCCCGCTCACCACGGGCAGATGCCCCGGGCAGCCGTCGATGTTGTTGCCGGTGTACGGACGCCGGGAACTCATCGCCGGCACATTGCTGCCCGTGACCGTGCAAGGGATCCTCAACAGCGCAGTCGAGACCGCGTTGGTGTAGGCGTCAGCCAGCGGGTTGCCGCTGGCGTCGGTTTCCCACGGCGTCGACGCGGGCAGGTTGGAACCCCGCAAGCGCACATAGCGGCTGTTGCTGGCCACCAGCGGGAATGTCGCCGCGATGACACGTGTGCCGTCCGCCGCCGTCGACACCACCGACCAGTTGCTGCTGTTGAAGGTCGACAACAGCGCCGTGCTGGTGTTCTTGGCAGCGGCTGGCACAGCCGACAGGCCGGCGGTCAAGCCGGTGGCGGGGTCCAACCAGGCCCCATTGCGCGGCCATTCGCCAGCGTAGTTGGGCGAGCCCGGAGCGATCAAACCGGTCACCGCACCCCCGATCAGGTCGAAGTTCTTCAACACCGGCCGGTTCATCGGCTCGGCGATGCTGATCTGCGTCAAAGACGGGTTGTTGAACGAGTAAGGCGAGTTGTTGAGGCCGCCCGGGTCACGCACGGCCACGCCGACGATCAGGGTGGTGCCGGGTGCGACCACCAGCTTTTCACCCATGTTGGCGCAGCCCGGAACGTTGTCCACCGCGCTGGCATTGTTGGCAGCCGTCACAGCCAGGGCTTGCACCGCAGCGGCTGTCTGACCCGAGCAAACGACAAAAGCCAGGCGGTCGATCAATTGCCCGCTGTCGACCCAGTTGTTGCCGGTGCGCAGGCCGTCAACGATGGTCTGCGGCCGCAGCTTGTCGCTGCCGTTGCGCACCAGCGTGTAGTTCTTCTGGTACTCACCCGGCTCAAAGTCCAGCGTGGTGCGGCGGTCATCAGCGCCGAACATGCCGCGGTTGTGCCAGTCGGAACTGGCAAAGAACCAGAAGTTGCGGCCTTCGCCCAGCAGCGCGTCCCACACGCCGCCAATCTGCGCACCGTAGACGCCGGTGCCGCCGTAGGTGGTGCCGCCGACCGAGTCGACATTACCGACCTGCGGGGGAGGGAAGCCGCCGTTGCGCAGCTGGCGGTATTCGCCACGCTCGCTGGACGCGCCATGGCCCGGCTGGGTTTCCATGCCGAAGGCGATGTTGGGCGCCACGTTGTTGAAATTGCGCAGGTGCTCGACGTTGAAGCCGTTGTTGCCGTTCGGGTTGAACGGACCGGCGCGCTCCAGGTGGGCCGGGATGTAGTAGCTGGTCGTGGGGTGGTTTTCCGCCATCCACCTCAGTGCCTCCAAGGTTTTAAGGTGGCCGCGGTTGCCGGTGCCCACGCCGCCGGCTGGGATCAACTTCTGCGCCAGGGCGCTCCAGCTCGCATCGGACGAGTTGGCGCTGCCGGTCACCGAGCAATTCCAGTTGTTGCCGCCCGGCACAAAGGCCGAGCCCACCGTGCTGTTGCCGCGGCTGGTGTCGCCGTCGGCACGGTCGAAGCAGTATTCCCACTGCGCCAGCGCATTGGCGTTGCCCAGCGGGGTGTAGCTGGTGACGTTGGTGTTGACGGTGTCGATGCCAACCGGCATCTGGCCAGTGATGATCGCCATTGAAGAATGTTCGTGGCCGGCGACCACCGATTCCAGACCCAGGAACATCGGCACGTTCTTGTTGGCCGCCAGGTATTCCATCAAGGGGTACTGGAACTCCTGCAGTGCCTGCCAACGCCACATGTTGCCGTTGCCGCCGACGCCGCCGTTCAGGCCCTTCAGCGCGGCCGAACCGATGCTGTTGGCCCAGGTGGTGGTGGGGCCCTGGTTGGTGAACGGGTAGGCCGGGGTGGCCAAGGCAGGCTCTTCGACCAACAGGCAGTTGCGGCTGCCGCCGCCGCCATGGCCGGCTTGCACAAACCAGTCCAGCTTCCATTCGTTGACGCCCGTGCCAGTCGACTTCTGGACCTTCTTCTGCATCGACAGCGAGCCGTCAGAGCAGGTGCTGTGGTTGTGGAAATCGCCAGCAACGTACTTGCCGGGGGTCTTGGGCTGGGCAAAAGCACTTTCGGTGGCGACCGACAGGGCAGCGGTGCTGAGCACGGCGGCGGCGGCAACCGCGACTTCGCGCTTCATGAATTTGAATGTCATGTGTGGACTCGTCGTTGTAGGAGAAGGCGGCCAGTTGGGTCAGGCGCGGATCAAGCCAGGGCGGGGCGACGGCGCGAGACGCCAACCGCCAGCCCCAAGGCCAGCACGGTCAGGGCCACGCTGCTGGGTTCGGGAACCGCCAGGGTCAGGTTGTCGATAGCTTCCCAAGGGCCGGTGACCGTGCTGCCGTTGGAAACGGTCACCGAGCGGATGCGGGTATCAGAGAGGAAGCCGCGGTAGGTGGTGATGCCGGTGGGCGTGAAGGTGTTGCTGAACGCGCCGCCGTTGAAGTCGTTGATGCGCACGGTGATCGGGCCGTTTATCGCGCCACCGGTGAACTCACCCAGAACGTTGGTGTTGAAGAAGTTGCCGCCGACGGCGAAAACCGTTCGACTGAAGTTGTCCAGGACGATGCTGGCGCTGCTTTCTTCAACCGACAAGGCGACAAAACCGGCAGTCGGTGCGACAAAGAAGTCGCCGGTGGTCGTGCTGGCGCGGTAGCCGAACAAGCCGGCGCTGCGGTTGACCGGGCCGCTGAAGAATGTGTTGATGGTCAGGTCGCTGAAGTTGTCGGTGCCCGACGAACCGCCGGCGATGGCGGCGTTGAACGCGGCCAGCGAAGTCACCGTGATGACGGCGGCCTGGGATGAAGCGGCAAAGGCCAGAACAGCGGCTGCGGCCAGCGCGCCGGGGAGGGTTGGGCGGATCTGCATGGAAAACCTCAGTTGTTGAATGGGTTCCACAGAGTCTCGGCAACAAAAGTGACAGTGCCGTGTCGGTGGCTGACCCGTGCGGCCTGCCCGGCACGCATTCCGCTTGTCAGACCACCTATTCAGGGGGGGCGCGTTTGTACTGAGTTGACGCCCTGACGCGGCGAGTCACGGCGACTCACGGCGCCGCGGCTGGCAGCGCGGCCAAAGCCTGCGCCGCTTCGGGCCGCTCTGCTTGTGCCGCTTGCAGCGCTGTGAGCAGCTCGCGGGCGGCAGCGGGGTCCTGGCGGGCCAGCGCGACGGCCATGCCCAGCAGCGGGTCGTAGGCCGGGCGGAAGTCGGGGCTGGTACGCAAAACGTCCAGCAGCGGCGCTTGCACCTGGGCCAGCATGACCCGCACATCGGCGCTGGGCTGCACCGCGCGGCCCACTTCCAAGAATCGGTTGCGCGCCTGCCAGTACGCCGCCAGGCGTTGCGCCTGGACAGGGTCGGCGCCCACGCCGAGCACCTCCGCCGGTGAGACTGACAGTTCTGAGAGCAGCGCCAACAGCCGGTCGCGCGGCAGCGAATCGGGGGCGTAGGTCAGCCGCGGCGCGGCGTAGATGACAACCGGGTGGTCGTCGGTGTTGGCAGCAGCCTGCGCCGACCACCGCGCCAAAGCCTGCGGTCCGGCCACGAAGCTGCCCAGCACGGCCCATTCGTCGTCCAGGCCGAACACGGCACTCGAAAGATTCAACGCCGCCAGCCGCGGGCCGAGCCGGGCTGTGTCGGCGCTGCTGACACGCTCGCGGTGCAGCAGGCCCAGCACCGGCGTTTCCAGGCTGTTGTTGGCCAGAATGGCCGTGGCCTCGGGGTAGACCAGCAAGAACGAACGGACCACGCTGCGCAGGGTGGGCAGGTCCATCTGGTGCAGCGGCAACCATTGGCAGAACACGCCGCCGCTGGCCAGCCGTTGGCGCACGGCCTGGAAGTGTTCGACCGTGTACAGCGCGCCGGAGCCACTGCGCGCGGGGTGAAAGTTGTCGGAGACCACCACGTCGTAAAGCGCCCCGCTGGCGCGCACATAGCGCCGCGCATCCGCTGAAAGCACGGTCAGCCGCGCCCGACGTTCTGGCGTGACCCAATCAGGCGTGAAATGGGTTGAGGCGGCAATCACTTCGGGCAAGAGTTCCACCGCGTCGACCTTGAGCCCCGGCACCAAGGTTGCCGCCGAAGCCGTCACGCCCGTGCCCAGCCCCAGGAACAAGGCGCGCTGCGGCGCCGGATGCAGCAGCAAGGGCAACAGGGCTTGGCGGCCGTCGACAAAGGCGGTGGCGCTGCTGCCTTCCTGCTGCCGGTTGTTGATGCGCAAACGGGCCACACCGTCGCCGTCTTGCACCACGCTGACCGCACCCATGGCGCCGTCTTCATAACTCAGCACACGCCCACCCTCTGGCAGATCGACAAAGCCCAGCGGCGGGGCCAGCCAGGCTGCGGCAGCCAGGGCGACCGTGCCCGTCGCTGCACCCGCCCACACCCGCCGCGCCCTGCTCAGCCTGGGCGCCTGTGCCCCGGCCCCGGCCCCGGCCCCGGCCCCGGCCAGCAAAGTCAAAGCCAGGTAAGCGCCGACGGTGCAGAACAACACCGCCTTGGGCCCCAGCCAGGGCAGCAAGACCACACCGAACAGCAGGGGTGCCAGGGCCGCGCCCAGGGTGTTGACGCCCAGCGCCAGGCCGAAGGGCAAGCCCAGTGCCAGCGCGCGCAGCCCCAACTGCGCAAACAACGCGCCCATGATCAAGGTCGGCAAGAAAAACGCCGCCACCGCCAGGCTGGCCTCGGCCGTCAATGCGGCGGTCAAACCGTCAGTGAACGCTGGCGACAGGGCACTGAAGACCGCGGCCTTGGAGGCTTCAGCGCCCCACAAACTGGCGCCACCCATGGCGCAGGCCACCGCCAGCAACAGCAGCAAAACTTGGCTGGCGCCAGCCTGCCCATCTTCATGCCCATGTTTATCCCCGTGCTTTTCCCCGTGCTTTTCCCCGTTTCCATGCCGCACCCGCTGCCACAGCGCCGCCCCCGCCGCCGTGCCCAGCAGGTAAACCGCCAGCAGCAGCGCGAAGGTGTACACCGTGTTTTCGGTGACCTGGCTGAGCACCCGCACGACCAACACCTCAAAGCCGATGCCCAGCAGCCCTGTCAAGACCAGCAACACCAGCAGCTGGCGACGCTGGCCGGGTCGGTCAGGCTTTTCGGGCGGGACGGCAGAGAAGGCAGAAGTCGCCGGGGCCGCTGGAGCGTTTGCGACCAACAGGCCCGGGGCCGTTGGCGCCCACTTGCCAAAAGCCCACGCCGCCGCCGCGCACAGCAGGTTCAGCGCCACGCACGCCATCGCTGTGCGCAACAGCCCCCATTGCGGCACGGCCCAGAACGCCGCGGCCAACACGCCCGCGGTGGCCCCCAAGGTGTTGGCGGCATACAGCGGCGCCAGAGGGCTAGGGCTAGGGCTAGGGCTAGGGCTAGGGCTAGGGCTGCGGCTGGGGCTCACCCGGCTATTGCCAACAGGCAGCAGCAAGGCGCCCATGCGCTCCAGCGCCGGCAGCGTGGCCCCCATGGCCATGGTCGCGGGCAGCAGCAGCAACAGGCAGCCGATGAAGGCCACCGCCCACTGCCACAGCGCTGAAGGCTGCGGGCCGATGAGGCCCAGCAGCCCCGCGCTGGCCGGCGTGGCCAGCAGCGCCAGGACGGCGCCCCAACCCGCGATGACGAGTTCACAGCCCACGTACCAGCGCAGCGGGTGGGCGCTGTGGTCAATGCGCCGGCCCAGCACCAGCGCGCCCAGGGCCAGGCCGCCAAAAAACGCCGCGATCACCGCCAGCACCGCTGCAGATTCGTGCCCCAGCCACAGCGCGCACTGCTGGGTCCAGACGATCTGGTAGCCCAGGCTGGCCGCGCCCGAGGCCGCCATCATGGCCAACATCGCGACCAGCACCCCTGCCTGCGGCAGGTCGCGGCCCGGGCGGTTCAACCCGTGAACCCGATGCGGTAGCCCCAAGAGTCCAAATGGGTCGGGATGGCGTTGAACGACAGGCTGATGCGCTGCTGCCCCGGGTTGGGCGGCACGGCGTGCATCAGGTAACTGGGAAACAGCACCATGTCGCCGGGCTGCGGCGCGGGGCTGACCCATTTGTCGGCGCTGAATTCAGTGGCGGCATTTCCAGCGTGGTCGTTCTTGAACGCGAAGTCGTGGCCGCCAGGCGATTTCATGAACACGGTCTGCGAGTCCGCATGCGTGGGCGTGAGATAGACCACGCCCGAAATGAAGCTGTTGGCGTGGTTGTGCATGGCCTGGTGCCCACCCGTGTCGAGCACGTTGACCCACATCTCCTTGATCGACCAGCCGAGTTGTTCGCCAAACATCATCGCGCCGAAATCAGCCAGCTTGGGCGTGATGAGGGTGGCGGCTTGAACAAACAGCGGGCTGTCACCGGGCCGCAGCATGGCCGTGTGTGACAAGTTTGCCGACGAGTTGTTCTCACGCAAGGCTTGCGCGCTGAAATGTGTCACCAGGGCATCCACCAAGGGCCGGGCCAGCACCGCCGGGGCGCGCAGGAACGGTGTGGGGAACAAGCGGATCACTTCATCCATGAGAAGCAACAGGGAGTCTTCTTGTTTCGCAGCGCGAAATCCGCCGCATGTTGCGGCAGCCCCGTGAAGCGCCTGTGACAAGCCTCAGTCGGCCAGCGGCGCGCACACCGCGTCGACACGCGCTTTGAGCTCGGGCGTGAGCTTGTCCAGCACCGCCAACGCGCCCAGGTTGTGCTGCAGTTGTTCCAGCTTGGAAGCGCCGGTGATGACGCTGCTGACACGCGGGTTGCTGGCCACCCAGGCCAGGGCCAGTTGCGCCAGCGTGCCGCCCAGCTCGGCCGCGATCGGCTCGAGCGCAGCCACGGCCGCATTCTTCTTCTCGTCCAGCAGGCTGCCCTGCAGATAGGCCAGGTTGGCCATGGCGCCGCGGCTGCCTTCGGGTGCAGCGCCAGCGCGGTACTTGCCGGTGAGCAGCCCGCTGGCCAGCGGGCTCCAGGTGGTCAGGCCCAGGCCCGTGTCTTCATACAGACGAGCGTATTCAACCTCGACACGCCGGCGGTGGAACAGGTTGTATTCGGGCTGTTCCATCACCGGCTTGTGCCAGCCGTGCTGGTTGGCAATGTGCCAGGCGG
>Ga0209181_10012612_pt1 | contig 10670 bp, 7 predicted proteins | sample MAT05_FD_187208 | JGI IMG/M metagenome (GOLD analysis project Ga0209181, IMG submission 187208) | Freshwater microbial communities from Lake Fryxell liftoff mats and glacier meltwater in Antarctica - MAT-05 (SPAdes) (version 2) | ecosystem: Environmental > Aquatic > Freshwater > Ice > Liftoff...
AGAATTGTCTGCAAAAAGGCACGCGGGAAGAAGCACTCCAGAAGCCTGTGGGTGTGATTCGTTTCAGGCCCAAGAAATCGTGGTGGGAGAACAAGGAGGGGCGCTTTGATAGCGCCCTCTCGATGCAGTCGCTCCGCGCCCCATCGAGCCACAGGCGTGGGCAACTCTTGGGCTTGCGGAGTTCGAGGAGCCTTTCGCATTGCCACGGTCAGGGCTGGCAGCGGCGCGGAGCGACCGCTGCCAGAGGGCGCTATCAAAGCGCCCTCCTTGCGCCTGCCGCGACCTGCACAAAGTCGCTCTGCACACGAATCAAATCACGCCCGAAGCCTGTTAGCCTGTTGGAAGAATCGGCGATGCCTTCCTCTTGTTCTGACTCTCCGCAGGCGGGCGAATGCTCCACCGTCCGCGGCCGGCACATGGAATATCTGATTGATGCAAGGGACGGCAAAATCCTCGGCACGGAGCTTCCCATTCATTTCCGCCAATTGCCCGCGCCAGTCCTGACAGCGGCGCAAAAACATTTCGGCGCCACGACGGGGCTGACCGTCATGAAAGGCGTCGAATTCGGCAGGACACAATACGAGATCGAAGGGATGAGGAACGGCAGACGAATCGAGGTGGCATTCGACCCGGTGGGAAACAGGAGAAATGAATCCTACGCTTGGAGCCGAGTGACCCGACTCATGATTCACACGATTCCGGGAACCGTAAAACTGCCCGTTTCGGATCGAACCCTGCGTTCAAAAGTTGTAGCCCGCACCCAATCCCACTCCAAAAGTCTGATACGAGAACGCCGACCGGGAAGAATGGCTGTCCACGAGGTAAGTGGAGACCCTTGCAAACCAGTGGTCCTTGAACTGATAGACAAGGTTCGCCCCGACAAAATTGCGTGAATCCTGACGATCCAAGTTCGTGTAATCGCTGAACTGGTAGGAATAGAACAGTTGGCCGTAGAGCGACGGGACGATCTGCTGGGTGATGCCCAACGTGGCTCGATGCAACAGCCGGTTGTCAACGGGCGGTGAGCTGAAGAAATTGGAAAAGCTGTAGGCGATGAACAGGACCGTCTGATCCCGATTGAACGCCCATTCTTTCTCAATGCCGGCGGTCACCGCGAGCGCATCGGATATTTGGCTGCCAGTCCGGACGCTGGCATAGCTATATGCCTCGATACCGGCGAAAATCCTCGGCCATTCCTTCGTCGGTTGATAACGCGCCATGGCCGCTCCGCTGAAGCCCCAGAAGCTCTGTTCATCGAAATTGGAATAGAGGAACGCTTCGGTGCGCGCAGTGCCCGCGATTGACAGCCCGTGACCGAGCGACTCATCGAAAGCCGCACTGACAGACGGCATCAGCACGAAATCCCCGCTGCTGTGATCGCCGATTGACAGCGCATTGGAGACGAATTCGCCGTAGAGCGACGAAGTGAACCGTAACCTGCGGAAGAACGATCGATCCGCCAGCGGACGAATGTCGCCCAAATCCTCGATGACCTCTGCCGATTGCCTGGGAATATTCCTGAATGTCTGAGTCAATTGCGTCACATTCTCCCTGCGGACTTCGGCTCCGTGGACCTGCAACGGGAGAATGGCGATTGCGATTAGCCGTGTAAGGAAGCGGTTCAACTTCGCACGACCAGATTTAGCGGTAGGACACATGGTATCGAATATGACAAAGCTCATGGCGTTCCACTTCGGTGATGTGTTGATTGAGGATCGTGCCCGCCTCAATGCGGCCATCGGAGCTTCGGGCAATCACAGGGCTTCGAAAAACTCTGACTCGCATCGGCGGGCCGCTGTGTTACGTCGTTCTCGCAGGTCACCTCGGTGGGATTGTCGCGCCGATAGTAACATATCGAGTCACCAAGTAGGTCGGGACATCGAAGACCCGACCCCGCCAGGAAATGGTCGTGGTCAGCGATTCGACCACTGGCGGGGGCATTGGCGCGATGATTGGCTGCTGCGAGATCGTCGGTTGCTGGATCGGCTGCTGGATGGGGGGCGCATTCCGACTCGCGACCACCTGCACGACCTGTTGCGGACGGTTGAAAGCTGGATTCACCTGCCGGGGATCCATCGCGAGCCAATCCTGAAAGTGGATTCCGTGATCCTGCTTTTTGACCTGAATTCCCGGATCCTCCGGCAGCGGCCCCATCGCATAGAGTTTGCCCTTTACCGCCTCTCTCGGGTCGTACTTGAAAACATGCGCTCTGCCGTCCATGACCTTGACCGCGAATCCGGCCGGGATCTTCACAGGCTTGCCCCCCACGTCGATCGTTACTGAACCGCGCAGCGCCACAATCATGTCCCGGGCGACTTTGCATAGCGTTCCGGTGATCGCAGCAGTCAACGCCGGAGTCTTGATAGTTCCACCACCGTTGCCCGGCGCGACGTAGAAAAGCATATCGCCCTGTTCGAGGGATAGCGTGCGGGACTTCGCCTCAAACGAGAATATCGAGTTTTGCCCGACGCGAACAAGACTCTTGTCCTTGAACTGCAACTCCGCACGCGAGCCGCTTGCTGTCTGAATGAAGTTATTTGCCTTCACCACCTCCGAGACGGCGGCCGGTCGCCGTGCAGAGGCCTGTCCACCTTTGATTTCACCAATGCTCACCTTGTTTTCCACCCGGGTCACCGTGGCGGAATCGAAAGAGACCGCTGCGATGACAGCGACATTAGTTGCCGCAAGTGCTGCTATCCCTAAACAAATGCCCGCCGCAAAGTTGTGCGATTTCATGTATTTTCCATACCATCACTTCGACGCCAGAGTCAAGCGGGACGACAGCGGGACGACAGCGGGGACGGTGCTCCTGCATTTTTTGATTCACATCTCTCGGCGCTTCGCGATTACACCACCGCCAGTTCATGAGTGTCCTCAACCGTCATCGCCGCAGTCTGCTAGCGGCTGTTTGCTTCGTCTGCACCGGATTGGTGGCGACCGCCTGGTGGTTCGGCTTCGAGCCGTTGGTGCGCCTGGAGTTTGCCGCGCGTGATTTTCTCACCCGGCACGCGAGAAAATCGCCGACTCACCCGGAACTTGTCTTCCTTGCGATCGATCAGGCTTCGGTTTCGCTCGATGGTGCGTTTTCGGAGGAGATCGAGGCATCGCCAGCCTTGCGAGTGATGAAGGAGAATGGCTGGCCGTGGTCTCGCGAAGTTTATTCGATGATTATCGAGCGGCTCATCGGTGCCGGTGCCCGCGTGATCGCGCTCGATATGCTGTTCCCCACGGAACGCCAGGGTGATGAAGCATTCCGGAACTCGCTGGAGCGCCATCGGGACCAGGTGGTGATCGGCGCCAACTTCGTCGAGACCGCCATGACGAAGTCCCTCACGCGACCGTCAGCATCGCTCATCCCGCCGACGGACGCACTCGACCCGCGCACGGGCTTCGTAAATTTCTGGCCGGACGCAGACGGCATCGTGCGCCGCGCGCACTATCGGGTCACCATGGATGAGGTGAATGGCGCGCTACCAGCGCCGGACTCCGAGCTGTTCGATTCCCTCGCAGCGGGTGTCTTGCGCAAGCTCGGCCAGCAAGGCTCCATTCCGCGGGAGGAGCGCTGCTTTCGCTTCGCCGAAAGGATCAAGCCGCATTCGCTCTGGGAAATCTTCGTTCCAAAGACTTGGGAGGCTCCCCCATACAGCGGCGGCGAGTTCTTTCGTGGCAAAGTGGTGCTGATCGGGCCCGAAGGCGACTGGGCCAAGGACTACCTGCGCACGCCTTTTGGCGAAATCCCCGGCCCGGAACTCCACCTGCAAGCGTTGAACGCCGCGCTGAACAAGGACTTTGTCCGCGAGCCGTCGCGCGCCGCGATCCTCGTTACCATCCTGATGGCCGGCCTGGCCGCCTGGGCGCTGAGCGCGTTCATCACGCAGCCGTTCCTTCGCTTCATTGTCCTCATAGTTGCGGGCGTCGTCTATGTGCTCGTCGCCGCATTTTTCCTGAGTTGGAAGAATGGAGCGTTTCTCGCCGCTCTTGCGCCACCCGTAATGGCGGCAGCCGGTTCGGGCTTCGTCTGGCTGGTCTGCGAGCACGTGATGGAGCGGATGGAGACGGCCCGCACCCGCCGCACGCTGGAGCGCTACGTTTCCAAGGATCTCGTGAAGGAAATCCTCGACAACCCGGCCAGTCTCCTGACGACGCTGGGCGGCATCCGCAAGTCTGTCGCGATCCTTTTCAGCGACCTGCGCAACTTCACGACCATCACCGAGCAAGCCGATTCCGCGCAGCTTGTCGCGCAGCTCAATGAGTATTTCACCGAGATGGTGAAACGGATCTTCGACAGCAGGGGCACGCTCGATAAGTTCATCGGCGACGCGATCATGGCCGTGTGGGGCGAGGTGTACACGGAGGGGCCTGCACACGATATCGAGCGCGCGGTGACCGCGGCATTGCAGATGCAGGCAGCGCTCGCGGATTTGAACAGACAATGGGAAAAGCGCGGCATCCGAACTTTCGAAATGGGCATCGGGATCAACTACGGCGAGGTCATCGTCGGGAATATCGGCGCCGTCGGTGCGACGGAAAAGATGGAACTGACGGTGATCGGCGATCCAGTGAACCTCGCTTCGCGGATCGAGGGGCTCACCAAACAATACGGCGTCGATCTTCTGCTGGGCGAGAGCGCCGCCGATTTGGTCACCGAGGCATTTCACCTTCAGCTAGTCGATATCGTGCGGGTCAAAGGGAAGACCAAGCCGATCAGCATCCACACAGTGCTCGGCGCGGGAGCCGAACCGCTCGCGCAGGAAATCAATGAATACCTCGTGTGTTACCACGAGGGAGTGAAGCGCTACCAGATGGGGAAATTTTCCTCGGCGGTCCAATCATTCACCAACTGTCTGACAATCCGCCCCGGCGACACGCTCGCCGGGATGTACGTCGCCCGCTGCCGCGAATTGGAAGCCAGCCCACCCGGGCCGGAATGGGATGGCGTGTTTGTGATGAAGGAAAAGTGATCGCAACCAAGGCTGCTGCGCCGGATTCATTTATACCAATTCGCGATTGAGAGTGGACCGGTGCGCGTGGCATTCGTAGCAGCGTCTCGTGAGAGCGCGGGCACACTTTGCCCTGCGCCATCTGAAGATCAGCCCGCGCTTTCACAAGCGCGGCTACGGCGAAACGAAGCGCCTGTGCCAGTCTCAAACGGGAATTGGTATTCCTTTCGCGGGCCAGGCACTGCGTGCAACTCCCGCAGGCAGTCGCATCAAATACCTTGGCCGTGCGGGCAGGAACTCGGAATGGCGGGAGGCCTTCCGGCACAGAGACGGATCGAGGCGGGCGGTCGCGTTTCGCAGTTCGCATGATCCCGCGGGTCATTTCCAATCATCGGTGCGAAATGCCTGCGCTGGCAGGCCGTCCTTGTTGAAGAGATTCGCCCACGGGATCGTCTGCGACCACGCGTAGCGGACGGCGGCGGGCTTTGGAATCGCGGCGCTCGAAACCAGGATGCTGTCGCCGTCGATCACCGCATCGGCCCACACAAATTTCTGGTCCGCACCGGCGATGGCGAAGCCTTGCAGCTTGTCGCTTTGCGCCGCGGCAAGTCCCTTGCCCACGTGGGTAAATTTGATGCGGACCTTGCTCCCTTCGATCACGTGCGAGGCGTAAAGCGGGCCGCTGCTTTCAACGGGCCGGCCATAGACGAAGCCGAGGGCGACACGCGCCGACCGCTCGCCGTAGCCGGATTTGTTCGTGGGGTGAGTCATCCCGCCAAGATCGGTGCAGGGCACGATCGCGGTATTCGGGTGTTGCTGGATCGCGATGTGCAGTTCGCGAAATGCGCCATTCGCGGGAACCTGCTCGGGCAATGCGGCGAACTTGTCCGCGTTCTTCGTCACGGGATCGTCCATCTTCCAGGCGCAGCCCATGCCGCTGGGCTTCTGCACGTAGAGAAATGGGAAATCGCGGCCCCAATCCTTGCGCCAGCCGCGGATGAGCGCGCCCATGACCTGAAACTGGTCCACGCCACTGATGGCTGTGCCGCTCTCCCCCTGATCCCACAGCACACCGCGAATGCCGTAGCCCGTAAATGCGCGGACGTGGGCTTCGTACAGAAAGCCGAACTTGCCGCCGGTCACTGCGCCGGGCGGCAGAACCCTGAACGGTGGACGGCCCGCGGGCTTGCCATCCTTCTTCGCCGCTTCCTCGGCCAGCTTCCATTTGGCGAGCGCGGCGTCGTATTTCTTCTCCTCGTCCTCGGGCTTGTACTTCGCGGCAAGCTGCTGCACCTGCGCCTGACACGCCGCATCGGCGCGAAACATTTCCTCGGTGAGCCAATAGCCCGATGGCGTGCCACCGACGGCGCCGACGTAGAGTCCGACGGGAACGCCGAGATCGCGCTGAAGCGCAACGCCGAAGGCGAAGAGGATGGCGGAGAATCCATCATTGCCGGCAGGCGTGGCCTCGGCCCATTTGCCGCCGGCGCGGAGCAATCGGAGTTTCGGGTAAGTCTGCTTCGCGGCCTCCGCGAGCACCGGATCATTGACAGAGTAACTTCGCACGCCTCCCGCCATGTTCGACTGACCCGAGCCCACCCAGACTTCGCCGATGAGGACGTCATTCACCGTGACGGTGTTCTTTCCTTTCACCGTCAGCACGTGAGGACCACCGGACTTCAGCGCATCGAGTGTCACGCGCCATTTGCCATCGGCGCCGGCCTTCACGGATTTCATCTGCCCCGCGATCTCCACGCTCACTTCCTCGCCCGGCGAAGCGGTGCCCCACACGGGCGCGGAGAATTCTGATTGCAGCACCATGTGATCGGAGATCGCGGGCGGCAGCGTGACGTCCGCGCTGGCGAAATGAAGGCAGGAGCAGACTGCCGGGAGAGAGAGGAGCAGGGTTTGGGGTTTCATGAGTTGATGATGTTGGAGACTACTTCCAATCGTCCGTGCGGAAGGGCGACGCAGGCAGACCAGCGCCGTTGTAGAGATTGCACGTTGGAAAATTCTCCCACGCGTAGCGCGCGGCGGCGGGCTGCTTCACGTCGGGCGATGAGACGATCACAGTCCCGCCCTCGATGCGCGCCAGCGCGGGTTTCCATTCCCTGTCCGCGCCGGCGACGACGAAGCCCTTCAGTTCCCCGCCCTTCGCGACGAGCCCGCCGTCCGTGTGCGAAAATTTCAGCACCACCTCGCCGCCGCGAATCTCGTGACCCGCTGGCAGCGGGCCGGAGGTGGACGGCACGCTCTTTCCATACACCGTGCCGAGCGCCCACAGCGAAAGCCGGCGGCCCACCTCCTCCTTGTTCTTCGGGTGGATGTTCTTCTCCTCGCCGATGTCAATGTTGATGCCCATGCCGGTCTTCGGCAGCGCCAGCGTCTTCAGCATCCCCTCGCGCACCGTCGGCCAGTCGCGGCTGGGTCCGCCGAAATTTGGCAACTGCGCCCACGCGAACGGAAACTCATACCCCCAGCGCGCGCGCCAGTCCTTCACGAGGAGCGGGAGCTGAATCTGGTAGAACGGCGCCTTGGTCGCCGTGGAGTTTGCCTCGCCCTGATACCAGAGCGCGCCGCGGATCGCGTAGGGGATGAGCGGAGCGATCTTGCCATTGAACAAGCCGCCGACATCCGACTTCCGCGCCTTCACCGTCAGCGGATCGCGCGGCGCACGCGGGAGCGGATTCTTCTCGGCGCGCGCCTTCTTCACCTCTTCCTTCCACGCGGCCAGTTCCTTGTCGTATTTCGCCTTCGCACCGGCGGCGTCGAAATGCGCGGCATCCGTCCGCACGGCTTCGAAAAATGCCTTCAGCTCCGGCGACTTGTCCTGCGCCTCGGGAGAAATCCACCACTCGATCGGCGTGCCGCCCACCGACGAATGAATGAGGCCGACGGGCACGCCGAGGGACTTGTGAATCTCGCGTCCGCAAAAGTACAGCGTCGCGGAAAACCGCCCGACCGTGTTCGGCGAACACACCACCCATTCGCCGGTGCAATCCTCCTGCGCAGCCGGGGCCGCCGCCGACGTGACGGTGAACATGCGGATATTCGGCAGGTCCGCTGCGGCCTTCGCCTGCTCCGCCGTGCTGGAGCCGAGCACCAGGAACGCCATGTTCGACTGCCCCGAGCCGAGCCACACTTCGCCCACGAGCACGTCCTTCACCGTGAGCGTGTTTTTTCCTTTCACCGTCAACTCATGCGGCCCGCCGGGCTTCAGCGCATCCAGCTTCACCATCCATTTTCCGCCCGCATCCGGCGTCGCGGATTTCGTCTGCCCGGCGAACGACACCTCGACTTTTTCCCCCGCATCCGCCCAGCCCCAAACCGGCGCCGGCGCGTTGCTCAGCAGCACGGCGTGATCAGAAAAAATCGCGGGCAGACGGACATCCGCGGAAGCACCCGAGGTGAGAACGACAAGGGAAAGCAGCACAAGGCCGCGCGGGAGGAGAGTTGGCTTCATGGAACGATGGAGAGCGGGATTGTCACTGGTGGCGAGAGGGAACTGCGGGAGCGGCCTTCTTCGGCCCCGGGCGCGGGCTTTCGAAAATGGGCGCGATCATCTCGGCGTTCCACGCATCGTGGCCCTTCGTGAGTTTCTCGACGAGGTCAGACTTCTCTGCGGCGAGATTGTGGCTCTCGGAAATGTCGGCCTTCAGGTCGAACAGCTCCGGCTGGCCCTTCAGCGCCATCACCAGTTTGTAGTTTCCTTCGCGCACGGCCCACGTCGCACCGCCACCGGTGCGCCAGTGCAGCCAGTCGTGCGGCGGCGTCTTCACCTCGCCGCGCAGATGCGGGAGGATGTTCACGCTGTCCATTTTCCGATCCGCCGGCACGGCTGCGCCCGCGAGCGCGGCGGTGGTGGCGAAGACATCGAGCGAGATCACCGGCTCGGCGAACGTGCCGCCCTCGGGAATGTGCCCGCGCCATTGCACAACAAACGGCACGTGCATGCCGCCCTCATACAGCGTGCCCTTGTGCCCGCGCAGAGGCGAGTTGTCCGTCGGCGCGACGTTCGGCGGCGGGCCGCCGTTGTCGCTGAAGAACCAGATCATCGTGTCCCTCTCGATGCCCGCGTCGCGCACCGCGGTGAGCACCTGGCCGATGCCGTCGTCCATCGCGCTCGTCATCGCCGCGTAAGTGCGGCGGCGCTCGTCGGTGATCTTGGAAAAGCGAGAGAGATATTTCTCCGGCGCCTGAAGGGGCGTGTGGACGGCGTTGTAGGCCACGTAGAGCAAAAATGGATTCGCCTTGTGCTTCGCCACGAATGCCGCCGCCTCACGTGAGAGCGCGTCAGTCATGTATTCCTTTTCTTCCACCGGCTCCCTGTTGCGCAGCAGCGGGATCGTGTATTCGACGCCGCCCTTCATCCCTGGGATGTAAACATGTCCGCCGCCGAGAAAGCCGAAGTATTCCGTGAAGCCGCGCGCATTCGGATGAAACCGCGGCTCCGCGCCGAGGTGCCATTTTCCGATCGCGCCCGTTACATAGCCGGCCTTCTGCAGCACCTGCGGCAGCGTGATCTGATCGAGCGGCAGCCCGACCTTCGGATCCTCCGGCAGCCACGCGGGGTTGTTCTCGTGGCCGAAGCGATGCTGATAGCGCCCCGTGAGCAGGCCCGCGCGCGTCGGGCTGCAGAACGGATGCGACACATAGCCGTTCACGCAGCGCACGCCATGCTGCGCGAGCGAATCAATGTGCGGCGTCGGGATGTCCTTGCAGCCATTGAAGCCGACATCCGCATAGCCGAGATCGTCGGCGAGGATGACGATGATATTCGGCCGCCGCGCAGTTTCCGCCGAGGCGAGGGATGCCAGGGCGAACGCGGCGAGGAGAAGGAGGCGAGATTTCACAGAGGGGAGAATCCGCGGAGTCGGTAACACTAAGGAGGTTTCCCTCCTTGCTCCGGGCAAGCTCGGGAGCACTCGGCCAGGCAGGACTTTTGTCCCTGGTGCGATCAGCCCAGCGGGCACTACACCAGCTCGTTTGAGGCCCTTGCGGCACTCTCCTCGCTTTCGCCTTCCTGCTCCCCTTCGCTCCACGGTCGTTACCCGCTTCATCGCTACTCTGGACGCTCTGACTGCTGCGCAGCGGCCTTCGCCGTCCTCCCGCGCAGCTCTCAATCCTTAGCCATGAGACCTTCCTCTCATTCCACCCCCACATGTGTAAGCATCTCAGTCTCAGCCGGAGGCAAAACTGGCGGCTAGCGAGGCCACGGCGGTGTGCCAGGGAGCTTCGACAAAGAACCAGCACCTTACGCCTCCCACATCGAGGGGACTTGTCGGCTCGCACTTTTTGCCACTTGGATTTTTTCCTTCATCCTCTTGTCCCGGCGCTTGGCTTCCAACTCGTTCTGCACACCTTCTTCGCTCTGAAGTCTGCCCTCCATGGCGACCATCAGGTTATGCGCCATGCACAGGAAGAGCGCCTGGGCCTTCTTCGCCGTCGCCGGACTTGCCCAGGCTTTGCACTCCCCGAGCTTGGTCTTGGTTTCATCGAAGAGCCGCTCGATGTTCCAGCGCGCCCGGTAGATCTCCGCGATAAGTCCCGGCGGCAGTGTCATCTCGCTGGTGATGAAGGCGAACACCTCCCCGCTCACGGGTTCCGTCCACCGCACCCGCCTGACTAATACCCCGGCGCTGGTCATGCATAGCTCATCGGCGAGCAACCCGGCATTGCGCGGGTCGGCCCGGTCCCACTCCCGCCCGGCGGCCTCCTCGCCCAGCTTCA
>Ga0209181_10012613_pt1 | contig 10670 bp, 7 predicted proteins | sample MAT05_FD_187208 | JGI IMG/M metagenome (GOLD analysis project Ga0209181, IMG submission 187208) | Freshwater microbial communities from Lake Fryxell liftoff mats and glacier meltwater in Antarctica - MAT-05 (SPAdes) (version 2) | ecosystem: Environmental > Aquatic > Freshwater > Ice > Liftoff...
GCCAAGAGCGAGTTCGACGCGGCGATGAAGAAAGCGAAGCACCCGGGCGACGTGCGGGAGCAGTTGGTGGCGCTGTTGCGAGTCGGCCACCCGGACGCCGCGGACGCCTTCTTCGCCGGGCTGGCGCGGCGGCCGAAGAAGGTGCAGCCGTACCACTTCTACTGGTACGCGAACATGATCCCGCGGCTCCCCGCGGCGGCGGTGCCGCGGCTGGAGGAGGCGCTGGCGGGGTTCCCGAAGGACATCGCCGAGTACGTCGGCGAGGAGTGGCGCGAGGCGATCGACAAGCTGAAGGCGAAGGCGGCTGCACCGGCGTGAGCCGGCAATCGGCTCGGGGTTTTAGCCCGGAGGGCGTCTTGCGTAGCCCAGGGCGGAAGCCCTGGGCGGCGTCGGCGTGGAACCGGGAACGCTGACCACCCCGAATCGCACAGCCCGCCCAGGGCTTCCGCCCTGGGCTACGCAAGACGCCCTCCGGGCTAAAACCCGAACCAGAGACAACCCACCCGGAGCCCCGTCATGGCCAAGAAGAAACCCGACGACGCCCCAGCCGCCAGCTCGTCCAGCATCCTGCGCGCCCCCGCGGAGGAACTGTTCGCCGCCGAGCTCGACCAGCTCATCAAGACCGACACGCACCCGAAGCCGCCCGGGTGGCGGATGTCGCCGCGGGCCGTCGCCACGTACATCTGCGGCGGCAAGGCCGGCACCCTCGCCATCACGCCGAAGTACATCGGCCACCGCCGCCTCGTCGAGATCGCCATCTCGACGCTCGTCACCGACCGCGCACTGCTGCTGATCGGCGAACCGGGCACGGCGAAGTCGTGGCTGAGCGAGCACCTCGCGGCGGCGGTCAACGGCGACAGCACGAAGGTCGTGCAGGGCACCGCCGGCACCACCGAGGAGCAGATCCGCTACACGTGGAACTACGCGATGCTGATCGCCCGCGGGCCGAGCCCGGAGGCGCTCATCAAGTCGCCGGTGTTCCGCGCCATGGAGTCCGGCACGCTCGCGCGGTTCGAGGAAATCACCCGCTGCGCCGCCGAGGTGCAGGACGCCCTCATCTCGCTCCTGTCCGAGAAGCGCCTCGCCGTCCCCGAGTTGGCGACCGAGATTCCCGCGGCGAAGGGCTTCTCCATCATCGCCACCGCCAACACCCGCGACCGCGGCGTCAACGACATGTCGGCGGCGCTGAAGCGGCGCTTCAACACCGTCGTGCTGCCGAGCCCGGCCACGCTCGAAACGGAAGTCGAAATCGTCCGCAAGCGCGTCGCCGAGCTCGGGGCGAACCTGGAGCTGAAGGCGGCGCCGCCGTCGGAGGACGCGGCGACGATGGTCGTCACCATCTTCCGCGAGCTGCGCGGCGGGCAGACGCTCGACGGCAAGGCGAAGCTGAAGACGCCGACCGGCGTGCTGTCCACCGCGGAGGCGATTTCGGTGCTGACGAACGGCATGGCGCTGGCCGGACACTTCGGCACGGGCGAGGTCAGCGCGATCGATCTGGCGGCGGGGCTGCAAGGGGCCGTGGTGAAGGACGAGGAGAAGGACAAGGTGGTGTGGGGCGAGTACCTGGCGAACGTGCTGAAGAAGCGCGGCGCCGACTGGCGGCCGCTGTTCACCGCGTGCGCGGAGGCGAACTCGTGACCGCCCCGGGTTCGGTCCACGTCTTCGGGGTCCGCCACCTGTCGCCCGGCGGCGCGTGGCACCTCCGCGCCCTGCTCGACCGCGTGAAGCCGAAGGTGATCTGCGTCGAGGGGCTGGCCGACGCCGGACCGATGGTGCACCACCTGCAAAAGAAGGGGACGAAGCCGCCGGTCGCGATCCTGGCGTACACCGACAGCGTGCCGGTGCGCACGCTCGTCTACCCGCTCGCCGCGTACAGCCCGGAGTTCGAGGCAATCGTGTGGGCGAAGGAGCACGGCGCCCGCGTCGAGTTCATCGACCTGCCGTCGGACGTGTTCCTCGGCTTGCAAGACGTGGAGATCGAGCGGCTGACGCGCGGCGCCGAGAAGCAACCGGACGGCACCGCGGGCGAGGCCGAGAAGGACGCCGCGTGGCGGCCCGAGCGCGGCGAGTCGATCTACGAGCGGATCGCCGACCGCGAGGGCGAGCCGGACTACGACTCGTACTGGGAACGTCGGTTCGAGCACAACCTGAACGACGCCGCGTACCAGCGCGCGGCGTTCGAGCTGGGCCGCGCGCTGCGCGACGAGGTCGACGAGCCCGTGTGGCGCGCCGAGAACCTCGTCCGCGAGGCGTACATGCGCCGCCGCATCCGCGAGGTACTCGACGACGGCGTGAAGCCCGAACAGGTCGTCGCCGTGGTCGGGGCGTTCCACGCGCCGGTGCTCGGCCCTGAACTGCTGGCGATGACGGACGAGGAACTTGCTTCCTTGCGCCGCCGGCCCGGCAAGCTGACGCTGATGCCGTACTCGTATTTCAAGCTGTCGAGCCAGTCGGGGTACGGGGCGGGGAACCGGGCGCCGGCGTACTTCCACCTGTGCTGGGAGATGATCCAGGCCGGCAACCTCGCCGAGCTGCCGCACCACTACCTCAGCGCCGTCGTCCGCCACCAGCGCGCCGCGGGAACGCACCGCAGTACCGCCGAGGTCATTGAGGGCGTCCGGCTCGCGCGCACGCTCGCCGCGCTGCACGACGGGACCGCCCCGACGCTCGCCGACCTGCACGACGCGGCCGTGACGCTGATGGGCCACGGCGACGCGAGCACGATCGCCGAGGCGCTGGCTAGCGTGGACGTGGGCACCGCCATCGGGGCGCTGCCGCAGGGCGTCGCCCGCACGTCCATCCAGGAGGACTTCGACCGGCAGATGAGCCGGATGAAGCTGGAGAAGTACAAGACGACCGTCGCCGTGGAGTTGGAGCTGGACGTGCGCGAGGACCGCCGCGCCAAGACCGCCGACTCGGCGTTCCTCGACCTGCGGCGGTCGTCGTTCTTCCACCGGCTGCGCGTGCTGGACATCGGCTTCGCGAAGCCGCTGAAGGGCGGCACCGACCAGGGGACGTGGTACGAGCGCTGGAAGCTGCAATGGACGCCCGAACACGAGATCTCGCTCGTGGAGGCGGTGCTGCTCGGCGAGACGGTCGAGCTCGCGGCGGGGTACAAGTTCAAGCAGCGGCTCGACGCCGCGGTGACCATCGCGGACGCGGCCGACGTGGTGATGGATTCGTGCCTGTGCGGCCTGGGTCGCTCCACCGACGCGGCCCGGAAGCGCTTGCAGGAACTCACCGCGGTCAGCTCCGATTTGGCGGCGGTCGCCCGCGCCGCGGCGCGGCTGAGCCAGGTGGTGCGCTTCGGCGACGTGCGAAAGTTCGACCCGGCGCCACTGCTGCCGCTGATCGACGAGCTGTTCGTGCAGGGCTCGCTGGCCCTGTTCGCCGCCGCGAATTGCGACAACCAGGCGGCGACGACCTACGTCGAGGCGATCGACCAGTTGAACCGCGTTAGCGACGACCACCACGAGCGTGTCGAGGTCGAGCTGTGGTTGACGCAGTTGCGCAAGCTGTCCGACGCCGACGACCGCAACCCCCTGCTGTCCGGGTACGCCTGCGCCGTGCTGCTCGAACGCGGCGTGATGGAAACGCCGGGCCTGGCGCGGGAGGTATCGCGGCGGTTGTCGCCTGGCATCCCGGCCGACCTCGGCGCCGGCTGGTTCGAGGGGCTGTCGCGGCGGAACCGCGGCGCGCTGCTGGCGCGGCAGCCGCTGTGGGCGGAGTTGGCGGACTACGTCGCGGTACTGGACGACGACCAGTTCCGCCGGGCGATCGTGTTCCTGCGGCGGGCGTTCGGCGGCTTCACCCCGCACCAGAAGCGGCAGATCTGCGAGAACCTGGCCGAGCACTGGGGCGTGAACGCCGAGCAGGCGTCGGAGGTGCTCAGCGGCGATCTGACGGAGAAGGAGCAGAAGAAGCTCGGCGAGCTGAGCGAGTTCAACTTCGACGACATTTGACGGCGCCGGCGTGGTTCGGAGCCCCGAAGGGGCGGCAGGTAATAGCCCAGGGCGTAAGCCCTGGGTGCGTCGGCGGTGTCACGAGGGGAATCGCAGCACGGACTCCGCCACAGGCCACCCAGGGCTTACGCCCTGGGCTATTACCTGCCGCCCCTTCGGGGCTCCGAACCCCGGCCACCCGCCGCCTGACGGCGGTCGGCTCGCTGAACCCTGGACCCGAACCATGCCCACCCCCGACACCACACAACTCCGCCGCTGGCGCCTCATCCTCGGCCAGGACGCACAACCCGCCCTCGGCGGCATGGGCGGCGGCGGGTTCGGCCTCACCCCCGCCGAGTCCGAAATCGACGCCGCCCTCGGCGCCATCTACGACGACATCCCCGAGGACGACGATGACACCCCCAAGAAGCGCTCCGCCGGGCTCGGCGCCTCCGCCCCGCGACTCGCCAAGTGGCTCGGCGACGTCCGCTCCTACTTCAAGGAGGACATCGTCTCCGTCATCCAGACCGACGCAATCGAGCGGAAGGGGCTGAAGCAGCTGCTGTTCGAGCCGGAGACGCTCAAGTCGGTGCAACCGAACGTGCAACTCGTCGGCACCCTCATGTCGCTCGCCGGCCGCATCCCGGAGCGGACCAAGGACACCGCCCGCATGGTCGTCGCGGCCGTCGTGAACGAGATCAAGAAGAAGCTGGAGCAACAAATCCGCCAGGCCGTGACGGGGGCGCTGAACCGCCGCGAACACTCGCCCATCCCGAGCGCCACGTCCATCGATTTCAAGCGGACGATCGGCCGGAACCTGAAGAACTACCGCCCCGAACTCGGAACCATCGTACCGGAACGGGTGTCCTTCTACAGCCGGGCGCAGCGGTCGAACGCCTACACCGTGATCGTGGACATGGACCAGTCCGGCAGCATGGCCGACTCGGTCGTGTACGGCGCGGTGTGCGGGTCGATCTTCGCCAGCATCCCGGCGCTGAACACGCGCGTCGTCGCGTTCGACACCGAAGTCGTGGACCTGACCGAGAAGTGCGGCAACGACCCGGTCGGCATGATCTTCGGCGTGCAGCTCGGCGGCGGCACCGACATCAACAAGTCGGTCGCGTACTGCGAGCAGTTCATCACCGACCCGAAGAAGACGCTGTTCATCCTGCTCACGGACCTGTACGAAGGCGGTAACGAGGCCCAGCTGGTGCGGCGGATGGGCGAGATGCGCGCGTCGGGGGTGAAGGCGATCTGCCTGCTGGCGCTCGCGGACGGCGGCGCCCCGTGCTACGACGAGCGATTGGCCCGCAAGCTGGCGGCGCTGGGCATCCCGTGCTTCGCGTGTACGCCGGCCCGGCTGCCGGAGCTGGTCGAGGCGGCGCTGAAGGGCGGCGACCTGACGCGGTTCGCCACCAAGAGCGAGCCGGCGAAGTGAGACGCGGATGCTCTGTTCAACTCCCCGGCTCGGGGCTTGAGCCCCGAAGGGGCGGCAGTCAATAGCCCAGGGCGTGAGCCCTGGGAGCGTTGGCGGTGTCACGGGTGCGCGACCCCACGAACTCCGCCGCAGGTCACCCAGGGTTTACACCCTGGGCTATTGACTGCCGCCCCTTCGGGGCTCAAGCCCCGAGCCGGCGCGCGAACCTCCGCCTTCAAGCCGTGTCCCTTCTCGCGTCCCCGGGGTGTGGCGGAGGCACGCGACTCTACGAAAGTCGCGGTCCAGGTTCGACTCCTGGCGGGGATACTGACGCCGACCGACGGGTCGGACGGCCGGCTGCAACCCGGCCCGCGTGGGTTCGACTCCCGCCGGCGTCTCTGGCGAGAAGTGAGCAGTGGGCAGTGGGCAGTGAGCAGTGAGCAGTGAGAACGCCAAAGCCCGGGGACGGCCGTCCCCGGGCTTTCTTTCTGCCCACTACCCACTACCCACTGCCCACTACGCCAGCGCCACCCGCTTCGCGGTGATCGTCTTCAGCAGCCCCATCTGGGGGTCGGCGAACTTCGACAGCCCCTCGGCCATCAGCACCGTCTCCAGCTTCGCCATGTCCACCTTGGCGTCGATCTCGGCCAGCACGTCGGCCGGCGGCAGCTTGTCCACCTGCTTGTCGAACGTCCGGCCGCTGTCCTGCACCGCCTTGTTCGTCGCCGGCGGGTTCGTCTCGATGTCGCTCCCGGCGAACGCCGCCACGTACTTCCAGGGCGGGTCTTCCTTCTTCTTCGTGCCGGTGCTGGCGAAGATCATCTCCTGCTGCCGCGCCAGCCCCTTGTCGGCCCAGAATTGCTGGTTCAGCTGCCAGATGCGCTTGGCGTTCACGATGCCGACCTGCCCCTGGGCCGCGGGGCTCAGGTCCGGCGCCGCCTTCTCGGTGTATACGTCCACCCGGCTCACGAAGATGCTGTACACGGTCTTGATCTTGTTCTTGTCCGTCGCCCGCTGCATCCCGCGCCAGCAGGCGTCCTTCGCCGCGTGGTACTGCCGCTCGCTGAAGATGAGCGTGACGTTCAGGTTCACCCCCGCGGCGGCCAGCTCCTCCAGCGCCCCGAGCCCGCCGGGCGTCGCCGGCACCTTGATCATCCGGTTCTTGTGCCCGGCCGACCACTTCTTGCCGAGCTCGACGTACTTCTTCGACCGCTCCGCCGCCGGCATGGTGTTGGCGGCGTCCTCGAGGAGCGGGTCGAGCTCGAAGCTGACCCAGCCGTCGTTCCCGCGCGTCTCCTGCCACACCGGCTCGAACACGTTTTGCGCGTCCTTTACCAGCTTGTCGGTCATGGCCCAGGCGACGCCCTCGTCGTCGAGCCCCTGGGCGAAGAACGCCTTCATGTCGGCGTCGAACCGGCCGGAGTTGATGAGCTCGGCGATGATGATCGGGTTGGAGGTGGCGCCGGTGGCGCCGTTGGCGCGGTTGGCGGCGATCTCAACCGGGTCCACGGAGTCGAGCCACAACTTGGTGCCGGCCTCGACGATCGACTGCAGCGGGGTCACGGGGCGCCCTCGGGGTGGGGTGGTCCGCGGTGATTGTACCGGAAACGCGCGCCGCGGCGCGGACGACCCCGGCGAGCCGAGCCCCGTAAGGGGCCGGGTAATGGGAACGTCACCCGCCGCCTTACGGCGGTCGGCTCGCCCGGCGTTCACACCACGCTCCGCTTCCACCGGCCGCCGGCGAAGCGCAGCGCGAAGAACGCCCCGCGCACCCAGATGTCGGCGACCATCGCCACCCACGCGCCGTACAGCCCGAGCCCGGCCGGGCCGGTCAGCAGGTACGCCAGCGGGATGCGGACGCCGAGGAACCCGAGCCAGCTGAACAGGACCGGCACCCGGGCGTCGCCGGCCCCGCGCAGCGCCGACGTGAACACGATCTGGCTCGCCAGCGCCGGCATCGCCAGCGCAATCAGCCGCAGCGTCGGCACTCCCGCTTCGACCACGGGTTCGAGGTTCGGCTCGTGGCAGAACACGCGGAACATCGGCCGGGCCAGCACCGCGAACAGCACGCCCATGACGGTCATCACGCCGCAGGCGATGGCGAACGCCGTCCACCCGGCCTTCGCGGCCCGGTCGGGGTTGTTCGCGCCGAGGTTCTGGCCGACCAGCGTCATGGCCGCAGTGCCGAACGCGGCCCCGGCCAGGAACCCGAGCGCCTCCCACTTGAGCGTGATGCCGTGGGCGGCGGCGGCCACGTCGCCGAGGCCGTTGACGATGCCGAGGAACCACAGCTGGCACGCCGCCACGCTCAGACTGTCCACCCCGGCCGGCACGCTGACGCGGAGGACGCGGTAGATGAGCGCCCCGTCCGGCTTCAGCGCGGCGGGCGTGACCTTCAGCCCCGACCGCCCGCGGGCCAGGAGTGACAGCACGATGACACAGCCGACGAGGTGACTCAGGCCGGTGCCCAGCGCGATGCCGCGAAAGCCGAGCCCCTCGAACGGGCCGACGCCGAAGCACAGCCCCCACGCGAGCGGCACGTTGAGCACGGCGACCCCGCCGAGCACCTTCAGCCCGGTGCGGGTGTCGCCGGCCCCGGCGAGGCACGCGACGCACGCAGACTCGGTGATCTGGAACGGCAGCAGCATGGCGAGTGGGTACAGGAACGCGAGGCAGTACGCGGCGGCGTCGCCGGTGAGGCCGAGGGCGGCGACGAGCGCCGGCAGCCCGAGCACGCCCGCGGCCGTCCCGACGACGCCGAACGCGACCGCGAGCAGCACGGCCTGGGCGGTGGCGCGCTTCGCCCCGTCCCAGTCGCCGGCGCCGACGAACCGGGCCACCAGCGCGGTGCTGCCGACGCTGACGAGGACGGTGTAGCTGGAGACGACCCAGTAGAGGTAGCCGGCGGTGGTGAGGGCCGCGAGGTAGGCCTTGCGGGCGGCGGGGTCGGGGAGGTCGAACCGGTCGGCGAGGAGCTGGTCGGACAGGCTGACGACGAGGTGGAGGTACTGCTGGGCGAGCGCCGGCAGGGCGAGGGCAAGCACCCGGCGCGCGATCGGGGCGTCGGCCATGGGGGCATGATACGGGCGAGCCGGGCGTGCGCGACCGTGCGCCGTCTGGTAGATTGAGGGGAGTTTGAGACCAGGAGCCGAGCCGTGCTGACCCGACTGAAGGTGACTGGGTTCAAGAACCTGGTGGACGTGGACGTCCACTTCGGCCCGTTCACGTGCATCGCCGGCCCGAACGGGGTGGGCAAGTCGAACCTGTTTGACGCCATCCGGTTCCTCAGCGCGCTGGCCGACCGGACGTTCATGGACGCTGCCAAGTCGGTGCGGGACGAGTCCGGGCGGACGGGCGACATCCACGCGCTGTTCCACCACGTCGGGGACAAGGCGGCCGACCGGATGCGGTTCGAGGCGGAAATGATCGTGCCATCGACGGGAACGGACGATCTCGGTCAACGGGCGACGACCAAGACGACCTACCTTCGGTACGCGGTGGAACTCGAGTACCGACCGGATGGCCCTGACCCGGCACGTGGTAACCTCGAACTGGTGGAGGAGGAGTTGGAGCGGATCCGAACCGGGGGAAAGCAGTCCGTCCGGTTCCCACATTCCCCCGACTGGCTCCACTCCGTCATACGCAACACGAACCGGGAAGCTCCGTTCATCTCGACCGAACGAGGCTCGCGGGGTAAGCGCTTCATCTGTGAACACCAAGACCCTGGCCGCGGGAGGTATCGCCGGCGGCCCGCCGAACTCCTCCCGCGGACGGTGTTGTCGGCGGTCAGCACGTCGGAATCCCCGACCGCGCTCCTTGCCCGCCGGGAGATGCAGTCGTGGCGGTTGCTCCACCTGGAACCGACCGCCCTTCGCCGGCCCGATGAGTTCGCGTCCCAAGCCCGCCTCGGGGCGGACGGCTCCCACCTCCCGGCCACACTCTACCGCCTCTCCCGCGAGGGTGAACGAGGAGCCTCGGGGATCGGTGACGCCTACGGAAGGGTCGCCGCCCGGCTCCACGACTTGATCCACGACATTCGCTCGATCCGGGTAGACCGGGACGAGAAGCGCGAATTACTCTCCCTGGTGGCAACCGACCGATACCGCACCCCGGTCGCGGCCCGGGCGCTGTCGGATGGAACCCTCCGGTTCCTGGCGCTGACCGTGCTGGAACTGGACCCGGAAGCGGTGGGGGTCATCTGCTTCGAAGAGCCGGAGAACGGCATCCACCCGGCTCGGATTCCCGCCATGCTCCGGCTACTCCAGGACATCGCGGTCGATCCGACGCTCCCGGTCGGTCCGGACAACCCGCTCCGGCAGATCGTCGTCAACACCCATTCCCCGGCCGTCGTGGCCAACTTAGAGGATGCTTGCCTCCTCGGGGCGGTACCCACCTCGACGGTCGAGGGTGGTCGGAGGTCACAGGTATTGTCGTTTCGGGCGCTCCCAGAAACCTGGCGTGCCCGGCTATCACCACCGGCACCAGACCTCGCGCTGAACCACATCAGTTGGTATCTTCACAACGGCGGGATGCCGGCGAGAGACCCGGCGCCCGAAACGAACGGACACCACGAACCCGGCCGGCCACGGCTCGTCCGGGACCGAGAAGACGTGCGGGCGGCGTTTGTCGGGCTCGGGACGGACGAATGACCGAACTTCGCGTCACGATCCGGGGCGACGGCTCCTCGGATGCCATGCTCCGGCCCGTCGTGGAATGGGCACTCGGCCGGCACCTGCCGGCAGGTACCCCGATCGAGGTACAGCACGCTCGCTTGACCGGGGCGCCGCCGGGCCAACGAAAGCGGCTAACGGTCTCCGTCGGGTCGGCGCTCCGCCTGGCCCCGTGCGACTTGTTGGTGGTGCATCGTGATGCCGAAAAGGATAGCCCCGCGCAACGTCAGCAGGAGATTGAAGACGCGCTCGCGGAACTCAAGACCGCTGGCGTCGCTGTCCCCAATCACATAAGGCTTATCCCAGTTCGGATGTCCGAGGCGTGGTTGTTGTTCGACGAGTCGGCCATCCGGGCGGCGTCCGGGAACCCGAACGGAAAGACGAAGTTGAAGCTACCCTTGCCGAAAGCGGTCGAAGGGTTGCACGACCCGAAGGCGGTGCTACGGGAACTGGTCAAAGCCGCCAGTGAAGCAACGGGCCGGCGGCTTCAAAAGTTGGACACGTCGAACATCCCGCGGACGGTTGCCGAGAACATCGACGACTTCGCCCCGCTCCGCCAGCTCTCCGCGTTCCGCGACTTCGAGGCCGAGGTGCGCGCGTTCGCGGAGAGCTGGGGGCCGGCCGACTAACCCGCCTCACGCC
>Ga0209181_10012614_pt1 | contig 10670 bp, 7 predicted proteins | sample MAT05_FD_187208 | JGI IMG/M metagenome (GOLD analysis project Ga0209181, IMG submission 187208) | Freshwater microbial communities from Lake Fryxell liftoff mats and glacier meltwater in Antarctica - MAT-05 (SPAdes) (version 2) | ecosystem: Environmental > Aquatic > Freshwater > Ice > Liftoff...
ACTGTCACAAGGTCTCAATAAATGAATCGCTACAATAGTGGCCTGACACCTTGCGAAGTGTCTGGCCACTGTCACAAGGTCTCCATAAATGATGCGCTATAATAGTGGCCTGACACCTTGCGAAGTGTCTGGCCACTGTCACAAGGTCTCCATAAATGATGCGCTACAATAGTGGCCTGACACCTAACAAAAGTGGCCTGACACCTAACAAAAGTGGCCTGACACCTTGCTACAAAACACCTATTTCTATCTCATCAACAAATAGCCATGCTGCATTTCCGGCTCCTGGTAATCCTGAGGGAATGATACCATAATTTTTTGCCATTACTTTTATAAACCTGGCCGTTGTTTTTTTGCGGCAGATGTATTGTAAATTTCTTTTTTCATCCAGTTCATTAATGGTTTGCATCAACACAAAATCATTCCCGTTTTCGCTGCTGTAAAATGAAACTGAAACCGGGCGGTATATCCAGCTTCCGGTTTGCTCAAAGGCATGCAAAATAATTTCATCAATGGGCTCGCTTTTACCCAGGTCTATAACTGCTTCCAGGTCTTTGCCTATAAAGCCAAGAAATTGGGCGGCCCTGTTCATTCCCATAGTATTTTGAACGCCATCTACCAGGGTAAATCCGCCACTACCGGCATATTGTTTGCCGGGAGCATTGGTAAGGGTTATTTTTTTTCCGCTGGCTTTATTTATTTTAAAAGACTGGCTCACCCAGTTGCTGATGAGGGTATGGTTGCTGTCGGTTAAGGCTACATTCAATTCCATACTACCGGTAACGGGTATGGGCTGTGTATAGTTTGATGAAGCACTTTGAGTTTTATCTTTTGTATAAATGATTTGTCCTTTCCTGTTTTTTGCTTTTAATTCCCAGGCAATACCATTGGCACCAAAGGGAATCACTTTTGATTGAAGATCATAAAAAGCAGTACTGAAATTTGTGCCCCATAATTTATATCTTTCAAAAATAACCGGCAACCTTTTTTCAAAACTGTTCCAGTCCCTGTTTTCTTTTGGGCTCCACAATACTTCTGCCAATGCAGTCATACGGGGAAAGATCATGTATTCCAGCTTTTGCTCATTCTTGATATATTCCGTCCACAAATTGGCTTGTGCACCTAAAACATATTTTGCCTTTTCTGCAGGCAATGCAGCAGGAATAGGTTCATACGCATATACTTTTTCCAGAGGGGTATATCCACCAATAGTCACACTGTCTTCATTGGTACTTTGGGTATGATCAAAATACATCCAGCCGCCGGGAGTCATCACTACATCATGATTTTGCCTGGCCGCCTGTATGCCACCTTCTTCGCCACGCCAGCTCATTACGGTTGCATTGGGAGCAAGGCCACCTTCCAGTATTTCATCCCAACCAATAATTTTTTTTCCTTTGCTGTTAATATATTTTTCTATGCGTTGAATAAAATAACTCTGCAGGCCATGTTCGTCTTTCAGTTTTTTATCTTTTATCAGTTGCTGGCAAAATGCAGATCTTTTCCATGCAGCTTTAGGACATTCATCACCACCAATATGAATGTATTTTGAAGGAAACAAAGTCATCACTTCATCCAATACATCTTCTAAAAAATTAAAGGTAAATTCGCTTGGGCAAAATACATCTTCAAAAACACCCCATGTTTGTTGCACCTGTTTTCCCTTGCGGCTGCCGGCCCATGGCGTACTTTCCAAAATCTTTGTATCCTCTTTGGGGAAACAACTTAGTTGCGGATAAGCAGCAATGGCGGCAGATGAATGACCGGGTAACTCAATTTCAGGAATTACATCAATGTAACGGTTTGCTGCATACTGTACCACTTCTTTTATTTGTTCCTGGGTATAAAAACCGCCATAACGGATGTTATCGTTGCCGGTGCCGGGATAGCGGCCAATGATTGTGCCATTTCTAAAACCACCTACTTCAGTAAGTTTTGGATATTTTTTTATTTCAATTCTCCAGCCCTGGTCCTCGGTAAGGTGCCAGTGAAAAGTATTGAATTTATGTGCGGCCAAATAATCAATATATGTTTTAATGAAAGCAACCGGAAAGAAGTGGCGGGCTACATCCAGGTGCATGCCACGATAGGCAAACCTTGGATAATCCTTAATAGATAAATGCGGAATAGTTAATTGATCCGTTTTTGAAATGGTGCCTTCTTTTGGCAAAGGGAGTATTTGTAACAAGGTCTGCATGCCATAGAAAATGCCTGTTTCATTATCGGCTGTTATATAAACAGCTTTGTTATTTACTTCCATTGTATAAGCACCAGCCAGTTGATTATTAACCTGCCCATGATTAAATACTATGGCATTATTTAGTTCTGTTGCCTTTGATATCGTTAATTTAAATCCGTAGGTATTTTGCAGATAGTCATTAAATAAAACAGCCGTTTTTTCTAACCCCGCATCCGCAATTACCAGTGCTGTGTTTTTGCTGATATTAAATTCTCCGGGAGTGGCCGGCATCATTACTTCTGCAGGCATCGGAACGATATTAAGCGTTGGCTGCGCTGTTACCTGCAGGCAAAAAACTGTGGCAATAAAAAAATAAAGTGTTTTCATTAGTTATTTAAAATTGGAAGTGTAAAATAGGAAGCCTGGGCACCGCTGTAAATTCTGATGGTTGCTTTTTGAAAATCATTTTCATTGGCCTGGTAAATATTTATAAACTTTTGTGGGTTCCTGTCTGCCAAAGGAAACCAACTGCTTTGTATTTGAATCATAAGGCGATGACCTTTTTTAAAAGTATGGGCCACATCAGGTAATTCAAATTTTACGTTGGTAGGTTTATTTGGAGTAAATGGGGCTGGTGCAGAAAAACTGTTTCTAAATTTTCCTCTCATTATTTCGCCACGTACCAGCATCTGGTAACCTCCCATTGGATAAGAAGCCGCTCTCTGCCTCCCCGAAGCAGCCGTAGTTGTGTAGCTAAAAGTATCCGGAAAAACATCAATCAGTTTTACAACAAAATCTGCATCTGTAGTAGAAATACTGGTTAATAAATTTGCAATAATGGGGCCGGCGAGTGTAAGATCTTCTTTTAATTCATCCATTTCAAAACTAAGTACATCTGTTCTTCTGCCAGCAAACCGCTGGTCGTCGGTCATGTATTCCCTGGTGCGCCTGTTATGTACATCTTCTGTGTAAGGAACTGGTTTTGCAGGGTCGCTGATATATTCGTAAAAAGCAGGTTTTGTGGTTTGGTTAACTTTAAAACTTAGCTTTTCATTTGTATCAATAAACAGTTTTTTATTTTCTACTTCTTTTGCCGGCCATTGATCAAATTTTTTCCATTGATTTTCTCCGGTAAAAAAAATGTTGGCATTTTTAATTTCATTTACACTTCCTTTTCCCTTTAAATAATATTGAAAGAAAGGAACCTCCAGATTCTTTTGAAAATAATCAGCCGTATTGCTTTCAAATTGTATATTACCCAAATAACTTCCCTCTCTGCTCCATTGCCCATGAGACCATGGGCCCATTACAATTTTATTATTAGTTTGCGGGCTCTGTTGCTGGGTAGCTTTGTAACAATTCCATGCACCCCAGCAATCTTCTGCATCAAACAAACCACCTACCCACAGCATGGCAGGTTTTACATTATACAATCCTACTCTTGCATTGCGTGCCTGCCACCATGCATCGTAGTTGGGATGTGTGTACATTTCGTGCCAGAATTTTATACTGTCACCAATCATTGAGGCCAGGTTTTTTAACGGCCCGGCACGCAAATAAAATTCATAATTATCTTTAACCGGGGACGTAAATCCGCTTCCATAATCTTTAGTGGGTGCAGGATGAGGTTTACCAAAAGATGGATAAAATGAAAATCCATCCATCATAAAAAAAGCACCATTGTGATGAAAGTCATCTCCAATAAACCAATCTGTAACAGGTGCCTGCGGGCTTACCGCTTTTAAGGCAGGATGGCCGCTCAGCGCAGCTTCTGTGCTATAAAATCCCGGGTAGGATGTGCCCATTACACCTGCATTGCCATTGTTGTTGGTTATGTTTTTTATCATCCAGTCCACAGCATCGTAAGTATCGCTGGCTTCATCAGTCTCCAAACCTTTTTTGTTTTTATTAAATGGGCGTACATCTTCAAAAACCCCTTCGCTCATATACCTGCCACGTACATCCTGTGTTACAAAAATGTAATTTTCCTTTGCATAAGCCATTTTATAACTATACCATACAGGCATAAATTTATCTTCTCCGTAAGGCGCACAGGAGTAGGGGGTTCGGGTAATAAGGAAAGGATGTTTTTCGGTATTGTCATTAGGGATATAAAAACTGGTGAATAATTTTACACCATCTCTCATGCTTATGTATAATTCTTTCTTACTGTAGTTATTTACAAACCAGGTACTATCTTCATTTTGTGCACACACGCTGAAGGAAGAATAACAACAAATACAAAGGATGATCAGTTTTTGCATATTGAATAAGTTTTAGATCGCTAAATTTACCGAAACAAACTGACTTGGCTATGAATATCAATGAACAATTAATTCATAAATTTTATGCGGCATTTCAACAACTGGATGCTCACGAAATGAATGCATGTTACAGCGATGATATTGTATTTTTTGATCCTGCGTTTGAACTCCTGAAAGGGGAAGAGGTAAAATCGATGTGGGAGATGCTTTGTAAAAACGCCCAAAATTTTTCATTAACGTTTGACAATATCAAAGATTTGGGAGATGATTATTATAACTGCGATTGGGTGGCCACCTATACATTTTCTAAAACCGGCAGAAAAGTAGTTAACAATGTTAGGGCTCATATGAAATTGAAAGATGGAAAGATAATGGAACATAGTGATGCGTTCAGCCTGCATAACTGGAGCAAACAGGCGTTGGGCTTTAGTGGATGGTTACTGGGATGGAATAGTTTTTTTCAGAGAAAAATAAAAAATACCGCCAGAAGAAATCTATTGAAATATATGCATAGAGCTCAGTAAGAAAGGTTGGTTGTTTTAAAAGATGCTTGCAAAGCCGGTAAACAGTATTTATATTGTTTAATCTTTTTAAACCTAAACCAACAAACATGAACACATCATTTTTAAGCGAACTCAATTGGCTGGCCATTCTTTGTGCAGCACTCGGGTATTTTGCATTGGGAGCATTGTAGTATTCAAAAATTTTATTTGCCAGCAAATGGCTTGAACTTACCAAAATTAATCCCAAAGACCCGGATGCCACAAAAGGCATGGTAGTTATTATGCTTGCTTCTGTTTTTTTTATGTTCTTAACCGCATTAGGTTTGGCCATATTGCAATACAAACTCCAACTTACTGGTGGATGGATGAGTGGTTTAAAACTGGGATTGCTAACTGGTTTGCTCTTTGGCAGTACGGCTATCAGCATTTCTTATTGCTATGAAAAAAGATCTGCAGGTTTACTATTTCATTAACGGCGGATACACCGTTATAGGAAATGTAATTGCAGCGATCATTATATGTTTGTGGCCGTAAGGATTTGGGAGTATTGAAGTGTATAATTCAAAAAGGTATATAGAGTGATGCAACAGGGCAAAACTTTATATACCTTTTATTTTTTTAAATTTAAATTAATCCAGTTTTGTAACTTTTATAATATTGGTAGGCAGGTGCAATCTTACAGGAGTGCTACCGGTGTTTATAATGACATCCCCTGATTTTACAAATCCTCTTTGTTTTAAAATATCTATCTGGTCAAAAATAATATCATCCAGACTTTCTTCTTCGGCATAATAAAATGCCCTTACTCCCCAGCTAAGACTTAACTGGCTGATAAGGCTTTTTTCTTTACTGAAAATATACAGAGGCGATTTGGGACGGTAACTGCTAAGCATAAACGCAGTGTAGCCACTTTGCGTCATCCCAATTAATGCATGAGCACGCACATCTTTAGACAAACTGCAGGCGCTGTAACAAATTGCATCACTTAAAAAAGACGGAGAGTGCGGTTGAGGGGTAAGAATATCATCCCTGTCATATTCATACAATGTTTTTTCTACTTCCAAAATAATCTTACTCATGGTTTCTACCACAAGGGTAGGATAAGACCCGGTAGCTGTTTCTCCACTTAGCATTACGGCATCTGCACCTTCCAGTACAGCATTGGCCACATCACTTACTTCACTGCGGTTTGGTTTGGTACGATCCAGCATACTTTCCATCATCTGTGTGGCTACTATCACAGGTTTGGCCCTGTGCATGCACTTGCGGATGATGTCTTTTTGTATTACAGGTACCTGTTCTATGGGGATTTCTACCCCCAGGTCGCCACGGGCTATCATGATACCATCACTTTCTACAATAATATCCCGAAGGTTTTTTAATGCCTCCGGCATTTCTATTTTGGCTATTACTTTTATTTTGCAGTCTTTTATTTTGATGCGTCTTTTTAGTTCTATGATGTCTTCTGTTTTGCGAACAAATGAAAGTGCTACCCAATCTAATTTATGCTCAATAATAAATTCGAGATCTGCGATATCTTTTTCAGTAAGTGAAGGCATGGTTAATCCACTGTCCGGAAAGTTTACACCTTTTTTAGGAAACAACATACCTCCAAGTGTTACACTTAACTTTACTTCTTTTTCATTCAGCACTTCCACTACTTTCAGTTCCATTTTACCATCATCTAAAAAGATCCTTTCGCCCGGCAAAACGTCGGTAGTAAGATTAGGGTAGGATACATAAAGTTTTTGTTTGGTGCCAGTCATCTTTTCTGTTGTAAAAATAACTTCATCCCCTTCCTGTAAAAAAACTTTTCCATCTTCAAGGTCGCCCACTCTTATTTTGGGGCCCTGCAAGTCGCCCAATATGGCAATATTGTAAGGTTCATTTTTTATGATGCTGCGGATTTTTCCTATTACATCTATTTTATCTTCATGAGAACCGTGAGAAAAATTTAAACGAAAAACGTTTACACCAGCCTGTACCAGGGAAAGTAATTTTTCGTAGGTGTCGCAGGCTGGTCCTACTGTTGCTACTATTTTGGTTCTTTTTTGAGAGTGTATAATACCCGCAGTTTGATCCATATTCTGATGCAGGTATTTATTGATGTTTTTACTCATTACGCTTGTTTACTTTTTTTAAATTATTTAATAAAGAACCGGGCAAGCAGGACCCATTTTTAGCTTTTCAAGTTACTGGATTATGCAATATGAATTACCAAAGCAGTTTTTTGCATCACTGTTTAGCAACTTATATTTTATAGGAGTTTTTTTAATCAGGTAGATAATATCTTCACGATTTTCATCCATTCCTGGCTAATCCCTTGTTTTTTCTTTACCGCTTCATTCAGGGGAATATAGTGCATTTTGTTATTTACTATTCCAACAAAAACATTATGCCTTCCTTCTACCAGGCATTCCACTGCATGAAATCCCATGCGGCTGGCCAGGAGCCTGTCCATACAGGTAGGAGAGCCACCTCTTTGGATATGGCCCAGTATAGCTACCCTTATTTCAAGGTTGGGAAGTTTTTGTTTGATTACGTTGGCTACTTCCTGTGCGCCGCCAAATTCATCACCTTCGGCAACTACAATCAGGTTTACCAGTTTTTGTCTTTTTTCTTTTTCTTCCAGCGAATCAAGGATATCATTCATCACTGTTTTTCTTTCGGGTATCAGGATGTTTTCTGCACCGGTAGCAATACCACTATGCAGGGCAATATATCCTGCATCACGCCCCATTACTTCTATTACAAAAAGGCGATCATGTGCATCTGCTGTATCCCTGATTTTATCAATGGCTTCTACGGCTGTATTTACAGCGGTATCAAAACCAATGGTAAAATCTGTGCCGGCAATATCCTTATCAATGGTGCCAGGCAAACCGATACAGGGAATGTCAAATTCATTGCTGAAAATCTGTGCTCCTCTAAAACTTCCATCACCTCCCAAAACCACCAAACCGTTAATACCTCTTCTTTTTAAATTATCATAGGCTTTTTTTCGCCCTTCATATTCAAAAAATTCTTTACACCTGGCAGTTTTTAATATGGTGCCTCCACGCTGTATAATATTGGCCACACTTCGGCTTTCCATTTTTATCATGTCATCTTCTACAATGCCACTATAGCCCCGCATAATGCCATATACTTCTAATCCGTAATGTAATCCGGTTCTAACCACTGCACGTATGGCAGCATTCATACCCGGGCTATCCCCACCACTGCTTAATATCCCAATTTTAGTTACTTTTTTTTTCATGCTTTAAATAATAGGTTTAAATATCTGCCGGTATATTATGATTTTAAAATGCGTCAAAATTACACACTAAATTTTTAATATTGCCATCCTTTACAATTTGTTTGTTTTGTTATTAACTTCATCAAAAATTTTTAAATATGAAAATGATCCTGTCTTCAGGCTTGCTCACCCTTTCATTCCTTTGCAGTATGGGCCAGATAAAATATCCAGCAACAAGAAAAGATTCACAGGTAGACAATTATTTTGGCACTACTGTAGCAGATCCCTACAGGTGGCTGGAAGATGATAACAGTGCAGATACCAAAGCATGGGTAACCGAGCAAAATAAAGTAACTTTTAATTACCTGGATAAAATCCCTTACCGGCAACCATGGTTTATGCGACTGGAAGAAATAAATAATTACCCCAAATATTCATCGCCCTCCCGCAAAAATGATTATTTCTATTTTAGTAAAAACAGTGGCTTACAAAATCAATCTGTTTTGTACAGGCAGAAAGGAATGAATGGAACTCCGGAAGAAGTATTGGATCCCAATAAATTTTCAAAGGAAGGAACTACCTCATTAGCTGCATTTTCTCTTTCAAAAGATGGCCGGTATGCAGTGGTAGGAAAATCTGCCGGAGGCAGCGACTGGAGAACTTTTTTTGTAATGGATATGAATACACTCACTTATTTACCCGATTCACTGGCTTGGGTAAAAGTATCGGGTGCAAGCTGGCTGGGAGATGGATTTTTTTACAGCCGTTATCCTGTTACGGGTGCAGGCAAAGAACTATCAACCAAAAACGAAAATCACCAGGTATATTATCACAAAGTAGGTACTTCACAGGCACAGGATCAACTGGTATATGAGGATGCTGCCAATCCGCTTCGCTTTCATGGAGTATTTACCAACGAAGATGAGCGTTTTGTTTTCCTGAATATTTCTGACAGAAGTAAAAAAGAAGGAAATGCCTTATGGTATTACGATAATAACAGCTCCGATAAAACTTTTAAACCTATCATCAAAGATGCAGAAGTATATCTTTATAGTTTTATTGCAGATCATAACGGTAAATTTATAATTGCCACCAATGATGGGGCTAAAAATCAAAAAGTAGTGATAGTTGATCCGTTGCAGCCACAAAGCAGCAATTGGAAAACCATTATTCCGGAAAAAGAAGAAAACATTACTTCCATTTCATCTGCAGGAAATAAACTTTTTGTAACCTACCTTAAAGATGTTACCAGCAGGGTGTTTGTTTATAACATGGATGGTAAACTGGAGAGGGAAGTAAAATTGCCTGCCCTGGGTACAGTAAGTGGTTTTAATGGAGAAAACGATGATAGCTTTGTGTTTTATACTTTCACTTCCTTTACTTTTCCTCCCACAATTTATAAATATGATATAGCTACCGGCAAGAGTGAAGTGTTTCGCAGGCCGGAAGTAAAATTTGATCCGGAAAGTTTTGTTACAGAACAGGTTTTTTATACCAGTAAGGATGGTACAAAAGTGCCCATGTTTATTGTATATAAAAAGGGATTAAAAAAGAATGGCAAAAATCCAACCATGCTCTATGCATATGGAGGTTTTAATATCAGTACCAATCCTTCTTTTAGCCCGGCCAGAATTACCTGGTTGGAGCAGGGAGGTATTTATGCTTCTGCCAATCTTAGAGGAGGCAGCGAGTATGGAGAAAAATGGCATGAGGCTGGGATGGGGCTGAAAAAACAAAATGTGTTTGATGATTTTATTGCTGCAGGCGAATACCTGATTGCCAAAAAATATTGCAGCAGCGATTACCTGGCTATTTATGGTGGTTCTAACGGTGGCTTGTTGGTAGGAGCAGTGGCCAATCAACGGCCCGAATTATTTAAAGTAGCCATTCCTGCTGTAGGCGTTATGGATATGCTCCGCTTTCATAAATTCACCATTGGTTTTAACTGGATAGCAGAATATGGCAGCAGCGAAAAATCTGCAGCAGAATTTAAAAACCTATATGGTTATTCGCCGATGCATAATATCAGCGCCAGTAAAAATTATCCGGCTACATTGGTTACCACCGCCGATCATGACGACAGGGTAGTGCCTGCGCATTCATTCAAATACATTGCATCGCTGCAGGAAAAATACAAAGGCAATAACCCGGTTATGATAAGGGTAGATGTAAACAGCGGCCATGGTGCCAGCAATCTTAAAAAGGGTTTGGAAACTACGGCTGATATTTATTCTTTTATTTTTTATAATATGGGTGTTACACCGAAGTTCTAACTGTAATTGATATTTATTAAAAAAAGCCTGCTGATAAAATCGGCAGGCTTTTTATTAAACGTCTGATCTGTTTTTTGCAATTAACTCCTTCTGTCCCATCGGGGTTTTCGCAAGTGAACCATTACATTCAATTAAGCACTAGCTGCGAAACCCGGATGTATAAAGAATCTTGCGCTATAATGTTGCCACTTTCTCTGCAATGCCAGTTTCATA
>Ga0209181_10012615_pt1 | contig 10669 bp, 9 predicted proteins | sample MAT05_FD_187208 | JGI IMG/M metagenome (GOLD analysis project Ga0209181, IMG submission 187208) | Freshwater microbial communities from Lake Fryxell liftoff mats and glacier meltwater in Antarctica - MAT-05 (SPAdes) (version 2) | ecosystem: Environmental > Aquatic > Freshwater > Ice > Liftoff...
CTGTGCAGGAAGCCGTTCGAACGGCACGCGAGCTTGGCGTGTGTTTCGCCGGTGTCACCAACAGCCACCATTGCGGCGTGCTGGTCGACCACCTGCGCGCCGTCGCCGCAGCCGGCATGGTCGGGCTCGGTTTCGCCAATTCACCCGCCGCCATGCCAGCGGCGGGCGGAAAACACCCGGTCTTCGGCACCAACCCGGTGGCGGCGATTTTTCCGCGCAAGGACGCGCCACCATTGATGATCGATCTGTCCCTGAGTGAGGTCGCGCGCGGAAAACTCATGCTGGCGGCTAAGGACGGAAAAGCGATCCCGCTGGGCTGGGCGCTCGACGCAAACGGCCAGCCCACCACAGACCCGAAGGCCGGCATGATGGGCTCGATGTTGCCGGTTGGCGCTGCCACCAGCCCCAAGGGGGCAATGCTGGCATTGATGGTTGAACTGCTGGTCACGGCCACAATTGGGGCCCGCTTCGGCTTCGAGGCCTCGTCGTTTTTTGTCGATGCGGGCAACCAGCCGCGAATCGGCCAAGCCTTTATCGTGATCGATCCCGGCGCCCTGGCCGGCAGCGACGTCTACCATGAACGCATGGAGTCGGTGATCGCGGAAATGCTGCTGGACGACGGCGTGCGGTTGGCCGGTGCGCGTCGGCTGGCACTCGAACAACAGGCGCAGCACAACGGCATCACCATTCCCGACGCGCTTTTTGCCCAGCTCACCCAACTGGCCGCGTAAGGCCGTCCCTCTTGGAGTACCACCATGCAACGACGTGAACTACTTGGCAGTGTCGCTGCCTTAACCCTGCTGGGCGCACAGGGTCTGGCGCGCGCCCAGGAGTTTCCGCGCGCTGGCATGACCGTCAAATACATCGTCCCGTTCCCGCCGGGCGGCTTGACCGACGTGATGGCGCGCGCCGTTGCCCAGAAGCTGACGGAGGTTCTAAAAGTGCCGGTGCTGGTGGAGAACAAGGCCGGTGGCAATGCACAGATCGGCGCCGATCAGGTGGCCAAGTCCACTCCCGATGGCAGCAGCCTGCTGGCAATCACCCTGACCCATGCCGCCAACGTCACATTGTTCCCCGACGCACCGTACAGCTTCATGAACGACCTGCGCCCGGTCGCTCTGCTGGCGGGCTCGCCGATGCTGATCGTGGTGCCCTCCAACAGCGCTGTCACCGACTTCCGCGACTTGATGAAAGTCGCCAAGGCGCGCCCGCTCAATGCCGGCTCCAGCGGCAATGGCACGCCGCCGCACCTGACGATGGCGCTGTTCAACGACATCAACCAGTCGCAGATGACGCATGTGCCCTATCGGGGTGGTGCGCCGTCGATGACGGACCTGATGGGTGGGCAACTCGACATCGTCTTTTCCAACTTTCCCGAGTCGATCGCCCATGTCAAGAGTGGCAGGTTGCGCGCCCTGGCGCTGTGCAGCCCGGCGCGCAACCCGATGGTCGCCGACGTGCCCACCACCATCGAAGCCGGGATGGCGGGCTTGCAGGTGGAAAACTGGACCGCGACAATGATCCAGGCCAAGACACCGGATGTGATCGTCGAGCGTTATTCGCGCGAGATCGTCAAGATCATGGCCGCACCGGACATGGCCGAGCGTGCCACGCAACAAGGGTTTCGTATCAATGCGCGTGGCGCGGACGAGTTCGGCGTGTTCCTCAAGGGCGAGGTCGAGCGCTGGGCCCGTATCATCAAGACGGCCAGGATCACTGCGGGTTGAGGTTTCCCCCGCGCTAAAGCTCCGATGGTCACGCGCGGCAATCACTGTGACAAACAAAGTGGCGAGCGCTTTCGCCCAGGGCTGCGCAACCCTACTTGGGTAGCCATGCGCAGCAGTTGCCGTGCGCAGGCTACGCCCTCGGCAGGCAAAGCTCACGTCAAGTAACTCGTCCAGTTCCTGACGGGCATCGTGGCCGGTCATGATGAGGATCAACAGTTCCGCTTTATCTGCGACAACGTCAGTTCTCACAAGGCAGATCTGGTCAACACATGGTTGTTGCTCGCGCACAGTGTGCATATCCACTGCATCACGACGGACCCTTGCTGGCCCTACAAGGGCGAGCTCATGTGCTCTCCCGTGCGATCAGTTCGAACCCCAGATCAAGCGTTTCGCCCCGCACATCCGGATGGCCGAAGCGGCGGAGCAAGTGATCGGCCACCGCGCTGCCAATCTCGGCGCGCGGCGGGCGGATGGTCGATAGTGTGGGCACGCTGCAGGCGGCAAAGTCGAAATCGCCGAAACCGATCAAGGCGATATCAGCCGGTACCCGCAGGCCGCGCCGCTGACACTCAAACAGCGCCCCCACCATCAAAACATCGTTGGAGAAAAATACGGCGTCCAGATCCGGATGAGCGGCCATCAACGCCGCCATGGCGCCGCCCCCTGCCTCGACGCTGGCGCGTGCGGCAATGCTGTGTTCGCCAGCGAGTGCTCCACTGCTGCCGGCAACCGTTTCCAGAAAACCGGCGCGCCGCTGGTTGGCCCGCCGATCCTGGCCTAGCGCAGCGCCAACAAAACCCAAACGCCGCCAGCCGCGCGCGAGAAGGTGCAGCGCCGCAGCCTGCCCGGCGGCGCGGTGAGAAAACCCGACAGCTGAATCGAGCGGGTTCTCGCCCAGCTCCCACATTTCCACTACGGGAAGGTCGGCGTTCACCAGGCGCTTTAGCGTGTTGCGGCTATGGTGCTGGCCAGTCAAAACGATGGCTGACGGCGACCAGGACAAGAACGAGCTGACCAGCGCCTCTTCGCGCTCGATCAGATAGCCGCTATTGCCCAGCATGATCTGATAGCCGTGTGGCTCAAACCGTTCAGCCATCGCCTCAATGGTCGCTGCGAAAAATGAATTGCTCAGCGAAGGCACGATCACTCCGACCGTGTGGGTCCGCGCCGCCGCCAAGCCGCCAGCCATCCGGTTTGGGACATAGCCCAGTTGACTCACGGCATCGGTTACGCGGGTACGCAGCGCTTCCGACACCACGCCCGGGTTTCGCAGCACGCGCGAAACCGTCGCGGTTGATACCCCGGCAAGATCGGCAACTTGCGACATTTGCGTGCGCCCGCTGGCGCGCCGTGCAGTGCGCACGTGTGGTGCGCGCGCGGCAGAGACGGCGCTCATCGGGCGAACGTCATCGCGCTATCAACCGGTTTTCGTGGCGCGGCGCAGCGCCACAGCCACCACACCAAATCACGTCACTTCCGGGCATGAAAGAAACCGATAATGTTAGCGATTGCATGAATGGTATTGATAATAACTCCTTGATTAGAATGAATTAAATTATTTTTCTATAAAATAATGTAAACGCTATCATAGCGACTATGTTTCAGTTACCATCGTCTCTGTTCGATCAAAAAACCGGAACCGACGGCAAATGGGCTGAGGTTCGGTTTACCTCAATAAGGGCGATGGATTCATGGCCAGTGTGACATTGCACCAACTTGTCAAATACTACGGTGACACGCAAGTAGTGCACGGCATCAGCCTTGAGATTGCGCACAACGAGTTCGTTGCGCTGGTTGGCCCGTCCGGTTGCGGCAAGAGCACATCGCTGCGCATGATCGCCGGGCTGGAGGACATCAGTGATGGCGAGATCCGGATCGACGGTGAACTGGTGAACGACCTGGCGCCCAAGGACCGCGACATCGCGATGGTGTTTCAGGACTATGCGTTGTATCCCCACATGAGCGTGTACGACAACATGTCCTTCGGGCTGGCAGTGCAAAAGGTCGCGAAAGCGGAAATCCGCGCACGCGTACTTGAAGCCGCCGAAATTTTGAATATTACCGGCCTGCTGGACCGCAAACCCAAGCAACTCTCCGGTGGACAGCGCCAGCGCGTCGCCATGGGCCGCGCCATCGTACGCCGCCCCAAGGTCTTTCTGTTCGATGAACCGCTGTCGAACCTGGATGCGAAGTTGCGGGTGCAAATGCGCACCGAGATAAAAAAGCTCCACCAGCGCGTTGCCACGACGATGATTTACGTCACCCATGATCAGGTTGAAGCGATGACGCTGGCGGACCGCATCGTGGTATTGCGCGACGGAAAAATCGAACAGGCTGGCACACCAGAGCAGGTTTACAACCAGCCGACGTCGATGTTTGTGGCTGGCTTTATCGGGTCGCCAACGATGAACTTCGTACCGGCCCGGGTGTCCGCCGGGGCTGCCATGCTGACACTCGACGACGGCGGCAGCGGCATCAACGTTACGCTGTCGGCGGAGCAGGCCCAGCGCTTTGGAAAATATGCGGAGAGCCGCGTGATTGTCGGCTTCCGGCCTGAGAACGTCACGCTGGCGGCGAACGCTGGCGGCGGCTTTGCAGTCCGTGCCGAAGTGATCGAGCCGTTGGGGTCCGACACGCTCGTGTTTTTTTCTGTCGGCGCATGCGAAGTGGTGGCGCGCCTGCCGCCTTCAACGAACGCAGCGCCAGGGAAAGAAATTCAACTGTGCATCGATGCTGGAAAAATTCACCTGTTCGATCCAGCCACCGAAAAAGTACTGTAGCAATGGCTCGATTTGGACTCGCCGGTTATGGCCTTTGGGGCAAGCACCATGCGCGTGCGATCGCGGCCTCGGCCGACTCGGCCCTCGCGGCAATTGCCTGCGCATCAGAAGCAACCGCAGCCATCGCGCGGGCGGACTACCCGGAACTACCGGTAGTACTCGGCTACGAAGCGTTACTCGGCATACCGGGCCTCAGCGCGATCGATATCGTGACGCCAAACGATTTGCACGCCCCAATTGCTCTGGCCGCGCTGGACGCCGGTTTGGACGTGTTGCTGGAGAAGCCGATGGCGCTCACAGTAGACGAATGCGACCGCATCATTACTGCCGAACACCGCTCGGGTCGCACCGTCTCGATTCTTCACCAATTTCGCCTGTCGACCCAATGGGGCCGCATCAAGACCATGATTGATGCGGGCGAAATAGGGGAACCACGCTATGCCAACATCAGCTTGTACCGGTTTCCCTACCGGCCGGGGTCGGGCGGCTGGCGCAACCGGCGCGACCGGGTGGGGTCGTGGATCCTCGAAGAGCCAGTGCATTTTTTCGACACCGTGATGTGGTACTTCGAATCACTGGGCGACCCGCTGTGTGTCAGTTCAGCTGGCAATTCAATCCGGCCAGCCTCTGGCATGAACGAGAATTTCAGTTGCGTCCTGCGTTGGCAGAGTGGCGCTTACGCCACCATCACCCAGACTCTTTCCGGATTCGAGAACCACCAGCTCGTCGAGGTCACGGGAAGTGAGGGCTCGGTGCGTGCCTGGTGGTCCGGCGCATCCGACCGCACCCGCAATCCCACCTTCGAGCTGAAACGCAAGCAGCGCAGCAGTGATGTTGCAGAAATACTGGATATCGGCCCGTCGGGCGAAGTATTCGAACTGGCGGAAGCCTTCAGCCGCATTGGCGGCGCGTTTAAGCGTCGGCGTCCGCTGGTGTCTGCGGCAGAAGCCCGCAAACGCATCATTGTTTGCCTTGCGGCGGAACAGGCGCTAGGCAGCGGTAAAGAGCATTCGCTCGTATTTTGAGACTGCATCCCGTGTCGTTTTAACCAAAAGGAGATACCAATGTCTACCCATATTCCATCGAGCCGCATCACTTGGATCGCCCGCGGCGCTGCCAGCGCGTTGTTCGCGTTTGCCCTGCTGAATACGCCAGCCTTGGCGCAGCAAAAGAAGATCAGCTTCCTGACTTGGAACATTGCGGACCAGGAAGAACTGTTCAAGGAATGGATCGCCGAATTCAAAAAAATCCGTCCTGATGTCGACGTTGAATGGCTGGACAAAAAGGGCCCCGAGTTTCCTGCCTATTACCAGACTCAGGTGATCGCCGGCACGCCCCCGGACATCATCAATACCCAGGGTGGCTTGTGGCTCGAGTATGCCGCGGCTGGCGGGATGGTTGACCTCACTCCGTACATGGCGAAGGAAGCAGAGGTGCGCAAACGGTTTAACGCCGACTATTTGGCCAACTGGACTTACGAGGGGAAAAATTACATGCTGCCGTTTTACATCAGCAAGACGCTGTTGTTCTACAACAAGACGATGTTCAAGGAAGCTGGTTTGGCCGGGCCGCCCCAGAGTTTCGAGCAGATGATGGATTACGCCGGCAAGATGTCCAAAGGAGACAAGACTGGCATGCTGACCCTGAACTTTGATTGGCTGTACTGGCCATTTTTCAAGATGAACGGTGTCGAGCTGCTGTCGCCCGACCTCAAGAAAGCCACCTTCAATACCCCGAAAGCGGTGCAAACCCTGGAGGCGCTAGCCAAGGCCACGGCTGACGGCGGTATCAACAAAATCTCCTGGACTGGCCGCTGGGTCGAGCCGAATGGCGCGTTCGCTGCCGGCAACGTCGGTATGCTGCATGCGCACTCGCCGGCCTTCTTTTTCATTCGCGGGCAGGCGCCCTGGCTCAATGCTGAAACCTTCGGGGTAGCGCATGTACCAGGCGGCTGGGCTACGCCGAACTCACATGGACTCGGCATTTCCAAGGGATCAAAACATCCCGACATCGCCTGGGAATTCCTCAAGATGGTGACCAGCGAAAAATGGACCGCGAAGTTCAGTGAACGCCGCAAAGTGCTGACCGGCAATATCGCTTCCGACACGACCACGCTTGAGAAAATGAGAAAGGATGATCCGCTGGCAGCGTCGGTGTTGCAAACCCAGCTCGAGCAAACCGACAAGTTGACGGGCAACTGGCGACTTGCCCAAGACTCGCGCGTCAAAAATGCGTTCTATCCGGAAATCCAGAATGCGGTGCTGGGCCGCAAAACCGCCAGCGAAGCACTCAAAGAGGCGGAGACCAAGGTCAACCGCGCTCTCGCGCGATAGTTTCACGCGCTTGATGCAAAACGCCCCGGCCGCCGCCATGCCAGCCGTAGCCGGCCTGGCGCATGCCACCGCGCGGCCGCGCCATGGCGGCGGGTTGAAGCGCCGCCGCGAACTGATTTTGATCTGGGTGTTTCTGCTGCCGTCGTTAGTGGTATTTTTTCTATACCGCATTTTGCCGCTGCTGTGGAATGTCATGTTGTCGTTCCAGGATTTTTCCCTGTTTGGCAAGACCGGATGGATCGGCATTCAGCACTATCGCGACATGCTGGAAGACGAGGTATTCTGGACTTCGCTCTGGAACACCTTACTGTATATAGCGAGCGCGCCGGTGGGCATCGTCCTGGCGCTGGCCATCGCATTGATGGTCAATGCCGAAGTGCGCGGGCGCAATGTCTACCGCACCATCGTGTTTTTGTCCTATCCGTTGATGACGGTGGCGGTGGGCATCATCTGGCGCTGGATGTACGACGAGAAGGTGGGGCTGTTCAACTACGTTTTGCGCACGCTGGGCATCATTGACACGCCGCTGCCGTTTTTGCAATCGTTCGAGTGGGCATTGCCCTCCATACTGCTCGCCAATGTCTGGCAAATTCTGGGCTTTTACATGATCATCCTGCTCGCTGGCCTGCAGAATATTCCGCAAAATTTGTATGAAGCGGCATCGATTGACGGCGCCAGTGCCACTCAGCAGTTGTTCCGCATCACGCTGCCGCTGTTGCGGCCGTCCATCTTTCTTGCATTCGTGATCGGCGTCATGACCTCATTCACCAGTTTTGACCTGGTCTACGTCATGACGCAAGGAGGACCGGCGCATAGTTCGGAACTGCTGGTGACCTATATCTACAAGAACGCCTTTGAACTCTCCAAAGTGGACTACGCCGCTGCACTCACAGTGGTGCAGTTTCTGCTGCTTGTGGCGCTGACCTGGGCCGGTAACCGGATATCCGGCGGCGAGGCGGGCGCGGTTAAAACCGAATGACCGCCAACCCACACCGGCCGCGGCGTGCGGCGGCACGGCGCAAGCACCATTGGTCGCTGCATGTAGGACTGCTGGCTGTGAGTTTCTTCATGCTGGTGCCGTTCTACTGGGTGCTCAAGACAAGTTTGACGGGCGAAAACATCTTCGTCTATCCGCCAAAGCTGCTGCCAAACGACCCGCATCCTTTCTACTACGTCGATGTCTGGTATCTGATTCCGTTTGCCCGCTATCTGGCCAACAGCGCCATCGTATCGGCGCTGGCAATTACCGCCAACGTGGTGTTCAATGCGATGGCGGCGTATGCCCTGACCAAGCATTTCCGCGGACGCGGATTGATCATCACACTCTTGCTCTCGTGCATGATGATCCCTTTTCAGACCACCATCGTGCCCGCCTATCTGATTACCGGCAAGCTTGGCCTGTTGAACAGCTACCTCGGCATGGCGCTGCCGACGTTTTCGACCATCGTCTGTATCTTTGTCTACAAGGCGAGTTTTGATGCGGTGCCAAAATCGCTGATCGATGCGGCGCGGATTGACGGATTGTCCGAACTGCAGGTGATCATGAAAATCATGATTCCGCTATCCGCCTCGGCAGTGGCCACCAACGTCATCCTGTCTTTCATCTGGTCGTGGAACAATTTCATGTGGCCGCTGATCATCGTGCGCGACCCGAACATGCAAACGCTGCCGCTGGGCCTTTCACGCTTTTTAACGTATCACGAAAACACAACTGGCGCCCTCTATGCATTCTGTGTCATGGTGCTGCTGCCGGGAATCTTGCTGTTCTTGATGGCGCAGAGGGAGTTCATCCGCGGCCTGACCTCAGGCGCAACCAAAGGATAAGTGCATGACGACTACGTGGCTCAGTTTGATTGGGCATCGCTTCGTGCTGATTCCCTTTTGCCTCGCCCTGACGGCCGCATCATGGAACGGATACGTGTCACTGCACGATGGCGGTCTGGTGCGCGGTGTGGTGCTGGGACCAGGTGGCGCACCGGTGGCCGGCGCCAAAGTCAGCATGATGGAAAAAAATTTCACGACCAATTCTGATCGCGGTTCCACCCGAACCCGCGCTGACGGCAGCTTTGAGTTCACCAACAACCGCTCACACAACATATTGCTGCGTGCAGCGGTGGACGGTGTCGGCCGCTCTGAGCAAATCACCGTGCGTTTGTATTTTCGATCGCAAAACGTGACGCTTGACGCGCCACTGACGATCAAGCTGGATGCCCCAAGGAATGACTGAGGTGCGCCCGCTCGTGTTGCTGGACCCTCATCCGCGCAACAACGCCATGATCCTGAGGCCGGACGACCGCGCGCGGCTGGCCGCGCTGGCGGAGGTGGTCACGGTGGAATCCGGACCGGTGCCCGACGGCGTCGTGGATCAATGCTTGCCGCGGGTGATGGCGATCCTCGGACAAACAGCATTGCCGCGCGAACGGATTGAACGCGCGCCAAATCTCAAGGCGGTGTTCAACGTGGAAGGCAATTTCTTCCAGAACGTCGACTACACCGCGTGCTTTGCCCGCGGCATCCGGGTGGCGTGTGCGGCGCCGGCCTTTGCCCGGCCGGTAGCGGAGTTCGCTTTGGCCGCGGCGCTTGACCTCATGCGTGGCATCACGGCGGCAGACCGCGCCTTTCGCGCCGGAGAAGAGCAGTACGGTTGGCGTGGCAACCTGGGCCGCGAATCCCTGTTCGGAGCCGATGTAGGCATTGTTGGCTTTGGCAACATTGCCCGCGTGCTGGTGACCTTGCTCGTGCCTTTCGGCTGCACTGTGCGCGCCCATGACCCGTGGCTGCCCCCGGCCGTGATGCGAGACCACAACGTGTTGCCAGCCAGCCTTGATGATTTGCTTGAAAGCTCCAAAGTCGTCTTTGTACTGGCCGCACCAACCAGCGAGAACGGCGGCTTGATTGGCGCGGCGGAGCTGTCGCGGTTACGCGATGGCGCCAAGATCGTCTTGCTCAGCCGTGCCGAGGTAGTCGATTTCGGCGCGTTGGCCCACGCGCTCGCGAGTGGGCGCATCGAAGCCGCCATCGACGTGTTCCCGCAGGAGCCACTGCCCGCGGCGCATCCGTTGCGCACGTCCGGCGCCACGCTGTTGTCATCGCACCGGGCCGGTGGCCTCGACTCTGCGCTCAAGCTGATAGGCGAGATGGCGGTCGATGATTTGGCGCTGGTGCTGCGCGGCCTGCCACCAGTGCGCCTGCAAAGCGGCCACCCGGAAACCATCGGCAGGCAGCGCAGCAAGCCCGGACTGTCAGAAGCACCCGCGTGATGCGTATCGCAGACCACAATCCGGTGGTAGAGGCGCTGGGGCGCCCGCTCCGCCTGGGCGTGACCGGCGGCGGCGCCGGCTCGTTCATCGGCCCGATCCACCGCAGTGCAGCGACGCTGGACCGGCGTTTTGAGGTTGTGGCTGGCGTGCTGTCTTCGGACCGACAGCGGTCGATGGCGCAGGGCGTGGAGATCGGCCTTGATCGGCAGCGCGCCTATGGCTCGGTAGACGAAATGATCGAGCATGAGGCCGCGCTCGGTTCGAGTGGCATTGATGCGGTAGCCGTCATGACGCCGAACGACCGGCACTGCCCTGACAGCAGCGCAGCACTCGGAGCAGGCCTGCATGTGATTTGCGATAAACCCATGGCCAACTCGGTGGCCGAGGCCCGCGCGCTGAACGATCTGGTATCCCAGACCGGCAAAGTATTCTGTTTGACGCACAATTACTCCGCTTACCCGATGGTGCGCCAGGCGCGTGCGATGGTGGAAGCGGGCCAGCTGGGTGACCTGCGCATCGTGCAGGTGGAGTATTTTCAGGGGGGGATGGCGCTGCCGGTTGAGCACGGC
>Ga0209181_10012616_pt1 | contig 10669 bp, 11 predicted proteins | sample MAT05_FD_187208 | JGI IMG/M metagenome (GOLD analysis project Ga0209181, IMG submission 187208) | Freshwater microbial communities from Lake Fryxell liftoff mats and glacier meltwater in Antarctica - MAT-05 (SPAdes) (version 2) | ecosystem: Environmental > Aquatic > Freshwater > Ice > Liftoff...
CAAATGTTTATCGATGGAAAATGGAATGTTATATAACAAATTGAAAACTTTGCCAGAAAATTTAAAATCAGAAGTTTTAGACTTCATAGACTTCCTTTTAAGCAAAACGGTAAATGATAAAAAAAATACAACAAATCCCAAACCAACATTTGGGAGCGCAAAAGGTATGTTTAAAGTGAAAAGCGATTTTGATGAACCGTTAGAAGACTTTAAAGATTATAGGAACGAATGAATAATTTAATCGACACGCAGGCACTTATTTGGTTTCTAAATGGCGATAATAATTTATCTGATAAAGCAAAAAAAGCCATTGAAGAAATTGATGCAATCAACTTCATAAGCATTGCAAGCTTATAGCAAATTGCTATAAAAATAAGATTTAGGAAAACTTGAACTTAGTACTCCTTTTGCTGAAATTGCTGAACAAATTGACCATAATGGTTTTCAAATTTTGCCAATAACATTTGAAGACACATTGATATTATCAACTTTACCATTTCATCACAGAGACCCATTTGACAGGATCATTATCTCACAGAGTTTTAATAACAATCTGACAATAATTTCGAAAGACAGTTATTTTGATGCTTATCAGGTATCCTTAACCTGGTAGATAGCACATGCATCCTTACAGTCGGATAACTAAGTTTTCTTCGTTTCTTCTTCGTAACTCCTTCGTGAATTACTTTTAACCTTCCAACCTTAAATTTCGTAAAGTGAATTCTTTTAAATGCAAGCAGTAATACACGTCGGGTTTCGCAAAGGCAGTATTTAAATTTGAAGCATATACCGGCGAAAACCCCACCGGGACAGAAAGCAGTTGGCAGACCTCACCGCTGGCTTGCGGGGCCGGGAGCGAAACAGAGTCTTTGTATAACTTTGCTTCCGGCACCCTGCACTGTTTGGCGCAACGTCCCCGGCCAGCGCTCATTGGCTATTGGAGAAACATTAATGGAAAGCTTATTATTGAAGAGCGGGAGTTTGATGATACAAGCGTTGCAGGAAAAAGCCTGCTGCAATAAGGTAGTAATTCAAGACAGATTCTTATAATGTTATAAAAAAACGGCATCAGAATAAAATGATCCCGTTCTGAAATTATTTAAAAGTCTGTTTATCTGGCTTTGGCCAATGGTTTGGGTAAACCCACTTCTTTCAATAACGCTTTTATGGCATTGGCTTTTTTTACAAAAAAAGGATGCTTTTCGTAATTGCCAACCTTAGTGTCAACGACGGCAAAGGTTTTTTTATTTTTTTAAAGCGGCCTTATGTTTTGCGGTTATACTCATGTGGTAAAATTATAAATTATTTTCTGTGAATCAAAAATGCTTAATAGTCCTTACGTTCCTGAAATAGTTCCCAACTTGCTTCTTTCAGGCCGTACACATTAAAATCAATACTGATCTCATGCCAGTGATTGGTAATGCCCATCCTGTAAAGCCTTGTTCTTGAATGCGTACTTCCCTTGGCTACAACGATTGCTTTAGGATAATGAATAGTAAAATCATGAACGGCACCTGCAACCGTTGCAAGTACAATGTGGCTGTCATTATTATTGCTAACAATGGTATCACTTATTTCACCGGTCAATTCATCAAGATCGCCAAATCCTGGATTAAATACATTGCCTTCAATTTTCGAAAAACGAACTACCTTTTTTATACTTCCTTTTGGCCCCTCAATAATAAATTCATAATCAAGAAAATCCGGATTGGTCTTATATTGGTATTTTGGTAAATGCATTACCTTAATTTACGTTGTTACAAAAAACACAAACCCTACAATACGATTTTTTTTTGCTTTTGCAATGGGGTTGAAACGTGTTTCCAAAAATTGCCGGATTTCAAAGTATAATACCAATCGTATCTATTTTCCAATGAATTCTTAAAAAGCGAATCCGCATAATCCTAACGTGGCTTTCGCAACAGTAAGCTCAAACCATAAAAGATGAATCTGCGAAACCTTGCTGCCGACAATACCTATACTCTAGACGCCTCCACCCATTGAATAAATACCTTTTCAAAATATACATTTAACTTCACTCCTTAAATCCCCAGGAGTGAATTCTTTTTTGTGTCGGCAGTAATACAGATCAGGGTTTTCCTAAAACTGTTTTAACATTTGAAGCATATCCCCCTGAAAACCCCGCCGAGACAAGTTCATTTCGCCATCATCGTTTTTTATAGGCTTTTCGAATGGGTTGAAATGATAGAAAAAGTAAATTGATCTGACTAAACCAATTGGCAATAAAGTCAACCAAATCATTGTTATTGTATTCTTTTTCGAATACTTTTGACTCGTATTCCCAATTCGTCATTTTAAAAAAAATACAATGAAAAATTCAACAAAAATATTAGCCGCTGATGCTGTAGGTATTGCTGCGGGAAGTTTACCGGGATTGTTATTTGCACCAGATAAAGGTGCTGAAACCAGAAAAAAAATATCCAAAAAAGGAGGTGCTATCCTTGATAAAATAAAGGGAGATATTAGCAAAGAAAAAATGGCCAAACTGAAAGAGAAACTGGAAGCCCAATTGCAAAAACCGAATACCAAAATAGCGGAAATTTCCAAAGAGTACTATTCTAAATATGTTTAAAAAATAAAAAATGCTACAGCAGGAATTCAATAAAGCAGAGGAACTGGCATTGCAATTAAAAGCTTATGTCAATAAAGAAATTGAATTGGCAAAGTTGATTGCTGCCGAAAAACTGTCTAAAGTATTTTCGAATCTCATTGCTGTAATATTTGTAAGTTTTGTCTTTTTACTTTGCCTTTTATTTGCAAGTTTCACTGTTGCATACCTGGTGGGTGAATGGGCCGGAGCAATGTGGATAGGCTTTTTTGCAGTGAACTCTTTTACTTATTACTGGGAATTATTGCATGGTTACAGGGAAAAATTAATCCGGGTTCCAATTATGAATGCGATCCTTCGGCAATTATTTGATAATAAAATAAAAGACAAATATCAAATCAGGAAAAAATTTGGTTGATGTCGAACAAAAGGCCCGCATTTTAAATGCAGGCCTTTTTTATTTTATATAAGATATTCATCAAATTTTTGCGTTGGCTAATTTAAAGCATATGCCGGAGAACTAAACCGTGAATTTAATATTTTGGAACTGGCTAAATATTTCTTTTCGGGACTAAATATAAACAGGCAGGTGCCATCCTTAATTTTGTTAATGATTGATTTGTGAAGCTGTCTTGGAACTGCCGGGCAACCCCAGCTTCTGCCAATGTAGCCCTGCGAATGAATTAAACGTTCATCTACATAATCTGCACCGTGAATGACAATATCACGCCTGTTTGCATTGTCATTGATACCCCGTTCCACACCCTGTAATCTTAATGAGTAACCATTACCACCCATATAGGTACCAAGGGTTTCATAAAAACCAAGACTACTTTTATTGCTGGAAGGGCGATTGGAAAACTGATTGGCAAATTCTTTACCCGACTGCATCCCGTGTGCTACATAGGTATTAAAAAGAACTTTGTAATTTTCAAGATCAATGATAAACATTCTCTTTTCTGAGGAAGGTTTACTGAAGTCTACTATTGTAATAATCTTCTCATTTGCAAGTTCGCCGGATTCCTTCATGTAATTGAAGCCCTTCATAGCATAATTGAAAACCTGCCTGCCTAATCCCAGAGAACCCAATCGAAGACTATCGTATAAACTAAATTGTATGTTTGAAATTGAATCAGCTTTAGTTAAACTGGAATCGGACAACCCAACAGGTGAATTCTTTTTATTTATTAAGAGCTTGCCCAATGAATTGTTTTTAGCAAAAACAAACGGCATATGCAAAATAAAAATACAAAGGGAAGAAAAGAATAGATAAACTCTTTTGATGCGAAATTTTTTTGTCATTTTGTAAGGAGGATATTGTTAAAAAATTATTTCGAAATGCAAATGTCGGTTAAATAAAACGAGGGGAATGTTAAAATTGACAATCACCAGGGAAACTCCATAATTTACCACCAACGCATAAAATTAAATCAAGCTATATAGGGTCTTGATTCAATCGTCATTTAGTAGTTTTAAAAATATGAAAATATAGCATTTACTTCCTGTAATTTTTTTAAGAACAAGTGGAATAACGGGCTAATTCCCAGAATGTTTAAACAGTGGAAAGCTGCGAATTTATTCCTTCTTTGAAAGCCCGGAAGTCGGTTTAAAACATCAATGCCTAAAAAACACTGTTGGTTCTTCAGGCATTAAAAAAAGTAAAGTAGTTAAAAAGAGAGTCGGACGTTTAGGCCTGTTTTAACAGTGCCTCATACAACACTTCAATGGTGTGCAGTGCTTTCCTTCCCGTACCGTCTTTAATTTGGTGGCGGCAACTCGTGCCAGGTGCAGCAATGATTACATCCGCTGCCTGGCTCCTTACTGTTGGTAATAACACCAGCTCCCCAATCTTCATGGACAGATCGTAATGCTCCTTTTCATATCCAAATGAACCGGCCATACCACAGCAGCCGGAAGGAATCGTTTCTACTTTATAATTGGGCGGAAACGACATCATTTTTACAGAAGGCGTAACAGACGAAATGGACTTTTGCTGACAATGGCCATGTAGTTTAATCAATCTTTCTTCTTTAGTAAACAATGCCTGGTCAATATTTCCTTTGTCCATTTCGTTGGCAATAAATTCATCAATCAGAAATACATTTCTTGCCAATTGCTTAGACGCTTCAAAGTTGGCATCCGAAGCCAGATCAATGTATTCATCCCTAAAAGTAAGGATCGCCGAAGGTTCTATCCCAACCAGTGGTGTTTCAGCAGTAACTAGTTTACTAAGAATTGAAATGTTTTTATTGGCAATTTTTTGCGCATCCCGGAGCAATCCTTTGGACAACCAGGCCCTCCCACTCTCTTCATGATTAGGGATGATAACTTCATATCCCAATTTTTCTAACAGCAGAATTGCTTTAATACCGATTGTAGTATCATTGAAATTGGTAAACTCATCACAGAATAAATACACTTTTTTAGTATAGGTGGTGGTGTCTGCTTTTTTCCTTTTTTTATACCACTTTACTAAGGTGGTTTTATACAAAGTTGGCATAGATCGCTTCACCCCAAATCCAACAATGCGCTTGATGGTATTGCTGATGAAGGGTGTAGTCATCATGAAATTATAAACACCCGGCATTACGGCACCCAACTTTGCAGCAGCACTAAAATTGGCAATTAATTTTGATCGGAAAGGCACTCCATTGGCGTCATAATATTGTTGCAAAAACTCTGCCTTCAGTTTGGCTACATCCACATTACTTGGACATTCCGATTTGCATCCTTTACAACTCAAACATAAATCCATCACCTCATAAATTTCTTTATGATCAAAACGGTTCATTTTATCCGAATTGGTTAAAAACTCCCGCAATATATTTGCTCGTGCCCTTGTGGTATCTTTTTCATTTTTGGTAGCCATAAAAGATGGACACATGGTACCTCCTGATAAATGTGTTTTACGACAATCGCCAGACCCGTTGCATTGTTCGGCATGTTGCAATACATCCTGATTGTGGTAGCGGAAAACGGTTTTAAACTCCGGCGTTTTTTGACCCGGTGTGTAACGCAACATCGTATTCATGGAAGGTGTATCTACAATCTTATTTGGATTAAAGATATTTTCAGGATCCCAGGTACGTTTGATGGTTCTCAACAATTCATAATTTTTGGGACCCACCATCTGCTTAATAAATTCACCCCGCAATCTGCCATCACCATGCTCACCACTTAGTGATCCATCATATTTTTTCACCAGCGTAGCAATCTCTTCCGCTATGGTTCTGAATAATTGATTCCCTTCTACGGTTTTAAGATTGAGGATGGGACGTAGATGTATTTCACCAGATCCGGCGTGGGCGTAATGCACCGCATGCAAATTGTATTTCGTAAGTATTTCATTAAACTCTGCAATGTAAGCCGGAAGGTCCGCTACATCCACTGCGGTATCTTCAATAACCGGAACCGCCTTTTCATCACCTGGTAAATTTCCCAGTAGTCCAAGTCCTGCTTTCCGGAGTGTCCATATCTTTTTACTATCGCTGCCAAACAATAACGGGAAATGATACCCCAAACCCGCAGCACGCATTTCAGCTTCAACCTGCGCAGCTATTTCAGTAATTTCTTCCCGGTTCGATCTTGCAAATTCTATCACTAAAATTGCTCCCGGATCACCTTCTACAAAAAAGCGGTTCTTGTTTTGTTCAATGTTATCCTTGGTACATTCCAGTATATAATGATCTATCAGCTCACTGGCACTGGGCTTATATTTCATGGCAATCAGGTTGGCCCGCAATGATTCATCGATGCTGTTAAAATGAACGCAGAGCAACCCTGTTTCTCCAGGTGGCAATGGGCTTACATTCAGCTTTATTTCTGTTATAAAAGCAAGGGTTCCCTCCGATCCTGCAATGAGTTTGCAAAAATTAAAATCTTCTTCACCAGCAGTAAAGGGCGCAGAATCCAATAGAATATCTACCGCATAACCCGTGTTTCTTCTCTCTACCGATTTTTTTGGAAACTCTTTCCGGATTTCCTGCTGGTTATCGTAATTGCTTAATTGAGAGCGGATCGACTGGTAGATTTTTGCCTCCAGGTGATCACCTTCACATTTCGCATGAAATTCATCCAGGTTCAACGCTTTGAAAATGGTTTCGCTACCATCACTCAATAAAGCATTTACTTCAATCAGGTGTTCCCGCACACTTCTGTAAACAACCGAGTTGGATCCGCAGGAATTGTTGCCCACCATACCGCCCATCATGGCCCGGTTGGCCGTGGAGGTTTCCGGACCAAAGAATAAACCATGCGGTTTTAAAAACATATTCAGTTCATCCCGGATTACTCCTGGCTGCACCCGAACCCAATGCTGCTGCTCGTTTAGCTCGATAATTTTTGTAAAATTTTTGGATACATCCACTACTATCCCATTACCAACCACCTGCCCTGCAAGCGAAGTACCCGCAGTACGAGGTATCAGCGAAGTCTTTTCAGCCCTTGCAAAATGTATTAATTTTTTGAGGTCTTCAATTGATTGGGGAATGGCCACCGCCAGCGGCATTTCACGATAAGCGGATGCATCGGTTGCGTATAGGATCCGCATGGTATTGTCAAAATATAATTCGCCTTCTAATTCCTGGGAAAGTTGTTTGAGCCGTTCGTTCATTGAATGTTGGTGCTTTTGCTAATAAAACGCAAAATTAAATGATTTTAGGAAAGATAAGAAAGCTGGTGATTTTTAGGAGGCATTTTAGTTTAAATGCTTCCACATGAAGTGGGTATTGACAGTGATTGAAGGTATTAATAAGGAGGCGCAAGATGGAGTTGTGGCTGAGGGAAAAGAAAACCAGACACGGATGCCAAATAGTAATTACTACACGGCACAGGAAAGCTTTGCACTTAACTCACGCCTCATTCCTGCGCCTGTGGCAGATGTAAAAACTAAACAAGCGTACGCTATATAAAATATAAAAGCCCGGATTTGGACCGGCATCTCAGGGCTAACGTAGTGCATATCGCTATACATTGGAACTCCGACAACAAAAAAACAAACTAAAAACTTGTTTTCAATTCCAGGTATCTCAAAAATTCGGTCTTTTTTTCTTCTTGTTTGAATGCACCGCCGTAAAAAGCGGTTACTGTGCTGGATGTATCGTCTTCTACTCCACGGCTGGCTACACATAGGTGTTTAGCATCTATTACAACTGCCACATCTTGTGTTCCCAATATCTGTTGTAGTTCTTTGCCTATCTGCATGGTCAGCCTTTCTTGCACCTGCGGCCGTTTGGCATAGTACTGCACCAACCTGTTTAGTTTACTCAAGCCTATCACTTGCCCATTGCTGATGTATGAAACGTGCGCCTTACCCATGATAGGTACAAAATGATGTTCGCAATTACTGTAAAAAGAAATGTTCTTTTCCACCAGCATCTGGTTGTATTTATACTTGTTTTCAAATAAGGCCATTTTGGGTTTGTTGGCCGGGTTAAGCCCCTGAAAAATTTCCTTAATGTACATTTTGGCAACACGGTGAGGCGTACCCTTCAGACTATCGTCTGTAAGGTCGAGCCCCATGATGTTCATGATTGATTCAAAATGCTGTTCTATTGCCTTTATTTTCTCTGTATCGCTCAAGTCAAAGGCATCGGCTCTCATTGGTGTATCTACAGATGTACTAACGTGGTTGTCACCCAATTCATCTATCAGAATATCCAGTGTTTCTTTGGTTTCGTGTCCGTTTAGGCGGATATTGGATAAAGTTTCTATTTGTTTCATGTATGTATGTTTAAATTAATTCGATTTGTTAAATCAATGTCTAATTACTAAACAACAAATTTGCATCTTTGTTTAAACTAATTGTAAAAACATTAAACACTCATTCCCCCCGAAGGTTCAAGGTAAAAACTTTTAAAATGTAAGGGTTGGCTGTTTTAGTTGTAATAGTATTGGTGGGCACAGATAAGCCAACGCTCGTTTACCGCCCTGCATACCTGAGCAGGTTTAAATTAATATTTCAATAAAACTTTTAGGTTTTCACATACATAAATGGTAACCTTTCTCATGACAATACGAAAAGGTACCAGGGGTGCGGGGTGTAAAAGTATGATGCCATCGCCCATTTTTATCCTGATCAATGCCTTTAGAGGAAACTGTTTACCCAGCATGCGCAGGATCCGGTCCTGTCTCTGCCATATTACTAATCCGATTGAAATAAAACAAGTAAATTTTTCACTGAGAAATTTATTTTATTACTACTGTTTATTTTCTGTATTAAATAGGATTTTTTTTATAATGGATTGATAGCGGTTACCCTAATAATTGATAAAATCTGGGTTAAAATTTAGTACGCTATACCCCTTCAATTTAAAATGATATTGTTGCAACATAAAATTGATAGTGACATAAATAACAAAATATTTGGGCAATGCAGGAGATCGTCTCACAATAATAAAATCAAACTTAACGGAAAGTCTTTTTAATTTAAACATCTTCACTATTTAAAACATTTAAAATGAAAAGAAAATTACCCATTATCATCGGCTTTGGCTTTGTATGCATGAGTTATACAACTTTAAAACTTCTGAACGATCCAAATTGCCCGCTTAGCTACACCGGTGCTCCAAAGGCTACCACTCCTAATCTTCGGCAAATTCGGTATTGTAATAACTCTGGCTGCCATCAAAATTTTGCACTCAATAATGCAGGTGGAAGCGTGGTAGCCACCGGATTGCCAAGTCTTAATTATTCATCTGGTGCTATATATAATTTTTCGCTGAAAATAACACATGCTGTAGCAGATAAAAAAAATTGGGGCTTTGCCATAAAAGCTGTTAACGCAGTTGATAACAAAGTGGTAGGTACTTTTTCTACAACCAATACCAATGCGACTTTAAAGGGTACCACGACTGGTAATACAGCAGAGTTAAGCCATAGCAATGCGGCTGCTACGGCTACAGCAAATACGTTTAGCTATATCAACCTGCAATGGACAGCTCCCACAATTCCTACAGTAAATGAAGCCAATATAAAGTTTTATATTGTGGGTAATGCAGGTGATGGAGATGGATCCGAAGTGGGAGATTACATTTATACATCCATTGTTTCTGCAGCACTTAACACCCTTCCGGTTTCGCTCACTGCTTTTTCTGTAAATTATACGAATCAAAACACTGTAAACATTAACTGGCAAACAGCTCAAGAGATAAATACAGATCATTTTGAAGTAGAAACAAGTACTAATAGCACGGATTGGCACAAAGTATCAAACATGCGTGCAATGGGTAACTCCTCTATAAAACGATCGTACTCCTTTGCATATAAAAAGCCAACTGCTTTTAATGGCAACCTATTTTATCGCCTCAAAATAGTTGACCTAAATGGAAGTTTTAGTTATTCAGAAATAAAATCACTAAGGCTTACCAATAACGGGATTGTTATCGAAGAACCAAACGGTCAACCTTTACAAGCCTATGGTAACAGTATTTTTACAATTCACAGCAATCAAACAAAAAATATCAATATTGTGGTATTGGATTTAAATGGGCGTTTGCTGTACAAAAATAGTACAATGCTTGCCACCGGCGTAAATACCATCACCATTCCAGGTAATACGGTCGCAATAAGCAGCGGTATGGTGTTTGTTAAGTTTACAGCCGATGGGTTTGAAAAAACATTTAAGCAGCTAATCAAATAAATTATTAATCATTCGGCAAGGCAACAAAACCTTGCCGAATGATTTTATTTTCCATGTTATTTTTTTTGTTTCGTTAAATCCAGCTAATTTGTTTTGTGTAGTTAGTAGTAACAAATCAGACACAGAACGGAGTTCTGCGCCTGACTGAGCTGTCACCGCACCAAAATAGTAATTACTGCCCGGCACAGGAAAGCTTTGCACATAACCCACGCCTCATTCCTGCGCTTGTGGGTATTCAAAATGTGTAACCTATGTTATGCTATACGAAAGTTACGCCTTAGTAGCGCTAACCAGCTAAACTAAAAAGGCAGTAAAATTTGTTGCCCATAGTTATCGAATCAAATTCTGGCTGGCGCTTTAATCACAAGCATACATTCAACCGGGCAGGTGTCTTTGCAATTTATGATTGGTTAAACGCCACCGGTTTCTCCATCAACATTGCCCTAATTAAAAATAGCTTT
>Ga0209181_10012620_pt1 | contig 10664 bp, 8 predicted proteins | sample MAT05_FD_187208 | JGI IMG/M metagenome (GOLD analysis project Ga0209181, IMG submission 187208) | Freshwater microbial communities from Lake Fryxell liftoff mats and glacier meltwater in Antarctica - MAT-05 (SPAdes) (version 2) | ecosystem: Environmental > Aquatic > Freshwater > Ice > Liftoff...
ATTAGCGATGGGCGTGGGAAGTGTGGCAAATGACTCTAGCGATTCACCACGCCCTTCGTACCTCAGAGCGTGCCACCCGTGCCACCCGTGCCACCCGTGCCACCCGTGCCACCCGTGCCACCCGTGTAAGCAGTAAGCAGCAAGCAGTAAGCAGCGAGATTTGCGATCCGAGATCTGCGATTTAGGATCAGAGTATCAGTCGAGAATGCTACTGCGATCGCGATAATAATTCATGCAAATGAAAATGGTGCTTGCCAAGTTTTCCGCCATAATTGCCGCCCGTGATTTTTCGTATGCCGCAAGATGGCCCTACCTCGCATGCAGCTTGAATACCCACTCGCATCGCGTGTCCGACGACTTCCGGCGATAGTCCGTCAATGACCAGCTCCAATGCGGCACTGGTTTGATCGAGTACATAGGATTTGGTTTGTTCTCGCAATGTGGGGCAGAATGCATCGTTGGTTGAGGCATTCAGCATTTTGTACTTCGAGCCCACTTTGGAACCGCTCCGAGCGACGCCGCCAGGGAAAGGTGTAATGCAATCGCGAAGGCGTTTGATGGCACGAACGGCATAGTCGCAAGCATGCAAAGCTCCGTGGATCGTGTCGGCCAAGACGAGGAAGTTTCCTCCGCCTACAGCGGCTTGTCGACAGACGGTATCCTGACACACGAATTCGCCATCCATGACTGGGATTCGCCAGTAGCGTTCTTTCCCAATCTTCTTGGAGATTTGGTGGCCGTCACCGAAATAGCGAAGCTTGGATCCCATCGCGACTCGCTTTTCGCTGTAGAGACCTGCAAAAACGGAAGTACTTGGGCACGTAAGGACACATTGCCCAACGCGCCGAACCAATTGCTTCTCAAGTTCGCCGCCAGAAACGCTAAAAAGCAAGATTGCAACTCCAGGACGACCGTCCGGAGTCTCGTCCGATTCAAGGAATCGTTCCACCGCAGCTTCGACGCCACAGCCAATGACGCTCGTCGCGAAGCCCGTCATGGCCTCGGCGGCTCGCCGCGCCCAAGACGGCTCGGCGGCCGTAATAATGACGCGAGTGCCTGTCATATCAAAGGCTTCAGCGAACGTATCTTCGATTTCAATCCCATTTATTTGCATCGCAAGCTCAAGTTCGTGGTGTTTTGCGAAAAATCTAAGCATGCCGTCTGGCCAACAGGCTTGTGAATCGACCATAATGCAATGCGATCGAGGCGATGGACAACAAGTAAAGATACCACCCACGCTCTGTCAAGCGTAGCTACCCTCGCCAGACGGTGGTCAACTAACACGCCAGCCACTTTTTCGCCTCAACACAAACTCATTTAAGGCAACTCACTATGGGCCGAATTGAAATTGGTTTTCAATACCCTTGGTATTTGCTGCTGTTGTCGCTGATACCTCTCGTTTGGTGGCTTGGGCTGAAGTCCTTGGCTGGTCTTGGGCCCTGGCGTCGATCTATTGCGATTGCACTGCGGACGGCAGTGATGTTGCTGGTCATTTTCGCAATTGCTGGAATTCAGTGGATATGGTCCAGCGAGAAACTGACGGTTATCTATTTATTGGACCAAAGCGATTCGATTCCGGTCGCCAAGCGTCAACTGATGTTTGAATATGCCATTCAAAGCGTCAAAGCTCACCGTCATTCGGAACGGCAGGACAGAGCGGGGCTAATCGTTTTTGGTCGTGAGGCCGCCATCGAAATCCCGCCGTACGACGAGGACCTACCCAATATCAATCGACCCGAGTCGTTTTTTGGCAAGTCGGATGCAACGAATTTGGAAAGTGCGCTCAAACTCGCTCAAGCCAGTTTCCTGGAAGACTCCGCTAAACGCATCGTAATCTTGACCGATGGCAACCAAACGTTAGGTTCCGCCGAAGTGACCGCCCAGAGGTTGAGCGATACCGGCATCGGAATTGACGTCGTGCCCGTTCGCTTGGATTCCCAAACGGAGGTCTTGGTTGAGAAGATTGACGTACCTGGATTTGTTCGACAAGGTCAAACGGTAGACGCTCGCGTTGTTATCAACCGCTATAGCGAGGCTGGAAACGCAATGGACATTCCTGGGCATTTGCGAGTCGTTCGTCGCATAGGCAATCAATCGGAAGTGTTGGCAGACGGAGACTACACCCTCGATCGAGATATCAACGTAATTCCGATCCCGCACAAGATCGATGAGACCGCCGGTTACACTTACGAAGCCGAGTTTACCACCAAGGACCCAGCCAACGACACGATTACCCAAAACAATCGTGCGACCGCGTTTACCTACGCGCGCGGCAAAGGAAAGGTCATGTTGATTGAGGACGGGGTGTCGCCTGGGAATTACCAAAGGTTTGTGGACGCTCTCCGACGGAATGATATCGATGTCGACGTCCGAGATACGCGCAACCTCTTTTCCAGTTTGGTCGAACTTCAATCCTACGACTCTGTCATCCTAGCCGGCGCGCCGCGTACGAGCGGAGACGACTCGACTCCGATCGTTTCCTTCACCGACGATCAAATCGACATGCTTGTCCAAAGTGCTCAGCAATTCGGAATGGGAATTCTGATGTTAGGTGGTCCTGAGGCGTTTGGCGCAGGTGGTTGGACCAACACCACGCTAGAAAAAGCGATGCCGGTTAATTTTGCCATTAAGAACAGTAAAGTAGAGGCGGTGGGTGCGCTTGCGATGGTGATGCATGCATGCGAAATACCCGAGGGGAACCACTGGCAGAAAATGATTTCCAAGGCGGCATTAGAAGCCTTGGGGCCAAGTGACTATTGCGGTGTTGTTCAATACGACATGTCGGGTGATAAGTGGCTTTGGGGGACCGGGGCCGCTGGTCTTCTTAAGGTAGGCGAGAACAAGTCCATGATGAAGTCGCGAATGAACGCAATGACACCAGGTGACATGCCCGACTTCGACTCGGCCTTGAATTTGTCGATGAGAGGACTGAAAACAGTCCCAGCATCTTTAAAACATATGATCGTTATCAGCGATGGCGACCCAACCCCTGCGTCGGCGGGTATCCTTTCGCAATTCTCCAGTGCCAAGATTAAGATCTCGACGGTTGCAGTTGGCTCGCACGGTCCTGCGGGAAGCAACGAACTCAAGCGGATCGCCAACAAAACGGGCGGGAATTACTATGTGGTACAGAATGCTTCAGCGCTCCCAAAGATCTTCATGCGCGAGGCTCGACGCGTAGCCAGGCCGTTGGTTTTTGAACCTGAAGGTGGCGTGCAAGTCGTCCTTACTCAGCCCCATGAAATTCTTTCAGGCATCACAGGCGATCTGCCCACCATCCGCGGATTTGTGCTCACGGAACGCAAGGAAAGCCCTTTGGTAGAAGTGCCGTTGCAGTCCACCAAACCGGCAGAGCCCGATAATGCATCGCTTTTGGCAACTTGGACATACGGGCTTGGACGTACCGCCGTGTTCACAACCGACGCAGGCCATCGATGGGCTGGTGATTGGGTGAACTCACCGTTCTACGACCAATTCTTCTCACAAATGGTGCGATGGACTATGCGTCCCTCCAATGACGACTCCAAATACAACATCGCGACCAACGTCAAAGATGGCCGCATACAGATCGTCGTCACGGCTATGAACGCAGACGATAAATTCGTGAACTTTTTGGATATGAATGCAATCGCCGTCGGTCCAGACTTGAAGCCCATCAACATTGCGATGAGACAACAGGCTTCCGGTCGATACATTGGGGAGTTGACGCCAGAGCAAGCCGGAAGCTACATGCTTAGTATCGTCCCGGGCGGCGGCAAGCCACCGATTACCACGGGAGTGACGATGCCATTCTCCGACGAATATCGTGTTCGGCAAGTCAACATGCAATTGCTGGAATCGTTGGCGGCTCGCAAGCCGGCGGGTGGCGAGGCAGGAAATCTCTCGGCCTCCCTGGAAAAAGACTCGTTGAGGGAAGTGCTGAACGTGGATTCATATCGTAAAGGGCTGCCGCCAGCCAAGAGCCTCAAGGATATTTGGCCATTGGCCGTCCTTGTCGGGGCCACGATGTTTTTCGCTGATGTCTTCGTACGTCGCGTAGCCTTGGATGTAGGCTTGCCCCTAAGAATGCTGGCTGCGAGACTTCGACGACGTAGAGACGATTCGAAAGCCATGGATGCAGAACAAAAGAGCCGTCTAGACCGATTGAGAAGCAGTAAGAATATCGTCGGTGACGATCTTCTGAAACAGAGGGCAAGCACCCAATTCGAACCAGACCCAGACGTGGCGGCCTCCGTCACGGCTGCCGAGGAGGCCTTTGGGATTGGGGCTTCGAAGACCAGTCGCCCTGATGCGTTACCGAAAAAGCCAAGCATGGGTGTGGAAGAAGAACAAAGTTATACATCTAGATTGCTGGATGCGAAACGTAAAGCCAACAAGAACAATTAGCACTTAACCTAGGAAGCTACATGAGTAACGTCGCAGAATCGATGCAACAGCAAGCAGAAACGTTTCGCAATCGATACGCAGCAGTTCGCGAACAAATTGGGCGAGTGATCGTCGGTCATGATGAAATCGTGAACGGTGTGTTGACGGCGGTCTTTGTAGGCGGCCATTGCTTGCTGGAGGGGGTCCCCGGACTCGGCAAAACGATGTTGATCAAAACCCTTTCGGAGACCCTTTCGCTCGATTTCAATCGTGTGCAATTCACGCCAGACCTGATGCCTTCGGACATCCTCGGCACCAACATGATTGTTGAAAATGATGGGCGACGCGAATTTCAATTTCAGAAGGGCCCCATCTTTACCCAAATTTGCTTGGCGGACGAAATCAACCGGGCTACGCCAAAAACTCAGTCGGCTCTTTTGGAAACCATGCAGGAGGGGACGGTAACCGTCTCCGGCAATCGCTATGAATTAAAGAAGCCCTTCTTCGTCCTTGCTACGCAAAACCCCATCGAGCAAGAAGGAACCTATCCACTTCCAGAAGCCCAACTCGATCGCTTTTTGTTCAAGCTCGTCGTGGGCTATTCCACCCGAGAAGAACTCAACACGATCATCGATCGAACGACGCGAGGGACCATCATCACTCCAGATAAGGTTATGGACGGTGAGGAGATCAAACGTTGGCAGCAGCTCGTCCGGCAGGTGGTTTTGGCCAAGCATGTTCAGGATTACATCGCAAGGCTCGTATTGGCAACGCATCCTGGCGGCAGCTTAGCCCCAGACGTCACGAACCAATACATTCGATGGGGCGCTAGCCCTCGCGGTGCTCAGACGATTGCTCTGGCGTCGAAAGTTCGCGCGTTGTTGGATGGTCGTTATAACGTCAGTTTCGAAGATATCCGCCGTGTGTTCCTGCCTGCCATGAGACATCGCGTTTTGCTCAACTTCGAGGCCCAAGCAGAAGGGATTGAATGCGATCGAGTACTTCTGGACATTCTCGAAAAGGTGACAGAGCGTGCCGACGATCTAGCGGCAGCTTGAGTTTGGCACTATGTCGCCTTTCGCTCCGCGAAAGGCGACAATAATAAAAATAGAAATGATTTGATATGCGTTGTTTGAGTATTATGTTGGGTTTGATTTGTGTCGGTTGTGCGCCGTTCCTTGCGAGAGCAAGTGACTGGCCAGAGTTTCGTGGACCAACGAAAAACGGCTTGAGTGAGGAAACGGATCTGCCTGTGAGTTGGAGCGAGACCGAAAATGTCCGATGGTTTACCAAAACCAAAGGGCTGGGCTGGTCGTCCCCTGTTACACTCGGCGATCGAATCTACTTCACTTCTTCGATCAACACGGAAGAAGATGTTGCTGCAGACGGGGAGTTGCGAGGAAGGCAAAGTTTGCAATTGGTTTGCCTGAATGCTAAGGACGGAAAAGAAGTCTATTCGAAGGCGATTTTCGAGCAACCAAAAGATGCACCGAAAATTCACAACAAAAATTCGCACGCGAGCCCAACTCCCATTATTGAGGAGAGTCGGATTTATGTTCATTTTGGCCATCAAGGGACCGCCTGCACGGATCTTGATGGAAATAAGATTTGGGAGAATCGAAAAAACGCTTATCCACCGACACACGGCAACGGCGGTTCGCCTATCATCGCAGACGGTAAGTTGGTCCTCACTTGTGATGGTGGAGACGCACCTTGCACGCTTGCATTGGATCTTGCAACGGGAGCGGAGGCTTGGAGAACGAACCGGGAAGTCGTGGCTGACAAGACGTTCTCTTTTTGCACCCCGATGTTGATCACAATCAATGGTGCTTCTCAGATCATTTCACCCGGTTCCAATATCGTTCAATCGCTTTCGCCCAACGATGGCAAGGTCTTGTGGTTGGTTCGGTACGATGGCTATTCCGTAGTGCCACGTCCAATCTTTAGCGGGGGTACGCTTTTTGTTTGCACCGGTTTCAACACTCCAAAACTCTTGGCTATCGATCCCAGTGGAAAAGGGGACGTGACAGATACCCATGTCAAATGGACGTATGGTACTAGCGTACCATCCACGCCTTCCATCCTGTGCGTCAAAGATCAGATCGTCATGGCGAGCGACAAGGGCATTGCGACGGGCGTTGATATGCAGACGGGCAAAGAAGTTTGGCGAAAGCGACTCGGTGGAGACTACTCCGCTTCGCCAACGGCATCCGGGGACAGAGTTTATTTTCAAAGCGAAGCTGGTGAGTCGGTGGTGCTAAAGATCGGCGAGACACCTGAGGAACTTTCCCGAAATAAATTGCCGGGTCGGATCTTCGCATCCTATTCGGTGATCGATCAAGATTTCCTTGTCCGCTCAGAGCAAGGGATTTATCGAATTGGTAAGCAGTGAGTCAAGCCATGTCTAGCCATCCGCGTCGATGGTTCATGTACAGTTTGAGTGGCTTGTTTATTTTTCTCTGTTTGGCCATCATTCTCGCAGCTATTTTGTTGCTGCGCCGTGGGAAGCTGCCAAGAGCCGGATTGATAGCAGGCAGTTCCATGGAGCCGATTTTGCGAGGGCCCCGTTTTTTGTGGACGTGCCCGCACTGCTCCCAATCTCAAGAATTTGCTTTGGACACTTGCAAAAGCAATCAACCTTTTCGTTGCCGATCGTGCAACATAATCGATATGGCGTCTGCCATCGACTTCGACGACAGCGACAGTCTCTTTGATAGGGTACGTCCGGGTGACCAAGTTCTATTTGCAACACTTCGCTCGGTTCGAACAACCCGATCTAGGGACATCGCTTTGGAACTGGCACGCCCATCGGGACTTCGGCGCGGAGATATTGTCGTATTTCAGGAATCGCTCGATTCAAAAAGAGAGATTAAACGAGTTGTCGGTTTTGCGTCCGAGCTCATTGCCATCGAGTCAGGTGACCTTTTTGTCGATCAAGAACGCTGGTGCAAAACGATGGAGCAATCGCTTAGGCAGTCGATACTGCTGAACGCTTGGGACAGAACCAGTCCTGACAATGACAAGGAACAATCGATTGATTCGAAAGGCCGTTGGGTATTGGGAGCGGAGACGTTTAATGGAATACTAAGTTCCACTTCAGTCAGAGCAGACACTCCAGACACTCCAGAGATTCCTAGAAAACTGCTATTTGATCGTCACTTGGATGGAGCTATTAACAATAAGTTGGGCGTGAACGCACACGATTCCCATGTTGTTTTCTCGGTGCCCGACTTTGGATTTGCATTTCAACTTTCTCTTCCTGAGAATGCGTGGCGAATAGAATGCGCATTGCGATCGCCGATCAGCCGTCCAAAAATCGCAATCGAATTAGTAGGCCGTTCTGTCACGATCGAATCCGGCGATCATGTGGCGTATGCGGAGTTGTATCAACGGGAAGACAAGTCGGTTTGGATCGCGATAGCCATGGTTGATGGTCATCTAATCGCTGGAAGCCCAGAGCAGGAGTGGCTGAGAATGGTGTTGCCTGCAATGGATGCGGACTCTGCAAAAGATGTCGACGAAGCGAAGCCGCCAATCGAAATTACAGCCGTATCCGGTAGCCTTGCCATCGATCAGATGCTGGTTTTCCGGGACATCCACTATCGCGGGGCTGGAGATTCGGAAACACAGTCCTGGGAACCGGGCGATCGAATCGTAGTACTAGGAGACAACGTTTCCGCGTCGAGCGATTCTCGCGACCGATGGCCCGATGGCTTGCCAACCAATTCGGCAAGAGGAGTATTGATTCAAACCGGCAGTCCGATCGAGGTGTTGCTCAGGCAGCGATAGGCGAGCGTGTTGAACCCATTTTTTAACCACGAAGTGAGTTCATTTTTTAACCACGGATTACGCGGATCACACGAATAAGAAAAGCAGAAAGCGTTTCGAGTTTTTTCCCAACGTCGTGCTGGCCTTAGCAAATCGGAAAGACTCCCTATCCGTGCAATCCATGAAATCCGTGGTTAAATTTCGGCGATCTACGATCATGGCTGCGCACTCCAGGTTTTCCAAGGGTTAGCCGATTCCTCGATTCGCCATAGCACAACCTGTCTATTGTCCAGTCCAGCGGCAATCCGTCCTCTTGGATTGCAAGTGAACGACGAAATGTTGCGGTTGGGAATGGATTGCAAGGACTCTTTTTCTTGGATGCGCGTGCGCTTCTTCTTCTTTGGTTTTTGCTGTTCGATTTTGTCTTTGTCGTTTGCCTTTTCGTCGTCGACTTCATCTTGAACGATTATCAGCCGACGGATGCGTTCTGCTTCAGGAACAAGGATCAAGCCGTTTGCAACTTCGACGTGTTGCACTTTTTGTGGCAACCCTTCGAACTTGGCAATCGAACGAACTTCTTGGCCTTCGGACCACAGTCGCAGTGTGCCGGTTTCATCAAGTGTGATGGTACCAAACTGAGTACATACAACCCCACCGACGGTTCGTTCGTGATCGGAATAAGCAAAAAGCACCTGACCATCGGTTGCTTCAAAACTCTTGGCGGTACGGTCCAAAGATGCAGAGAGTATTCGGTTGTCTTTGCTAGACCAATTTACGCAAGTCACACCCGCGGCGTGTGGTATGGATGACACTCGCGGTTGGAATAAGTCTAGGGAAAAAAGTGTAACACTCCCATCGGAAAAACCCGCTGCTATCTCATTGCGATATGGGCTTGCCGCCAAACTGGAACAAACATCGCGACTGAATCCAAATGCCGCGAGTGGAATTCTAGTTGCAAAATCGAATGCTTCTAACACACCAAATCGTCCTGGAGCGCCGGAAGCGGTTATCAACAAAGCACCTGGAGCCCACTTCAGGTTCGTGATCATTTGTCCCCGAGTTGGCAGACGGAAATCAAGCGACTGTCGTTCGACGTTCCAAACCAAGACTTCAGAATAGCCTCCAACCAACAGAAGCTTTCCGTCCGGGCTCAAGAGCAACGCCGAAATCGGAAGCGGTTTTGCATAATGGTTTGGAGCTCTTGCACTTGTCTTGACTTGACCATAAATCTCGACCAATCGGGTAGGGTGTTGACTCGCAACGTCTTTAGCTCCGGAACGAAGCCAACGCCGCACGCTATCGATTTCCCAGGCATCCAGAGTTTCGGCATCCAGGGGCATGCGGGTGGTCGCATCCTCCGACGTAATGCGAACGAGAAGCTCACTGGCGTCGAGGTTTTCGAACGCTACTGGCATTGCGCCAGAATCGCCAGGCTGAAATAGCAGACGGCTGTCCGCGACCGAATACCCGCCTTCTACCGTCGCCCCGCCGTGGCAGCAAAAGCACTTCTCTACCAGAAGAGGCACTAAGCGCTCACGAAACAGTAGCGAATCGTCACCCAAACTGACACGAATCTCCCCGAGGGATAGAAAAACGGCCAACAAAACGAGGATTAAGTTATTCTGCAATGGAGTTGGTCCTGACGAATCCGGTTTGAACGAAATTCTGGCTCGGAGATTCGATCCGTCCATCACGACATGAAGAATCACAATTCGGCATGTTACTATTCGTTAACTGGAAAACGACCGCCGACCGACGACATTCGGTTGCGCGACACGATGGAACTGTATCCAGCGTATGGTTCGTCGGCGGCGAAATTCTTGTCGACGCGTGAAGGGGTTCCGCCGTTCATTGCGTATCCACATGTCTTGAGAGACGGAGCCATTTCCCCTGGGCAACATGCAAGTTTCCTGGGGAAGCGGTACGATCCCTTCTTTTTTGATTCGGATCCAAACTCAAAGGAATTCGGCTTGCCCGAGCTTGAATTGCCCAATTCCATTTCGCTGGAGCGGCTGGGACAACGTCGCGAATTGCTGCGAGTGATTGACGATCAGTTGCAGTTGGCGGAAAGATCGAGCGAAGCCAAGGGGCTGGATGAATTCCAGAGGCAGTCGATGTCGATACTTTCCTCGCCCAATTTGAAGAAGGCGTTTGATTTGGCCAAGGAAGACGACGCGTTGCGCGATCGATATGGTCGAACAACCTACGGTCAGTCTTGTTTGTTGGCGCGACGACTTATCGAAGCCGGCGCTCGATTCGTAAACGTATATTTTTCGCGTGGAATTGGTGGGAAAGGGAGCGAAGGCTGGGATACGCATCAGGAGAATTTCAAGGATCTGCGGGATCGGCTACTGCCGATGACGGACTGTACCGTACCCACTCTAATCGCGGATCTGGAATCACGTGGTCTTTTGCAGGACACGTTGGTTTTATGGATGGGAGAGTTTGGGCGCGGCCCACAAATTGGTGATCGAGACGGTAAAGGGCGTGGTCATTGGCCCCACTGCTATACGGTCATGATGGCGGGTGGA
>Ga0209181_10012622_pt1 | contig 10664 bp, 9 predicted proteins | sample MAT05_FD_187208 | JGI IMG/M metagenome (GOLD analysis project Ga0209181, IMG submission 187208) | Freshwater microbial communities from Lake Fryxell liftoff mats and glacier meltwater in Antarctica - MAT-05 (SPAdes) (version 2) | ecosystem: Environmental > Aquatic > Freshwater > Ice > Liftoff...
TGAGAATACGATGCTGATTGTTCTGCCGCATCGATTATCCACTTTGCGAGCCGCTGATCAAATCATCGTACTCCACGATCATAAAGTCGCCGGCATCGGTACACACACTCAACTGCTCGAACAAAGCGAGATTTACCGACATCTCAACTACATGCAGTTCTCACCCTTTGTCGAAAGCAAACCGAGCTCGGGCTCGGTACGTGGCTGACGCTGCTAGCGTCAGTACATCACATCTCGGTCGCGATAGCCGAGGTACGTGGAAGTTGCTAAAATGACAACCAAGTTTTCACTATCGCTTATCGCGACGAAAAAGGAATTAAGTTGATGCCCGTTTTTACTAATCTAGAAACCCGTATCCAGAACGCACCCTTTAACGAAGTAGAATTCAGTCGACGTCTGCCGAATTCGCAGGTGGTTGCCAGCGCGACACCGCTCATTCATGTCGAAGGTCGGTTTGACAATATCATTGCCAGTTCTCTTCAAGAAATTCCAACCGCAGAGTCGGCAAACAGTCAGAAAGCGGAAGACGACTTGGGTTATCAGCGTTCCGTTTACTTTTTCGCAGGTCGGGCTTGCCATCGTTTCGGAAGTGTTGCGCTTGCATTTGCGCCGGATTGTGAAGCCAAACATACCGGTTCGGCGACGCCGTTTGACTCGGGCGGCCTCGTTCACCCGAACAAGTATATTCAAGTCAAACTGGAACCAGACGATGAATTGCCATCACGAATCGAGTATGGAAAAGCCTCGACGATTTCATTGACGGAATGGCGTAAAGTCTTTGCTCAAGTGCTCGCCGCATATTTTGATAGCGATGTCAGTTATTGGACCGACCGACCTGCACGTTTTGACCCGGAGGAACTTTACGGAGCTAGCAACTCGTATGAGGCTTGGTCGTTTGAAGTTCGCTTCTATGAGCCGCAAACGATTCATGAGCGCGTGGCTTGGAGTACTGATGAGAGTATGATGAATCAATTGCGACCGTTGCAGGATGCACAGCCAGTAACGATTCCAGGGGATCCGCCTTCCGTTCTGGATAGGGTTTTTGAAGTTTCCCCGCTAGATCCAGCAGGTTCCCCTACATTTTGTGCGACAATGGAGCTTTGGGTTAAAAGTGAGGTAGGACTATGAATTCCTGGAGTTCTGAATTGGAAATCGTTGGCTTCAATGGCAGACCCTTAGTTGAATGTGGCCGCGCGCTTCCAGTGGCACGCCGAAAAGCAGATAGAAAACATTGCGTTATCGATTTGACGAACGGTCCTGAGAACTTGCAATGGTATCCTCAGGAAGTAGCTGACGGATTTGCGAACGAGCAGCGGTGGACTTTGTTTGGCTCGCCTGTGAATCTTCTCAAGAATTGCTTTGACGAAACTCAATCACGTGTGCAGCAGCCGATGGTCGTCTACACAAACCAAAAGTTGCTGGACAACACAGATCGCCAATTCCTACCAGAGATGTGGAACAAGGAGTACCTGATTTGGAAAAAACTGACGAATTCTCAAGACGACTTTCAAACGACTTGTGGAACATCCTCATGTATTGAAACGCTGATGAACGATTGGGCAGATGGTTTGTTGAAACGGTTTGACGCGATGCTTCGATTGGGACGTGACAGCGACTACCTACTACGGGTTGCAGATTTCGCGTTGTGTGCTGCGATTGACCGACCCGTTCGCTGGGAGGTGTATTTGCGTTACTCGCTCGCCCAGAAACCGGACAAAGTCGAAAGAACGTTCAATACATTGATCGGTCGAGAGTTTAAAGGCGTTACTTGGGAGGCGTTTATCGAGAGTCGGCACAAACTCAGTGATGTTCTTTTATCTGGCTGAAGTACGAAAAGCGTTGAGCCGGTCACTGTGTCGTCTTCGACATCCTCGACGATTGCAACTGCGCTGCCAAAGGTTCGCGGAATCGCGGCGGCCACTGCGATTCCTATTGAGCAGTTGATTAAGCAATGAGCGAATCGCCTCGGATCGTTACTTTCTACAGTTACAAAGGGGGCGTAGGCCGAAGTATGGCCGTCCTCAACGTCGCTTACGCGATGGCAGGCCGGGGACTAAACGTTCTTGTATTAGACTTGGACCTAGAAGCACCTGGATTGAGCGGGTTTCTTCACAGGAACAAGGAACTAGGTGGCCACGCACCGTATGACATGGTCGATCTGTTGCGATGGGCAAGTGAAGTTGCCCGAGCTCCTGGCCCCTTAGAAAAAGCGGCCCTACCACCTGCCTCGGACTACATCGTGTCGATACCGATTGAAAAGTTCTCTAGCGCCGAACCGGAATTCGGCGGCTTGGGACGACTGGATTTCGTGCCAGTGGATGAAGGTCGGGACTACTACAGCCGTATGACGGCTCTCGGAATCGGGAATCTTGATCGAGACTCTTTGATTCGAATTGGCAGTGTACTGCGTTCTTGGTTGAAGAGTCTCAAATTTACATCGAATGTTCCCGACTACTACGGCACTACCGCCCCAATGTCAGACTATGACTTTATCCTCATTGATAGTCGGACGGGAGTTACCGAGATCGGTGGCCTATGTATTGGTCCCCTGTCCGACGATTTAGTTGTGTTGACGGCATTGAACGACCAAAACATCAATGGTACGAAGCAATTCTTGGAAGAAGTAGGTGTGCTCGCTGCCACTGGTAGCGCAGAACGGTTGGACCCTAAACCGACGCTGATCGTGGCGAGTCCAGTCCCTGCTGGTGAAATCAAAACCAAGGAAGAGCGTCTTGAGAAACTTAGGCAAGCTGTCGGTAAAATTGTTGTAAAACTTTCGTACCATCCGCAGTTGGCACTTTTTGAAACGATCTTTGTACGAGATCACCAAGATGAATATCTCACCAAGGAATATCTTCAACTGGTTGAGTTGATTTCCAAGTTTGGCAGTGAGGCTGAGTCACGCTTGGATTTCGCGAAAATTTCTTCGATGACGAAGGATGAACAACGAGACCACGTCCGTCAATTTCTCCGCAATGTCAGTCGCTCCAAACCAGACCTATTTGTTTTTCAGTTTATTACCAACTCGACGACGGTTACCTACGACAAGGAGGACCTCGATTACGCGCTGCTCGATCGGGGTTACCGATACTGTTCGCAGTCCGAAGGCAAAAATGCCATTGAGTGGGATTTGGCAAGAGGAATTTTAGTTTTGGAATGGGCGAGAAAGACGGCCAAATTCGAATTGAAAAATAGTCGATTTGCTGCCGCAGAAATAGTCTTCTCGCAAATTTTGGGATCCACAATCACTTCCAACGATCAAAAGTTGAGGGCATTTGGAAACTTGGGCAACGCGCTCGCGGAACAAGCGAAGCAAGCGTCCGGCCAGGCGGCGGACAGACTGTTCGCTCAGGCGGGCGAGAAATTGCTCCGTACTGAATCACTAAACCCAGGAAAGGGTGCTTACGATCTAGCTTGCCTTAGTGCTTTAAAAGGTCATACCGACGAGTGCAAGAAATGGATATTGAAATCGTTTGAGCGTGGGTCGCTCCCATCGAAGCAACACCTACTCGAAGACTTAGACTTGAAACGAGTCCGCGGCCTAGATTGGTTTCAGAAATTACTCGCCCAGCTTAGTTAACGATTTGAAACTCGCGTCGATGGAATAGCCAAGTTCCACCTGGACTGCGTGACAATTAACCAGCGACCTCCAAACGAGAATCCCCCGAGATAAACTCGGGCGGACTTGGGCATAGGAAACGACTGGCGGCTGCCGCCGAACTATTTCTGACCATCGATTTCGGCGATGAGTTGGTCGATCCCGATGCCGTAGCGTTCGAGGACCGAGGTCAGGATGCCTCCGACGTGTTCGCAGCGTCCACGCCTTGCCGAAGTTCTGGTCGAAAAAGTTGGAACCGTCAGCGGCTGGCTGTTTCGTTGGTCAGGAACAAAGGTGTCAGGACCCAAACGAGCCGATGAAGCGAATTGCATCTACCGTGCGCCAAACCGTGGCAATGCGCGGTGCGTGATTTTCAAAAAATTAGCCGACTTTAATGCCTTCGAGACTATCGTCGCCGAAGGTCTCCAACGCTACCCATGCCGTATCCTTTGCACTCAATAACGGGCACTTCACTCCCTGTGCTTGCGGCAGCTCGATTTTCCTTACCACGTTTCAAGCCGACGAAAAGGAACTGGCTACGGTCGCGATCGACCGTGTGACAGGTCATGTAAAATGGAAACAGCCGGTTCCCACGAAAAACTTGGAGTCTTTTCACGTAACTGGTAGCCCGGCCAATTCGACGCCAGCTTGCAACGGGAGCCAAGTGTTCTCTTTCTTTGGCCGTTACACGACTTTGGTGAACGAACAATGGCCACTCCCGTCATCTCCAACGGTAAAATGGTGATACGAACCGAGGAAGCTTTATATTGCTTTGTCGATACTTGCAAGAAACAATTGTAGAGCTTGCTTATTGGCTGCCACGTCGTGCACTCTCAAGACTTGAATCCGATGCAGTGAGAGAGCCAGCGATACGCCGATCGTTCCAAAACATCGATCGATATCCTTGCTTCCGAGCACCTTGGCAATGAATCCTTTGCGGGAGTGCCCAATCAAAATAGGACGCCCAATCGCATGGAATTCGCTGGCTTTTTGCACGAGTTCCAAATTATGAACATGCGACTTACCAAACCCGATTCCGGGGTCCAGGCAAATCCTCTCCGGTGCAATACCTTGTTCGACAAGCAACGCATCGCGTTTTCTTAGATAACCAAGAATGTCAGCGATGACGTTGTTGTAGCTTGGATTATCCTGCATGGTCTGCGGGGTGCCTTGCATATGCATTGCACAGACACCGGCTTGCCGCGATCGGGCGATTTCGACCATGGCCGGATCCGCTTCGAGGCCGGACACGTCATTGATTATCTCCGCCCCTAAATCGACTGCGGCTTGGGCCACTGCCGCTTTGGTCGTATCGATGGAGATGGGTATCCTGACTCTGTCCTGGATTTTTTCCAAAACAGGGACAATGCGTCGGAGTTCATCCTCCTCGGCCACGGCTTGGCTGTACGGGCGCGTGCTTTCGCCACCGATGTCCAAAATGTCAGCCCCCTCGTCCTCGAGTCGTTTGGCTTGATCGACAGCCGATTGAATCGTAAAGAACCGTCCGCCATCGGAGAAACTATCGGGAGTCAGATTCAGAATCCCCATGATCAAGGGCATTCGGCCGAAGACCAATTCCCGAGTTCGCAAGCGCCAGCGAGTCGAGATAGTCGGGACAGTTTTCGGTTCGATGGAGGGTGGATTCACCAAGGCACTAAACGTAGTTAGGAGTCGGGGGGCGATAGTGATCCATATCGATGGTCCGGAACCAATCGATGGTCTTCTTGAGTCCGTCACGAAGAGGTATCTGTGGCTCCCAGTTTAGATGTTTTTTCGCAAGCGTGATATCCGGGCGACGACGAGCCGGATCGTCCGGAGGGAGCGGACGCTTCTCTATGGGTACCCTGCAACCCGAAATCTCCATGACGAGTTCGGCCAGTTCGCGAATCGTGAACTCGCCAGGATTACCGATATTGACTGGACCGATGAAGTTATCTTCGTTATTCATCAATCGGAAGATCCCTTCCACCAAGTCATTGCGATAGCAGAACGAACGGGTTTGCTCCCCCTCGCCAAAAATGGTGATCGGTTGCCCCTGAATCGCTTGCCGGATGAAATTGGAAACCACGCGCCCATCGTATGGGTGCATTCGAGGACCGTAAGTGTTGAAAATGCGAACGATTCGGATGTCAACTTTGTTGGATCGATGGTAGTCCATGAACAGGGTCTCAGCGACGCGTTTCCCCTCGTCGTAGCAGGACCGAACTCCGATGGTATTCACATTGCCCCAATACGATTCCGGCTGTGGATGGATGAGTGGATCACCATAGATCTCGCTGGTGCTGGCCAATAGGACGCGGGCCCCGCAGCGTTTCGCGATACCCAACATGTTAATCGAACCCAGAACGGACGTTTTGATCGTCTTGATCGGATTGAACTGGTAGTGACCGGGCGCAGCCGGGCACGCCATGTGATAGATCTGGTCCACTTCCAAGAAAATCGGCAAGGTGACATCGTGCCGGATCAATTCAAAATTGGGACGTGGGAGTAGATGTGCAACGTTGCCCTTTTGGGCGGTAAAGAAATTATCGAGGCAAATGACGTCGTGACCTTCATCCACCAGCCGTTCACACATGTGCGAGCCGAGAAAGCCAGCACCGCCGGTTACAAGAATTCGCTGTAATTTCGTCACTATTTACTACCCATTTCGAGACAATTGCTGAGTGCTTGCGTTCCGTTCGCTGGCCGACATTCGCGCGAAGGTGCTGAAACCTTGTTTATCGATTGACCTTCGGGTATAATCCCGTCAGAAATTGCGTAATTGACGTAATTCGAACCAATGCGGTTGCGGTTGCGTATGTCGTGAGAATTGTGTGGATTTTAAAGAATCTACGACGGCACGGCATTTCCAATCCACTGCCATCCATTTCTTTCAGGAGATCGATCAAGAATGAAGTCTTTTAAGTTAGGTCTAATGGCGTTGGCTCTGGTTTCCGCTGGCGCAACGTTGCGAGCGGATGATTCCAAAGCCAAGTGCGACGCCGCATGTGCCGCCGACGCAGGAACTTGCCCTGTTACTGCAGGAATGGCAAAGCTACCTAAGCTTTCCTACATGGTTGGCAAGAAATCGCTTTGTTGCGAAGAGTCCGCGAAAGCTGTCGCGGCCGAAACAACCGCTAAAGTCGAGTATGTGGTTGGCACCGAAAAGTTTGATAGCTCCGACAAGGCTTTTGCTAGCTTAGTCACCCAGACAGAAAAGTTCGTTTCGGCATTTGCGACCCCAAGCACCTGCAGCGTTTCTGGCACGACAACCATTGCAGGTGAGTGTTTGGCTTGCTCCGTCGCCGCTGGCGAAGTGGCAACTAAGGTCAAGAAGGCCATGGATAGCGTCGCTATCTCCTACAAAGTCGGCGACAAGAGCTGTAACTGCCCTGTCGAAGCTAAGACACTGGCAGCCGCAAAGAAGGCGAAGACTTTGTTCGTCGTTGGCACCGAAGAAACCGAATGCGAACAAACGGCTCGATTGAACTTGGCTCGCGCCAAGTACAAGGCAGCGCTTTTGGCAATGGTCCCAGCCAAGCCAGAAACCAAAGCAGTGGTTCAGTAGTCATCGGCTGGTTAAAAGCCATCAATAATAGGCATTGGGAAACCAATGCCTATTTTTTTTGAATTATTGTGGACGAGCGAGGACCTTCGCTCGTTGTGTTTATGCGAAACCTGAGCGAGGGCCGCGCTGTTCGATTAAAAATCGCTTGAAGGAAGGGTGCTGACCTCGGTTCTAGAGTTATGGTAGGTATCCCCCGAGTAAACTCGGGGGCATTGGGGGCATTGGCTGCAAGCAAAGCTTCAGTATTCGAGTACAATGGTCCTGAAATACGTGAGACCGAGAATACATAGACCGAGAATAAGCGACGAGAAGCGTCGTTGGCTTGAAACTTTGAAAAAGTCTAGGAAACTCTTCATGGGCGATGAAGCTCCCGAACTACCCATCCAACCTGAAGCCCTCGGTGAGGACGAAAAGTCGCGACCGCAACCTGCCGATGAATTGCCATCGGCACTTGAAAGCGATGACCTGATCGACATGATGCGGCGGACGGTCGACCGACTTTATTTAGATGGGACCGCTCGTGGTGACCTGAAGATTTTGAGCCGCACTTTACGAGAGTTGCGGTATGCTTTCAAAGTTTTCCAGCCGTTCCGACGAAGACGAAAAGTAACTCTTTTCGGATCCGCCCGGACCCATCCAAATCATCCAAACTATACTCAAGCGACCGAAGTCTGCCGCAAGATTGCGGAGCACGGATGGATGGTCATTACCGGTGCCGGAAGTGGAATAATGGAAGCGGGGCATAAAGGAGCCGGTCGCGAAATGTCGATGGGGCTTAACATCATGCTCCCATTTGAACAGTCGGCGAATCCCTTCATCGAGGGCGACCCGAAATTGGTCACGTTGAAATATTTTTTCACCCGCAAATTGATGTTCGTGAAGGAATGCAGCGCAGTGATTTGCTGTCCGGGTGGATTTGGCACACTTGACGAGACGCTTGAGGTTTTGACGCTTCTGCAAACCGGCAAACAATCGATGCTTCCCTTGGTTTTGCTGGATGAGCCGGGCGGGAAATTCTGGACCGGGCTTGTGTCTTTTTTTAAAGAACAATTGCTCAGCCAGCAGTTGATCAGCCCGGAAGATGTCCATTTGTATTTCCTGACCGATAACGCAGACCAAGCCGTCGCCGAGATTCTTGGGTTCTATAGCGTTTACCATAGCATGCGATACGTAAACGACTTGCTAGTCATTCGAATGAATACGAATCAGTCCGACGCAAAACTGGAAGCCATGAATATGGAGTTCAAAGACATTTTGGTGTCTGGGAAGATAGAACAACGCAATGCTTTGCCCGAGGAATCCAACGAACCGGAACTTAATGACCTGCCAAGGCTGTATTTGCATTTCAATCGACGGAGCATTGGCAGACTACGACAATTGATCAACAAGATTAATGAAGTGTAGCTCGGCACAATGAAGTGTAGCTCGGCACTCCGTGCCGAAATAAACGGCACAAGGTACTTAGCAAAACGGCACGGAGTGCCGTTCTACACTTATCGAGCGGCATCTCGGATCCGGTCTAGGTCGCTCTTGAGCAACGCCATAAAATCATTGAATTCATTCTCGAGCGTCCGCAAATCGCCGAATACTTCCGTGAAGGCTTTAACACGACTGGAAGCTGGCAATTCGTTTTCAAACTGAGAACACTTTTGGTAATAGACCATTAACTTGTCAAACCGCGTCTCCATTAAAAAGTAGGTGAGCGCCCAAGCTTGGCCATAAGCTTCGACGGCATCCCCAAGGTTCTTGGCCGTATAGAACAGACGATCCGAAATAATCAATTCCAGGTTTCTCCTGGCAGGATCGCGGGAAATAATTTTGTAATCCGCCAATCGCGTCTGATTCACAGCTCCGATACCACCCCACCCGGCGCCGGAGGGTGTTTCAAAATAACTGGCCAATCCCTCGTGAGCCCACCTCGCTCCGATGATACCTCGAGGCATCAGTCCCGAATTGCCTGCTAATTGATGTGTCGCTTCGTGCGAGACCACTTCGATGTCCGATTCCTCGCGGGCCACCTTGACCAACAGTTCAAATGAATTGGCTAAGTGAGCCATTTCCTGCGAAACCGCAGTCCCGCGTAGCTTCAACTTGTTTTTTTGCATGTCCTTAACCAAATCCGTCATGAGCATCATTTGCTTGGTGGTGCCCTGATCGTAGAACACGCTAATGTTGTCCTTGGGAGACCAAAATCCAGCCGCCATCTTTAGTTCAGGAGCGAGCAAGGTCGAGTAACGCTGAAAGGTCTCCTCTTCCGAAAAAAGCAAAACCATCATGTGTTCTTTGGGAGGTGCTAGTACTATTCCATCCAAGGCAAATTTCATGAAAAACGATTCGAAAACCGTCTCTAATAATTCAAGCCTAGTTTGCGCTCTGGACTTTCGTCCAACTCTTGCGTCGCTCGTATCGTGCAACAACACATAGTGTGAACTAACCTCAACTTTCAATTTCGTCAAGTTCGTGCCTTCGCGGAGATTCTGCTCTACTGCCGCGGGATCGCCCAATGGTTGCTTGACTCGCCTTCTGGTTTCTATCAATCGCTTGACCGTCGGGTTTTCTGGCTCGATCCTGTACGCAAGACTGCAACACTCGTAAAACTCTTTGAGCAGCCCGCGTTTGAGCGCTTGGCTTGCTGCCTCCAAATAGTCTTTGACTTCCTTCGACTTATTTGCTTGATTGAGGAGTCTTTTAAACTCCTCCTTTCGCGTCGGAGCTTTGACTATGACCGCATCATCCAGGTTCAAGGCCATAGAACCAAAAGTCGGGTGAGTGTACTCAAGAAGTCGACCAGCCAAAATCTTAGTTTTTCCTTCGAGTACCGTGACCAATTTTGTTCCAGGCAATCGATAAATCACGAAGTCGGCATGCGTCCTCTCGGCAAATGCCAATGCCAAAGCGAAAAAGAAAAGATTCCCAAAAAAGCACGTTTGTCTGAAGAGATGGGGCATGAGCTTCGACTTATGCAAATGGATTACAAACGTGCTGGTATCCACAGGATGCACTTCATAATAACACCATTGTCGCCTTTTGCTCCGCAAAAGTGCAACTGATAGGCGCACTTTTGCGGAGCAAAAGGCGACAATGCCAATTGCTCTTGTTCGTTGTTTCGTCATGGCAGGGGCTCCTCCTCACCACCGACAAACACACGTTGCACCTCTAGACAGCTATTGAGAATCAGGATGTCCGCCCGTTTTCCTAATTCTAGGCTCCCGGTTTGCTTGGATATGCCTGTGCGTTCGGCAGGAGTGAGGCTGGCCATGCGAATCACTTCGGGAAGAGTCGCCGAAGAGTTTTCCATCATGTGCCGAACCATGTGATCCATCCCCATGATGGAGCTCGCAAGACTCCCATTGGGTGCCCAACCTACTTTTCCATCGCTTTCAAACCAGGAGCCATCGTCTTCCGAACCAAATCGATATCGCCCAGGAGGTAAGTCGAGTGCGCGATTGCTGTCTGTGACGAGCAGCAAGCGATTTGCCCCTTTCATTCGGTAAGCAAACTCCAACAACTCCGGCGCTA
>Ga0209181_10012623_pt1 | contig 10663 bp, 10 predicted proteins | sample MAT05_FD_187208 | JGI IMG/M metagenome (GOLD analysis project Ga0209181, IMG submission 187208) | Freshwater microbial communities from Lake Fryxell liftoff mats and glacier meltwater in Antarctica - MAT-05 (SPAdes) (version 2) | ecosystem: Environmental > Aquatic > Freshwater > Ice > Liftoff...
TAAGCGTCGGGATGCGGGTTCCACGTACATGAAAATGGACTTCGGCATCGGGAAGAGCAAATCAGAATCCTCTTCGGCAGCCAAGCGAGGTAGCTGGAAAAACTGAAAAAAAATTAGTGATAAATTAGGGGATCAGTAGAGTCAGATATACTACGGTGTCGCTCCCACTCGCTGCCAAAGGCGGCTGTCGAGTGTATAATCGAGTCCCTGACTGATCTGTAGACTGGCATAGAGAGGGTGCCTGGGGTGAAGCAAAATGTTATACGAAACATTCATCACTACCGATGGAACCCCAATTCCCAGTGTGTCCGGGTTCTCGAACCATTCCCTTAAAAAAGTCTGTGCATTGGTTGACGCCGGATGATGCCAGTCGGGTGGCAGATCGGCGGGAGACAGGTATCGAATTAAGGGGGCGTTACCAGCTTCATTTGGTGTTGGCAGATCAATACAAAGTAGCCAAAGTCGGGGTAGCCGGGCGTAAGGAACAATGCCTAAATGAACCATCTTTTCTAGCAAAGCCAACTCAGGACTCGTTGATGTATACAGAATTCCAACTCCAGCTGGATTCCATCGTCCTGGATACCGTTCGGCACCAATTGTAGAAAAGGGAGTTTGTTTGTGATCGGCTTTGATAATTCGGTAAACCTGCATATCAACTGTAGATACCCCATTCGATCCGGCCTAATACCTGATGAACCAGTTCAAAACCAGAAATGGTATCAAGTACATCGAGGGGAGATTGAGGAATAGCCAGATTATTTGGATCTGATTGGAGATTTTGCCCGGCCGTTGCCCCAGCGAGAGGAAAAGGCCTATCAAGTTGTCCCATTTCGGCTAAAAGACGTGGTATAAATGGAGTGGTATTGCCTGTTGGAATGGCTAATTCATAAAGGGAGGTTCGCAGCCAGTTAGCCAACATACGCTCATCCTCAAAAATGGCCATGCCATGTTGAAGCAGTTTCTTAAACAGCAGCAATCGCTCTCCTGCTTCAGGGCTTAATAAATCATTGCCCGATTTAATGTGCAGTGTTCGCGTTGAAATACCCAAAACGCTGGCCATTTCAGCATCCGTCAGGCGAGCCAGCCGTTTAATAGGGCCAATGGCAGCACGCGTAACACCCGCCCGCCGTTGGCGAATAATGTCCTGATGAGTCAGCATTAACGCTGACTTACTCGAAGTAGTGGCTGACTGTAAGGCGATATCCATAGAAATAGGACCCGTTGGGTACTGCTGTGCAATTCTGCACTAAGATAACAGAAATTTTGCTCATTTTTACTCACTAACACATCACGTATAGCCTTGTCCCAAAATAAGGAGTAGGTTTGCGAATCATGCGCCCGCTTTATTTTTTCCTGCTCCTATTGGTTTCCTGCCAAGCCCCTCCCCTGCCGGCATCCTTGCCTGATGCCGATTATTTTCCGCTGCAAACCGGTCAGTACCGGGTTTATTCGGTAACGGAGCAGCTCTACAAAGCCGGGCAATCTTCCACAACCCGAGCGTACTTGTGGCGCGAAACAACCGGGGCGGCTTTTCAAACGCTCGCGGGCGATACGGCCTATACGCTCACGTATGCCCACCGCGCCAATAGCTCACTTCCCTGGCAAATAGACTCGATAGGAATGGCCTGGAAAACCGAGCGGGAGGCTCTTTTGACGTCGGGTGGGCAAACGGTGGTAAAACTGGCCTTCCCCGCCTTCGACGATCAACGGTGGAATGGCAATCGTTTCAATGTGCTTGGTCCCGATGAATTTCGGCTGCAACACTGCCACCTGCCTTTTCGCATCGATACTAAAGCGTTTGACCGTAGTGTAACGGTTATCCAACAAAATGATTCTACATTAGTATCACAAGACAAACGGCTCGAAGTGTACGGATACCAGATCGGGTTGGTTTATGCCGAACGGCAACAGGTTCGCTTTTGCACCACCGACCCCGGCTGTAACCAGTCTGGGGCTATCTTGTACGGAATCAGGCAGTTCATTCGTTTAACGGAGCATGGGAAAGACTAATTTACGAGCAATTCTTATCGGCATTTATCTGGCCCTGGGCGTCTCTGCTGCCTCGGGGCAAAACACGCAACGCTACCTCGTAGTACTGCGCGATAAAGCTAATTCGCCATTTAGTACGAGCCGGCCCGAGCAGTTTTTGTCAGCACGATCGGTTAGTCGTCGGTCAAAACAGAACATTGCCCTGACCGAGCGCGACTTACCCGTAAATCCGGCCTATGTCAGCCAAATCAGGGCAACCGGGGCCGAAGTACTGAATACCTCTCGCTGGCTCAACGCCGTGCTGATTCGAGCAACAGCAACCAGCTTGCAACAGGTGATTGCGTTGCCGTTTGTGAAAGGGCTGGAATATGGGCAGCGAATTGGCAATTCCCGTATCGCTACCCAAACCGGGCAAACCAACGCATTCACTAAATTTGGCGAAACACAGGCCCAGGCCCAGGCCTTGCCCTACGGCCCTTCGCTCACTCAACTGAGCCAGTTGGGGCTCGACCAACTGCATGATCGTGGGTTTCGGGGCGAAGGAAAACTAGTCGCTATTCTGGATGCCGGTTTCCCTAATGCCAACACCGTTCCTTTTTTGCAACCACTCATTACTGAAAACCGCATTGTTGCTACCTACGATTTTGTAGCGAACAACCGCAGGGTATTTGACGATGATAGCCACGGGTTGAATGTGCTGTCGATCATGGCCGCTACGGCCGACAATCGGCTTTATGGGGGAGCTTTCAAGGCTAGTTACGTATTGATCCGCACCGAAGATGCGCCAACCGAATCGCCCATCGAAGAGGCTTACTGGCTTCTGGGGGCCGAATTTGCCGACAGTACAGGTGCTGATGTGATTAATTCCTCATTGGGCTACACCAGGTTCGACCCGGAGTTTGCCGCCCTGGATCACACTTACTCCGACCTCAATGGTCGCACTACCCTCGTGAGCCGGGCAGCTCAGTGGGCATCCGAAACGGGCATGGTCGTGGTGATTGCAGCAGGCAACGAGGGGGCCGCTCCCTGGCGCTATATCTCGGCCCCATCCGATGCGGCAGATGTACTGGCGGTGGCCGCCACAACCTCCTCGGGCGTTCGGGCACAATTCAGCAGTTTCGGGCCAGCGCCTGATGGTCGTATTAAACCCGATGTTGCCGCTCAAGGGCAAAGCGCTATTGTGGGAAACCCCAGCGGCTCAGTTGGTTCTGGGTCTGGCACCTCGTTTGCCAGCCCGCTTATGGCTAGTTTCGTCACAACGCTTTGGCAAGCCTACCCCCACTTGACTGCCCGTGAGATTGTAGGTGTAGTGCGCCGGGCGGGGCATCAATCCAAAAAACCCGACGATCAGCTGGGGTACGGTATTCCGACCTTCGAGCGGGCAGCCGCTTTGGCCGAAGTGTTATCGTACACCGTAGCGTCCCCCAACCCCTTTACCGACGATGATTTTGTGACCATTCCGTTGGGCCAAATGTCGACTACCCCTACGCTTGATGCCCAACTAACCGACGTGTCCGGGCGTGTGGTCTGGCAGCAAATCATACCTGCCGAGCGGGTAGTCTCGCTATCATTCAAGCAATTAGCCTTACCTACCGGTATTTATTTACTAAGCCTCACAAGTGATGGTAAACGAAAAACGGTTCGGCTACTGAAACGATAAACTTTCATGTCGATTACACGCAACGTTCATTTTGGCGATAGTACAAAACTTGCCGTCGAGGCTATAGTCAATGCCGCCAACAGTAGTTTATTTACTTTTCTGCCACGGCACCGCTCCCCCCTTTCGGATATGGTCCATAAGCTGGCGGGTCATCTGGTCACGGATAACGCTGTTCTGTTCGGCCAGGTTGGTTGTTTCTGCTGGGTCGGTTTTGAGATTGTACAGCTCGTAGGGGGTAAACGGGCTGGCTTGGAGGAGCTTAAAATCACCGTTGCGGAGGGCGTGAATTTGCAGGCCTTTATAGCCGTCATTTCCTTCGCGACGAACATAAAACAGCGGTCGGGCCGATCCAGCCGTGGTATCTTTACCTATTAGCAGGCCTGCAAAAGAGCGCCCGTTCAGGCCATTCGGGATTGGGGCACCGGCGAGTTCCAGTAGGGTTGGCATCCAGTCCATAAGCAGAAGTGGGCGGGTAGCCGTTGTGTGTGGCCGAATCCCCACTGGCCAGCGAATACCCGCCGGAATCCGAAGCCCTCCCTCATACATAGTTCCTTTGAACCCACGATAGGGGCCAACGGTGGCTTTTCCGGGGCCCCAGCCCCCATTGTCGCTCGTAAACACAACTATTGTATTCTTATCCTGTCCATTCGCTCGTAACGCAGCCAACACACGACCTACACTCGCATCCAGATGCTCGATCAGAGCCACCAGTTTGGCTCGGGTCGGATTGATGGTCGGGTTGTTTTTCATAATCCGATCGAGGTAAGTAGCCGGAGGCTGAAGCGGATTATGGGGAGCGTTGTAGGCCAGATACAGAAAGAAAGGGCGGCCCGTTTTTACGGCTCGTTGCCGGGCGCGCTCGTTCAGGTAGCGGATAGCCCCGTTTGTAAACACATCGGTTGCATGGCCGGGAGGGTCAATTACCTGCCGGTTGTGCCGCAGGTGGTTGAGATTACCCCGTCGTTTGGTCACGTAATCGTCCATCATATCGCCCAGAAACCCGTTGAACTCCTCAAAACCACGTTGGTTGGGCAAATTCGGTGATTCTGTGCCAAGGTGCCATTTACCCACCAAACCCGTTTGATAACCCGCTTTGAACAAGTAATTAGGCAACAACAAGGCCGGGGCAAGGTATCCCCAGCTATCCGTCGAGTCGTCGCGAATGACACCCGGAACACCCACTTGTTCAGGGTATCGCCCCGACAGTAAAGCCGCCCGCGAAGGCGAGCAAACAGGACTATTGGCATAGAAAGTCGTGAATTTCATACCGCCACCAATCAGGCTATCGATGTAGGGCGTATGTAAGTCGGTTGCCCCAAAACAGGAGAGATCACCATAGCCCAGATCATCGGCCATGATAAACAGAATATTGGGTCTGGGGGGAGTTGAAGGCAGCTTAGAAACTGGTTGCCAGGCTACTAGCCCGGCAGAGGGCACCAGTGATAAAGAAAGCAGGATTAGGCGAATATGATTCATTAGATGGGTTTTGCGGTAATAGACCGCTAAAATACCAACCTCCCTGTAGTTACAGCATAGTTGCTTAAGTATTTTCACAACTGAATCTCGCTAAAAGGTTAGATAGTGTAAAACAACTCAATCAAGCTGTTACCTTCTGACTAAATAAGCTCATCCACTCAGTTTTTTCGCGTTATATTTCTTAAAACATAACGAACCGTTATATTTCGCCATAAATAACGCGTTCTGATGGCTCAACTCTCCTTACTTCTATTTTTAGTGGCTGGGCAACCCGTACTGCCCGACAGCTTGATCGTCCCTCCCGATTCGCTGAAACGAATTCAGCTCAATGAAGTGATAATTTCGGCTTCGCGCGTTTCCGAACGCATGCTGCGCTCTCCCGTTAGTATTGAAGTGCTGGGTGCCTGGCAGATTCAGCAGTCGGCCCAACCATCGTATTTCGATGCCATAGAAAACCTGAAAGGCGTTCAGGTTCTGACCTCCAGCCTGGGCTTCAAGGTCTATAACACCCGAGGTTTTGCCAATCCAACCAACGTTCGGTTTGTGCAACTAGTCGATGGGCGCGATAACCAGGCTCCACATATTGGCGCACCCATTGCCAGTGCGTTAGCTCCGTCGGACCTCGACATTCAGCGCGTTGAAGTATTGCCGGGTGCAGCACCAGCTTTGTACGGACTAAACGCACTGAACGGTTTAGCCAATCTCATCACCAAAAATCCATTCGACGCGCCGGGCTTGAGTATTAGTCAGAAAACAGGGATTAACCACGTGGGGGAGTCAGGTATTTCGGCTAAACTATTTAGTGAAAGTAGTATTCGATATGCGCACGTCCTTGGCTTAAAGCGGAGAGCCGGAGCCCTGGCGTTTAAAGTAAATCTGGTGTACCAAACCGGCTACGACTGGATCGCCCGTGACGCTAACGACCTAAATCCCAATGCAAATACCTCATTGGGATTAGTGGAGACTGATAATCCTGGTCGTGATTTGGTAAACTCTTATGGCAATGAATCTGCCAATCGCCGGACGCTGACACTCGGCGGTAAAAAATATGTAATAGCTCGTACCGGCTATTTTGAGGAACAGGCTACCGATTACAGCCTGCGCAACCTGCGGGGCGATCTGGCGGTGCATTATCGCATCAAACCAAACACCGAAATCGCGTACGTTTATCAAGGTACAACGCTCAATAATGTATATCAGCGCACCAACCGCTTCCGGCTGAAAGATTATCGGCTCAATCAGCACAGTCTTACGTTTAACTCGCCTTCCGTGCAGATTCGAGCTTATCGTACCCACGAAACCAGCGGTAGTTCGTATAATATCCGCTCGATGGCCGAGAACATCGACAAAAGTTTTAAGTCGGACGACCAGTGGTTTGGCGATTTTACCAGGCAGTTTACAAGCAGTACTGGCGCGGGTGTAGCGGTGCCGGTGGCGCTTCAGACGGCCCGTGCCACCGCCGATCAGGGACGGCCTCAACCGAATACCCCCCAATTTGAAGCGCTCGTGGAAAAACTCCGGGACATTAATAACTGGGATTTTGGAGCCGCGTTGCAGATTAGAACGTCGTTATACCACATTGAAGGACAAGTAGAACCAACCCGCGTTCTGTGGAAATCACTGGCCGACCGTACGGGCTTGCAAATCCTGGCCGGTTTCGATTATCGGCAGTATATGGTGTTTCCCGACGGCAATTATTTCATCAACCCGGAATCACCGGGTTCCGACTTGATTTATAGTAAAGGGGGCGGCTTTTTGCAGGCATCACGAATGTTTTTTTCGGATAAGTTGAAGCTAACAGGTTCCATCCGAATGGATAAAAACAAGTATTTCAATGCACGGACTAACGGTCGGATCTCCGCCGTTTATTCCCCCACCGAAGCGCATAATATTCGGGTTTCGTACCAAAATGGGTACCGCTTCCCCTCTTTATTCGAGGCATTTTCCAACGTCAACTCGGGTGGGGTGAAACGCGTGGGTGGCTTACCCCTGCTGGCTCGGGGTGTTTTCGAGCGGTCTTACTTCCGTACCTCCATCGACGCTTTCCAGACCGCCATCAACACCGATGTCAACACCAACAAGCTAACCACCGAACAGGCCATTCAGAAAAACAAAGGACTGCTCAAGCCAAACACCTATACCTACATCAAACCCGAACAGATCAATAGTCTTGAGCTGGGCTACAAAGGGCTGATGTTCAATCAGAAACTGTATATCGACGCTGATTTGTACTACAACGTGTACCGGAATTTTATGGCTCAGGTTGAGGCCAATATTCCCAGAGGCAATAACCCCGATTCACTGGCCTATTACCTGGCCGACCGGACCAAACAGGATCGGTATCGGCTTTGGACAAACTCAAAAACCACGGTCTATAATTACGGGGCCAGCCTGGGTTTGCGGTGGGCGTTTGCGGGTAACTGGGTTGTGTCGGGCAACGCATCACTAGCTCAACTGAGCCGAAAAGAAAGTGGCGATGGGCTGGAAGAAGCATTCAATACACCAAAATGGATTACCAACATTGGCCTGTCGAACCCAAACGTCTGGCAAGGTCTCGGCTTCTCTGTGAACTACAAACTTCAGAGTTCCTTTCTGTGGCAATCGTTGCTGGCTACTGGAATTGTACCGGTCATTAATAACGTGGATGCACAACTCAGCTACCGAATTACTGGCTTACGACTACACACCAAACTAGGCGCTACCAACCTCCTGAATCGGCCGTATACCACCTTTGTTGCCGGGCCAAGTGTGGGTGGTTTTTATTACCTCGCCCTGACGTGGCAGTAGAGGGACGGCTACGAAGCCTTATTCGCACGGCCCGAACTTGATGCTGATTCAGAAGCTTTCTTCGGCCATAAATTGGTTGAAACGAGCCAGCAACTCCTGGTAGCGTTTCAGATACACAAGGCCTTCTTTAGTCAATGTAGCTCCCCCTCCTTTTTGGCCACCCGTTTGGGTTACCACCATTGGTTGCTCGGCTAAGCGGTTGAACGACTGCACCAAATCCCAGGCACGCTTATACGACATATTCATTGCTTTAGCCGCAAGATTAATGGAACCGGACTGCTGAATATGCTCCAGCAACTCCATACGACCAATGCCAATAAAACGCTCGCCACCACTCGTTTCCAGCCAGATCCGGCCATTAATCTTTAAATCGATCATCAATCAGCCTACTTAGTGAGTACTCCCGCTTACCACAAAAGTAAGAAGGGCAACGCGATCTCACGTTGCCCTTCTGTCAATTATAAGCGTTTACTCGTTGCCCGTTGGTGTTTCCTCTGCAGCTTCAATTAGTGTCGGCTTAGCTCTTCTACGAGCTTCCCGCTTGTCGGAAACTCCCGACGGGCGTGGGTTTTTGTAGTTATAACCCGACACTAACTCGGGGTTGGTTTCCCGGTTTCGGCGCGGTCTAAAAACCAAACGCGAGGCCCCTGGTTCTATATTAGCCGTTCGTTTGTAGTCGCCCATTCGAACCTGCCGCCTATCACGGCTCTGCTGCCCTAGCACAAGCTCTGACTGCCACGCACGGGCGGCAGTTGCTTTGTTAGGATGCTTGTAATTATGAATTGAGTATGTCGGGTCCTTTTGAAGTTTATTTTCGGTTTGAGCGAAAATAGCTGGCGACAATGCCGCATTCAATAAAAACGCGCCCATCAACATACTTTTCAACGACCCGCAGGCCGCTTTTTTCGGTTGACTAATCATGGTCCTGTGGTTTTGTTGTACAATACCATTAACTGATATTCGCTATAAATAACACGAAAAATAACAACTATATTTTTCGTTAGCGACATTTTTTGTCAAATTTTACTATTTTTCTAATGTTTTAACCATTTTCGGGACCATTCTCCATATTGACTCTTCGTTTGTAAAGCGAATAATATTTTCCAATTCCACCCATTGTACAGATTTTGTTTCGCCCGATTCAATAAACGCTTCGCCTGGATTTGCTTTGATTAAAAATCGAATATCGTAGTGCCAATGGGCAGGTTCATTGGCCCGTTTGGGAATCCAGTGGACATCGACATCGAAAATGGCAGGCGGTTCGCCGGGAAGGCTCACAAACTGAAGCTGGGTAAGACCCGTCTCTTCGTGGGCTTCCTGCATGGCTACGGCCGCCACATCGGGATTACCATCGGCATGACCACCGGGCTGAAACCACCGGTCGAGTTTGCGATGATGAATAAGTACCACCTGAGTCCGATCTGGTGATGTGATCCAGGCCGAACCCGTAATGTGGCCCATGGCTAACGACCGCTCGAAACAGTCGGGTTGCTGCGTTACAAAGGCGATGGTATCAAGCCACATTGTTCGTTCATTCGGGTCGGTGGGGTGGTACTGGTGAAGCAGCGTGAGTAATGATTGGTGGTGCATTATCGGAAGTTGTCAGAAAAAAGCGCAATTTCGCGCAGTAATTGACTTATACCAAAACAAACCAAAATCATGCGTAAACTGCTGCTCTCAACAGCCGCTCTGTGTTTGGTAGCCCAATTGGCTACCGCCCAGATTCGTCTGCCCCAGCCCAGCCCCGGTGCGTCGGTCATGCAGACCATTGGCACCACCGACATCACCGTGAAATATTCACGGCCCAGCCTCAAAGGCCGCGAGGCTTTTACCAGTGCGCTTGTTCCTTATGGTAAAGTGTGGCGCACCGGCGCTAACACTGCCACCAATTTCAGCACCACCACCGACTTGATGGTGAACGGTCAGAAATTGGCCGCTGGCACCTACGCACTGTTGTCGATCCCTGAGCAAAGCCAGTGGACGATAATTTTCAGCAAGAAAGTAGCAACATCGGAGGCCGATTACAAGCAGGAAGATGATGCGCTTCGCGTAATGGTAACGCCGGGCACGTCGGGCGTGAAAACGGAATCGTTTACGATCGATTTCAGCGACGTAACCGACAGCACCGCCAAAATGAACATGATGTGGGGTAATGCCCGCGCCAGTGTTCCGATGGGCGTTGATGTAAACGCCAATGCGGCTGCTAACGTAGACAAAGCAGTTGCTGAGAAGCCTGAAGACGCAGCTGTTTTACAGGCTGCCGCATCCTACAATCTCTCGAAAGGTCGCAATCTGGATCAAGCCCTTGCCTGGACGGATAAGTCGATTGGCATGAAAGAGACTTACCGCAATGTGTGGGTTAAAGCGCAGATTCTGGCCAAAATGGGCAAATTTGCCGAAGCCGTTCCCCTGGCTCAGAAAGCGATGACGCTGGGTGAAGCGTCGGGCGATGCCTCTTTCCCATTCTTCAAAGATGCTATTGCTAAAGGTGTTACTGAGTACACAGCGAAGATGCCTGCTGTGCCTAGTGCTGTCAAAGGGATGAAAACTAAGAAGAAAAGCTAATTTCAGTGTGCAATAAACTGATATCAGCTAATAGTAAAACGCCCCCGGTGCCAGTTGGTGCCGGGGGCGTTTTTAGTTGTCCAACAATCACTTGTTGTCTATACATGGTCGCAACTTCCGACCGAGAAAACTCCTTGTCTCCTGTAGACTGTTAACTCTTTACTGTTAACTGCTCTCGGTTCCCTG
>Ga0209181_10012624_pt1 | contig 10663 bp, 6 predicted proteins | sample MAT05_FD_187208 | JGI IMG/M metagenome (GOLD analysis project Ga0209181, IMG submission 187208) | Freshwater microbial communities from Lake Fryxell liftoff mats and glacier meltwater in Antarctica - MAT-05 (SPAdes) (version 2) | ecosystem: Environmental > Aquatic > Freshwater > Ice > Liftoff...
CGCGGGGTTCTCGGTCGCCGGCCTGATGGCAGAGCAAATGACCGACGCGACGTGGGAAGACCTGATGCAGCGTGAGGTCTTCGCGCCGCTGGGGATCACTAGCGCCGGCTTCGGCGCGCCGGGTGTCGTGGCGTCGCCTGACGCGAAGCCGGGCGAGAAGCCTGTGGTCGATCAGCCGCGAGGGCACGTGCTGCCGTTGGGCACGCCGATGGAGCCGGGCCTGAGCGCAGATAATCCCAGCGCGATCGGCCCTGCGGGGCGCGTCCATATGACGATCGGCGACTGGGCCAAGTACATCGCGGCCCACCTCGATGGCGAAGCCATGCTTCGCAATCCGGTGCCCGCGCCCGCGAACGACATCGCGCCGGCGCCGGGCGTCGCGATAGAGCCTGGTGGCGCGCGAACGTTGTCACGACCCGGCGAGCTGCTGAAGCCCGAATCGTGGCGCAAGCTGCACGCCGCGGCCCCGACGATCGCTCCGAAGGACAACACCTACGCCATGGGCTGGTCGGTCACGCAGCGTCCGTGGGCGAAGGGAAAGAACCCCGGCGACATCGGCCTCGCGCTCACGCACAACGGCAGCAACACCATGTGGTACTGCGTCGCGTGGATGGCACCTGAGCGGAACCTCGGCGTGATCGTGTGCGTCAATCAGGCTGGCACCGGCGCCAAAGCCGCCGACGAAGCGGCCAGCGCGCTCATCGGTCGCTTCGCGAAGCGCCGCGATGGAGAGTGAGCGCAAGCGGTTGACCGGCTTAACGGGGCACGATCGGCGATGCATCCGTCATCAATGACGCAAGGAACTCGATCGGGTGGGCCGCGGCACGCGTGTGGTCGCTGGCGTCATGAATCTGATGGCGGCAACTTGTGCCGGTCGCCAGGATCGTCGCGTCGGGCTCGCTGCGAACAAACGGCATCACGCCGCCGCCGGGCACGCCGCCCTCGCCCGTGAGATTCGCGATTCGCATCGAGAGCTCGAACTTGTCGCGGTCATAGCCGAACGAGCCGGCCATGCCGCAGCAGCCGGTGGGCAGCACATGCAAGCGTGAGCCCAGCACGCGCCGGAGCAGCGCGACAGACGACTCCGGCCCGAAGAGTGCCTTCTGGTGGCAGTGGGTGTGGAGCAGCACCGCGGGGCCTCCCGTCGCGCCCGCGCGTTTGAGGATCGAGTCGGCCAACTCGCGCGACGGGTGCTCGCTCCAGCGCTTCTCGATGAAGTCTTCCACCAACATGCTCTTGTGCGCCAAGCGTTCGCGCATCGCAAGCTCCGTCGCGCAGCGCAGCGTCAGCCAGTCGTCCTTGATCGCGCTCAGGCACGACGGCTCTACGAACAGCACCGCCAGCACATCGGAGTCCAGCACCGCCTCGCGCAACTGCGCAAACGTCGCGTCCACGCTCGCGCTGGCCTGCTCCAGCATCCCCACCGAGATCATCGATCGCCCGCAACACCCTACGCGCGGCAGCGTCACCTCATACCCCAGCCCCTCCAGCACCGCCCGCGCCGCGACGCCGATGCGAGACTCGTTGTACGTCGTGAAGCAATCCGCAAACAGCACGACGCGCGGCCGCTTGCCGCTGGTCGCCCCGCCCACACCAGCCCCGCCTGCCGCCCGTCCCGGGCCTCGCGCCCACACTCGATACAGGCTCCGGCTAAATCGCGGCATCGATCGCTCTGGATGCATCCGCATGACCCGGTTAATCAGCGCACGCATCGGCGCCAGCCCGTTGACCCAGTTGGCAAGCCCCGGTGCGATCGCGCCCACCCGGTTCAGCATCCGCACGTGACCCACAAGTCGCTTGTTCAGCGGCACGCTCCCGGCAACCTTGTACCCCTGCGCGGTGTATTCCGCTTTCAGCTTCGCGATATCGACGTTGCTCGGACACTCGCTCTTGCACGCTTTGCAGGACAAGCACAGATCAAGCGTGCGCTTCGTCTCGTGGTCTTGCCAGCGCGCCGCCTCGTCGCTCGTGCCCGGGAGCTGCCCGGTGATCGCCAGACGCAAAGCATTGCCCCGCCCGCGCGTGCTGTGGCGCTCGTCCATCGTGGCGCGATAGCTCGGGCACATCACTCCGCCGGACTGCTTGCGGCAGACGCCCGCACCATTACACCGCTCGATCGCGTGATCAAACCCTTCGTCGGACGTGTAGTCGAAATACGTCCGCACGTTCGGCGCATGCACGTCAACGCCCGCCCGCGGCTGGATTCTCGTTTGCTCCAACATGCTCGGGATCGGCCCCGGCTGCGTGATGTTGCCGGGGTTGAGCAGGTTCTTCGGATCAAAGAGCGCCTTGACGCGCCCGAACGCGGCAACGAGTTCGGGGCCATAGAACCGCTCCAGCAGCGGCCCGCGCACGCGCCCGTCGCCGTGCTCGCCGCTCATCACGCCTCCGCAGGCCTTGGCCAGATCCGCGGCTTCGACTGCGATGCGCAGCAGCGCTTCCTTGTCCGGCAAGCTGCGGGGGTCGAGCATCGGGCGCACGTGCAAGACGCCGACCGAGGCGTGGGCCCAGAATGCGGCGCGAGTGCCCTCGCGCTCAACAATGGCGCGGAACTCACGCACGAATCGCGCGAGGTTCTCCACCGGCACTGCGTTGTCCTCGACAAACGTCAGCGGCTTGCGCGCACCGGGAAGCCCATGCAGCAGCGGCTCGCCCGCCTTGCGAAGTTTCCAGGCGTTGCCCATGCCCGAAGCGTCGTTGACCAAGCGGATCGGCGCGTTGCCGACAAGCGGCCGCAGCCGCGCGAACTGCGCTTCGAGCTCCTGCGTCGCCCCGGCTGATCCGCCGCTCGTCTCGCCAATGTGATATTCGACGTAGAGCACCGCCGCCGGCGAGCGCCCACCTTCAAGCTTTGGGAACGCCTCGACAAACGGGCGACACTCAAAGTTGTTCATCGCGGCTTCGATGACCACGTCGTCCACAAGCTCGACGGCGCTCGGAGCCGTGGTCAGGATCGCCGGCACGCACTGGATCGCTTCGTCAACGCTCGCAAAGCTCAGGAGCGCGAGCCCCTTGGCGACCGGCTGCGGGAAGAGACGCAGGCGTGCGCCCAGCGTGATCGCGAGAGTCCCCTCGCTGCCGCAGAGCAGCGGCGCGAGGTTGAGCGTCTGCGCCGTCGCGCCTGCGTCCAGTTGCGAGAGGATGATGTCCAGCGCGTATCCGGCGTTGCGCCGGAGCGTCTTGGGGTAGCGGGCGCGGATGAGCGCCTCGTGCTCGCGAACGATCTGGATCACGCCGTCGGCGAGCTTGAGCGCGACGGGATCGCGTGCGCCCGCGCCGGGCTCAAACCGCGCGACGTGCCCTGAGCAGAGCATCGCGTCAATCGCCAGGACAGAGTCCACGGTGCGCCCGTACTTCACGGAGCGCGAGCCGCTGGCGTTGTTGCCGATGGTGCCGCCGACGGTCGCCTGGGCGGTGGTCGCGGGGTCGGGGGCGTAGAAGAGCTTGACCTTGCGGCGGGTCAACTCGTTGTTGATCTCGTCGATCGCGACTCCCGCCTCGGCGTACACCGTCTGCTCCTGCGCGTTGATCTCGCGAATGTCGCGCAGGTTCGCAGAAGTGTCAAGCACCACAGCGTGACTGGTACACTGGCCGGCGAGCGACGTGCCGCCGCCGCGGGGGAGCATCGGCACGCCCCGCTCAAAGCACGTGCGCACCGCAACTTCCAGATCCGCGCGATCCGCCGGCACGACCACGCCGATCGGCATCACTTGGTAGAGCGAAGCGTCCGTGGCGTAGAGATTTCGATCATGGTCGCCGAATCGCACCTGCCCGCGGATCGTGCGCGCCAGCGCTTCGCTGAGGCCTTGCACGTCCGGCGCGACTGGCCCGGCTTCGGGTGTCGGCGTCGGGAGCGGTTGATTGGGCGTCGGCAATACCGGTAACTGCATCTGCACTCCGAACGCCCGGCCGGCCAGAGGAGGAGGCCGGACAGGCCGAGAATCATATGACCTCCGGCTGGGCATGTGGCCGCGCCAGAAACCACAAACCAACGCGTTCAGTGAACCTTTCACGGCGCGTGCGCCCTGAACCCGCTGTCCCGCCTACTCCGACCCCCCGACCCTTCCCGGGACCGACAGTCCTCCATCGCGGATGTCCCGCGAACGTGTGGACTGTTGGGTCGATTCACGCGCATCGGGTATCGTGTACATCTCTTCGCAACTTTTCGGAGCACACCATGAGCCGCATCCCATCCGCCCGCCCTCGCACGCTGGTCTGCCTCAGTGGCCTGGCCCTCTCGATTCTTCTGCTCACTCCGGGCTTCTCGCTCGCCCAGACGCCCGCCTCCGGCGCAACACTTCGCCCGTTTCAGGACATCGATGAGCCAACAGCCCTCTTGCTCGCCCTGGCGCCGGCCGCCAAGGCCGCGGAGTTGCTGCCGATCTCGCGCGTCACGCTCTACCGCTCTGGCGTCGGGCACTTTCAGCGCCAGGGCACCGTCAACGGCGACTCGCAGCTCTCGCTGAAGTTTGAGACCGACCAGATCAACGACGTGCTCAAATCGCTGCAAGTGTTGGACTTCGGCGGGCGCGTCCAAAGCGTCAGCTATCCGAGCAAGGACCCGCTCTCGCGCCGCCTCTCCAGCTTCAGCATCCAGATCGGCGATAACCCCAGCCTCCCGGTGTTGCTCGAGCGCCTGCGCGGCTCGCAAGTCTCCCTGCAAACCGCCGACGCCACCATCACCGGCAGCGTGCTGAGCGTCGAAACGCGCGATATGCCCGTCAGCACCGGCAACGCCGGCGATCGTCCGGCCATCATCAAGACGCCCATCGTCAACCTGCTCACCGGCACGGGCATTCGCGCTGTGCCGGTCCCCAGCATCCTGAACTTTAAGATCTCCGACCAAGGCCTTGCCGAAGAACTGAACAAGGCGATCGCGGCCCTCTCAGAGAGCCGCACCGAGCGCACCAAGGTCGTCGATGTCACCGTCGCCGGCACGGGCAGCCGACAGGTCGCGATAACGTACGTCCACGCGACGCCGGTGTGGAAGACCAGCTACCGCCTGGTGCTGCCCGATGCCGACCCTAAGCCCGCTGGCGAGGGCAAGCCGTCGCCTCAGGGCGTGCTTCAGGGCTGGGCGATCGTAGAAAATACGACCGATCAGGATTGGTCGAATGTCAAGCTCTCGCTGGTCAGCGGGCGGCCGGTCTCGTTCCGCATGGACTTGTACGAGCCGCTGTATGTCACGCGTCCGGAGATGCCGGTGCCGACGGTGCCGGGCGTCATGCCCCGGACGTATGAGGGCGGGCTGATGCCAGCATCGGTCAGCGCGCCCTCTCCGGCGAGCCCGCCTTCGCCGGGAAGCCCCGGAGCGTCGGCAGGTTCGACTTTCCGACAGAGCAAGCAGGAGGCCGCCAAAGACAAGTCTGGGCGGACGGCCCGGCCGGCGGTCAACGAGGCGTTTGGTACGACGTCTCAGTTCATCGACGCAGAGGACGTAGACGGCGCCGCGATCACGCCCGAGCAGATGGTCGACTACGCCGCGCGCCCGCAGACCAAGGCTGGCGAGGTCGGCGAGGTCTTCCAGTTTGAGCTGGAAAACCCCGTGACCATCGAGCGCCAGCGTTCTGCGATGATCCCGCTCCTCACCGCCAACGTCGACGCACGCCGCGTCAGCATCTTCAACCTCGCCGATCGCGCCGACCACCCGATGCGCGGCGTAGAAGTCACTAACTCATCCTCCATGCAACTGCTGCCAGGACCCCTCAGCGTGATGGACGGCTCCGCATACGCCGGAGATGCAACGGTCAACCAGATCGCCCCGGGCGATAAGCGCCTGCTGGCGTACGCAGTAGACCTGGATGTCGCGGTCACCACCGAGCCCGTCACGCGCGGGACCGTCAACAAGATCCGCATCGTCAAGGGCTCGCTGGAGCAGACTATCTCCTCCGAACACGGCATGAAGTACACCTTCGCCAACAAAGACCTCAAGCGCGGGCGCACCATCGTCCTCGAACACCCGAAGTTCGAAGGCTACACCCTCAAGGGCGATCTCAAGCCTCGTGAGCAGACGCAGACGGCCTACCGCTTCGATGTCAGCGCCGACGCGGGCAAGCAGGTCAGCATCGATATCATGCAGGAGCGCGTGGACCGACAGATCATCGGCATCAACGCGTACCCGATGGAAACGCTGATGAGGCTCAGCCAGGACGGGCGCGTGAGCGACAAGGTGCTGACCGCGATGCGAGACCTCTTTGCGCGACAGGCCAATCTCGCGAACATTGAACGCGTCATCAACGAGCGCGAGCAGCAGATCAACACGCTCAAGAGCGATCAATCGCGGATCACCGGAGTCATGCAGCCGCTGGACCGCAACACCGACACCTACCGCAACTTCCTGACCAAGCTCAACAAGCAGGAGGCCGACATCGACAAGCTCAACACCGCTCAGGAAGCCAGCCGGACCGAACTCGACACGGCACGCAATCAGTTGGACGCGGCCCTCGAACTGTTGAACGTGGACTGAGAAAGTCGCCCGGTCGGCCGCCAGCGGTCGCCCACGGCCGTCAGGGAACAGCCGAAGGCACGAGGGCTCGACACCAAGCAAGCAGTAGCCCCAGAGTCCAAAGAAAAAAGCCCTGAGCGAGATCGCTCAGGGCTTTTCAATTGTTTCCAATCGAACTTCACTCACGCCTGTGGTGCGTGATCAAGCGCTCAAGGTGCCGACGCGAACGCGAGCCGCGCCGAACCCGCGTGCCAGGTAGATCACTTCTTCGGCGGGATGCCGGTGATGCCGGCCTTCTTGCGGGCGACGATGCGAGCCGTGAGGCGGCTCTTGCGGCGGGCCGCCTGGTTCTTGTGGATCGTGCCCTTCTGAGCGGTGCGATCGATCACCTGCGCTGCGACCTTGAGGGCCGCTTCGGCGTCAACCAGCGGCGCGTGCAGGATTTTGTCCGTCAGATCCTTGATGGCGTCGCGCATGGTCGCCTTGCGCCAGCGGTTGCGGGCGTTTCGCTTCTCGTTCTGGCGGATGCGCTTCTTGGCGGACAGTGAGTGGGCCATATCGATGTCGTTCCTGAGGGAGCCGGTTCGTCATTCCGCCGCGCGATTGCGGGCGATCCATCCCGAAACCTGTCCGTGCCGCGATGAAGCGGAAAAGGCAGTGGGGGAGGGGGGCAACAATAGAGCATCCGGCGTCGAGGATCAAGCGCACGCTTGCCATCGGCCGCCAGCGTGCTAACCTTCGCTTCAAGCCGCGGGCGTAGCTCAATTGGATAGAGCACCTGACTACGGATCAGGAGGTTAGGGGTTCGACTCCCTTCGCCCGTATTGACAAGACGCCGGTCGCCATGCGCCCGGCGCTTTTGTTTTTGGCCCTGCACGCTGCGCGCCCCACCGGCCAGCCCCCGCCCCGATTCGGCCGCCCTTTGGCAGACGCAGGTGCATCCCGGGTGCATGTGGGCCGTACACTCCACCCGTGCCTGCCCACCCCCCTCAAACCGGTGTTGATCCATCAGCAAACCACGGCCCTGGCGCCGCCTCGGCTTCTCTCGCCGCGCCGCTGCGCATCGAGAATCTCGTTTTCCGCTACTCCGGCTCGGGCTTCGGCGTCTCGGTCGCGTCGCTGCAACTCGCCCCCGCGGAGCAGGTGCTCCTCACCGGCGGCTCGGGCTCCGGCAAATCGACAATCCTGCACCTGGTCGCGGGCCTGATCGACGGCTCCGGCGGGCGCATCTTGGTCGCGGGCACGGATATCACCCGTCTCTCGCCCGGGGCTCGCGATCACTTTCGTGGTCGTCATCTGGGCATGATCTTCCAAACCTTCAACCTCCTGCAAGGCTTCAGCGCGCTGGAGAACGTCATGGTCGCGATGATGTTCAGCGACATCCCGCCCCGCGAGCATCGCCCGCGGGCCGCGGAGCTGCTCTCATCCCTTGGCATCACGAGCCCGGCCTCGCCCGTCGAGCAACTCAGCGTGGGCCAGCAGCAGCGCGTCGCGGTCGCGCGCGCGGTCGCGTGTTCGCCCGCGCTCGTGCTCGCCGACGAGCCGACAGCGAGCCTTGACCCTGACAACGCGCAGGACGCGATGGACGTCATCCAGGGAAGCTGCCGTCGCGTCGGGGCCGCGCTGCTCTGTGTCAGTCACGATCCCTCGCTTGCGTCGCGATTCGAGCGACGCATCGCGCTGGCCGATCTCAACAGCGCGCCCGCGCCCCAAGTCGGAGCCGCGCCATGAGCATGACCGATCTGTCCATCGTCCGCAAGAGCCTCAAGACGCACGCCGTCTCGACGATCATCACCGCCTTGTCGGTCGCCATCGCCGTCGCGCTGCTCATCGTTCTGTTCTCGCTGCGTGAGCACGCGGGCAACGCCTTCCGTCGCGGCACCGGCAACATGCACGTGCTGATCTCCGCCGACGCGTCGCCGCTCTCCAGCGTGCTCAACAATGTCTTTTACGCCAACCCGCCACAGCGCAAGCTGCTGATGAGCGACCTGGAACGCCTGGGCCTGACCAACGACACCGAAGGCCCCGGCGCCCGTCCACGCGATCGACGCGTTGAATGGGCGATCCCCGTGCAATCCGGCGACAGCTTCCGCTCGTTCAAAACGATGGCGACCACCAACGACTTCTTTGCGAAGTTCCAGCCCGCCGACGCTGTGCCCTGGAAACTCCGCGAAGGCGCATTCTTTGACGCCACCTGGCAGGTCGTCCTGGGCGACACCGTCGCCCGCCTCACCAACCTTCAAGTCGGCGACGAGATCTTCATCTCCCACGGCTGGAGCAACCGCGGCCACGCCGCCGTCGCCGGCGATACCCCCGGCACCAAGTCCGACGATCATGACCACAGCCACGCCGATCACGATCACTCGCACGACCATGAAGAAGGCGGCGCGATGGGCGACGGCGCACACGTCCACGACGACCATCCGCTGGTGATCGTCGGGATTCTGGAGCCCACCGGCTCGCCTCACGACCGAGCGGTGTTCTTTCCGATCGAGGCGTCGTGGATCTTGCACGCCGAGGAGGCGCGAGCCGCGGCTGAGCCAACGCCCAAGCCCGCTCGTATAGAGAATCTGACACCCGAAGAGAAGGCCGTGAACGCGGTGTATGTGCGTTGTCGCACCAACGCGATCATCGGATCGTTCTTCAGCGAGATGCGCAGTGCGCCGGGGATCACCGCCGCGCTGCCCAACAACCAGATCGTGGCGTTGATGCAGATCGTCGGCTCGATCGACCAGATCATCCTGGCCATCGGCATCGCGGTCCTCATCTCGAGCATCGTCTCGGTGATGCTCGCAGTGTACAGCAGCATGGGCCAGCGCCGGCGTCAGATCGCGGTCTTGCGCGTGCTGGGCGCGACGCGGGGGCGCATCGTTGGCCTTGTGCTCACAGAGTCCGCGCTGATCGCGACGCTCGGCGCCGTCGCGGGCGCGGCCTTCGCCGTCGTCGCCATGCGTGTCGCCTCCAGCGCGATGCTGCAGCGCACCGGCCTCTACATCGATCCGTGGATCGACCCGCTGTGGCTGCTGGTGATCGGCGTCGCGACCATCCTGCTCGGCGCGCTGGCGGGCGTCCTGCCGGCCATCAGCGCGTATCGCGTCAGCGTGATCCGCAGCCTGCGTCCGCTTGGGTAACCGATCGCGACGTCTACCATCGTCTATCGCGGCCGCGACCGGCCGCGCGGGGAGCATCAAGTGCGACTTTTCTGGTCCATCATCCTGCTGCTTGCCGCGATCACCGGCGTCTTGGTCTGGCAACGCACCGCCCCGCCCACGTCGGCTTCGCCTCAGCCGCCCGCCCTCGCGCGAGACGCCATGCCCGGGCCTGCCGGTGAACGCGCGACCAAACCAGCCGCGCCCGCGCCGGCCACGCCCGCGATTATCGAGACCGCCGCGGACGCAATAGTTACACCCGCTCCACCCGCGCTAGTTCCAAACGCACCGCTCGCGCCTGAGCCCCTCGCTTCACCCACGCCGCCGTTGCCCGCTCTGCCGACGCCTCGGCCGCCCGCCCCCGTAGCGACAACGACGTCCGCAGATCCCACCCCGGCGCCAGCCACCGACGCCGCCGCGGCCATCACTCGTGAACTCGACCAACTCCTGGGCTCAGCCGATGGCGAGATCAGCAAGCCGGTGGTTGCCACGCCCGTTGACGCACCGGAAACCAAGGCGGTCCAGAGCGACACGACCAGTTCCGGTGCCCGCGTCGTGCAACGCGACGACGGCGCCATGCTCATCGACGACCGCTTCATCGTGCGCGGCAAGGGCACCGAAGCCGACCCATATCGCCTGCCTTGGGAGCTCCTGGTCTCGGCCCAGGAAACCTACGCGCCGCGCAAGGGCCTCAAGAAAATCCCCGCGCGGCTCTCGATGTTCGACAACACCAACGTGCGAATCTCCGGCTTCGTCGCCTTCCCGATCACCAGCACGTCCCCACGCGAGATGCTCGTCATGCTCAGCCAGTGGGATGGCTGCTGCATTGGCATGCCGCCCACGCCCTACGACGCCGTGGAAGTCCGCCTCGCCACCACACCCACGCCTTCGCAGCGCTCCAGCAACCAGGGCACGCTTCGCGGCGTGCTCAAGATCGACCCGCTCGAAGACGCCGGCTGGCTCCTGGGCATGTACGTGATCGAGAACGGCAAGCTCACCACCGAAGAATGACCGCCTGAATCAATCTCTCACAAGCTCACAACTCACGCGCCCGCCCCCCCCGCCCCCC
>Ga0209181_10012625_pt1 | contig 10663 bp, 8 predicted proteins | sample MAT05_FD_187208 | JGI IMG/M metagenome (GOLD analysis project Ga0209181, IMG submission 187208) | Freshwater microbial communities from Lake Fryxell liftoff mats and glacier meltwater in Antarctica - MAT-05 (SPAdes) (version 2) | ecosystem: Environmental > Aquatic > Freshwater > Ice > Liftoff...
CGTGCTGCACGCGTTGGTGCCTGAGCCGAGCGGCGGCGCCACCCTGCGCTGGGCCGGCGCGCCGATCGCGCTGAGCGATTCCGAAACCGCCTGGGTCGAGGCTTTGGCGGAGGGCACGACGCCGGCCGCGCTCGGCGGGGGCGCGTTGGCATTCTGCACCCGCCTGCTGCGGCTTGGCCTGGTGCAGGCCGGGTAATCATTCGGCCGGCAGACCGCGCGGCAGGGACTCGGCCCATAATTCCGGGCTGAGCTCCTCCCGTCGATCCGGGAAGGCCAAGGCGCAGAGAAAGGTGATGGCGGCAAAGCCCGAGAGCAGCGCCAGCACCGCGCCGAGCCCTCCTGTCGTACCATGCAGCCAGGCGATGATCGGGCTTGCCGCCGCCGCGCCGAGGAAGCCCACGAAGAATCGGATGGAGTAAAGTTTGGCGCGCAGCGCCGGCGCCACGTAGCGCGCGGTCATCGTCTCGTTCACCGTGACCTGCCCGAACACCGCCGCGGCGAGCAGGCCCGAAACCGGCAGCACCGCCCAGCCCTCCAGCACCGAGAGCAGGGCGAAGCCCGGCATCTGCACGCAGGCCAGCGGGAGAAATACGCGCTTGAGCGTATTGCGGTCGATCAGCCTTCCCACGGTGAATTGCGTCACGCCGCCGCAGAGTGTGGCGGCCAGCGCCAGCATGCCCACGATGGGCAGCAGCGAGGGTTCATTCGCCAGGCGCTCCTGCATCAGCTTGGGCAGCAGCAGGGTAAAGGCATTGAAGACGAAGCCGCTGACGGTGGCGAGCAACAGCAGGACCGTCACGGCGCGGCGCACGATGGCGGGCGGGATCGGAGGGAAAGGCCGCCCCGCGGCATGCGCCTTGGCGACGTCGGCCGGGCCCTCGCGCAGATAGAACAGCCCGACCAGGACACACAGCACGCCCGGGATGATGAAGGCGTAGCGCCAACCCAGTGCCGCCGCGACAAAGGCCGTCACCGCCGGCGCCAGGGCCACGCCAATATTGCCGAAGGCGCCGTTGACGCCCATCGCCGCGCCGACGCGCTCGCCCGCCGCATCCACCAGCATCGCCGTGCCGATCGGGTGGTAGATGGCGCTGAAGCCGCCCATGATTCCAAGCGCGAGGGCGAGGCTCAGCGGCCCGGTCGCGAAGCCGGCGGCGACCATGGCGAGGCCCGTGCCAATGAAGAAGGCCGCCATCAGCGCTGGCCTGCCGACTCGCTCGGCGAGCCAGCCCATCGGCAGGGAACCCAGCCCATAGACCACGAACATCGTGGTGCCGAGGGCGAGGATCGGGCCGTAGGTGATGCCGAAGCCTTCGGGCTCCTGCAGCACGATGGCCAGCACGGCCGTGGCGAGGATCAACAGCCCGTAATGGGTGAAGATATGCGCCGCATTGACGAACCAGATCTGCCGCCGAGCCGGATCCATGACGCGCTTCCGATCCCATTTCCCTGGGGGGCGATGCTACGCCGACGGGATGCCGATGTCCCGCCAGCCTCTGTCGCCAATCCGCCGAATTCTGGTCCGGCCCCTGGGACCGAACAACCAGGATGGTGCAGGGGCAGGCTCAAGGCCACTCCGACCGAGCTATCCGTTCTGCACCGGCAAAAAGCTGGCGAAACGGCCCGAAGCCGCCACCCAGCGCCATTTCTTGCGGGCTGTGCTTGTCTAGAGAGCGTGGCGCGGCTATCTAGGCGGCCACTTGCGGGCGTAGTTCAGAGGTAGAACGTCAGCTTCCCAAGCTGAATGTCAGGGGTTCGATCCCCCTCGCCCGCTCCAATTTTTCAAGGACTTAAGCGTTAGAATCCCCCACCTTCTGCCCCCGGTAGTTCAGGGGGGCGCACCGGGGGCACGGAAACGCCGAGGCCGGGCTCACCATGAGCAAGGCTGTCAGAAACGCTCATCCTGCTTTGCAAGTCGGCAGCAGTCGCCAGCCAGGAACCGCAGAAACCCGCCGCTCCCGCTGTACAGCACCATCCGCTCACATTGAATAAATTTGAGCTGATTTCGTGCTGTAGATTCAATGGTTTCGAGTGCACGAGATCGATCCGAGAGGATCGATCGTGCTCTACTTGCTCGAGAGCCTCGACTGAACGCTGTGTTGCCAATCACTGCCTGGGAGGATGACATGCCTAAGGATGCGCAAGGCCTGACGCTCACTGTCGCGTCTGACCGCGCGGCCCTGGCCTTCGACCATGCGATCGAGGGCTTCCTGAAATACCGCTTCGATGCAGGCCTGCGACTGAAAGCCCTGCTGACCGAGGACCCGCAGGCGCCGCTCGGCCAGGTCATGGCCGGGTCATTCGCCATGCTGGCCTACGACCAGGCCCTGATCGCCCGCGCCCAAGCGTCCCTCATCCGTGCGGAAGCGCTTCCGGCAACCCCGCGCGAGCGGGCGCATATGGCGGCCCTGGCCAGGTGGATCTCCGGCCATCCCGATCAGGCGCTGACCCTTTGGGAGGAAATCGCCGCCGAGGCACCGCATGATCTTCTCGCCTTCCGCCTGCACCATTTCACGGCCTTCTGGATGGGCCAGCCCGAACGCATGCTGAGCCTGGTCGAGCGCATCCTGCCGCGTTGGTCCCCCAACTTGTCAGGCTATGGCAGCATCCTGGCGTGCCGCTGCTTCGCCAATGAGGAGTGCGGCAACTACACCCAGGCGGAGCATGCGGGCCGCGCTGCGGTCGAGCTCGACCCGGGCGACCTCTGGGCCACTCACGGTATCGCGCATGTGCTCGAAATGCAGGGGCGACGCAGCGAAGGCATCGCCTGGATCACCGCGCAGGAGAAGCATTTCGACGGCGGGAACAACCTGATGCATCACATCTGGTGGCACCAGGCCCTGTTCCACATCGAACGGCGTGAGTTCGATGCCGTGCTGGCGCTGTACGATACGCGCTTCCGCAACCTCGGCTCGAAGGTCACGCAGGCGCAGCCTGACCTCTACATCGACATGCAGAACGCCGCTTCCATGCTGTTTCGCCTGCAACTCAGGGGCATCGATGCTGGCGCGAGGTGGGACGAACTGGCGGACAAGGCCGAAGCGCGCATCGGCGATACGCTATCGGCCTTCACCCTGCCGCACTGGATGATGGCGTTGGTGGCGGCCGGCCGCGCGCAGGCCGCGGATCGCCTGCTGCGGTCGATCGAGGAGGCCTCCCGCGCCAATACGCCGCATGCGCTTGTCCTGCGCGAAGCCGCCCTGCCGGCCGCGCAGGCGGTGAGGCTGCATGGGTCCGGGAACTTCGCCGAGGCTGTTGGACTCATGCGGCCCGCGCTTGGCGGGATGTACCGCCTCGGCGGCAGCCATGCGCAGCAGGAGGTGCTGGAACTCCTTTTCCTCGATGCCGCGACGAAGGCCGGCTCGGCCGAAGACGTTCGCCTGATGCTGGAGCGCGCAGCAGGGCGCCACGCGGTTCCGCCGGCACGCCGCATCGGCTTTGCGGAGGCGGCGCTGGCGGTCGCTTTCTGACAAACACGCGACGCCGCGCTCACACGGGCACGAAGGCACCATCGCGCACCACGACGCGCCCGTGGGAGATGACGGTGCGCGCCGGCGGCGTGGCGACGATCGCCTCGGCGAGGGTCTCGGCCTCCAGCAGCACCAGGTCGGCCCGCGCCCCAACGACCAGGCCGTAATCCGCGAAGCCGCAAGCCTGGGCGGCGAAGTCGCTCACCATGCCGAAGGCGATGGCCAATTCATCATCCCGTCGAAACTCGTTCTTGAGGCCGACCAGCATCGCGCGTTGCAACATGTCGGGCATGTTGTAGGGCGTCCAGGTGTCGCGGATTCCGTCATTGCCGGCGAAGATTTGTCCGCCAGCATGGCGTACCATCTTAACGCTCGGCACAGGGCGTGAGGGCGGCGCCGTGGTCGCGATGGCGATCCCGGCTTTGGCCAGCGCCTCACACAGCGCGGGCGCGCGCGCCACTTCGCCCAGACAGAAGGCGTGGCTGACCACGACCCGGCCCTGCATCCCCATCGCCACCGTCCGCTCGATGATCAATTCGAGCGCAAAGGCACCCAGCTCGCCAGGCTCATGCAGATGGATATCCAACGGCACCGCCTGCTTCGAGGCGAGCGCAAAGATCGCGTCCAGATGCCCCACCGGGTCGCGATCGATGCCGGAAGGATCGAGACCGCCAAGGATATCCGCGCCATTCCGCAGCGCCTGCTCGAGCAATGGCAAGGTGCCGGTGCGCATGAGCAGGCCGGACTGCGGAAAGGCCACGACCTGGATATCCATCGTGCCCCTCAGTTTCTCCCGCAGCGCGACCAGCGCGTCGCTATGGGTGGTCCCGATCTCGGTATCGACATCGGCGTGGGTGCGGATGCGTGTCGTGCCGCGCAGCAGGAACTCCCGGGCCAGGGCAGCACCTTGGCGGGCGGGATCAAGTCCCAATCGGCCGCGTTCGCGACGCTCCGCCTCGATGCGATCGATCAGGCGCGGCCCGACCTCATTCTTCCACCAGCCCATCCCCCAGAGCGATTTGTCGAGATGCGTGTGCCCTTCGATGAAGGCCGGCAATAGCAGGCGATGCGCGCCGGGCTCGACCGATAGGCCATCGCCCGCAAGGTCAGGGCCGATCGCCGCGATGAAGCCATCGTGGATCAACACATCCACAGGCGGGCCGCCAAGCGGGCGCACATGGCGCACCAACAGGGAAGCGGTCATGCCAGCACCCAATTCTTGAAGAGGTCGAGATCGATGTTGCCGCCGCACAGAATGGTTGCCACCCGGCGCCCTCGCATCTGCGCCGCTTCCTGCATCAGCGCCGCCAGTGGCGCCGCGCCCGCGCCCTCGGCGAGATTGTGGGTGTCCTGCCAATAGGCCCTGATGGCTGCGGCGATCTCATCATCCGTGACCGTGACGATGCGCGCCGCGCCGCGTGCGATGATGGCCAGCGCCGCGGCGTCGGGCAAGCGCGTTGCCATGCCGTCCGCCCTGGTGTTCGCGCTCGGCGTGGTCACCACGTGCCCGGCGGCGAAGCTGCGCGCGTAAGCATCGGCTTCGGTGCTTTGCACGCCGACGATCTCGGTCTTCAACCCGAGCAGGTCGCGCGCCAGGATGCAGCCGCAAATGCCCGACCCGAGTCCGATCGGCACATAAAGCGCATCGAGCGGCGGCGCGGCGCGGAACAACTCCAGCGCATAGGTCGCGACACCCTTGACCAGGTCGGGCGCGAAGGACGGCGCGAATTCCAGGCCCCGCTCCTTCGCGAGCCGCATGGCCTCCTCTCGCGCCGCATCGAAATCCGCGCCATGTTCGACCAGCTGCGCCCCTTGCGCCTGCATGGCGGCGTTTTTTTCGCGACTATTGCCGAGCGGGACGACAATCGTCACCGGCACCCCAAGCCGTGCCCCTGAATAGGCAAGGCTCTGGCCATGATTGCCTCGGGTTGCCGAAATGACGCCAGGGACGCTGGGCCGCTCCCGGGTGAGCCTGTCCATGTAGACGATTCCGCCACGGACCTTGAAGGCGCCTGTCGGGGTATGGTTCTCGTGCTTGACCCAGGTCTCGACCCCGGTGCGGATCGCGATCAACGGCCAGGCGTATTGCGGAGTTGTGGGGAAGACGCGGTGGATGAGGGCCGCGGCGGCCTCCAATGCAGGCAGATCGAACATGAAGCATTCCTCGTCAACATCGAGGAGGCATCATAGGTCAGCCGGTGTTGGCGGCCAGCCGGGGGCCGGCCCGATCCTCAGATGGGGCGCAGATTGATGGCAGCTTCCTTGCCACGCTCAACGGCGACGTCGTAGGAAATTTTCTGGCCTTCATCTAGGCCCTGCAGACCTGCCTTCTGGACCGCCGTGATGTGGACGAAGACGTCCTTTTTGCCATCCTGCGGCACGATGAAGCCGAAGCCCTTGGTGGTATTGAACCATTTGACGGTGCCGATGGCCATGAGACCGCCGCTCCTTCTCGATTGAACACACCCAGGCGCCGATCGCCCGGATGGGGGCGCCATGCGGCGGGCGGGTCCTGGAAGCGGTCCGCGGAACAGTTCCGTGGAAGCACGGCGAGGCTAGCCAGAGCGCAGTGACAACGAAATCATGCGCGACGCGGGGCGAAAGTGTCAAAGACATGTAGCTCAAATCACGTCGACGTTAGAATGACCGAAAAGATCGAGGATGAATCTTCCAGGATAGCCCAGAAAAAGAGAAGGACGGGCTTTGCAGCCCGTCCCCCATCGCGCTTCGATGATCCGAACGGATCGATCAGAAGTCCATGTCACCGCCCATGCCGCCCATGCCGCCGCCACCGCCGCCGCCGGCCGGGGCCTTGGACGGACGCTCGGCCACCATGGCTTCGGTGGTGATCAGCAGCGAGGCGACCGAGGCCGCATCCTGCAGAGCCGTGCGCACGACCTTGGTCGGGTCGATGATGCCGGCTTCGACGAGGTTCTTGTACTCGTCCTTCTGCGCGTCGTAGCCGAATTCCCACACATCGCTGCGGAGAACCTCACCGGCCACCACGGCGCCGTCCTTGCCGGCATTGGCCGCGATCTGCTTCGCCGGCGCCTGGATCGCCTTGCGGACGATCTCGATGCCGACCTGCTCGTCGTTGTTCAGGCCCTTCAGGCCGCCGAGATGCGTCGAGCAGCGCAGCAGCGCCACGCCGCCGCCCGGCACGATGCCTTCCTGCACGGCTGCGCGCGTCGCGTGCAGCGCGTCGTCCACGCGGTCCTTGCGCTCCTTGACTTCCACTTCGGTGCTGCCACCGACGCGGATCACGGCCACGCCACCGGCGAGCTTCGCCAGGCGCTCCTGCAGCTTCTCGCGGTCGTAGTCCGAGGTGGTCTCCTCGATCTGCGCCTTGATCTGCTCGCAGCGGCCCTGGATCTCGGTCTTCTCGCCAGCGCCGTCGATGATCGTGGTGTTCTCCTTCTCGACGCGCACCATCTTGGCGCGACCGAGCATGGCGAGCGTCACGTTCTCGAGCTTGATGCCGAGGTCTTCGGAGATCACCTGGCCACCGGTCAGGATCGCGATGTCTTCCAGCATCGCCTTGCGGCGATCACCGAAACCAGGCGCCTTCACGGCCGCGATCTTCAGGCCGCCGCGCAGCTTGTTGACGACCAGCGTGGCCAGAGCCTCACCCTCGACGTCTTCGGCGACAATCACCAGCGGACGCGCGGACTGCACAACCGCTTCGAGCAGCGGCAGCATCGGCTGCAGCTGTGACAGCTTCTTCTCGAAGATCAGGATGTAGGGGTTCTCCATCTCGGCAACCATCTTCTCCGCATTCGTGATGAAATACGGGGAGACGTAGCCGCGATCGAACTGCATGCCCTCGACGACGTCGAGCTCGGTCTGGATGCTCTTGGCTTCCTCGACTGTGATGACGCCCTCGTTGCCGACCTTCTCCATCGCCTTGGCGATCATCTCGCCGATCTCGGTCTCACCGTTGGCGGCGAGCGAGCCGACCTGCGCCACTTCGGCGGAGGTGGTGATCTTGCGAGTCTTGGCCTCCAGCTCGGCGACGATATGGGCGACGGCCTTGTCGATGCCCCGCTTGAGGTCCATCGGGTTCATGCCGGCGGCCACGGCCTTCGCACCTTCGCGAATGATGGCCTGAGCCAGCACGGTCGCGGTGGTTGTGCCGTCACCGGCAGTGTCGTTGGTCTTCGAGGCCACTTCGCGCACCATCTGCGCGCCCATGTTCTCGAACTTGTCGGCGAGCTCGATCTCCTTGGCGACGGTGACGCCGTCCTTGGTGATGCGCGGGGCGCCGAACGACTTGTCGAGCACCACGTTGCGGCCCTTGGGGCCGAGCGTGACCTTCACCGCATCGGCGAGGATATCGACGCCGCGCAGCATCTTGTCGCGCGCATTCGCGCCGAACTTAACGTCCTTAGCAGCCATGTGCTGTGTTCCTACTCAATCGGGTTGCAGAAGACGCGAAGCCTGGGGGCACGCGGCACCGTCAGGGTGCCGCGCGCCGCGCTCAGGCGGCCTTCGCGACGGCGGGGGTGTCGAGAATGCCCATGATGTCGGACTCCTTCATGATCAGGAGCTCCTCACCGCTGAGCTTCACTTCCGTGCCCGACCACTTGCCGAACAGGATGCGGTCGCCGGCCTTGACGTCGAGCGCGCGCAGGTCGCCCTTGTCGTTCAGCGTGCCCGAGCCGACGGCGATGACTTCGCCTTCCTGCGGCTTTTCCTTGGCGGTGTCGGGGATGATGATGCCGCCCGTGGTCTTCTCTTCGGCCGTCAGACGACGGACCAGAACGCGGTCATGTAGGGGACGAAAACCCATGATGGCCTCTCCTTTCGCTTCCAAAATCAGTGGCAAGCTCTTCCGGAGACTTGGTTGCCGGCAGACCCTTGAAGGCATCCGCTGGCAGTCCTCCCAGACGAGTGCCAGCTACCTAGGGGAAGCCCTTCGCTGCGTCAAGCTTTGTCAGCACTCCCGGCAAGAGAGTGCCAGAGCGGCTGGCAGCAGACCAAGTTGCTGAGTGCCAACACTCTGATATTACGTACTTTTTTCTTGCGCACACCATGGCATCGCATGGCATGCTGTTCCGCCCAGGCTGTCGATCGACGGCGGCCGGCATTTTCAGGCTCGCGACCGAGCCCGAAAGGATCACGATGGATCTCTCCGGTCTCGAGCGCCTCACCCGCTTCGACAAAGCGCCGTCACTCATGCCCGATTGGCACCTGACCACCGCCGAAATCCTCTACCATCTGCCGGATCATCCGCGCTTGTTGCAGACGTTCATCTGGCAGAGGCACGATTTGGCCCCCCGATTCCCCGAGCTGGCGCGGTTCCTGGCGTTCTGGAAGCGCGAGATCGAAGGGCCGCTGCATTCGGTGCGCGTGGCCTCCACCGCCCTCACCCGACCTGCGGAGCTACGCTACACCAACGGGCAGTTCCTGCTGCATTGAGAAACTACCCGCCGACGAAGCCGCCCGACTGCATGCGCCACAGCCGTGCATAGACACCCTCGGCCGCCAGCAATTCGGCGTGGGTGCCCTGTTCGGCGATGCGCCCCTGCTCCAGCACCACCAGCCGATCCATCCGCGCCAGGGTGGAAAGGCGGTGCGCCACGGCGATCACCGTCTTGCCGGCCATCAAGCGATCCAGGCTTTGCTGGATCGCCGCCTCCACTTCCGAATCGAGCGCGCTCGTCGCTTCGTCCAGCACGAGGATGGGCGCATCCTTCAGCAACACCCGCGCAATGGCCACACGCTGCCGCTGGCCGCCGGAGAGCTTGACGCCCCGCTCACCGGCATGCGCGTCGTAGCCGCTTCTGCCGCGCCAATCCGCGAGGTCCACGATGAAGCCATGTGCCTCGGCGCGCCGGGCGGCATCCTGCACCTCATCGAGGCTGGCTGCCGGGCGACCATAGCGGATGTTCTCCAGCACCGAGCGATGCAGCAGCGCCGTATCCTGGGTGACGACGCCGATGGCGGCGCGCAGGCTTTCCTGCGTCACCGCGGCGATGTCCTGCCCATCGATCAGGATCCTGCCCTGCTCGGGCGAGAAGAAGCGCAGCAGCAGGTTGATCGCCGTCGTCTTGCCCGCCCCCGAATGTCCCACCAGCCCGACCCGTTCGCCAGGTGCGATCGACAGGTCGAAGCCGTCGAGCACGCCGCGTTCGCGACCATAGCCGAACCGCACCTGCTCGAAGCGGATGGCACCCCGAGGCACGGCCAGCACCGCGGCCCCAGGCGAATCGGCGGCGGTCGGCGGCACGGCGAGACTCGCCATGCTTTCCTGCACAGTGCCGATATTCTCGAAGATGCCGGCCACGTTGAAGGCCACCCAGCCCGAGATGTTGGCGATCTGCCACGCCATGGGCAGCGCCGCGGCCACCATCGCCATCGGGATTTCCCCCCGCGACCACAGCCAGACCGCAATGCCCGCCGTCGCCACGATCATCGATGCGTTGAGGATCGACAGGAGCAGAGAGTTGAGCGTCACGAGGCGGGTCTGGCGGCTGAAATCGTGGTTCAGGCGTTCCACCGCCTCGCGCACGAAGGCGTCTTCATGCTCGGCACGGGCAAACAGCTTGACGGTCACGATGTTGGTGTAGCTGTCCACGACTCGGCCTGTCAGCGTGCTGCGGGCTTCGCTTGCCTTGCGTGCGCGATCACGCATGCGCGGCACGATCAGCCGCAGCAACGTGGCGTAGAGCGCGAACCACAACAGGATCGGCACGGCCAGGCGCCAATCGGTGCCGGCCAGGAGCAGGACGGCACCCGTGCCATAGACCAAGATGTACCAGACGGCGCTGACGGATTGGACCACGCTCTCACGCAGCGCCGGACCGGCCTGCATGACGCGATTCGCGATGCGTCCGGCAAAGTCCTCCTGAAAGAAGGACCATCCCTGGCGCACCACATGCCAATGCGCCTGCCAGCGGATCAACGCCGTGACGCCGGGGATGATCGCCTGCTGGGTCACCAAATTCTGCATCAGGATCGCCGCAGGCCGCGCCAGCAGCATGATGGCCGCCATGGTCGCCAGCGCGGTTCCTGCCTCCGCCCAGATCGCTTGCGGCCCGTGCGCCTCCAACAGGCCGACCACCCGCCCGATGAAGACCGGGATGAGCAGATCCAGCAACGCCACAACGCCGCCCGTGACGAACAGGGCAGCGAACAGGACCCAGGCCTGGCGGGCGAAGTGCCAGTAGAAGCCCAGCAGATGGGGCGGCGGC
>Ga0209181_10012626_pt1 | contig 10663 bp, 7 predicted proteins | sample MAT05_FD_187208 | JGI IMG/M metagenome (GOLD analysis project Ga0209181, IMG submission 187208) | Freshwater microbial communities from Lake Fryxell liftoff mats and glacier meltwater in Antarctica - MAT-05 (SPAdes) (version 2) | ecosystem: Environmental > Aquatic > Freshwater > Ice > Liftoff...
GGGGGCGAGCATCTCGACGAGGAGGCGCACGACGCAGGACGGGGTGTAGAACTGGCCGCCGTTCTTGCCCTCGGCGCTGGCGAACTGGGTGAGGAAATACTCGAAGACGCGGCCGAGGAGGTCCTTGGACCGGCTGGCGACATCGGCGAGCTGGATGGAGCCGATGAGGTCGATGAGTTCACCGAGGCGGTGTTTGTCGAGGTCGGCGCGGCCGTAGTTTTTGTTGAGTGCGCCTTTGAGCCGGGGGTTGTCGCGTTCGAGGGCGACCATGGCGTCGTCCACGTCCTTGCCGATGCTGGGGAGCTTGGCGCGCGACTGGAACTGCGGCCAGCGGGCGTCCACCGGCACCCAGAAGACATTTGCTGCGAGGTATTCGTCCTTGTCCTCGGGATTCGCTCCGGCGAAGTCGCCTTCCCGGGCGACGAGCTTGGCGTGGTGCTCGTCGAAGGTGTCGGAGATGTATTTGAGGAAGATGAGGCCGAGGACGACGTGCTTGTATTCCGCCGCGTCCATGTTGTTGCGGAGCTTGTCGGCGGAGAGTCAGAGCTTGGCCTCGAAGCCGAGATTGGCGGAGGAGTCTTTCGAACCGTTGGATTTGGGGCGGGCCATTTGGTCCAATATTGTGGACGGCTGTTTCGGCAGAAGCACGCGCGAAGGTTTCAGTCCGAGGTGGACGAGTGCTGGTCAGCGAGTCGCTCCAGGCGGGGAGCAGGGCTCGGCGCAGAAGTCCTACGCTGAGGGATATTAAAAGGGACAAAGCGATTCCGCAAAGCGGCAATCCCCGGCGCTCACCAAGCGGCAGCGGCTCGCCCCGCAGTCGGATGAGGCGGCGCATCTGCGGCTCTTCGATTTGCCCTTCCCTAAGTGATGGCCCGAGCGGGAACAGAACGGCGTCATCCTCGCGCCGGGCACGGCGACTCTCAGCATCCAGCAAACCGCGAAAAGCGCGAAAGGACGCGAAAAGGCAGGCACGTGGGGAGAATCAACGCGTCACCGTCCGGGGGATTCCGCTTCTTGCCGTTTCCGTTTCATTTCGTGTCCGTTCGCGTCTTTCGCGGGCCTCTCGTCGTCGGATTCAGGATCACTCGATCACCATGATGAAGCCCATTTTTTTGGCAGACTGTTGGAATGCGCGGCTGAGTGGATCGCGACGCGGACAATCCTGGCAGCGGTTCAGGCGGTCGCGGGCAGGATTGCCCGCGCTAAGGATGCACGCGGAGGACATCGCGAAGACGGTGCAGATGATCAACAATCAGGTGCAGCAGATCCACACGCTCACGCAGCAGCTTCAGCAGATTCAGTCGTATGTGTAGGCGTTCGGTGATCCGTCGAAGCTCCTGCAGATCACCGGCGCGGATTCGCTCGTGAGCAGCCTGAAAAGCAGCGGGGTCGGCCAGACGATCGGGCAGTTGCAGCAGGCGGCGAGCGGAGTGGCGGCACTGCCATCTCCAGACTTGCGGCACCTCCGGCGATCGGCTGCTATCGATCCGTGCCGACTGCCGTTGCCAGGAAGGAAGGAATGATTCTCGGGCGTGTGTTGCGTCCAGAGCGGGGCGATTTGCCGCCCGAGACTGCGCGTTGGCTGCTGGAGGTGGACTTTGACCCGGCGGACCAGGAGCGCATCGCCGAACTTTACGAAAAGGCGCGCGAAGGAACGCTCGGTGCGGAAGAGGACGCGGAACTGGAGGACTACGGGGACGTGGGCCGGCTTCTGGAATTGCTCAAGGCGAAGGCGAAGGCTTCGCTGCGGACTTCTGGCGCGGCATGAGCCGCCCCGGCGCGACACTCGTGGCCGAGGTGCGTGGGCGGGAAAGTAGGAGCGTGCTTCCAGCCGCTTGGGCAAGCGTCTGGAAGGGCGCTTCCACTTTCCATGCCCCTTCCCTGATTCGTTGTCACGCAACCGGATAAGCATGGGTGTGAGTATTGCCGTTTTCCAGAGGCGCATGCAGTCATCGGCTTCGAAGTGGAACACATCATCGCGATGAAACACGGTGGCGAGACGACGGCGGCGAATCTCGCTCCGGCGTGTTTTTATTGCAATCGCTACAAGGGTCCAAATGTCGCGGGCATCGCCGCGCCGGGCGGTCTGGTGACACGGCTTTTTCATCCGCGGCTGGACGTGTGGGAGGAGCACTTCGCATGGGAAGGTCCGGTGTTGAACTCGCGCAGCGACATCGGTGCGGTGACGATCGCGGTGATGCGGATCAATCTGCCGAATGCGGTGGCCGTGCGGGAGATTCTGATGGGCGAACGGTTGTGGTAGCCCGGTGCGCGGGCTGGGAAAGTGACACAGCCCGTCCCCGGCTGTGATGGCGTGATGCAGTCCGGGAGGTTTTCGAGCCTGTGGCGACTGGCACAGGCGGGACGCGCTGTGTCACGTTCCGGCAGTCGGCGCATCGTGCGGGAGAATGTGGTGCGGGCTTTCGAGCCTGCATCTTCGTCCGGCACAGGCTGGAAAGCCTGTTTCACCCTCCCTGCGCCCGCCCATCCCGGGCCTTGAGACGAGGGACTGATTATTCGGTCCGATTATTCGGTTTGCAGATTCTGCCTGGCGCTCGGCTGCATCCAAGTAAAGCCTCCGGCGGCCTGCGCGCGATGCCGCTCCGGCTTGTGCCCGCGACGGCTCCGGCTTCCGCGCGCAATCGCGCAATCGCTTTCCTTTTCCTGCAAACGCGGGTAGCTCAGTTCGCATGAGCACGATCACCGCGATCCTCGAACCCGATGCCGATGGCACGCTGCACCTGCCGCTGCCGGAGGAGTTGCGTCACGGCAAGGTGCGGGTGGAGGCGACGGTGGAAGCCGTGGAGACGCCTGCCATGAGCGAGGAGCAAAGGAAAAGGGAATTGCTCGAAATCATGGAACGCGTTCGCGCGGGAAACCCATTCAAGGGCATCGCGGACCCGGTGGCGTGGCAGCGCGAGATGCGCGAGGATGTGGTGCTGCCCGGACGGGAGTGACGCGCGGTGCACCTGCTGAACAGCAATATCCTGATTTATGCGGGCCAGCCGGGGAACGAGTTTCTCGATGCGTGGCTGACTGCGGAGGGCACACGGATGTCCGCGATCAGCATCCCGGAGGTGCTGGGTTTCACAGGCCTCAGTGCGGACGATGAGACGGTCTTTGAAGCATGGTTTGCCCGGCTCTTTGTCCAGGCCGTGACGGAGCCAATCCTCCGGCGCGCGGCGGCGCTGCGGCGGCAGCGGCGGATGAAGCTCGGGGATTCGATCATCGCCGCGACGGCGCTGGTGATCGGCGCGAAGTTGGTGACGCGCAACGTGGATGACTTCAAGCACATCGCCGGGCTGGAGATCGTGAACCCATTCGACAAGAGTTGATGCCGGGCGCCCTTCGATGCCGCGTGGCGGCGGGCTCAAGGGCGACGTGCTCCGTGCGCGCGAGAATGCTTTGCGCCTCGCAGCGGCACGAAACGGATTTCGACGCGCCGGTGCAGTGCGGCTGCAATGCGATTGAGCATCGCAGGGAGTGTCCTTCGTAATCCGCATCTTCGAGCCGGCAGATTACGGAGGCGGTCGTTCCCACCAGTTTTGCCAACTCCCTCTGGGTGAGGTCCGCCTTCGTGCGCAGCTCGACAAGCTTTCTCGCCACTGCGTCGTCAGCCCGCATCTTCTCCAGTTCCGCAAGCCTGTCTGGTTTCCCCTCGAAGAATCGCTGGCGAATGATTTTTGCAGCGTCGGTCGTTGTCGTTTTGTGTTTCATATCAGGTTTCTTCGTCGTGGGTGTGTTTCTTCGGGTGCGCGGCTGAGTGGATCGCGACGCGGACAATCCTGGCAGCGGTTCAGGCGGTCGCGGGCAGGATTGCCAGCGCTACGGATGTACGCGGAGGACATCGCGAAGACGGTGCAGATGATCAACAATCAGGTGCAGCAGATAGGCGCGCTCACGCAGCAGCTTCAGCAGATTCAGTCGTATGTGAAGGCGTTCGGTGATCCGTCGAAACTCCTGCAGATCACCGGCGCGGATTCGCTCGTGAGCAGCCTGAAAAGCAGCGGGTGCTTGGAAAAAGTATCGGGGACGTTGCGTGCGTGCTGCCGTCTCCGGACTTGCGGCACCAGCGGGACTCGCGCACTTTCCGGTCATGCCGACTGCCGTTGCCAGCAAGGAAGGTGTGATTCTCGGGCGTGCATTGCGTCCGGAGCGGGGCGATTTGCCGCCCGAGACTGCGCGTTGGCTGCTGGAGGTGGACTTTGACCCGGCGGACCGGGTGCGGATCGCGCTGCTCTACGAAAAGGCACGCGAAGGAACGCTCGGTGCGGAAGAGGACGCGGAACTGGAGGACTACGGGGACGTGGGCCGACTGCTGGAATTGCTAAAGGCGAAGGCGAAGGCTTCGCTGCGGACTTCGGGCGCGGCATGAGCCGCCCCGGTGCGGCGCTCGGGGCCGAGGTGCGTGGGCGGGCAGGAGGGCGTTGTGAGTATTGGCGCTCGCCGGAGGCGCATGCGGTGATCGGATTCGAAGTGGAACACATCATCCCGGTGAAACACGGCGGCGAGACGACGGCGGCGAATCTCGCTCTGGCGTGTTTTTACTGCAATCGCTACAAGGGTCCGAATGTCGCGGGCATCGCTGCGCCGGGCGGTCTGGTGACGCGGCTGTTTCACCCGCGGCTGGACGTGTGGGAGGAGCACTTCGCATGGGAAGGCCCGGTGTTGAACTCGCGCAGCGACATAGGTGCGGTGACGATCGTGGTGCTGCGGATCAATCTGCCGAATGCGGTGGCCGTGCGGGAGATTCTGATGGGCGAACGTTTGTGGTAACCCGGCGCGCGGGCTGGGAAAGTGACCCAACCCGTCCCCGGCTGTGATGGCGTGATGCAGTCCGGGAGGTATTCGAGCTTGTGGCGACTGGCACAGGCGGGACGCGCTGTGTCACGTTCCGGCAGTCGGCGCGCGGTGCGAAAGAATGTTCTGCGGGATATGAAAAGGGACGAAGCGATTCCGCAAAGCGGCAATCCCAGGCGCTCACCGAGCGGCAGCGGTCTGTCCCGCAGTCGGATGAGGCGGCGCATCTGCGGCTCTTCGAGGTGCCCTTTCCTAAGTGATGGCCCGAGCGGGAACAGAACGGCGTCGTCCTCGCGCCGGGCACGGCGACGCTCCGCATCCAGCAATAAACCAATAACGGAAACGAGCCCACGAAAAGCGCGAAAGGACGCGAAAAGGCAGGCACGTGGGGAGAATCAACGCGTCACCGTCCGGGGGATTCCGCTTCTTGCCGTTTCCGTTTCATTTCGTGTCCGTTCGCGTCTTTCGTGGGCCTCTCATCGTCGGATTCAGGATCACTCGATTACAATGTTGAAGCACATTTTCCGTCGGTGCGGATGACTTTGTATTCAGGCGTCTCCGTCGCAGCGCGCGAAGTGGAGACGAGCCAGAACGCGGCGAATGCGACCAACAGCACGATGGCGGCGATGAGGGGCATTTTTCGTTTCATTGGGTTGGAGAAAGGTCAGGGCTTCAAAACCGTCCGGCAGCGTAAAACGCATTCGGCCAGCAATTAGCTTCCGCGGCTACTTGTTACGCCGAGCTTTCGCGTCTGGACTCCTTTCCGAGCGGCGTTTCTCGAAAGCAGCCTTTGGCCATGCACTCGGGCGCAGGGGTTGCGATGATGCCATCAAGATTCGAGTTCCGCGATGCGCGCCTTGAGCGGGGCGATGGGTGCCGACCTCGGCCTCGGTGAAGGCCACGAATCGAGCGAAGCGCACGCGGGATGCTCACGACGGCTGCAAGTCGCGGGGCCGACGAGGCCGCGACCAGCCGGCGTATTCAACATTGCGCCTCCGTAGCGGTGGTGCTGACTTTGGCGGGCATCCATGCCTGATCCTTTACCAGCCGCAGCTTCGGCCCCCCGATTTTTCCCGAGCACACGCTGGAGCGTGGTGCGCCGGGCTGGATCGGCGGAGGAGACGGAGGCCCAGGCGGCGCTGGCGCATCTCTGCCGGGAGTATTGGTATCCGCTTTACAGTTACGCGCGGCGGCGCGGGCACTCGCCGCACGATGCACAGGATCTCACGCAGTCGTTCATCCTGGAATTGATCGACGGTCCGCTGCTCGCTCGCGCTGATCCCAGTCGCGGACGGTTTCGCTCTTTCGTCCTCGGGGCGCTGCAAAATTTCCTCAGCAATGAGCATCGCCGGCAGCGGACCGAGCGGCGCGGTGGGAAGGTGGAATTCATCGCAATCGACGCGGCGCGCGTCGAGGGGCGGCTCGCGCTGGAAACCGCGGACGACAGCACGCCGGAGCAGGCCTTCGAGCGCAACTGGGCGCTGACGCTGCTCGATGCCGTGCTCCAGCGGCTGCGCGCGGAGTACGCGGCGGCCGGACGGGCGCCCCTTTTCGCCGCGATCGAGCCGTATTTGGCGGGGAAGGAAGGCAAGATGGGATACGCGGCGGTGGGTGCGGAGTTGGGGTTGAGCGAGAATACAGTCGCGATGTCGGTGCATCGGCTGCGGCGGCGCTACGGCGAGCTGTTGCGCGAGGAGATCGCGATGACGGTGGCGTCGCCGGAGGAACTGGAGGAGGAAATCGCGTATCTGGTCGCGGTTTTGTCGCGCTGACGGTGTCAGGATTTCGCGCCTTTCGTTAAGAAGGAGAAGAGCACTGATGCCTGACTCACCCTTCCCACTTTCCCCGCATGACCGAGCCTGACGCCGTCACCCGCGCGCCACGGCGCTGTCCTGTCTGCGGCACGCCCATTCCGCCGGCGGCACCGGACGGGCTGTGTCCGCGCTGCCTGATCTCGCTGGCCAGCGCGTCTTCGCTCACGGCGGAGGTGGACGACGCGCTGCTGGATGCCGGGCAGGTGCGGGCGCTGGGCGGTTACGAACTGATCGAGGAGATCGCGCGCGGCGGCATGGGCGTGGTTTATCGCGCGCGCCAGGTCAGCCTCGGGCGCGAGGTGGCGGTGAAAATGATCCTTACCGGGCAGCTCGCGACGGCGGAATCGGTGCAGCGCTTTCGGAACGAAGCGGCGACGGCGGCGCGGCTCGATCACCCAAACATCGTCTCGGTCTATGAGATCGGAGAGCACGAGACGCAGCATTATTTCTCGATGCGGCTGGTGCTCGGGCGTGGGAATATCGCGACGTGGGCAAAAGCGCTCGATCTTCCGCCAGCTCAGCGCGCGCGGCAGATCGCGGCGATGATGGCGAAGGTCGCGCGTGCGGTGGCCTTTGCGCACGAGCGCGGAGTGCTGCACCGCGATCTCAAGCCGTCGAATATTCTCGTGGATGAAAAGGGCGAGCCGCAGGTCACGGATTTCGGTCTGGCGAAGCTCGTGAGCGAAGAGGACAGCGCGCTCACGCTCTCCGTGCAGATGCTCGGCAGCCCGAGCTACATGGCGCCCGAACAGGCGGAGGGACGGCATCACGATGTGACGACGGCGAGCGATGTCTATGGGCTCGGCGCGGTGCTCTACGAACTGCTCGCGGGGCGTCCGCCGTTCGTGGCGAAATCGCCGCTCGCGACCGCGCGGATGGTCGTCGAGCAAATGCCCGCGCGGCTGCCGGACGTGCCGCGCGATCTCGAGACGCTTTGCCTGAAGTGTCTCGAGAAAGAGCCCGCGCAGCGCTTCGTCGCGGCGCTGGCGCTGGCGGAAGATTTGGAGCGCTTCGCGCGCGGCGAGCCGATCCGTGCGCGTCCCGTGACGACGGCGGAGGCGCTCTGGCGCTGGGCGCGGCGGCGGCCGAAGATCGCCGCGCTGCTCGGCGCGCTGGTGCTGGCGTTCGTGATCGGCTTCGCGGGCGTGACGTGGCAGTGGCGCCGCGCCGAACGCGCCTCGGCGGAGCAGCGCAAGGCGCTCGATCACCTGCGCTGGCGGGAGATCGTGGAGCAGGCCGGGACCGACGAAGCGCCGATGGCGCTGGCGCATCTCGCCGCGATCCTGCGGGCAGACGCGAGCCGCTGGCAGGCGGCCATGCTGGCGATGTCGATTGTCGATCAGAGTTCCTTCCCCATCCTCGCCGGGCCGCCGGTGCTGCCGGAGGTGAAGCTCGTCACGCCGCCGCGGCTCGCGCCGGATGGGAGCTGGTTTGCCGCGGCGGGCGAGGACCGCAGCGTGCGGGTCTGGGATGCCGCGACAGGCGCCGAGCGCGCGCGCATTCCGCTGCCCTCGCCCGCGACGGCGCTCGCCGTGGCGCAGGGTCCGCTGGCGCTCGCCGCCGCGACCCAGGATGGCCAACTCCGCGTCCACCGCTCGCTCGATTCCCCCGCGCAACCACTGCCGCGCAGCGACGCGCAGCCCATCGCCGAGCTGCGCTTTTCCGCCGACGGCACGCACCTCGCCGCGCGCTCGAAGGATCGCGTGGAAGTCTGGAATTGCGCCGCGCCCGATCAGCCGCCGATCGTCCGGATGCTCGACGGCGGCGTGCGCGGCGTGGCGATCTCGGCCGATGGCGTGCGCGTGCTGGCGTGGAATGCGCAGCGCGCCGTGGTCTTCGCTGGCGGAGCGAATGAGCCGATCCTCGCCGTGACTGCGCAGGACGGCTTCCGACAGGGTTCGCTCGCCGCTGGAGGAGAGCGGATCGCGCTGCTCGATGGTAAATTTTTCGCCCGCACCTGGGACGTGGACACGGGCGCGCTGCTGAGCGCCATTGAAAGCCCCAATCCCGCTTTCCGCGCCGTCACCCTGAATGCCACCGGAAGCCGGCTCACCGTGGGCGCGGGTTCCAACGACCTCACCGTCCACGACACCGCGTCCGGCCTGCCGGTGTCGCCGCCGATGCAGCACCTCTACGAACTGAAGTCGCTGCGCGCCTCGCCGGATGGAACGCGCACCATCAGCCACGGCGCAGACGGGCGCGCTCGCGTCTGGGATGCCGCCACGGGTGCGCCCGTGCTCAGCGCCATCGGGCTGAACACGGCTGCCGACGCCACCGTGGATCTCTCGCGGGATGGGCGCACGGTTCTGCTTTTCCCGGAGAGCGTTCGCGACGGTCCCGCCACGATCAGCGTCTGGCGCGGCACGGCGACCCGTCCCCCGCAGCGGCATCGGGTGGAGGGTAAGCGCGATTTCGCGGCGAGCCGCATCAGCCCGGATGGCCGGTTCGGCTGCCTCAGCCTCTGGCCCGACGTCCGCGCCTACGTCTATGACATCGCGACCGGCCGCGTGGTGCTCGATGCGCCCGCCAACGGCGATGTGTATGTCCACCTTTTCTCGCCCGACATGCGCCACTACTACGCGCTCACGGAGAACGGCTGGCTGCACGGCTGGTCGCTCGAAACGGGCGCACCGCTCTGGCCTCCGCAGCAGCAGCCGGGGAAGATCCGCCCGGCGGAAATCTCGCCCGACGGCACGCGCATCGTCGCCGGCCACAACGACGGCCACATCCGCATTTACGACCCCGCCACCGGCGCGCTCGTCCAGACGCTCGATCATCCCGGCGAGGTGAAAGTGCTGCGCTTCGCCCCGGATGGCAGCGGGCGTTTTCTCTCCGCCTCCACCGATCGCCTCGCGCACCTCTGGGATCTGCGGACCGGGGAAAAGCTGCGCACCTTCACCGGCCACACGCAGACCATCATCGCCGGCACCTGGAGCGCGGATGGCCGCCGCATCGCCACCGCTTCCTACGATCAAACCGCGCGCGTCTGGGACGCTGGGACCGGACAACAAATCGGCCGCCCCATGCCGCACCTGGCGTGGCTCTCGCATCTCGAGTTCAGTCCTGACGGACGCCGGCTCGCCACCGGCTGCCGGGACGGAACCGCGCGGCTCTGGCATCCGCTCACGGGCGAACCCGCCACCCCGCCGCTCTCCCAGAGCAGCACCGTGGAGACCGTGCGCTTCACCCGCGATGGGGCGTGCTTTTTGGTCCGCGACCATGAGGGGTTCCGCTTTTGGGATACGGCGAAGGGCGAGCCGGTGACGGTGCATTTCCGGGAGCCGCTCTCCAGCGGCACGGGGATGGATTCCGAGGCGTATCGCGCGATCCTTTCCACCGACGGCACGCAGGTTTTCCTCGGCAAATCGATGAGCTACGGCGCGCTGTGGACCGTCGCGCAGCCGAGGTCCGCGGTGCCGGATTGGTTTCCCGATCTCCTCGAAGGCCTTGCGCTCATGCGCGGGGATTCCGCCGGGTCCACGCGCCTTTTTCCGGGCGAGAATCTGCTCGCGCTGAAGGGGCGGCTGGCCGCCGCGGCGGGCCACGATCCCTATCTGAGCTGGGCGAAGCGGATCCTCCGGGACGCGGAGTAGGGCGGGCGCGGGGCGCGCAATCCTCGCCGAATTTTGCTCCTGCGACCCTCGGCTCGCTCGCTCCGCGCGAGATTATCTTGCGAAAGCCGGTCAGGATTCGCTCGGGATCGTTAAGACCCACGGTGAGATGAAAACGTTTCGCCTGCTCCTTCGCTTTGCCTCCACCGCCATCCGGCTCCGTCGCTCCCTCACCCTGGCGATGCTGGTCACCGCGATCGCGGTGCTACCGGCGAGTCGCGCGCTGGCGCAGGGCAGTTCCATCCTGCACAATTTCTCGAATCTCAACGACAGGTCGGGCAACGTCGAAGGGATCTCGCCGGTCGGTCGGCTGCTCCTCGCGAACGGTGTTTTCTACGGCACCGCGTCGCGGGGCGGGAACTCGGATTTGGGCACAGCCTACAAGGTGAATGCCGACGGCACCGGCTTTACGGTGCTGCACCATTTCGCGGGCTCCGG
>Ga0209181_10012629_pt1 | contig 10660 bp, 8 predicted proteins | sample MAT05_FD_187208 | JGI IMG/M metagenome (GOLD analysis project Ga0209181, IMG submission 187208) | Freshwater microbial communities from Lake Fryxell liftoff mats and glacier meltwater in Antarctica - MAT-05 (SPAdes) (version 2) | ecosystem: Environmental > Aquatic > Freshwater > Ice > Liftoff...
AAGACTCGGGATCAAGGCATCACATACACATATACCATCATGCTCCGAGAACACCATCCAATACAACAAGGATTAAGACAAGTAACAGTTTTAACGCCATCAAATATAGTTGCCACTCCGAGAACACCATCCAATACAACAAGGATTAAGACAAACGGAATGCAGTTCTCACTTTCAACCTTACCAACCTCTCCGAGAACACCATCCAATACAACAAGGATTAAGACAGGAATATTGAAGACCCGTTGGGGAAAGATATGATACTCCGAGAACACCATCCAATACCACAAGGATTAAGACCATCGACATCTTTTTCCGTGTCTCGGTGACAGGCCAAATCTCCGAGAACACCATCCAATACAACAAGGATTAAGACTATTGAGCTTTAGATTAGTTAATAGAAAGAACAGTGAACTCCGAGAACACCATCCAATACAACAAGGATTAAGACTATTTCTCTTGTTACAACGTACTCGTGCTGTAAACTCCGAGAACACCATCCAATACAACAAGGATTAAGACTTACGCCATTATACCCACTACTTCAAAAAATATTCCTCCGAGAACACCATCCAATACAACAAGGATTAAGACTCGTGTCTTTTCCCTCGATAGACGTAGTCTTTTCCCTCCGAGAACACCATCCAATACAACAAGGATTAAGACTCTAAGAATTTGGTTTTTTAAATGAATACCCTCAAGTCTCCGAGAACACCATCCAATACAACAAGGATTAAGACTTAAGTATTTTTCACCTTTTACTAAGGTGATTGGCTCTCCGAGAACACCATCCAATACAACAAGGATTAAGACTCCAGTGTAGAGTGTTTAACAATCTCAAGCTTAATAGCTCCGAGAACACCATCCAATACAACAAGGATTAAGACAAGATGTGTATTGGATGAGGAGTGTAGTTACGTAATCTCCGAGAACACCATCCAATACAACAAGGATTAAGACGTTAATAGATATGTGTTTTATATAGTTTGAATGGAACTCCGAGAACACCATCCAATACAACAAGGATTAAGACCATGTATTTCTGCAGCATATGTAAGAGATCACACTTCTCCGAGAACACCATCCAATACAACAAGGATTAAGACAGTTCTTTCTTGACGGCTAATGTAGACATTGCACCCTCCGAGAACACCATCCAATACAACAAGGATTAAGACTTTCCTCGTGCATGGTTACACGAATTCTTTTCTCACTCCGAGAACACCATCCAATACAACAAGGATTAAGACACCTTTGTAGGTTACATATGTCACAGTTGTCCACTCCGAGAACACCATCCAATACAACAAGGATTAAGACATAGTTTACAGTCTTAATTTTGAACATTTTTTGAAGCTCCGAGAACACCATCCAATACAACAAGGATTAAGACCAGACAGAACCTTCACTTTTCTTAATTTTTGTTGTCTCCGAGAACACCATCCAATACAACAAGGATTAAGACTTTTAAAACAGCTCTGAGATGAGAAATAGACATATCTCCGAGAACACCATCCAATACAACAAGGATTAAGACTTGCAATGGATCAGATAAAACCAACCTATAATTGAACCCCTCCGAGAACACCATCCAATACAACAAGGATTAAGACTCTAGAAAGTACCAATCTTTCTGCTCCTTTGTAGCAGGACTCCGAGAACACCATCCAATACAACAAGGATTAAGACTTAGGCTTAGAGGAAAGAATAATGTAATTCATGTTGTCTCCGAGAACACCATCCAATACAACAAGGATTAAGACTAAGGCTAATTTCTTCTTTTGGATTAGCATCGAGCCCTCCGAGAACACCATCCAATACAACAAGGATTAAGACAATATTTTCAGTTTGGTTATGAGTGAATGCTGATTTTGCTCCGAGAACACCATCCAATACAACAAGGATTAAGACTTTTTTTAGTAAGAATGAATGAAGATTAAAGATACTCCGAGAACACCATCCAATACAACAAGGATTAAGACTCTTTAGATGTTCGCTTAAGCCATGGTTGTACTCCTCCGAGAACACCATCCAATACAACAAGGATTAAGACCGTAGTTACTATTCCGATAACTGTTTATTGCTTGTCTCCGAGAACACCATCCAATACAACAAGGATTAAGACGCCTAACAAACGTATTGCCAAAATAAGGGCTTGACAACTCCGAGAACACCATCCAATACAACAAGGATTAAGACTTCGGGTTTTCCTACCGCTATGGTAATAGGGCTGCCGTCTCCGAGAACACCATCCAATACAACAAGGATTAAGACAAATATATTTTTATTTGGTTAAGCCAAAAACAGTAAACTCCGAGAACACCATCCAATACAACAAGGATTAAGACAAACCCTACTTCGTAGATGTAGCTGATACAATCAGCTCCGAGAACACCATCCAATACAACAAGGATTAAGACCTGTCATTCCATTGCGGTCAGCAATTGTTTGCGCCGCTCCGAGAACACCATCCAATACAACAAGGATTAAGACGATTTCACCAACTCAACAAGTTGCTTATGGAAACTCCGAGAACACCATCCAATACAACAAGGATTAAGACTTACTAATTAATTTTGGCACCATTCGAACACCTCGTCTCCGAGAACACCATCCAATACAACAAGGATTAAGACTATAGCCTGATTGCCTTAATGTGTGTAATGCTGTTTCTCCGAGAACACCATCCAATACAACAAGGATTAAGACTGTCACAATTTTTTACATTGTATCCATTTTTTTCCACTCCGAGAACACCATCCAATACAACAAGGATTAAGACCATTTTTTACAATATCTCTAACGAAGGTTTGACAATCTCCGAGAACACCATCCAATACAACAAGGATTAAGACCTTATAAAGAAGGATACCCCGAAATGGCCGGTAATTCTCCGAGAACACCATCCAATACAACAAGGATTAAGACGTACCATCGGTATTATTGTACGTGTATTCGTAGCCATCTCCGAGAACACCATCCAATACAACAAGGATTAAGACTGTGCAATATTCGCCTTGACGGTCGAATGTTAAAAAATCTCCGAGAACACCATCCAATACAACAAGGATTAAGACCTGATATTAATTCTTCGGTAGTTCTTGTAGCTAATTTCTCCGAGAACACCATCCAATACAACAAGGATTAAGACAGATATTTCCACTTCTATTAAATCTTTTTTTGCAACTCCGAGAACACCATCCAATACAACAAGGATTAAGACAGATATTTCCACTTCTATTAAATCTTTTTTTGCAACTCCGAGAACACCATCCAATACAACAAGGATTAAGACCCTATCACTTCAGCGCTGAAGGTTGTTGTTCCTGTCTCCGAGAACACCATCCAATACAACAAGGATTAAGACCAGTTTATAGACATGCTTAGGTCTTGAACTTAGAAGCTCCGAGAACACCATCCAATACAACAAGGATTAAGACACTTAATTTTTTGGTCAATCACTTCAGCGCTGAAACCTCCGAGAACACCATCCAATACAACAAGGATTAAGACGAGGGCTACCAGTAGGCAACCCCCTTTTTATTTATCCTCCGAGAACACCATCCAATACAACAAGGATTAAGACCCTTTTGATTGGATTCTGAGAAAACTCTTATGTACTCTCCGAGAACACCATCCAATACAACAAGGATTAAGACGATACCGGCAAACGGCAGGGGGTTAAGCGTTAGGGCTCCGAGAACACCATCCAATACAACAAGGATTAAGACTGCTAATCCTCAAACAACAAACGAGTTGGAATATTCTCCGAGAACCCCATCCAATACAACAAGGATTAAGACGCTTTCTCATTTTGTTTGTTTGTTTTAATGATTAATGACTCCGAGAACACCATCCAATACAACAAGGATTAAGACAACAAGCTTGCAACACTAACCATCTTGGTGGCTTGGCTCCGAGAACACCATCCAATACAACAAGGATTAAGACTCTAATGCCATTAGACATAGAATTAATAAATTGGTACTCCGAGAACACCATCCAATACAACAAGGATTAAGACTATATTTTGGCTTTTTAACAACTCTCTTTCTTCAATCTCCGAGAACACCATCCAATACAACAAGGATTAAGACCGAAGAAGTGTGTACCATTAATCTTTTAAAAGTAACTCCGAGAACACCATCCAATACAACAAGGATTAAGACATCTATCCACCAGCCTTCAACACACCTTCAAGCTTTTCTCCGAGAACACCATCCAATACAACAAGGATTAAGACTTTGCATTACAATAGTTTATTATTCTTCACTGTTCACTCCGAGAACACCATCCAATACAACAAGGATTAAGACGCGTTTGGCCGATACAGCTGTATTTGCACGTATACCCTCCGAGAACACCATCCAATACAACAAGGATTAAGACTTTATTAGATTCTGCCATGACAATATCGCCTATTGCTCCGAGAACACCATCCAATACAACAAGGATTAAGACTTCTATAAGAAATACCATTCAACCTGTTCTTTTGCTCCGAGAACACCATCCAATACAACAAGGATTAAGACATATTTTATTGTTTCTTTTATTTTTGATGTAGTCCTCCGAGAACACCATCCAATACAACAAGGATTAAGACTATTCATAATCATTTCTATGGAATGTTTTCCACGAACTCCGAGAACACCATCCAATACAACAAGGATTAAGACTGTGATGGAGTACTACCAGTAAATACAGTGAACAGTACTCCGAGAACACCATCCAATACAACAAGGATTAAGACCTTGTATTACTTGTGGTAATTCTTCAAGACTGATAACTCCGAGAACACCATCCAATACAACAAGGATTAAGACCCCTGCCTTGTATGTACCTACATACTCACTCATATCGCTCCGAGAACACCATCCAATACAACAAGGATTAAGACTAATTATTTAAGTTTCTTTCTTTGTATGAGGAATACTCCGAGAACACCATCCAATACAACAAGGATTAAGACATCACTTTCTATCTCCAAATCTTGCATGCCATTAACTCCGAGAACACCATCCAATACAACAAGGATTAAGACTAAATAAAGAATGAAAATGATCTGTTTTTATTGGCTCCGAGAACACCCTCCAATTCTATAGCTTTTTCTAACGTGTCAGTTTTTTCTTTAGTGATTTTAATATTAGTGTGTCTATCGGGAATAGAGTAAAATTCCTGTTCAGCAGATTATATAGCCTGGTAATGTTCATCGAAAGCAGCCAACAATGTTGTTTCTTTACTGCAACACCTTCTTTGCTGTTAAATGCCACCCAAATAAGTTTTCGTGCTTTATTAATGATAGTTTCATTGTTTTTATTATCCCACTTAATAAGACTGTTATCATTTAGTTGGTTGTTAGCGCCTGGCTTCGGTTTCTGGTGCAACAAATGCTGTTGCATGCTATCTGTAAATTTCCCAATAAACATTTAAAGGCGGTTTCGCAAATTATCTTCCATCGGGTCGAAAATCGACGTCCAGGGAATGTCTTTATAAGGATGATAAGGGTCACCTAAATTATTTTTTCCTCTAATAATATCTCAACTGCATCTTTAAAAGCTTGTGGACAATTTTTATCTAAAGGGTCAGGAACAAGGCTTGCAAATACAACTGCACGGCAAACAGGCAAAGGTCTTCGTGCCTACCATAAATGAAGGGTAGATATATGACCATGTCTAATTGATTTATCTCTCACACTTTTAGCCGATATTTCTTTAATCGGCATAGCCCTTCTATCAGCTTTTTAGGTTGGGTCATTCGGTATCTTTTATTCCTTTTATAGTTTCTAAAACCAGTTTAAACTTTAGCACTAATTCATCATTGTTCTCCTTTACTTCATACATCTGATTAATATTTTTTTCGTCAAAACCTCTTAACTGGTGATTTAGTATATTAACTATTTTTTCTTTTAATGCATTGTTCTTTTTTAAAATCGGGTTCATGTGTCTTCCCAGCATTCTTGCTGATGCAATCTGCATTTCAAAATCATCTTCAAACAAGTCGTTATAATCACCATTAAATAATTCTTCGCCCGCTATTTCATGATAATTTTTAAGAAGTAATAAATAATCATCCATGTCTTTTGCTCTCTGGTCAGGTTTTTCGTTATAAGCTATCAGTTTCATAACACACAATCCAGCCACAGTCACTACTTTAAAATTACCTTCAATTACAGCAGCTTCCTCCGTTACCTCTTTACATCCATACACAGATAATTCGGTTTTAGGGTTATTTAATATAACCTCACCATTTTCTTCAATACCTCCGAATGGTATCAAATCCACCATACCCTCATAATGAAAACGATAAGGCTTTTTCTCATCTCTTTTAAACCCTTCCTCGTTTACCAGGTATTCCGTCAATTTGTTCCATGTTTCAAGGTCATTCACATACACACAATAATCAATGTCTCTTGTTGTTCTTTTGTCCAATGCCAAATGGTTTGTCCAAACATCTCTTGATTGGGCTCCTATTAAATAGTAGTCTATCTCAAACTTCATTAAAGCTCTCTCCAGGGCATCAAATATTCCTTTATACATTTCCTTAACCTCATCAAAATTTGTCTTGTAGATATTGTTCATAAAGTTTTTGGGCTGTTTCAATACATCTGCGGTCGTTTGTGTTCATTAGGTCTGTATAGGCTAATAACGGAGGTACTACGTTATCATTCCTTTCATCAGCCTGCCAAAACTTTTTAAATACCTTGATATTTCCCTTTTCATCAGGAATTATCCTGTAGTTTTTTATCAAATCGTTCCGGGTTTCTGTGGTGTATAAGGTAAGTTCAGCCGGCTTTAGGTAATTAGTAAATAAATCTCCTGCTGGTTCGCCACCCCACTTTGTTTCACCATTTAAGTGCAGGTTTTTCCAGTTATTGAAATCTTCTGCTTTCAGAAAGCGAAAGGTTCCCAGTTTCAATGTTGGTTTCAACCTTACATCATAGGCAGCAAGCCATTTTTTTAATAAACCGGGTTTGTTGTCAAATTGATATTTGTTTTTGGCAATGGTAAGTAAAAAGCCGTCCTGCTTCAAGCCTTGAATAATGTTTGTGATGTTTCCAATGCCGGTCTCTGTTAATTCCGCTATAGTCCGGTATGGTCTATTTACAAATGCTTCATCTAACAGAAACTGAAACACTACTTTAAGACCTGTTTTTGTAAATGCCCTGTTTACGTTTTCCGTTTGGGTTTCTATTGGCTTATTTGCATCAATCCACAACAAGGTTTTACCATTTTTCAAATAAATATTTCCATTGGCTTCTATATATGCTATGTCGTTTTGCCTAAGTTCCTCTTTAATTTTTGGATACAGCCGGGTTGCTGCAACCATAAAGGGTTTGTGTTGATTTGCAAATCCTATTATCTGCTGTAACTGGTGGTTTCGCAATTCGTTCTTTATTTCAACATAGTATTTCAACTGTTGATGGTCGATATGGAAGATTGCCTGTCCATCTATTTTTTTTTGAGTAAAACCCTCCCATTCAGCTTCAATGTGAGCATTCTTTTGTAGATTTTCTAAAGCCTTGTATATGATTTCCTGTTTTGTCATGTTCACTTAGCATTAATGTTCACGATAACGTGAACAGTTGATATTTGTGAACACAAACGTAGGTATTTAGTTTCGCTTTCCATTCTGCCATCGGTAGAAAGTATTGTATCCCCTTGGTTTTCAATTGAAAATCTAAGTTTTTCGCAGGGTTTTGTATACGATGTAGTTCAATAGTGCTTTTACAATTCATTACTATATATAACCATGCACATTCATCCAATTGAGCTAAACGGTTCATTTCATTTTCACTAACCATTACACTTCCATCTGCACCGCTTCTGCCTTTCACTTCTATGTATCTCTTTAAAGCCACCGGGCTAATGCTTCGTATGTCATAGCCTTCGTTATTAGCTGATACGTCTTCTGGTTTCTATCCCTGGCTTTCTTCATAATCCATTGCTGCTTTTATTGCAATAGCTTCGGCTTCATCATCTCTGCTCATTCCGTAATGACCAGAGTACTCTATTTTTGTAAGAGGAACTACGTAAGCACAGCCTAATACTTCAGGGGCTTTAGGACTTAACTGCATCATCAATTCTAAATTATCTAAGCGGTAATTTTTCTTACTTATCAATTCAATAATTCGCTCTTGCTTTTTGAAAATTTTTTCCTGCACTTTGGTATCACCATATAACACTTTAGTTTGCAGTTCCTGTTTTTGTATCTGCAAATCCATTATAACTTTTGTAAAGGCAGTTTCCAGATATTTCTTACGGTCCGTTAAGTCTTTTTGAATATGCGCTTTGGCATCTTCAAATTGCTTTTCCGTTATATTATCATAACTCCATTGTACTACTTCATCATTGCTAACAACTGCTGGTGGCTCTATAGGCCTGGTAAAATCAGCAGGGGCGTGCAGGTCAATAAATTTTGCCGGAGATGTGACATGAAACATACCGGTGCTGTCCTGATAAACCATTACTAAATGTTCATCAGCAATACTGTCATCTTTTTTGCCTGGTCTGTTGTCAACGATTTGCGACTTTACAAAAAAAGCGAAGTAGTCTTCCTTGTCATCCGGAGAGATAAGTATAGTGCCTTTCAGCATATCCTCCCGGTACAGATTACGAACTACTTTTATTAAACTGTCAAAAACCGCATTTCCGGGGTTGATGTAATGTACTTTACCTAAGTCTCCAATATTTTGGTAATCAAGAAATACCTGCTTGTCAAAACAAAACAGGATAGATTTTATTGCATCAAATGTATTCTTTAAGTATCTCTTAATTTAGCAATAACAGCATCAGGCATTTTATCTATGCGAAATATTAATGGTCTTAGTTCTCTAAATATCCCTCCTAAATGAGTAAATGCCTTCTCAAAGAATAAGCGGATATAAATTGGTTGCAATCGCTTTTCATCAGAGTTTTCCTTTAGAGTTTTAGCATCTTTATAGTCTACTGTACTATGAGCCAATTTTTCTTTTTGCTCTTTTATTTTCTCTGTGAACTTCAATTTTAATGTTTCATCATCTTGTGCTAAGAACTCATCTAATGCTGTCACCTTGCCATTAAAAACAGAATTAATTATTGCATCAAGACTTACATTCTCTAACACATCCTGAATAACATCATACACACGGTCATCGCCCATTCCTTCACGTATAAAGTCCAGCTTTGTAAGTAATCTTTCTAATACTTTGCCCTCCTTAGTATTGCTGGCAACCATATTAAACACCAGCACATTTTGCTTCTGCCCATACCTGTGTATTTTACCCATTCTTTGTTCTAACCTGTTTGGGTTCCAGGGTATATCCCAATTAATAAGTAAGCGGCAAAACTGTAAGTTGATACCTTCGCCGGCTGCATCCGTAGCTATTAGTATTTGTGTGTCAGGCTTAGCAAAAGCCCATTGTGCTTCTCGGCGGTCGTCCACCATTTTGCCGCCGTGAATAGTAACAACTTTATATCCGCCGCTTTTAGTTAAGCGTTCTTCTAAATAAAGAAGAGTGTCTTTATGTTCTGTAAAGATTACCAGCTTTTCTCCGTGTTCTAATACGCCATTTGATTTAAGTAAGTCTTGTAATTGCTGAAACTTCTTTTCTTCCTGTTTTCTGTTGTATAAACTTTCAGCCATTTCGTACAGCTTCTTAACTTCGCCGGCTTCCTGTTGTATCTCTGTAAACTTTTGGCGGTTGTAAAAAGTTTACATTTTCTTGGGTCTGTAAGAATATTCTCTAATGCAACTCTTTCATCATCTTCCAATTCCTCATATTCTTCAATGTTGTCTACATCAAAGCCTTCTAACTTATGACGGTGCGAACACAGATTTGGATTTTTGTTTACCTCATTTACAATCCCAGGAAACCTTGCCATCTTGCTCCGGCAACGCGATCTAAAACCATGGATTACGACTTCTCAATGATGCAATATTTCGCTTTTATTTTTTCGCCGGGAACTCCATCCATAACAATAATGATTGAAACGAGCTATGATTGGATTTTAATTCTTTTACCCGACTCCCGGAAAGTTCTGTCAACAATGTTTATTTACTACCTGGCCGTTTACATGTGAGCATGTAAAAAGTAATAGAGCATACTTTTTGTATACAAGCTAAGGGGCGCCAGCGGCGCCCCTTAGCTTGTATGGTTGTTTAAAATTGTAGTTATTTAAAGCCGCCCAATGGTTTGCCGATGAACGTACTGCGACGCAAGGATGATGCCCATTGAACTAATGCCCGTATCCAAAAAAAACTAATACTCTGGCTGCGTAGGTTTTGTGCCTACTGCTTCGTCAATTTGTTGTAGTACCCCGGGCGTAAGTTTAGGCAGTAGGTCCAGCGCTTTTAGGTTATCGGTTAGTTGGTGTGCTTTGGTGGCGCCCAATATGGCCGTGGTAACGTTGGGGTTACTTATACACCAGGCAATGCTGAGGCAGGCGAGGGTGCAATCCAGTTGTTGGGCAATGGGCTCCAGCCGGCGCACTTTTTCAAGTTTGGCTTCGTTGGCCTGCTTATCTTTTAACCACTCAAAACCTTCTATGGCCAGCCGCGATCCTTCGGGGATGCCGTTGTTGTATTTGCCGGTTAGTACACCTGCGGCCAGCGGGCTCCAAATGGTGGTGCCAAGGCCAATGTTTTTAAAGATTTGCAGAAACTCTACTTCCATTTTTTCGCG
>Ga0209181_10012630_pt1 | contig 10660 bp, 6 predicted proteins | sample MAT05_FD_187208 | JGI IMG/M metagenome (GOLD analysis project Ga0209181, IMG submission 187208) | Freshwater microbial communities from Lake Fryxell liftoff mats and glacier meltwater in Antarctica - MAT-05 (SPAdes) (version 2) | ecosystem: Environmental > Aquatic > Freshwater > Ice > Liftoff...
CCTGGTTGGCAAGACTCTTTAATGCACTTTGTTGATCCTGTGTTAACTCTTTTGGCTGGTGATCGATTACACACAATGTGCCCAATGCAAAACCATCGTTTGTAACCAGTGGCATACCTGCGTAAAAAACTAAATTTAAATCACCTGTTACAAGTGGATTATCTGAGAACCTTGTATCCAGCCGGGCGTCTTTAACCACCATTAGTTCGGACGGCCTATTGATTGCATGTGCACAAAAAGCTATATCTCTGGATGTTTCAATCGCTGCCAATCCGTGTTTTGATTTAAAAAACTGTCTTTTTTCGTCTACGAGGGTAACAAGCGCAATGGGCGTATTACAAATAATGGAGGCAATTCTGGTAAGATCGTTGTAACTTTCTTCCGGCAATGTATCAAGGACATTGTAACTCTCAAGTGCAAGTAATCTTTCAACTTCGTTACCTGGTATTGTTGGCTTTTTAATTTAATGATTCACTTTGAGTATGGTAAAATAAAAGGTGCTTCCTTTTCCGACTGTCGATTCAACCCAAATTTGTCCACCTAGTTTCTCTATTACTTTTCTTGTGATGGCGAGGCCAATGCCCGTTCCGGGAAATGCATCCCTGTTATGTAGTCGCTGAAAAATAATAAATATTTTATTGAAGTATTCACTGCTGATACCAATGCCATTATCGGATATGGCAAATTGCCAGTAACCGGGAAATTCCTTTGCTGTAATTTCAATTTCTACTGGTATTCCTTCCCTTGAGTATTTTAAAGCATTGCCAATCAAATTTTGAAAAACCTGCCAGATAGGCGATTTATAGGTATTGATCACCGGAAGCGGTTGAACTAAAATGACTGCATTTTTCTCTTCAATTTTTCTTTGCAAAAGCAATTTAATTTCTACGACCAATTCATTCAAATCAATTTCACGCTTCTTTTCGTCTGTTCGTCCAATTCTTGAAAACTCCAGTAAATCCAGTATGATCTGCTGCATCCTTTTTGCCCCATCTACCGCAAAAAAGATATACTTTTTACCACGGTCATCAATTGCATCTTTGTACTTTTTTTCCAGTAAAGAAAGGAAGCTGGTTACCATGCGAAGTGGTTCCTGTAAATCGTGGGAGGCTACATAAGCAAAATGCTCCAATTCCAAATTGGATGCAGCCAGTTCTTTGGCTTGTTTTTGAAGATTCTCATTCAACTCAATTAGCCGCAATTCGGACAATTTAGATTGTGTAACATCCCTTTGAATCGAGATCCAATGTGTGTACCAGCCATTTTTATCCGCTACCGGACTAATAGAAAAATTGCTCCAGAATTCTTCTCCATTTTTTTTATAATTAATCACTGTAATCTCACAAGATTCCCATTTGCTCAGCGATTCGCTCAATCGATCTAATTCGGCTCTGTCTGTTTTAGGACCCTGCAGCATCCAGGGTGTTTGCCCAATTACTTCGTCAGAAGTGTAACCCGTCATTTCTGTAAACGCTTTATTTACAAAAACAATTTTTGGCCCCGGCTTAGCAAACGGTTCTGCCGCCGTAATCAATACCGCATCTTTGGTATTTGTAATAACCGATTCCAATAATTTAAGATGTTCTTCCTCCGATTTTCGGTAGGTAATGTCCATCATACTTCCAATCATCCTTTTCACTTTCCTTTGCTGATCCCTTTCAATATAAATTTTGGAATAAATATTTAACCAACCTTTGTCACCTGCATTAAACCGATATTCTGCAAACCAAATATTGGTTTCAGATTCCTTTGCATCACAAAAGCTTTTAGTTACCATTTCTCTTTCGGATGGATGCAGCCGTGATTGCCATTCTTCATTATCCGGAACCGGATCTGCCAATGTTAATCCATACAATTGCTGGTGTGTTAAATTGGCCCACAAACTATTTTTTTCAATATTAAACTCCCACATCGCATCGTTGGAGGCTTTGCCAATAAGTTCAAAGCGTTCATTGGATTGTTCTATTTCAGCTTCAATTCGTTTTCGTTCAGAAATATCATTTATCATGGTGTAGCAGAATGCTGTTCCATTCAAATTATTCAATAAGGCAGCCGAATATTCCATCAAAAAATGATCGCCGTTTTTCTTCACACCGGTCATTTCGCCTTTGCTGAAACCGCTTTCTTTAATCTCATTTAAAATCACCCCCATGACGGCTGCATTGGTATGCATTAAATCATTCCGGCCAAGGCTGTAAAGTTCTTCAAATGAATAACCAAATAAACGGGTAGCCGCATTATTGGCTTTTATAATTTCACCTTCAGGATTTGATATGAGGATTGACAATAACGAACTGTCAAAGACCGCTTTCCCGCCAGCAGCATTATCAAATGTCCGGATATCAAATTCCGTCAGGCTATCTAATCCTTTATTGGATTTAAATTCATGGTTTTTCAAAATAAGATACTATTTATTGTACAATATTAACTATCGCTGAACGGCATTGCCATTTAGATTCAATTGAGTCCACCGTCTGTTTAAAGACATTTCACGTTTATCCATTTGCGGATAAAAGATATTTGATCTAAAACACAGTAAAACCAGCAATAAAATGATTAACGAATTCTGATAAAATGAGGTGTAATAAATTTACATTTAACAGGCGGACAAAGGATGTAATCGTAAGCAATAAAAGCTTTTTTAAACAGAGAAATCATACACATTGGGTACGGTGTTACATTCAACTATTTATACTAAACACTACTTTTTTTATAAACCTGCAAATCACATTCAACCGGGATTTCGATTTTATAATTGCTAACTGATAGATCGTCGAAACAAATAATACAAAATAATTAAATAATGCACCTTTTTTTTGTAGCCTCTCTTATGCATCTTTTGTAGACAACATTCTACAAAAGTTGTATTTCAAATAACATATTTGCAATTCAAATAATACCAATCAATTTATCATCATAATACCACAAAGCAATTCAACTGTAATTAAATCAAAAAACAAATACTACACCTAAGCATAGCATTTATTTTCTTCCATTTAAGTGAATGAAAATTAGTTTTTACCGATCGCTGTGTATTCATACACAACATAACCCCACGGTTCTATTTCCCATTCCTTATTTGTCAATCGCTCTTTAATTCCCATGAATACATTATACGGGTTGCCCAATAATGTTTTATCATTTACACGAATTGCCTGCGCTGTAGCGGAGAGGTTTAAAATAACCAATACTTTTCTACCAGCCTTTTCCCTTACATAGGCATACAAGGCAGTTTCATCGCCCACAATTACTTTTCTAAAAGAAGCATCTGCCGACAAGGCCAGATTTCTTTTGCGAAGTGTTAATAACGTTTTATAAAATGTTGCTCTTTTAAATTCCTTAAATGCGATGATATCTTTTTCAAAAAATTCCAGTGGTCTTAACAGTGGTTCTTCCTGTCCGCTATAAATCAGCGGAACCGATTTTCCCATGGTTTGTGTAAATACAGCAAAGGGCGCATGCACTACTCCGGGGAAAGTTGCGTAGTCTGATTTATTCCAGCTATTTTCATCATGATTGCTGGTAAAATACATTTGGATCGTATTTTTTGTAAAGACCGTGTCTGAGATATTCTTCACACTATCAAGGGCAAAAGCAGGTCGTTCGCAAGCCCCTACTTTTATCATCATGTGAAACATATCCCAGGGGTAAACCGCATCAAAACCATTGCGGCCCAGGTAAGGCTTGTCACCTTCTGCCAGCATAAAAATATCATTCTTAACTTGCTTTAATTGCCGGATACATTTATTCCAGAAAGAGCCGGGAACGTTCCAGGCTACATCACAACGAAAGCCATCGATACCTGTTTTTACCAACCAGTATTTCATGGCATTAATCATGCTATCTTCCATCACCGGATTTTTATAATCCAATTGCCGGGTATCTGCCCAATCTACCGCCATCGCTGCTTTTCCGTTGGCATCCTTTACAAAAAAATCAGGCTGCTCCTTTAGCCAGTGATGATCAGCTCCGGTGTGATTCGGCACCCAGTCGATGATCACTTTCATACCTTTTTTATGAATGGTTTGCACCAGTTTATTCCAATCACCGATGGTTCCAAACTCCGGGTTAATGCCGGTGTAATCAGATACTGCATAGTAACTACCTAAAGTGCCTTTTCTATCAACTTTACTGATTGGGTTGATGGGCATAAACCACAAGGTTTGCACCCCCATCAACTTTAAGCGATCAAGGTGTTTGGCAAATGCATTGAAAGTTCCTTCTTTGGTAAACTGCCGCACATTTACTTCGTAAATATTGCCTTGCATGATCCAGCCCGGATGTCCATCTATTGTTGATATTTTGGAGGCTTTCGCCTGACTAAATCCTGTAAAAAAAAGGAATGCAGCGAGCAGGGAAAGGAGCATATTTTTTTTCATATAGGGGTATTTAAATTTGAATTGACAAAGGTAGTTGATTGCGGCTACTTAGCTATTTAAAAAGCAGGTGCCGACATTCTACTGCCGGCATCTGTCCCCTCCGTTTTTCTCTTATATTTTTTCCGAATTACTCTGTACCCGATCAGCAAAGAAGAATTCTCAGGCACCGGAATTGGCCTGGCAATTACAAAAAAAATCATTGAAAATATGGGCGGGGGAATATGGATCACATCCGAACAAGACATGGGAAGCACGTTTCATTTTACGATTCAAAAACAATAAGATCAAACACTGCCTCACAGTTGATTTGAAGCCATTTCAGGAAAAAAATAAAACGAAGCAATAAAAAAGGAGCAGGTTAAAAAAATTTGCTCCTTTTTTATTCGCTCGTCCCATCTACTTAACCGATCATTTTGTTACTGTAATTTTCTGAAGCTTTTGCTCTTCACACAATTTATTAAATCCTCCGATATGTTGTGTTGTGATGATTTGTAATTCATTTTTTAATACCGCCCATTTAGCATCCAGTTCTTTTAACACTTCCTGCTGACCGTCTGTTACGCCTGGACTATTTGAATCTGTTTCTCCCCGTAAAAATATATAATCCGCACTGAGTTTATTTTCAAAATTGATGATATCATCGTAGGATTGAGATTTTGATTGTACCAGTTTATCCTCCCAGGCAGTAATAATTTTCACCACTGCTTTACCAGAGTCTGTCAGCGTTTTCATTAAGGGCTGATCTGCTACCAAACCAACCAGGTAATTGATTTGCTCACGGGCTTTTCGGATGGCCGAAACAGATAAATGAATCTCTTTCACTCCTGTTTCAATAGCAGTAAGCGTTTGGTGTTGTAATGTATAATCGGCTGCAGTTGCTTTGATACGTGGATCTGGTTTTATCGCAATGCTTACCTGCTTTTGCTGACTACCCAATTTTAAACGAATCGTATATTTTCCAGGAGCAGATTTATGCCCCACATAGCTACCTTCGATATATACTCCTGTAACGCCCGGCAAAGTTGAATAACGCAGATCCCATACAAAACGATTTAAACCTGGTTTTACATTTAGCACCGGATCAGCATTCGGACCACCCGGATACATCGTAAATTTTTCATCGGGCTTATTACTGTATTTTCTTACCAGGTTGTCATTGGCATCCAATATTTCGAGTATGAGATCAGCAGCAGAATCGATCCTTGCAGGAAGCTGGTAATAAATAACTGCACCAGTGGAAGGATTGGTTCCCGCAGTGCCTGTTGGCACCGGTCCGGTTGGTTCTTCGCTCAGCACTTTATCTAACTGACTTCCACCAGAGACACGGTAGGCATCTTCCGGTTGAAATAAATGTATTTCAGTTTTTTCCGCCAATGCAGGATCATACTGTTGTATTAAACCAATATCATCCAAAATCCAGAACGAACGGCCAGCAGTGGACGCAATCAAATCGCCCTGGTGCAACTTCAAATCTGTAATGGGGGTAAGTGGAAGATTTAATTGAAAAGGCATCCAATCACTTCCACCGTTGTAAGAAATAAACAAACCAGTTTCTGTACCGGCATACAACAAATCTTTTCTTATAACATCTTCTCTTACTACCCTGGTATAGGCCGTTTCCGGAATGCCATTGTTTATTTTAACCCATGATTTACCATAATTGGTTGTCTTGTAAATGGCAGGTGAAAAATCATTGAATTTGTAGCGGGTAGTCGCGATATATGCGGTGGCTTTGTCATGCGGCGATACCTCAATACTATTAATTAAACATTCCGGTAAACCGGCAGGCGTAATATTGGTCCAGGATAATCCGCCATCTTTTGTAAGATGCACCAATCCATCATCACTACCGGTATAGATTACACCTTTCTCCAAAGGTGACTCATTGATATAAGAAAGCGTGCAATAATTTTCGCCACCTGCTCCTTCATTGGTGTAAGGAATACCGCCGATGCCCATTTTGCTGGTATCATGTGTAGTAAGATCGGATGAAATTGCCTGCCAGGTTTTACCAAGATTGGTTGTTTTAAACAACACATTTCCGCCATGATAAAAAGTATTCGGATCATTGGGAGAGCAGATGATCGGCGCATTCCAGTTAAACCGGTAGCGCATGTTTTTAGGTTGCAGCGACTGAAACTGCAATGGCTTTTCCATCACAGGCTTGCCTTCCATAATTTGCTGATCCAATACATCAATGGTGCCCTGGTAACTTCCTCCCATCACGTACCGGGGATCATCGGGATTGAATGCAAGGAAAGCACTTTCGCCGCCTGCTGAATAAGTCCAGTCTCTTTCTTCAATCGAAGAATTATAGGTTGTTCTGCTGGCAATTTTTACAGAACTATTATCCTGCTGCCCCCCATACACATTGTAAGGAAAAAGGTGATCGGCATTTACCCGGTAAAACTGGGCAGTAGGTTGATTGGCTTGCGGGCTCCATGATTGCCCTCCGTTAAAGGTAATAACGGCTCCTCCATCATCCGCCAAAATAATATTCTTACTGTTATTTGGATTGATCCACATATTGTGATGATCGCCATGCATGGTATTGATGGCATTGAACGTTTTGCCACCATCAATAGATTTCAACATGGGCGAACTCATTACGTACACCACTTCTTCATTCATTGGATCTGCTGCAATTTCAATATAGTACCAGGCCCGGTGAACGGTATTGTGATCTTTGCTTACACGGCTCCAGTTAAGCCCTGCATCATTGGAAACAAAAACACCACCCTGTTCTTTTTCGGTATCTGATTCTATCACGGCATATACTTTATTTGAATGGGCACCTGAAACAGCAATGGCCATCTTCCCTAGTTCCTTTGGCAAACCCTTTTCCAGTCTTACCCAGGTATCGCCCCCGTCAATGGATTTGTATAAACCACTCCCCTTTCCGCCACTCCTAACCTGCCAGGGTAAACGCTGGTGATCCCACATGGCTGCATAAAGAATGCGTGGGTTATTCATATCCATTGAAAGATCTGCACAGCCGGTATGCTCATCAACATACAAAGTCTTTTTCCAGCTTTTTCCGCCATCGGATGATTTATAAATACCCCTGTCAGATGTTGCGCCATACGTTGCGCCTTGTGCCGCCACCAACACATTGTCCGGATTTTTCGGATCGATTCGGATGGCAGCAATTTGCCGGGTCAATATCAATCCTAAATGCACCCAGGTTTTACCGGCATCGGTAGATTTATAAACACCATCTCCATAGGAAGACATTACTCCACGAACGGCATGCTCCCCCATACCAACATAAATAATATTGGCATCACTTTCTGCTACGGCAATAGCCCCAACCGATGAAGTTTTAAATTGCCCATCCGACATATTTTGCCAGCTTAAGCCTGCATCTTCCGTCTTCCATACACCTCCTCCAACGGTACCCATATAGTATGTGAATGGCTGATTGACCACACCAGTTGCGGCTACCGATCTACCTCCCCGATAGGGACCAATATTGCGCCACTTAACGCCGGTAAAATATTTTGCCGGTGTAACAGTACCTGCAGTTGGCGGCAATGCTGCTGGTTTCTTTTTTTGTGCCACTACCGCTGAAATCAAAAAACTGCCCACCATTGAAAGGATAATATTTCTCATAATAGTAAAAAATTGATAGCGGCAATGTATGCCGCAATTTTTAATTTATCGCTACCATTATTATTTTTATTGCTGATTGCTACAGACAATATTTTTTTATAAAATCGCTTTCATCTTTTTTTTAATAAACAAAAAAGCAAAAATCTGAGCCGAAGTCAATTTTTTGGCTGGAACAAATCCTCAAAATTATTGCAGACTCAAAGGCGTTTGTTCAAACCCTCATAAGCCAATGTTTGCTATCCTTTTCAGCCTGCACAATGCGGTACCATAAAGCCAGACTTTTCAATCAACAGCAATCAAGGTGTACTTAACCCGTTAACCCTTTTGCGTGAAACACATAACCAGTGAAAATAATACAATGTGAACGTCGTAACTTTTGGTCTAATGCTAATTTTAATTGTTTCATAGCTATTTTGTTTATACTTTAGTGCAAACGTTTTGGATATTTTAAACAAAAATCAGATTTATAAAACCAGTGCTTTGCTGATAAAAAATTGTTTACGAAGCATAAGATGACAGTATCGTTTAACAACACAGCTTGTATTTTTTATTTCTGCGATGTTGGTTTTTATTTAAAAAATATTTATTGAACCAGCATACCAGATCAAATTTACCTGCCGGCTTTTTCTATTATTTAATTACGGCATAGCATCAGAGCATCCTATTAATTTCAGGCAATACAAAAAACGACCATCGGTTACACACCAGCTCAATAGCAAGCAATCAGATGGGGCATAGAATAAACCGTTGGGCAGCTAAACCAACATAAAAACACTTGAGGATAACTGAAAAAATATACTTTTAATTAATAAAGTTCCGGTATGAAAACAAACCCCATATTCAATTTAAAAATATTGTTTGAAACCACCCCAGGCTTATCACTGCAACTAATACCCACCGCAGTTGAAACTTATTTAAAAGCCACCATTACTGCAAAAGAAGCTATATCAGGCCAGGATTTTTTTGAAATGTTTCCAGATAATTCCGGGTGCATTGTTACTGGCTATATGTTAAATTCAAGGGCGTTGCTCAATGATGTAAATTTGCACAAGCAGGTTCAAACATTTGCTATAGAAAAATTTGATATCCGCAACACAAAAGAAGTTTTAGAAGAAAGATACCAACCAGTAGCCATAAATTTCAAGGTTCAGGAATACGACCTTCAATTATAGAGGGGATCATTGCAAAATAAGGCGGTAAAGTGTGGGTAGAAGCAGCATTAAAAAGGGGAGCTGGTTTCTTTTTTAATGTACTGGATTAGCAATAAAATATAATTATTTATAATCATAAAAATCTCCCGTTATGAAGATCAATTCTGTAGAATTATTATCGGTAGAAGATAATATAAATGATGCAGAGCTAACCACCAGGGAATTAAAAAAGCATCATTTCACCAATAGCGTTTTTCATGTGAGAGATGGTGAAGAGGCGCTCGATTTTATTTTTGCAACCGGCAAATACGAAAGCATCCGAAGTATAGACGCTCCTCCCCGGCTTATCTTACTTGATATTAAAATGCCTAAAATAAATGGTCTGGAGGTGTTGAAAAAAATCAAATCAGATGAGCGTACAAAATCAATACCAGTGGTAATGTTAACTTCCTCTAAAGAGGACCCGGATATAAAAAACAGCTACCAGCTTGGCGCAAACAGCTATGTCGTAAAACCAGTAAATTTTGTAGGATTTGCAGAATCAATTAAGAATCTCGGTTTTTATTGGCTATTACTAAACGAACCTCCTCAGTAGTACAACTATGAAAACTACTGCTTTAAAAATATTAATTGTGGAGGATACAGAATCGGATGCTGTAATCATTCAGCGTTTATTAATTAGAGCCGGTTCACAGTACGAATTTGAAGTAGTTTTTGAAAGAGCAGCCTATATTAAAGCGCTACAAAATTTTAAACCAGATGTAGTTCTTTCCGATAATGCCATGCCACAGTTTAGTGCGGCAGAAGCACTGCAGATATTACAACAACAAAAAACACTCATCCCATTCATACTGGTTACCGGCACAGTATCTGAAGAATTCGCTGCCGGTATCATAAAGGCCGGGGCAGATGATTATCTCTTAAAAGATCGGCTTACCCGACTGCCTGTTGCCATAGAAGCAGCAGTAAAGCAAAAAAAAGCGGATCGGGAGAAATTGGAAGCCATTGAGCAATTAAAACAAAGCGAAGAAAAATACAGGGAGATTGTAGAAAATATTACCGACATCATATTCACCCACGATCTTGATGGGAAAATCCTGAGTACAAATCTTGCTGCAAAACAAAATCTTGGTTATGAAATTTCCGAATTAGAGGGAATGAATATCAAAGACCTGCTATCCCCGTCATACAAAGATAAATTTTCGGACTATATTAATTTAATAGAGCAAGATGGCTATGTAAACGGTTTTATGCACGTGCAAACAAAAGCAGGTAAAAAGCGGATATGGGAATATAAAAACACATTGAGCTATTCTGGTAATGGAATAAAACTAATAAGAGGATTTGCACAGGATGTTACCGAAAGGCTTGAAGCAGAACGAATGCTTTCTCAAAGCGAAAAGCGTTTTCGTGCATTGGTTGAAAACAATGAAGGTATTATTTCCATGCTGGATAAAAACATGAAAACCATTTTCCGAAGCGCATCAGCAGCCAGAATAACCGGATGGTCAAACGAAG
>Ga0209181_10012632_pt1 | contig 10658 bp, 4 predicted proteins | sample MAT05_FD_187208 | JGI IMG/M metagenome (GOLD analysis project Ga0209181, IMG submission 187208) | Freshwater microbial communities from Lake Fryxell liftoff mats and glacier meltwater in Antarctica - MAT-05 (SPAdes) (version 2) | ecosystem: Environmental > Aquatic > Freshwater > Ice > Liftoff...
CTGACTTTGATCCACAATGAATTGCCGACGACCAGCTTGCGCTTAACCCGCGGTTTGACTGCTAGGCAACGCGCACGCAGATTGGCTCGGCTGGAGGAATAGCCACCCGCTATGGCGGGGCGCCCAATGGATCGGTTGGATGAGGGTGCCTTCCAGCCATTGCGGGTCAGCTCGCGTAAGACGCAGGAGCGCGGCCGACCCAGACTGGCTGCAATCGCGGCGGGCTTAAATCCTTGCTGAAGTTGCGTTTGAATTAAACTGCGCTCAGCCAGTGTGATGTGTTTGTATGTTTTTACCATCGCAACATTCTTTCATGAAAAATGTTGCACTTGGAAATCGAGCGGGCCCTTGGCCTAACGTTTACATATTCATGGACTAAAAAAACAGGCCGATCTCGTGAGAGATCAGCCTGAAATTTTAACTAAAGATTTTGAACTAAATATTAATAGCTACGTGTGCGACGTTTAACAACTTCGGGTGCGGCACGGTTGCCACGATTGTCGTCATATGCTTTTGGCTGTGCGCTAGTACGTGTGTCTCTCACTTCACGTGTGTCACGACGAGGTGCGGCGGAAAAATCGCGATTTCCATTCACTTCGCGGTCAGCGCGGGGATAGTCAGGCTTTGCGAAGCCGGGCTTGCTAAACGCGGGTTTGCTGAAAGCAGGTTTGTCGTAGGCGGGTTTAGCGAAGGCCGGTTTGTCATAGGCAGGCTTATCGCCATAGCTGCTGCGTTGATTGCCATAGCCGCCCTTGTTTGCGTAACCGCCAGCACCACCGCGTGAGGGTGGGGATGAACGACGCTTTTCAGGGAAGCCGCCTTCTGGGCGTGAGCGAGCTTTTGGCTCCAAACCGGGGATAACGCCTACTGTGATGGCTTGCGAGGTATAACGCTCGATGTCACGTACCTGACGTTTCTCTGATTGAGATACTAAGCTGATTGCCATGCCTTCACGACCAGCGCGGCCTGTACGACCGATACGGTGTACATAATCTTCAGCTTGGCGGGGCAGGTCAAAGTTAATTACGTGGCTGATGCCAGGAACGTCAATACCGCGAGCGGCAACGTCAGTGGCAACCAGAATGCGTAGACGACCATTACGCAGCGAATCCAAAGTGCGATTACGCTCGCGTTGATTCATATCGCCATGCATCGCTTCAGCCGCAAAGCCTTGACCACGCAATTGGATGGATAAGTCATCAGCGGAACGTTTTGTAGCAGTGAAAACGACAGCTTGAGTTAAAGCCGTGTCACGCAACAAGTGGTCCAGCAGACGGGCTTTGTGTGAGAAGTCATCAGCAAAGTGGATGCGCTGTTCAATCTTGGCGCGTTGTTCTGGTGCAGAAGCGATTTCGATACGCTTTGCATTCCGCGTTACGCGCTCGGCCAAGCGTCCTACTACGCCTTCTAACGTGGCGGAGAACAGCATGGTTTGGCGGTTTTCAGGGGTTTTCGAGATGATCATTTCGATATCGTCGATAAAGCCCATGTCCAACATGCGATCCGCTTCGTCGAGAATCAGTGTCTCAAGACGGGAGAAATCAATACGACCACGCTGAAGGTGATCGAGCAAGCGACCTGGCGTAGCAACAATAACGTCGACAGGCTGAGAAAGATTTTTCAGTTGCAGGCCAAAAGGTGAGCCGCCCACGATAGAAACGCAACGGAGACGATTGATGAACTTGCCGTAAGTGTCAGCCGCTTTGGTGACTTGTTGGGCTAATTCACGCGTAGGCGTCAAAACCAGTACACGTGGGCCACGACCTTGAGCTTGTGCTGGCTGAGCCAGACGATGTAAGCAAGGCAACATGAACGCCGCGGTTTTGCCGCTACCCGTTTGCGAAGAAACGAGTAAATCGTTGCCAGCTAAGGCGGCGGGGATTGCTTGTTCTTGTACAGCTGTAGGTTCGGTATAACCGCTTGCTTCAACGGCCTGGACGATATTGGGGTTCAAGCCTAGTTTGGCAAAAGCCATGATTTTCCTTTCGAAGACGAGTTAACGCCGCACAATTTTTAGCGGGCGCGATTATCACCGGCGCCAACCAAAAACTGCGAACGGTTTCGAAAAGAAAACGCTAGAGAGGTCAGGGACGGAGACTGTGTGTGGAATACAGTCTTTGGGGAACATGAGTTCGCTGAAAATTGCGAACTAGAGGAAACACCTGATGCTGCATTGCACGGGGCGGATTATACAGATGCAACCAAAGAATGCTAGTTTTTTCTGTGCCGCTCACTGTGTCCCAGAGCACAAACAGGCTAGCATCATCATGTTATCGTACATCGAAAGACGATGAGAGGCAGTCAATCAGACGCAGTAGAATCAGTCAATCAGAAGCAGTGAAAAAATCAGCTTAAAAAACGCTCGTATAGAGAGGATTCATATGCCGCACAATCAATTTAATACCCTAATGGATTTCAATATTGGGAAAGTAGGTAAAACAGGCAAATTGTATTCTCTGCCTACCTTAGAAAAAGCGGGACTGGGGGCTATTTCTCGCCTTCCAGTTTCCATTCGTATTGTGCTGGAATCCCTCTTACGCAATTTTGATGGAAAAAAAATTGCTGAATCGCATATTCGTCAGCTTGCAGCGTGGGCACCTAATTCGCCGCGCACAGCGGAGATTCCATTTGTCGTAGCCCGCATTGTTTTACAGGATTTCACTGGCGTTCCTCTCTTGTGTGATCTCGCTGCTATGCGTGGGGTGGCCAATCAGTTTGGAAAAAATGCTAAAACTATTGAGCCTTTAGTGCCTGTTCATTTAGTAGTGGATCACTCCGTACAGGTTGATCATTATCACTCTGTGGATGCGCTGGACCTCAATATGAAAATTGAGTTCAAGCGCAATTTGGAACGCTATAAGTTCATCAAGTGGGGCATGCAAGCTTTTGATACTTTCAAAGTAGTGCCACCTGGTGTTGGCATTGTTCACCAAGTTAATCTCGAATATCTTGCCCGCGGCGTTTGGCAAAAAGACGGGGTTTACTATCCTGATTCGCTGGTTGGTACCGACTCTCATACCACAATGATTAACGCGCTAGGCGTAGTGGGGTGGGGCGTAGGTGGCATTGAGGCGGAAGCAGGCATGTTGGGCCAACCGCTTTATTTTTTGACACCTGATGTGGTCGGCGTTCATCTGTCAGGCAAATTAAATGAAGGAGTAACCGCGACAGATCTCGTGCTCAGCATTACAGAGCGATTAAGAAAAGCCCAAGTAGTCGGCAAGTTTGTTGAGTTCTTTGGTGAGGGTGCGGCTTCGCTCACCCTGCCAGATCGCGCCACGCTGGCCAACATGGCGCCGGAGTATGGAGCCACGATGGGGTTTTTTCCGGTGGATGAGGAAACAGTGAATTATCTTAAGGTGACGGGACGCAGCACGGAAGAGATTGAGGCATTTGAAGCCTACTTTACGGCACAAGGTATGTTCGGCATGCCGAAGCAGGGCGAAATTGATTACAGCGAAGTGCTGGATTTTGATCTTGCTGCAGTAGAACCCAGTATTGCGGGGCCAAAGCGGCCACAGGATCGTATTGCGCTGCCTGAAATGAAAAAGCGCTTTGACGAACTGTTTGTTTTGCCGCTTGCTCAAAATGGCTACAACAAATCGGCCAGTAAGTTATCCGCACGTTATCCAGTTTTACTCAAAATTGATCAGCAAGTTGATGCCACAGAAAACGCAGTGGGCGAACCCATACCTGAAAGTTTGACTGACCTAGGTCACGGTGATGTATTGATCGCCGCTATTACATCCTGCACCAATACCTCCAATCCAGGCGTGATGCTCGCAGCGGGCCTATTGGCCAAGAAGGCCGTCGCACGCGGGTTATCCGTTGGTATGCGGGTCAAAACGTCCTTGGCACCAGGCTCTAGGGTGGTAACGGAATATCTACGCGCGGCAGGCTTGTTAAGCAGTCTGGAGCAGCTTGGGTTTCAGGTTGTAGCTTATGGATGCACTACTTGTATTGGAAATGCCGGACCACTGGAATCGGAGTTGGAAGAGGTTATCGGGCAAAACGATTTAATCTGCGCTGCGGTGCTTTCAGGCAACCGCAATTTTGAGGCGCGTATTCACGCCAACATTAAGGCGAATTACTTAATGAGCCCGCCTTTGGTAGTTGCCTTTGCCATTGCTGGGCGCGTAAATATTGATATGACCCAAGAGCCGTTAGGGAAGGGCACTGATGGTTGGCCGATATTTTTGAAGGATATTTGGCCAACTCAGGAGGAGATTGCTGAAACTTTGCGTTTTGCAACGGACCCCGACGTCTACCGTGAGCTGTATAGCAGCTTTGCCCAAGGCAACGAATTATGGAACAGCATTCCGACTAGCCTAGGCGCCATTTACGCTTGGGAAAAATCAACCTACATTGCTGAGCCACCTTTTTTCCATAACTTCTCCATGCAGCCTGAAAAAACTGGCAATGTCCAAGATGCCCGTGCCTTGGCCGTCTTCGGCGATTCGGTAACCACCGACCACATCAGTCCCGCAGGATCTATCGAACCCACATCGCCTGCTGGCCAGTATCTGCAAGTCCAAAGTGTGATGGTGGCAGATTTCAATAGCTACGGTTCGCGGCGTGGCAATCACGAAATCATGATGCGCGGTACGTTTGCTAACGTGCGAATCAAAAACTTGATGCTGCCTTTGCGTGAGGATGGTTCGCGAGTGGAGGGCGGGGTGACCTTGCTACAACCCGAAACGCTGGCGATGTCTATCTACGATGCGGCTATGCGTTACACCGAACGTAGCGTGCCCACGGTGATCTTTGCGGGCGAAGAATATGGTACGGGTTCAAGTCGAGACTGGGCGGCGAAGGGCACGCGCTTATTGGGCGTTAAAGCAGTCGTAGCGCGCAGTTTTGAGCGTATTCATCGCTCTAACTTGGTGGGCATGGGCGTGCTGCCCTTGCAGTTCAAAGGCACGGATAGTGTTGCTTCCCTAGGGATTCGTGGCGATGAGACTTTTGACATACTGGGATTAGAAGTCGATTTAGTGCCCCAGCAAGATGTCACGCTGGTTATTAAACGTAGAGACGGGAGCATTGTAAACGTACTGGTCTTACTAAGAATTGATACGCCCATTGAAGTGGATTATTACGCCCACGGGGGGATTCTTCCTTACGTGTTGCGAGAGCTTCTGGCTGGAAGCATATGATCTTAAATTAGGGGCAATAAAGTGTCGTGAAACGCCGACATTTGTAATGTTTTCCTCGCCTTAGCTGTTTTAGGTCGCTAGAATGTGACCTGACATTTTTGGGTAATTTTTTACCAAAAATGGGTGAAACGGCTGAATGTAAGCTACTTGGTGCGCTGCTTGGTGTAGTAACTCGAAGCTTATTTTGAAGGCTTGCTCGAAGATGTAATGAAGGCTTAGAGAGATTTCAGTGAAAGCTGAAAAAACAGGACTCTAAAGAAAAGCGGGGATGTGATTTTGATGGCTCCCCGACCTGGGCTCGAACCAGGGACACACGGATTAACAGTCCGTTGCTCTACCAACTGAGCTATCGAGGAATTGAAGAATTACGAGGCGCGAATGTTAGACATTTCGTTGCGGCACGTCAAGCAATGGTTTATTTATTAAATGTTTTAAATCCTAAAATCAAAAAATCACACAATGGATAAAGCACTGGTATTTAGTAAAACCGCAAATGGCGAAGAGGCTGTCAGGCAACGTACACGCCTAGTTCAGCGCAATTTGAGAAATATTCTTATCGTTGTGGACGGTCAATTAACCGTTGAGGAATTAAGCAACCGATTTGGCGGCTTGGGTGTGGTTGAAAATGCATTAAATGCACTAGAAATGAGTGGCTTTATTCGCAAAGTAACCGCCACTACTGATGAAAACGGAACTGCTCAAGCAGATGAGTTTGCTAACGACGACGATATTCCAGTTCTAAATACGCTCGTTCCTAGCGAGACACTTTCGCCTTCTAGCTCGATTCCAACTCCACCTTCAATACCAGTTTCACCCGCCACTGCGCCCATTTCACCTATTAATCCGATCACAACGGTTGCAGCAGCCAAACCGACTCCATCGCTATCCAGTCCAGTTAAAACAATAGTCCCGCCGTCTTTTAACCCTCTTGAGCCTTCTAACCCTGAGCATCCCAGGGCTATCCCCATACAAACAGGTAAGGAGGTCACTGAGGAAGTAACTGAGGAGGTTACTGAGCAGGCAATAAAGCCACCACCGTCCATCGTTAAGACTATAAATACACCAAAGCCGGAACCGGATACTCCTGTCATACAATCGCAGCCGTTAACCGAGCCTCCGTTTGAACCTGAAGGCAGAGTAGAGCCGGTTATCGAAGAAATTGTTTTCGATGAGTTTGATTATCTGAGTGAGGCACCTGATTTAGGGCCGATTAGCGAGGCGCCTGAATTTCAGGAATCTAAACCGGTTAAACCATCGTTTTTCGAGGGTTTGAAAAATAAGTTTGGCCATTTGTTGGTAGCTAAAACCAAGACCAAGTCTAGCCCTAAGCCCAAGGCAAAAAAGGTACGGAAATATCGGCCTGTTGAGCAAAAAGAATATAGTGGCCCGGTAAAAATCAAAGCAATTCGAAGAGGGCCACGCACTTACATCAGTTGGCCGTTGATGACATTGATGGTGATGGGCGGAGTCGCCTCTGTTATTGCGCTCGTTGCCCTTTTATTTCCGTATGACAACTATTTGCCTGATATTGAGCGTGAGGCTTCGGAGGCATTACACGAGCCCGTAAAAATCAGCGGTATTGGCTTTTCGTTTTTACCCAGCCCCAGCTTCGCATTACGGGGCGTGGTTGTGGGTACAGAGCGGCATGTCACTGTGGGCACGGTTCGCGCGATGCCGGATTTCTTCTCTCTCTTTAACGAAAAGAAAGTGTTTCGAGAAATTCAGTTTGATCGAATTATTATCAAGCATCAGGGCTTACTGCGGTTTAAGCAATGGGGAGCAGGGGCCAATCATGAAGTGCGAAAAATCACTTTAAGCGGTTTAAGTTTTGACTTGGGTGATGTGGTTTTTGATGGCCTCGCAGGCAACGTGACCATGACAGACAGTGGCACTGTGGAAGAAATCCACTTACACAACCCAGAGTCCACATTAAAGATAGACCTTACCCCCAAGGCTAACAGTTACAAAGTAGCCGCATTTGGTAATGGATGGGTCATGCCGTTTAATCCTCATTTGGTTTTTGAATATCTGGATCTGCAAGGAGAGCTGAGTCCAACTCATTTGGAGTTAGATAAAGTAGAAGGCAAGCTGTATGGTGGGCTGATTCTAGGTAAAGCCTCTCTGGACTGGTTGAGAGGCGCTACCTTCACCAGTGATTTAGAGCTTAAGCGTATGGATATAGGGAAATTGCTCCCCGCTCTTTATCCCGATTTAGTCGGTGAAGGCGATGCTTTAGGCAGGATTCGCCTTGAAGCTAAGGCTGATAGCCTCTCTAAACTGGGCGATACATTACGCGCCGATAGCACCTTTGAAATGAAACGTGGTGCGATAAAAAACTTCGATTTGATTGAAGCCGTGCGTAACCAAACTTCGGAACCTACAATTGGCGGCATTACTAAATTCGAACAATTGTCAGGTAATGTCGTTTTCGATCAGAAGACGATAAAGACCACCAACCTGCGCATCGCTTCGGGACTGTTAAGGGGAAATGGTAGCTTGGTTATTGATAAAGAAAATAAGCTGAGTGGTGCGATGGATGTGGAACTGAAGGGTAGTGCGAATGTGGTGAGAACGCAGATTGCTTTGAACGGTACAGTAAAATCTCCAACACTCGTGCAATCCAGATACAGAAAATAATTAATGAAGTCTTGCTGAAAATAGAAAAATAAAGGGTGCAGATTGAGGCACCCTTTATTTTTGTAACATTCTTTTTTTACAACCTTGATCTACTTTATTTAATTACCGCTGCAATTGCATCTGCCACGTAATCAATATTGCGTGAGTTGAGTGCAGCTAAACAGATGCGGCCTGTGCCGACAGCGTAGATACCGAACTCGGATTTCATGCGTTCAACTTGATCACTGGTTAAGCCGGTGTATGAGAACATGCCGCGTTGTTGAGCCACAAAACTAAAATCTTGCGCTACTTTTCGCTCCTTCAGTTTATCCACCAAGCCCGTGCGCATAGCGCGGATGCGATCGCGCATACCGGCTAATTCGTCTTCCCACATTTTGCGTAGTTCTGGATCGGAAAGCACTGCAGCTACAACTGCCCCGCCGTGGGTGGGTGGGTTGGAATAGTTGGTGCGAATAACGCGTTTAACTTGCGAGAGGACGCGTGTTGTTTCGTCTTTGTTGCCGGTGACGATAGACAATGCGCCGACGCGTTCGCCGTAAAGCGAGAATGATTTTGAGAAGGAGCTGGAAACAAAGAAACTTAAACCAGAAGCAGCGAATAGCTTAAGGGCAATCGCATCTGGCTCAATGCCATCCGCGAAGCCTTGATAAGCCATATCAATAAAGGCGACTAGGTTACGCTCACGTACGGCATCAACCACTTCCGCCCATTGTGCGGCGGTAAGGTCCGCGCCGGTTGGGTTGTGACAGCAAGCGTGCAATAGAACAATGGCACCGGCTGGCAAGCTGGCTAGTTTGGCTTTCATGGCCGCAAAATCTACACCACGTGTAGCTGCGTCATAGTAGGGATAGCTTTCCACTGGGAAGCCAGCAAACTCAAATATGGCACGATGATTTTCCCAACTTGGATCGCTGATGTAGATCGTGGAGTTGGGCAACAAACGCTTGAGGTAATCTGCGCCGACTTTAAGTGCCCCCGTGCCGCCGATGGCCTGTATGGTCATTACACGGTTTTCTGTGAGTAGTGGGGAACCGGCACCGAATACTAGATTCTGTACTGCCTGGTTGTAAGCGGCGAGGCCTTCAATAGCTTGATAGCCGCGCGCGGGCATGGCAACTAGGCGTACTTTCTCAGCGTTTTGTACAGCCGCGAGGAGAGGAATTTTGCCGTTGTCGTCGTAGTACACGCCGACGCCTAGATTAACTTTATTCGCCCTGGAGTCGCCGTTAAACGCTTCAGACAAGCCAAGAATGGGGTCGCGGGGAGCTAGCTCAACAGCCGAAAAAAGAGAAGGATGTGTCATGGTTTCTTTAAAAAATTCAGAAAGGTTCGAAATAGCTCGAAATGGTTCGGAAAGGTTCGAAAACGCACAGAAAGTTTTGGAATTGACGTGTTAAAATTTATAAATAATTGATCAGAATTTCTTCCAAAATTGCCCGCGTATTGTATCTGTGATCGTCACATTTCCCAACAGCCCCTTTGGATTATTTCAGCCGTTTCAGCCAGCTGGCGATCAGCCGCAGGCGATTGATAAGCTGGTTGAAGGCATCAACGACGGCTTGATGTACCAAACTCTGCTGGGTGTAACGGGTTCGGGCAAGACCTACACCATGGCCAATGTAATTGCCCGTCTCGGGCGACCGGCTATGGTGATGGCGCCCAACAAGACCTTGGCGGCCCAGCTTTATTCGGAGTTTCGCGAGTTTTTTCCTGAAAACGCGGTCGAATACTTTGTTTCTTACTACGATTACTACCAGCCTGAAGCCTATGTTCCTTCACGGGATTTGTTTATCGAGAAAGATTCCTCGATCAACGAACACATAGAGCAGATGCGGCTCTCGGCGACAAAGTCGCTGTTAGAGCGGCGCGACGTGATTATCGTGGGCACAGTTTCGGCGATCTACGGTATCGGCGATCCGGTGGATTATCACGGCATGATTCTGCATTTGCGGGATGGTGAAAAAGTGGGGCAGCGCGACGTGATTAAGCGCCTGACGGAAATGCAATACGACCGCAACGAAATCGATTTTCAGCGCGGCACTTTCCGCGTGCGAGGCGATGTGATTGATATTTTCCCTGCGGAAAATGCCGAGTACGCGGTGCGGCTGTGTTTGTTTGACGATGTGGTTGAGTCTTTGCAGTTATTCGATCCATTAACCGGCCATCTCAAACAAAAGTTGGTGCGTTTTACCGTTTATCCCTCCAGCCATTATGTAACCCCGCGCAGTACGGTTTTAAGAGCGGTGGAAACGATTAAGCAAGAGCTTCGAGATCGCATTGACTTTTATCAAGCGAATCATCGCTTAGTGGAATTGCAGCGCATTGAACAACGCACACGCTTTGATTTGGAAATGTTGAGTGAGCTGGGTTTTTGCAAAGGCATTGAAAATTACTCTCGGCATCTTTCTGGTCGCAAACCTGGCGAACCACCGCCTACGCTGATTGACTATCTGCCAGCCGATGCGCTGATGTTTATTGATGAGTCTCACGTCACGATTCCTCAAGTGGGCGCTATGTATAAAGGCGACCGTTCTCGTAAAGAGAATCTTGTTGAGTATGGTTTCCGAATGCCTTCTGCGCTGGACAATCGGCCACTGCGGTTCGATGAGTTTGAGAAACTCATGCGACAAAGTATTTTTGTTTCGGCTACACCGTCGGAATATGAAAACACGCATCAAGGGCAAGTTGTTGAACAAGTCGTTCGACCGACCGGGCTGGTTGATCCGCAGATCATAGTCCGACCAGCTATTACGCAAGTTGATGACTTGCTCGGTGAAATTAAACTACGCACGGTAAAGAATGAGCGCGTATTAGTCACCACGCTGACTAAGCGCATGTCCGAAGACCTCACCGATTATTTAAGAGAAC